>OJJT01000081.1_pt1 | contig 74168 bp, 73 predicted proteins | sample 1596281 | NCBI WGS metagenome assembly OJJT01 (sample SAMEA4350145, study PRJEB24818) | metagenome | biome: human; feature: gut; material: faeces | place: Denmark | collected 2013-09
AACAAAGTGGTGAATATGACCCATTTTTAGTAAATTCATAAATTTAAGTTTTCTTAACCTAATACGGAAACCCTACAATAATTTAAAGCCGGTATTTTCACATAACCCTACACTATTTTAGAGCGCCATATCCTCTAATTTTTTTATCTGTTTTCACTTGAGTTATATTACTTTTTCACTTATTTATTTTTTATTTCTTTATATATTTTATATACCATAATCAACAAAATTAAAGGTATTATAATTTCTATAACTGCTTGCAAATAAATTATGAAAACTATTATTTCATTTGTCATGGTCATAAATTAACTCCCTTCCATCATTATCACTACGTAAAAATCACTATACTGTCCATTTGTATCAAAGCTCCTTTTCATTCTTTATGTATCTTTATATAGAAATTTTAACAAGTATAAATTTAAAAACATAGTCTATTAATGCTCTAAAATACATGATGCAATTTAAAGGTAGTCAATAAGTACGTGTCCTCGTACTTAGCTTTTGCTAAGTCTCGGACGTTTACTTTTAAAAAGTTCATGATATAATCTAAATAGGCAAAAGTTGAAGATGAATCTGCCACGTGAGAAGAACTGAACTCGTCACTCAGTTCTTCTTTTTTTACAAAAAAAACAAAATATTTTTGTTTTTAGCCAATTCATTAAATTTTTCTATAAACTTAGGACAAGAAGGACAATCATCTTTTTCAAAAATTACATAGAAATCATCTTGATTATTTACTTTTTCTTAATGTTGCTTTTAATCTGTACTTTTTTCTACTTGAGTTACAGTATACTTCTTTTCACTATTCTCTTTGATTATTGTTGGGATAATCAATTCCTCTATTATTTTATAATTTGTTGATCTTTCATCTGCAAAATAATACTCCCTAAATTTATCCAACGAAACATGTACATTATTTACAAAAGTTAAATTATTGCCATCTTTTTTCCAAATTTCATATTGATATAAATCAATGTCTGTTGTATCTAATAATACACAATATTCATTTCCACCAACTTGGAACCGAAAACCATCTAAATAATGTAGACAAAGGCTTGAATCATTCACTTTTATAATCATATATTCCACCTACTTTCGATATTTATCTTTTTATTTTTTTCATTATAAAAGATTATTCACCTTTATTTAAGTATGATATTTTTAATTATTTTTTGATACAATTAAATAATTTGCATTTTTATATTTTAAAACATCTATTTATTCCTGATATAGTTCAAGTATTGTTTAAATTATACCATGCCTTTTTTTACTTTGTTCATATAAACATAATGGATCAATTATATTACTCTAATTTGCTAGAGCAATATTTTTATTTCCCAAATAAACGTGCAAAGAAACCTTTACTTTTTTCTTTTTCTAATTCATTTTTTAACTTTTCTATCTCATTTAACTGCTCTTTTTTTTCTCGATCTAGTTGTTCTTTTAATTGATTTATTTCTTCTGACCCCTCTTTTATATAGTTTTATAGTGAAGGCATGAAATAAATTATGCATCCAAAAAAGATGGCAAAGATTAAAAATACGAGAGTTTCTTGTAAAATTCCACTACTTGTTTTGTTTCTTTCAGGATGTTCATCCAATTCTTTTAGCTTTTTTTCTATATAATTATTTTCCCATTTATTGATCCATTTATAAAAAAATTTCATTATTAATCACTATCCTCTCCATCATTATCACTACGTAAAAATCACTATACTGTCCATTGGTATCAAAGCTCCTTTTTTTATTCTATAAGTGTTCTTTATACAAAAATTCTAACAAGTACGAATAAAAAAACACAGTCTATTAATGATTTAAAATACATGATACAATTTAAAGGTAGTCAATAAGTATGTGTCCTCGTACTTAGCTTTTGCTAAGTCTCGGACGTTTACTTTTGAAAAGTTCATGATATAATTCAGGTAGGCAAAAATCACAAAATTGTGCCACGTTAAGGAAAACCGACCTAGTCACTCGGTTTTCCTTTTTTTGCAAAAAAAGAGAGTGGGTAGTCAGTCCACTCTTTTATGCTCTGTTGTCCGGTCGTTTCTGTTGAGCCATTTGTAGATGTAGTAGGCAACCATACTTGCTCCAACAGAGACTAAAAAGTTGAAGAAAAACTCTGACACGTTCTTTTTCATAGGATTACCCACATAAAAGCTTTATAAGACTATGTAGAACAATTCCAACTACAATACCGATTCCAAAAATCTTCTTATCATCCATGAGCGTCACCGTCCTTTCTTTTTAACCATGGATAAATAATCAATATACAAACACTTATAATACCTGCAAGTACATATTGTTCGATTGGTTGTTTATGAAATCCTAACAATCTTCTTAAAAGTTGAAACAGCCAATAACCACTTTGTCTAACCAGTAGATTTCTCATCAATAATGTCAAAGCCTTATCACCACCTACGGAACAATGTGGTTTCTAAATAATGTGCATAAAACGCAAATATTAAGAGGATGATCAACAATATGATTTCTCCATAATGGATATATTTTTCTTTGTATCTATAGTCATACAATGGTTTATCCAAATACACACGACCATCTACTTGTACTAATAATTGAGAATGTACTAAAGCTTCTATTGTATTATGATCAAGCTTAGAAATCTCAATTGCCCTTTCTTCATTGAATATTCCATTCTTAATGAAATATCGAATAATTTTGAATTTATTTGTTAAAACGCTCATACGCATACACAAAAAGCCCAATATCTGCAACACACATCACTACTTGAAAATAATCGTGAAAATAAAAGCCATAGATAGCTCCACCTACAAGTAGAACAACCATAGAAATGAATCCCCATTTAGGAAAGATCATCTGAAACACGAACTCCATCACAAGTACTATGATGCATATTACGCCTATCCTCGGATTTATCCCCCTCTCTAGTTTTAAGAATTTGTTTTACCTCTTCTTCCGTCATTTCAACAGGAATTAGTGGAATAAAGACATTTTTATTATTCTTTTTTCTCTGTCTCTTTTTCATAATCTTACTTTGCATCTGGATATGTGTCTTCAAATTTATCGGCATATCGATTGTGCTTTTTATACTTGAAGAACATAACGACTAAGAAAACAACAGCTACTACACCTAATACGTAAACTAACCAATCTAATGACATCATATACTATGTCCTCCTTTTCTAATTTCATATTAACATGTCTGAAATCGTTTTCATACGTTTTTTTATTCCATTTTCATCCAACGTATCAAATGGTAAAAAAAACGGATATACAACGTATCCGTTCACTTGAATTATTTATCTTTCTTACTCATTCTTATTCTTTTGAATATTTCATACTGACGCTGTAGCTCTGTCTCTTCATCAATAAACATTCCTTTTGCCTCTAGTATTCTCTCAATTGCTTGAGATGGATCCATTGTATGATATGGTAAAAACAACCCTCTCAATTCTTTTGGTTTTATAATTTTGTAAACTTGTGAAGAAGATAAATCATAGGTAAATGAAAAATATCTATAAATATATCCAATCCAATACATTTCATTATGCGTATATTTTACAGAACCATAATCAGTAGCCCCATATTCTTCATCTACTAACGTTAAAATATCATTTGCCTGAATATTACCATCTAAAATTGATTGATTATCCAATCTTTTTGCAATCTTACTTTTCATAAATCGCCTAATAAATATTTCTGAACTTGACTCCATCTTATCAATAGAATTTTCAAAAGCTTTTGCCTGAAGCTCGCACAAAAGCAACCCATCACTATTTATTTTCTTTATGTCCCTCATGCATCGCACCTCCTTTTATACTAGGATTTCATCGATATACTTTCCTTTTCCTCTATATTGTTTTCTCGCTAATTTAACCTTATTATCTCCTAATCTTGACTCTTCTAGTCGAATATTTTTATAGTATTCTTTTTCATTAACCGAAATATAGCATCGCTCTAATGGCTTAATCTGAGACAATGACTTTTGAGTTTTAAAAATATATTGCATTCCAAGATTTGTTGCAGCCAAACAATGCTTACACTGCTCATCTGTAATCTCACCATCGATAAAAGAATTAATAATTTGAAACATACGATTATCAGCAATAGGAGCAATTATATAATCACAATCCTTTGTATCCTCTATAAGTTTTTTTATTTTAGGATGATTTTTATATTCATCAAGTGCACCTCTATAGTACGCAATTGTCATCATCCATTCTTGATCCACTTTATATCTCTTGCATTTCAAATTACTGTCATCAAAACAAAAATAATATACAGAAGAATGTTCAAATCCTGAAACAAAAGAAATAGCTTGTTCATAGCTTTCACCTGTATAGAATCCTTGTCCAAAATCATTATTATATCGACCTTTATGAATGTCTATATCCCCAACTATTTCACTTTTTGCTCCATGGAAAAGTAATTTTTCATTTTGAGTTAAGTCATCTCGATAGAGCATTTCCTTTAATCTGTTAATTTTAATATTTTGTGCAAACGCAAAAGCATATACACCCTCCAAAAAATTTGCTGATGCATCTAAATCATCTAATTCATTTCTTGAAACAGTAACCTGCTCAACTCCAATCTTATCTGCAAATTCGCTTTGTGAAAGTCCTAAAATTTCTCGAATTGACTTCAAATCCTCTGAAAACCTATATTTCATCCTAATCACCATCCAACTTGTTTATAACATATTACTTAAACAATTTCAATATAAACTTGTTTATATCACATTACTTAAACAAGTTTGATTCGCTTTTTTAAAACAATCTATGTTTTAGACATCGATAATGTCAATTAAAATGATATGGTTGGCTTGAACGAGGGACTCGACATGAACAAGAAAATAATAGGGTATTTTAAATCTATCCAAACATTTATCCGAAGTTTATTCTTTGAACCTCTCATCACTGAAGTGACGAGATTCTTGGGAACAGGCTTCTATCGAAACCTTTCTTACCAAGCTATCCCCGCAGTTCCTGCGGTTGTTTTTGTTTTTACTTAATTTGCTAATATGCCTTGCATCAATATATTGATGGTTGCATTTATATCTCTGTCATGATTTGAATGACATTTTGGGCATATCCATTCTCTTACTTTTAAATCTTTTGTTCCTTCATTCTTATATCCGCAACAATGACAGATTTGGCTGCTCGCATAGAACGTATCTACTTTCTTGATCACCTTTCCATACCACTCGGCTTTATATTCTAGCTGTGTTGTAAACTTTGACCAGGATACATCCGATATAGACTGGGCTAGATTGTGGTTTTTAAGCATATTCTCTACTTTTAAGTCTTCAATGCAGATAATGTCATATTCTCTAATGATTCTAGTAGATAGTTTGTTGATAAAATCCATTCTTTGATTCGCTATCTTTTCATGAAGTCTTGCGATCTTGATTCTGTTTTTGATCCAGTTGCGGCCGCCCTTTGTTTTTCGTGACTGCTGCTTCTGTAGCTTTTTCAGTTTCTCAATCGACTTCTTCAGATATTTTGGATTCTCTACCTTTTCTCCATTACTCAATACGATAAAATCCTTGATACCTAGATCTATACCTGTTTCATTATATGTTAGTGGAAACAAGACTTCTTCTACATCCGTATAACATAGTGAAACATAATACTTTCCACTTGGCACTTGTGAAATGGTTGCACTCAGTAGTCTTCCCTTTGGGGTTCGTGTTTTCTTTATCTTTACAAGACCAATCTTAGGAAGCTTGACCTTATTGTCAAATAATTCAATATTTCCATTCGTATATTTCGTTGTATACGAATAACGATGTGTCTTCTTCGATTTGAATCTAGGATATTCAGCCTTTTTTCGAAAGAAATTGATATAGGCCGTATCCAGATTCTTTACACTGGACTGTAGAGCAATCGAATCCACTTCCTTAAGCCATTCATATTCTTTCTTTAATAGAACTAGATCCTTAGCACATGCCGAATAACTGAATGTGATTCCATCTTTTTCATAGGCATTCCTACGTTTTGCCAGGTAATGATTATATACAAAACGTGTACAACCAAAAGTCTTGGCCAATAATATTCTTTGTTCTCTATTTGGATAGATACGATACTTGAATGCCTTTTCCATGATGATTTCTCCTTATTGATTCGCTATTTTCTTTTTTGACTTCTTATATAATCTATAATCTGTTCTTCTGTATTTTCAGAAACTGTAGCTACAAAATAAGAAGGATTCCATAGATGTCCACCCCATAATTTGGATCTTAGATCATCCCCAAACTCTTTCATCAAGAGTCTGGCCGATACACCCTTCATAGCTTTTATAATATTAGGAATGTAATGCTGCGGCGTACAATTGATCAGCATATGGATATGATCCTCATCCATATTCATTTCAAGAATTTGAAAACCATTATCCTTTGAAATTTGAGTCAGCAGCTCTTTTAATCTTGTTGCAACCCGTCCATTCAAAACATTACGACGATACTTTACACACCATACGATATGATACTGTATTGAATAGACATAGCCTCTTCCTTTAACAACTTCCATATGTTTTTCCTTCATCAATATTATAACATATGTATATGATTAAATCACTATATTTATCATTTATTTTTAAATTATTTATCTAACATCTGCACATTTAATTCATCTCATAACTAAAGTCACGAGTGTTCTTAGATTGCGTTATGAACGAATCAAAAAGAAAGTCATGGAAATGAGTTTGGAAGATTTAAGAGACTACGTGATTTATCAGATGATCGAAGATGAAAACAAATATGATCCAAACTATGATGACGAAGAATTTTTTGATTGGTAAAAGAAAAAGCAGTTTAACGACTGCTTTCTTTCATATATTCAAAATATTCTCTACCTACTTTATTCTTCTTCCAGTTTTGTAGAATCTTGAAACCAGGATATGAGAAGATGACCTCACATAGTGTTTCTACAATCATACCTGTAAAGGCACACACAACACATTGTACCAATGTCCATCCAAAGAATTGGTGTGACACGATTAATGCGAACGTTAGATTGTCGCAAAACTGACCAATACCCGTAGATACATAAGAGCGGAATGCATACGATTTAAAGTTGCTGTTGTTGTTAGAAATCTTACCTAACATGGAATTCGTATAGTTATTCACAATGGCAGAAACAATAAACGCAATTGTACTTCCAAATAGTACATACCAAGTACCACCAATTGTTCCGTCTAATGCCCCATTAATAATGGCTTCTGATCCTTCTACATAGGATTCACCCCATACGCCAGGAATCTTTGATGCCAAGAAGAAAACTAGGCACATACCTAAATTCACCAACACAGCTACTAGTGATGCTTGTGTTGCAGCTTTAGGGCCAAAATGTTTTGTGATGACATCCATACATAAGAATGAAAGCCAGCTTACCACAATTCCACAATCTAGTGCCATAAAGCTAAATGGCAAGTTAATACTTTTGTTTGCCAAAAGATTCATAGTGATGACCGAAACAATAAAAAGTGTCATCGTAAGTGAAGGTATACTTCTTAGTAATACACTCACTTCTTTAACTTCCGTTTTAATTCTATTCATTTTTTACCCTCCTGTTTTTTTAAAGATGGTTGGGAAGCAAAACATCTTTGTTCAAACCATATAAGTCTAATATGTTTTTAATTATTTGTCAAAGTTTATATCACTTATGCTATGATTAATTGCGGTGATACATATGACTTTAAAACTATACGAACAAGAAGGCTACCAAACAACATTTCATGCCCATGTTATTTCATGTATTAAAAAGAATGAATTATATGACATAATCTTGGATCAAACCCTTTTCTTTCCTGAAGAAGGTGGACAAACATGTGACAAAGGAACGTTGAATGGCATTGAAGTAGTGGATGTGCAAATCATAAATGATGAAATCCATCATTATACGCACTCTGCATTAAATGGTGATGTACAAGGTAGTATTGACTGGACTCATCGCTACACCAATATGCAACATCATACAGGAGAACACATTCTTTCTGGATTGATACACAAAGAATTTCATGTGGATAATGTAGGATTTCATTTAGGATACAATGAAATTACAGCCGATTATGCGATGGACTTAAATAATGATCAAATTAAAAGAATTGAAGCTTTAGTGAATTCTGTCATCTTTTCAAATAAACCTGTTAAGTCCTATTACTTAGAGGATTATTCCAACATTGAATATCGTGCAAAACTTAACTTAGACAAACCACGCCTTGTCGAAATTGAAGATGTAGATTTATGCGCATGTTGCGCACCCCATGTAAAAAGTACGATTGAAGTGGGATTGTTTAAAATCATTAAATCGATGAAGATCAAAAAAGGCACACGCCTATTCTTCTTATGTGGAAAACTTGCCTATGAAGACTATGTCTTAAAACACGATCAGTCTATTCAAATCTCAAATCAATTGTCTTCAAACATTGAAGCTTTATCATTCAATGTACAACGCGTATTAGATGAAAATTATGCTTTGAAACAAAGAATCAAACAATTAAATAAAGAGATGATTGATCATTTAATCATTGAGCATAAAGAAAATCAAATTATTCTATGTGATGAATTGGATCGTGATACACAATTGTATTACTACAATAAGCTTGTATCTTTTAGTGACAACTATGTTTTACTTGTTTCTAAACAAAAAGATAATTATCGTTTTATGACCAACTCTAAAGACATATTCTTACAACTCAAAGAAAGACATCCAGTTCGTGGTGGAGGAAAAAATGATTTCTTTCAAGGAACGCTAGATACAGTTAATGAGCAGCTATTTGATTAGCTGCTCATATTTTTTGTATAACAAGTGTATTTAAAGCCTCTGAAATCTCTTCTTTCGATAAACATACCATTCTATGATTGGCATCATAATAATCAAACTTTTTAATAAAACTCATTAGATCACGATACTTCACAAGGCTGTCATTCATAAATACATACCACTCTTCTATCCCTTCAATTTGATTCAATACAACATATGGCTCTACTGGAAGAATCGTTAGTATATTCGCTCCTAATGCATACATACCAATTCTTCTACCATGTACATTATAGATTCTTGGCGTGGCATAATATGCATCCAAAGCTTGTTGATTATGTAGATATTGACCAAACAAATCTAAATCTGTACCAAAATCATTCAATTCATTTTCCCCAATTGAAATTGGATGAAGAATGCCAAAGATTTCAAAATACTTATGATCCGATAGTTTACTCTTCAAGTCCATAAGTGCATCGGCGCTCGTTCTTTTATCATACACCATCTGCAAATCGATATCCTTTATATTCATTAGCCAATCGTCTTTCACAAATTCATCAGTATCCATATATTCACAATATACTTTCACTAAATAATAAAACAATTGAATTTCATCCATACTTGTAGGAAGACTTAAATTCAAACAAATATCATGATTTTGAATATATATTTCAATTCCTCTTTGAAGATATTTGTGATCAAACAAGATTGTATGATTCCCTATCTGATTCGGAATTAATTGACAATTTTCATCCATAACCCCAAAAGATAAGTGAGACAGTTTAACCAAATCATCGATTATAAATTTTTTTCTACGAAAGAAACCCTTCTGCATAATACGAATATTCACAGACATACTAACACCTGCTCTCTACCAAAATCATACACTGAAACAAGCGTTTTTTATAGCTAAAACCATTTTTTCTTTTTAAAGTAAATCACTTCTAAAATAATGATCAATATACAGACTCCAATCACAATGAAATATCCATAGGAAGTATCTAATTCTGGCATAGCCTTAAAATTCATACCATACCATCCAGTAATTAAAGTTAGTGGCATGAATATCGTTGTCACAATCGTTAAAAACTGCATAATTTGATTCTGCCGCATCTCCACTTGTGTTTGATGCATTTCACGAAGCTGAATGGAATACTCTGCCAAACGATCCGTAACATTCGATAGACGTGTTAGTCTTTTCTCTAGTGTTTCAAAATGTGTATCATTATAAAATTCCTGCAAGTTTTGTACCACTTCAATCATCTGATCATAGTATGAATCAAAAGCACTTATCGTTTTCCTCATTTCAAAGATTTGCGACTCATAATGAGATCCCGTATGCGACATTAACTGATCTTCTATTCTTTCAAGTTTCATTTCAAGTTTTTGAAGAAACTCCATATCTTCTTGAATCAATATATTCATCAAATTTAGAATACATTCACTAGGCTTATTCCCTGAAATCTTTTGTTTAAAAATATGTTCAGGATCGCAAACCAAAAAATCACTATCATTTAATTCGATACTAAACATCTTCTTATTCTTAGATTTTGATTTGGAAGGAACCCAAAAAGAACCCGATAGCCGCTGATCCTCTTTATGCACTCTACAATAATGAATATGATTTAAACGCTTTTCATTTATTACCTCTATCTTCATAATTTCCCCCCTTAAAAAAAGAATACACCATATAGGTGCATTCTTGTAGTTATTCAATTGGAATAAATTTATTTTCTTCGACTTGTTTAGGTGCTTCCTTAGGAACAACGATCTTCAATTCACCATTGTCAAAGGATGCCTTAACATCTTCCTGATGAATGCCTTCACCAACATAGAAGCTTCTTGAATAAGATCCACTAACACGTTCTTTACGAACAACACGACCCTTTTCATCCTTGTCTTCTGTATTTGAACCATGAGTAGCACTAATCTTCAAATATCCATCCTTCAATTCCATCTGGATATCTTCCTTTTTAACTCCAGGAAGTTCCATGCTCATTTCATAGTTTCCATCTTTTTCCACAATATCTGTCTTCATGACATCACTGGTTGTATTTCCTGTAAAGAAATCATCAAATAAATCAAACATTGGATAGTACTTCATAAATATCGCCTCCTGATACCTTATTCAATAGGGATAAATTTGTTTTCTTCAATCTGTTTAGGTGCTTCCTTAGGAACAACGATCTTCAATTCACCATTGTCAAAGGATGCCTTAACATCTTCCTGATGAATACCTTCACCAACATAGAAGCTTCTTGAATAAGATCCACTAACACGTTCTTTACGAACAACACGACCCTTTTCATCCTTGTCTTCTGTATTTGAACCATGCGTAGCAGTTACTTTCAAATATCCATCCTTCAATTCCATCTGGATATCTTCCTTTTTAACTCCAGGAAGTTCCATGCTCATTTCATAGTTTCCATCTTTTTCCACAATATCTGTCTTCATGACATCACTGGTTGTGTTTCCTGTAAAGAAATCATCAAATAAATCAAACATTGGATAGTACTTCATAAATATCGCCTCCTGATTACTAGATTATGAAATCTATCTTCAAGTTACGGGATATCTTTTGACTTATCTCTAACTTCAATTATCATTATAGTCACTTTTTTAGCACTGTCAACACTTAAGTGCTAATTTTTTACAAAAAATTAGAGTGTGATTTCTCACACTCTATTTACCCATTTCATTCATAGAAATCATTGAGAAACTCAAAGATTCCAATACTTTAATTAAGGCATGTGCCGTATCTAAACTTGTCATACAAGAAATATTATTTTCTGCAGATACACGACGAATCAAGAATCCATCTTTACTTGTAGAATTATCTTTATTTGACATTGTGTTGATGACAAAGTTTACATGACCATGACGAATAATATCCAATACCGTTTCATTTCCATTATCCTCATTGACTTTGGCCGCTACATGTACAAATAAGCCATTATCTTCTAAGAATTTAGCTGTACCCTTCGTCGCATAAATTCCGTATCCAATGTTATAGAAACGTTTTGCGATTTCTAAAGCATCCTGTTTATTATCATCATCAATTGTTAGTAATACACTTCCATGTAAAGGAATATTGATTCCTGAAGCTACTAAAGCTTTGTACAATGCTTTTTCTAAGTTGACATCACTACCCAAAGCCTCACCTGTAGATTTCATTTCAGGTCCTAAGACTGTATCTACACTACGTAATTTCGCAAATGAGAATACTGGTGCTTTGACAAAGACTCTTTCTTTATCTTCAGGATGGTATCCTGGTGTTAAGCCTTGATCTTCAATACTTTCACCTAATACACACTTAGTCGCAATTTGAGACATAGGAACACCTGTAATCTTAGATAAGAATGGTACAGTACGAGAGGAACGTGGGTTTACCTCTAATACATAGACATTATTTTCTTTATCTACAATGAACTGAATGTTGTATAAACCAACAAATTCAAAGCCTTCACCAATTCTTGTTCCATAATCAATGATTGTTTCTTTCACCTTCTCATTGATGATCTGTGTAGGATATACACTAATTGAGTCACCAGAGTGAATACCCGCACGCTCGATATGTTCCATTACACCTGGAATATATACGTTCTTTCCATCCGCAATCGCATCGATTTCTAGTTCTTTACCAACAATATATTTATCAACTAAGATTGGTGCATCATGACTGATTTCCTTTACAGCTGTTGCCATATATACTCTTAATTCATCATCATTATGTACGATTTCCATTGCACGACCACCCAATACATAACTTGGACGAACAAGTACTGGATAACCAATCTTATTGGCAATAACAAGTGATTCTTCAACAGTGACTGCAGTTTCACCTTTTGGTTGAGGAATATTCAATTTATGTAACATCGCTTCAAATTCATGACGGTCTTCCGCTAAATCAATAGAGTGTAGTGAAGTACCTAGAATCTTAACACCATGTTCTACCAATGAATCGGCTAAGTTGATTGCGGTTTGACCACCAAATTGAACAATAACACCTAATGGTTTTTCTAAATCAATTACGTGCATTACATCTTCTGTAGTTAGTGGTTCAAAATACAATTTATCACTAATTGAGAAATCGGTTGATACAGTTTCAGGGTTGTTGTTGATGACGATAGCTTCATAGCCTTCTTCACGCAAAGTTTGTACACAATGTACTGTCGCATAGTCAAACTCAACACCTTGTCCAATACGAATTGGTCCTGAACCTAATACAACGATTTTTTTACGGTCTGTTACCTCAGATTCATTCTTATGTTCATAACTTGAATAGAAGTATGGAGTTGCACTCTTAAACTCACCCGCACAAGTATCTACCATCTTATATACTGGCATGATTCCATTTTCTTTACGCAAGTTATATAAGTCGAATTCTTTCATATCCCAATTACGTGCAATGTAGCTATCCGCAAAGCCGTATTTCTTTAATTTACGTAAAACTTCAACATCTTTGGGATTTTCCATCATTAGCTTTTCTAAGCTGATAATTCTTGACAAGTGACACAAGAAGAAATCATCCATTTTCGTTACATTATGAATTGTCTCCATATCATATCCATCACGAAGCCATTGTGTAACCGCAAAAATTCTTTCATCATCACACTTCTTGATTTTTTCAAGTAATTCTTCTTTCGTTAATCCAGCCAATTCTTTTTTATAGATATGATCCACTTTCATCTCTAAAGAACGAACTGCCTTCAAGAAAGATTCTTCAAAGTTACGTCCAATGGACATAATTTCACCAGTTGCCTTCATTTGTGTTCCTAAATGACGATCCGCATTAGGGAATTTATCAAATGGGAAACGTGCAAATTTCGTTACAATATAGTCTAATGCAGGTTCAAAACATGCATAACTTGTTTTAGTAATTGGGTTAATAATTTCATCTAAACCTAAACCAACCGCTAATTTAGCACTAATCTTCGCAATTGGATAACCTGTTGCCTTACTAGCTAGAGCAGATGAACGAGATACACGAGGATTAACTTCGATGACATAATATTTGAAACTATCTGGATTCAATGCCAACTGAACGTTACATCCACCACAGATCTTCAATGCACGAATGATTTTTAAAGATGCATTACGAAGCATTTGGTTTTCTCGATCTGTCAAAGTTTGAACTGGCGCAACAACCGTACTGTCTCCAGTATGCACACCTACTGGATCAATATTTTCCATGTTACATACAACAATCGCATTATCTTTGGCATCGCGCATTACTTCATATTCAATTTCTTTATATCCTGCAATACTTTGTTCAATCAAACATTGATGAACTGGACTTGCCTTTAAACCTGAATCACAAATTTCACGAAGTTCAGCCTCATCATCGGCAAAACCTCCACCCGTTCCACCAAGTGTATAAGCTGGACGAACAACTAATGGATATCCTTCGCGTTTTGCGAATTCAACAGCTTCTTCTACTGTATGAACAATCATACTTTCTGGTACTGGCTCATTGATTTCCTGCATTAAAGAACGGAACAATTCACGATCTTCTGCACGGTTGATCGCATGTAAGTCTGTACCTAAAATTTCTACACCAAACTCATCTAAGATTCCATCTTCATGTAATTCTACAACTAGGTTTAATCCTGTTTGACCACCTAATGATCCTAAAATGGCATCGGGTCTTTCTTTATAAATAACTCGTTTTGCGAAATCAACAGTCAAAGGCTCAATATAAACACGGTCTGCGATGGCTGTATCTGTCATGATTGTGGCAGGGTTTGAGTTAATCAAAATAACTTCATATCCTTCTTCACGAAGGGATTGACATGCCTGACTTCCGGCATAATCAAATTCAGCAGCCTGACCAATGATAATTGGACCAGAACCGATCACTAAGATTTTTTTGATATCTGTACGTTTAGGCATTTTTATTCTCCTCCATTAATTCAATAAATTGATCAAACAAGTAACGAGAATCTTCAGGTCCTGCACTTGCTTCTGGATGATATTGCACCGCAAAACATGGGTAATCTTTATGGCGAACACCTTCACAACTCTTATCATTTAATGCTTGGTGTGTCATTTCCAAACGCGTATCCTTCAAGCTATCAATATCTACCGCAAAACCATGGTTTTGAGAAGTAATTTCTACTTTACCTGTTGAAAGATTAACTACAGGATGGTTAGCTCCACGGTGTCCAAATTTCAATTTATATGTTTTTGCACCACAAGCCAAAGAAATCAACTGATGACCTAGACAAATTCCAAATACAACCGTTTGAGGAATCAATTCTTTAATCGTTTCAATAGCGACTTTTACATCGGTAGGATCACCAGGACCATTCGACAACATAACTCCATCTGGACGATAAGATAAGATTGTGCTTGCTGGTGTATCATATGGAACAATCACTAAATCACATCCACGTTTTGATAGTTCACGAACAATACCTAATTTTGCCCCAAAATCCATCAATACAACTTTCTTACCACGATTTGGGATTGGGAATACTTTATTTGTCGAAACACGAGCCACTTGATCATGTAAGAAATCAGCGGCTTTTAAACCAGCAACTACCGCATCTACATTGGCATCCACATCAGCCATAACTGCCTTCATGGTACCTACGTTACGAATCTTCATTGTGATTTCACGTGTATCAATATCATAAATACCTGGAATATTTTCACGTTTTAAGAAATCATCTAATGTTTCTGAACATCTGAAATTGCTTGGAAATTCACAATAGTCCTTAACGACAAATCCAAATACACATGGAACCATGCTTTCATTATCATCACGGTTGATTCCATAGTTACCAATCAATGGATATGTCATCATTACAATTTGTCCACAATATGAATTATCTGTCAAAATTTCTTGATAACCCGTCATTGACGTATTAAATACCAATTCACCAATTTGGAAGTTGTCACTACCAAACGCTGTTCCGCGATATACACTTCCATCCTCTAAAATCAAAAGTCTTTCCATAATTTGTCCTTTCTGTTATTTACTCAAAAAAAAGATTAGCAAACAATACATTGCCAATCTTTAAATAGAACTATTAAAAAGTATAGCACTACGAAGAATACTATTCACCTCAACCGCTGACGTTTTTTTCACAAACAAAGCTGGATTCTTGATCATACGTATCCTCCTTTTGAAAAAAATACTATATTTTCTCTGTTTAGTATACTACCACAAATCATAAAAATTTCAACAAGAAAAGTAAAAAAAAGATGTGATATCTCACACCTTATTTTGACATAGTTGCTTCAATTTCCTTATATGTTTCAACTGGGTTAGCACTCTTTGTAATTGAACGACCAACTACGATATAGTCACAACCTTGTTCTTTCGCAAATGCAGGAGTCGCGACACGCTTTTGATCATCTTTAGAATCACTTGCCAAACGAATACCAGGAGTAACTGTTAAGAAGTCTTCTCCACAAGCTTCGTGAATCGCCTTAGCTTCATGTACGGAACATACAACACCATCTAAGCCTGCTTCTTTGGCATTCTTCGCATATTTAATAACACAATCAATCACTTCACCTGGAATTCCTAATTCGTTATTCATAGCTTCTTTAGAAGTACTAGTAAGCTGAGTTACACCGATACACATAGGACGTTTTCCATCTTTAGCCCCTTCATTCAAACCATCAATGGCAGCCTTCATCATCGCAATACCACCAGCACAGTGTACATTGACAATATCTACACCTAAGTTCGCTAAGTTTTTCATTCCACCCTTAACTGTGTTTGGAATATCATGCAATTTCAAGTCTAAGAAAATGTGGTGACCCATTTCCTTCACTGTTTTTACCATTTCTAAACCACACGCATATGTTAATTCCATACCAATCTTTACATATACAGGTTCATCAAATTGTTTTAAGAAATCTACAACTTCTTCTTTACTAGAAAAATCTAGTGCTACAATTGTCTTACTCATTATTTAAAACTCCTTCCAACTGCTTCTTCAATATTCTTATATCCATATTTCTCTAATACTTTTGGAAGATCCTCAATGATTTTTGGACATACATAAGGATCCACAAAGTTTTGGGCACCCACTTCAACAGCACTTGCCCCAGCATTTAAGAATTCCAATACATCTTCTGCACAAGTAATTCCACCAACACCAATGATTGGAATATTTACGGCCTGTGCCACTTGATATACCATTCTTAATGCAACTGGCTTAATGGCAGGACCAGAAAGACCACCTGTCACATTGGCAAGTAATGGTTTTCCCGTCTTCAAATTGATGCGCATACCCATTAAAGTATTGATCAATACAATACCATCTGCACCGGCTTCTTCAACAGCTTTGGCAATTTCTACAATATCTGTTACGTTTGGTGAAAGCTTCACATATACAGGTTTTGTAGCTGCTTCCTTACAAATCTTTGTCACATGTGCTGCAAGCTCAGGTTTCGTTCCCAAACCAATACCACCATGTTTTACATTAGGACAAGAAATATTTAATTCATACGCCTTGATTACTGGCTGATCATTTAATTTCTTGATAACCTCTACATAATCTTCTTCACATGCACCCGCCACATTGGCCATGATTTCTGTATCATACTGTGCAAGGAATGGAAGTTCATTTTTGATAATTGAATCTACGCCCTTATTTTGTAGACCAATCGCATTCAACATTCCCATTGGAGTTTCGGCAATTCTTGGTGTAGGATTTCCAAAACGCTCTTGTGGCGTAGCCGATTTAATGGCAATACCACCTAATACACTCAAATCATATAGTTCGGCATATTCTTTACCAAATCCAAAACATCCACTAGCTGGAATAATTGGATTTTTTAAATTTAATCCAGGTAGTTTTACTGAAATATCCATTATAAAGCCACCTTTCCCATTTCAAATACAGGACCATCCTTACATACACGTAATGAATGTCCTTCTACATCTTTCACAACACATCCCATACAAGCACCTAGACCGCATGCCATACGAGCTTCTAATGAAATATAGCCTTCACTATATTGTTCATTGATTGCCTTCAACATAGGTAAAGGTCCACAACTTAACACAAATGGACATGTCACATTGTTTTCTTTGATCGCATCTAATGCTGTACCCTTTGTACCTAATGAACCATCCATGGTTGCGACATATACATCGCATCCTAAAGCCTTAAATTCATCCACATAGAATACGCTACCTGCATCATTTGCACCTAATACTACAGTTACACGTGCATCTTTACTTAAATATTGTTTGGCTGTTTCATATAGCGGTGGTACACCAACACCTCCACCAATCAACAACACTTCTTCTTTATCTTCAATTGGAAAACCATTTCCAAGTGGACCAAAGATATCTAATTTTCCTTCAAGTTCAGTCATTTTTAAAGTACCTTCACCAAGCACCTTGTAGATAATGACCAAAATATCTTCCTTAATTTCACTAATCGAGATGGGTCTTCGCAAATAGAAACCTGGAACTGTGATTTCAATGAATTGACCAGGCTTAGCTATTTTAGCTAAGTCTGTTTTCAATTCCATTTTCCAAATATCTTTTGCGATTTCCACATTCGACAGAATCTTCGCAAATTCCTGCATACTATTTCCCCATTTCATTCATAGAAACCATTGAGAAACTCAATGACTCTAAAACTTTCACTAATGCATTCGCTGTATCTAAACTTGTCATACAAGAAATGTTATTTTCTGCAGACACACGACGAATCAAGAATCCATCAGCACTTGTGTTCTTCTTATTAGACATTGTGTTAATGACAAAGTTTACACGTCCATTACGAATAATGTCTAGAACGTTTTTACCATCTTCTGTTTCAATCTTACTAGCACCATGAACATACAATCCTTCAGCTTCAAATAAGTCTGTCGTACCCTTTGTTGCATAGATTCCATATCCAATATTTGCGAAGCGTTTCGCCAATTCTAGTGCTTCTTGTTTATTCTCATCATCAATTGTCATTAATACATTTCCATGTTTTATCCTTTCCATACTGTTTTTCCATCTACAATGGTTTCCTTTACTTGCGCATTTACGCTCCAACCATTAAATGGCGTATTTTTCCCCATGGATTCAAATGTATCTATGTCGATCAAAGATTCATGTTCTAAATCTACTAAAACCAAATCGGCATTATAGCCCTCTTTAATTTGTCCTATATTCTCTAAGTCAAAACGCTTAGCAGGTGCAGCCGACATCCAATTTACCAATTGAGCCAATGTCCAGCGTTTTTGGCGGTGAACAAACTCTGTGTATAGTAAGGCAAACGCGCTTTCTAATGAAACAATCCCAAATGGTGCTTTATCCATAGAACGCTTCTTTTCTTCAGAGGTGTGTGGTGCATGGTCATTGGCAATGCAATCCAATGTTCCGTTTTCCAAGCCTTCAATCAAAGCCATACGGTCTTCATGACTTCTTAAAGGTGGATTCATTTTCCAGTTTGGTCCAGCCACATCTTTATCTTCTAATAATAAGTGGTGTACTGTAACTTCAGCACTTACATTCGAACCTGATTCTTTTGCGTTTTTTAATGCTTCTACACTTTCTTTAGCTGAAATGTGGCAAGCATGATAAGCGTTTCCTATTTCTTTTGTGATTTCTAAATCACGAATCAATTGTGCACTTTCACAGGCACTTGGAATTCCAAGCCAGCCCTTAGATGTCACAACTTCACTGTCATGTACACAAGCCCCTGGTCTGCGATAACGCATATCTTCTGTATGAGCTACAATCATGCAGTCATTTTCTTTCGCCTTTTCCATGGCTTCTTTCATGATTTCTGGTGTAGCTACCCCAACACCATCATCACTGAACCAGCGTACACCTAATTCTTTGATACCCTTCATATCCACTACTTCTTTACTTGCCTCTTCTAATGTAATGCAAGCATATGGATATGTATGTACTACAGATTCTTTTTTGATTAATTGTTGATAGTCTTTCATTGTGTCTACATCATCTGGAAAAGGAATGACATTTGGCATCGCAAACACAGAAGTAAATCCTCCATGTGCCGCCGCTAAACTACCTGTATGAATGGTTTCTTTTTCACTGTGTCCAGGTTCTCTAAAATGCACATGTACATCCACTAATCCTGGAATTACAGTTAAGCCTGTGGCATCCACTGTATCACAGTCTTTCAAGATAGAATCATCAATCTGAATGATCTTTCCTTCGTCAATTAAAATATCTTTCTTTTCGAGACGATTGTCAATTAAAACTTGACCATTTTTGATTAAACGCATACTTATTTTTTCTCCTTGAATGGAGCAAAACCAAATCCACGTTTAATAACGGCCTTTCTAACCAACATACCATTGTGCATTTGTTCAAAAATTCTTGATTTTTCAGCTTCCACTAAATCCGTATCAATTTCAACACCACGATTAACAGGAGCTGGATGCATCACGATAGCCTTGTCTTTCATTCTTGCATAACGTTCTTTTGTAAGACCATACTTTTCTAAGTATTCACTATCTGTCATACCGGCCATTCCAGAACCTCTTTCTTTCTGGATACGAAGCATCATGACAACGTCTGCCCATTCAATGGCTTCATCAAAGTCAATTGTTGGATAGCCAGGTCTTTCCCATTCTTTTGGTCCGGCAAAACGAACGGTTGACCCTAATTTTTCTAAAGCTTCTTTATCACTGGCAGCCACTCTTGAATGTAAGATATCTCCACAGATTACTACATTTAAGCCTTCTAGTGTGCCAAGCTCATTTTGCATAGTTAGTAAATCTAACAAGCATTGTGTTGGATGGTTTCCTGCACCATCTCCAGCATTTAAAATTGGAATATTGATATTTTCCAATTCTTTAAAATACTCATCTTGAGAATGACGGATCACCACCATGTCATACCCAATTGATTCAAATGTCTTTACTGTATCATAAAGAGTTTCTCCCTTTGTGACACTAGATGCTCCTGCCGCAAAATCGGCTACTTGGCATCCTAATTGGTGCTGTGCACTTTCGAATGAGAAATGTGTTCGAGTTGAAGCCTCAAAAAAAAGATTAGCAACCAATGCTTTCTGCATTGGTAATTGCCAATCTTTAAAGGAACTATTAAAAAGTCTAGCATCATCAAGAATGCTATAGATGTCTTCAACTGACAGATCTCTCATGGATAATAACGAATTTTTGTTCATATAATCCTCCTTGTGATCTTAAAAAAATGGATTTAAAAAGTCCCTTTTCAAATCCAATTTCTCTTTCATATATACTACCATAAATCATGGATTTTTCAACAATAAAATTCTTCAATACATCAAAGAACGAACTCTATTTACGACATATATGTTTAAACTATTTTTTGATTGCGATACACTCAATTTCTACCTTTGCATTTTTAGGTAATGCAGCTACTTCAAAGCAGCTTCGAGCAGGATATATACCATCAAAGTATTTCGCATATTCTTCATTTACTTTCGCGAAATCATTCATGTCATCCAATAATACGGTTGTCTTAACAATATCATCATATGTTAAGCCTGAAGCTTCTAATAATACACCAATATTTTCAAAGGCTTTCTGAGTTTGTTCAACAACATCTTCACTAACCAAATTTCCTTCTGTATTCACACCTAATTGTCCAGATAAGAATACAAGTCCTTCTGAAGCAATCCCTGCTGAATATGGTCCTAATGCCTTAGGTCCTTTTGTACTACTAATTTGTTGTTTCATTTTGTTTCTCCTAATCCAATAATTCTTTATCAATGATTTGAAAATTTGCTCTATGAATATACAAAGCCTTACCATCAATCATAAGCTTCGTCATTTTTGGTAAATTATCTGGAATCTTCCAATACACCTTATCTCCAGAGTAGGCGGCAATTGGCTGTCCTAATTGGGATTTAATGACTACAATTCTTCCTTTGCCAAACATATTTTTATACTTGTTGATAAAGCGAGCAACAGACGTATTGTCTGATATTTGTCCATGTGTATTTGAATCAATATCTTCTTGTGTGAAATCCACATCCGGTGTTAAGCCTTTTTGTTCAAAAATACAAGTATCTCCACATGATTCTATTTCTTTTCCGTCTACCGTTATCGTAATTACACTTGATAATTCATAGCCACGGACAACACGTCCATCTTCATCATAAGAAGTAGATTCTACCGCATTACCTGTAATACTGATTTTATCCCCACTTGTCTCCATGACTTCACTACCATAATTATCATACGTATAGATCGTATATCCATTACCTACTAAATTGCCCTTGATATCATTCAGAGCTGATTGAAACATGCTACAACCACTCAATAATATACATAGGCATACTACACTTATTCTTTTTATATTCTTATTCATATTTCCCCCGTTTTATAATGAAGCCATTCAAAACGAATGACTTAACAATTATTTTATCAATAGCTTTCGGATTGATTCTTCACTTACTGAGAAGATGAATGCGATAGCTTTAATTCCAAATTCCTTGTCCATCATTTTTTGATACATTTCAAGCTCCTCCTCTAATTCTTATAAATCCAACCATTCCACATCCATTAATGTCTAGACGACTCTTAATGAAAAGCTTATTTGCTGCATTCCAAGGCCTTTCTCCTGTATAAAATACTAGAATGTGCACCATTGGTAGTCTATCTTTAGCATTGTACATATAAGAAAAGAAGAGATTTTTTCTCTTCATATCAATTACTTAATACTCGTTTTAAATTTTCAACAGATATCGAACAAACCTTGGAAATCTCATTGACACTCATTCCATTCTTTAACATAGTTTTGTACAAAAAAACCTGTCCTAGTTCTACACCCTGTTCAATTCCTTGTTCAATGCCTTGTTCGATACCTTGTTCAATGCCTTGTTTGATTCCTAACTCAATTCCTTCAGCTTTCCATTCCTTTGACTTTACTTCTAGCCATCTCTTTTCAGCTTCACACATTTCAATATCCTCCTTTTCCTCTAATTCTTCTAAATCCAACCATTCTACATCCATCAATATTTTTACTTCTTTTACACAAATTCTAAACCATTGATTGTTCCTTCATAAATAGACTGAACATAAACAATTCGACATATGTAGAATAAATTATACACATCTTTTTCATTAAAATGAGTCATGAAAATAAGATTTGAACCTTTCGTCCACCTCTACTAGTTGTTTTCCAAGGCATTTCCCTGTATAGAACACTAGAATGTTCGCCTCTTTATTATTATGCATATAGGAAAAGAAAAGATTTTTCATCTCCTCCTATCAATTACTTAATACTCGATTTAGATTTTCAACAGATATCGAACAAACCTTGGAAATCTCATTGACACTCATTCCATTCTTTAACATAGTTTTGTACAAAAGAACCTGTCCTAGTTCTACACCCTGTTCAATGCCTTGCTCAACACCTTGTTTGATTCCTTTTTTTATTCCTTCAGCTTCCCATTCCTTTGACTTTGCTTCCAGCCATCTCTTTTCAGCTTCACACATTTCAATATCCTCCTTTTCCTCTAATTCTTCTAAATCCAACCATTCTACATCCGTTAATGTCTTGACGACTTTTAACACACTGCTTTTCACAAGTCCAAAATGATTACTTGTTCCTTCATAAATAGACTGATCATAAATACTTCGACATATGTAGAATAGATTATACACGTCTTCTTCATTAAAATTATATGAAGTATTTCCCGTGATTTCAATCAGATTCATTTGGTAGTCATGGAAATAGGATTTGAACCTTTCATCCACCTCGACCAGCTCAGAAAGCTGTCTAGCTGCATTCCAAGGCCTTTCACCTGTATAAAATACTAGAATGTGCACCATAGGTAGTTTCTTATTATCCTTATTCTTCTTTGACTTCTTTAACATTCGCTCATACGCTACAAATTCATATACTGCAGCCCTTACAACCATGGACATATCCACATAACTTTGATTCTCAATAATGAATGCACTATAAACATTTCCATCATTGTACTTACGAATCACATCCACATGCTTTTCTAGATCCATATTCGAATCATTCATCTCTGAATCAAGTTCCATACAGTTTTCAGGTTTAAGAACTCTTTTGCCATCAAAGAAGTACGCATTAAAGAAGTCGACAAAATAGGCATTGTTTTCTAAAAACTCCTTCATAATTTTGTCTTTTGATTTATTCATGTGATTTCATCACCCCTATCTCATATACGAAATAAATTGAGGCTTTTCCAAAAAAGATGCATATTTTGATAATTTCACATAATTCAATCGGATTTCACAATATTTACCAAAGTTATACTAAAATTATGACAACATGGAATGTTATTCTATAAGTGCCTTAAAGATAAGGCAATGAATATAGAAATAAACCAATATTCATATCTCTCTCCTAAAAATAATAATAAACAAAAGAAACCATTCTAGACGCCAACACTAGAATGGTTTTCTTATTTTAGGCATATGCATTACATACTTTAATCACAAAACGCATCAAGGCATATAAATCTTTATATGTTTCTTTTTCGATACGAACCGTACAATCATCCATCTTTTCTACATTGTCCATACGAGATACAAAATCCGCATTTCGACTATGATGGAATGTTATTTCCATTGTGTGAGATGAAGATACAGCTGGTTTTTCATCTACTTTTAAAGCTTCTTGAATACCATATGTATATCTATTCTTCAACTCATTAAAGCTACAACACAAAGCACACTGATTGTTTAATGTTTTCTTTGTTTCCACAAATACACAACCAAGTTCTTCTTCTACCTGCTTACCATATTCACTATCACCACTTGCTAAGATAACTGGCACTCCAAATTCGTTTGCCAACAATCGATTTATGCCACTTTCACCAAGTTCTTTCCCATCTACTACAATTTTTCGTACCATAGTACCCCAAATCGTATGAGCCATAACACCTGGTGAGTTACATCGAGAATGATATCCAATAAATAATGCTCCATCAAAAGAATCATCTAAACCTTCCATCATCCCAAATTCCTTATAAGCTCCATTTGCGGACACAAAAGCAGCTCTAGGATCTAATTTTGAAGGAAGAAGATTATCCATATTTCCATGACTATCATTGACCACAACTTCTTCTACGCCATTTTGAAACAATAAATCAATCACAAGATTTACTTCATTCATCATATTTGTACAATATTCAGAATATAAGTATCCATTCTTAGCTGTATTTGCCGGATTACTGTTTCCCCAAATACCTTCAATATCGGCTGATATATATATTTTCTTCATCTTAAAACACCTCTACTGAACGATCTAATATCCCATTCATTTTCGCAATCGCAATACCATAATTTGTGAATGGCACATGCTGTTTCTTACATTCCTTTACGCGAGACTGCACTTCTTTTTCATTCAACATACATGCACCACAATGAATCACAACACTATATTTCGAAAGATCTTCTTTAAATCCTTGTCCAGAAGTAAATTCAAAAGTTATATTCTTCTTTGTATAATTCAAGATCCATTTTGGAAGCTTGTCCGTACCAATATCACCACACTGTCTATGGTGCGTACACCCTTCACTAATCAATACACAATCCCCATCTTGAAGATGATCCAATTGATTGGCCCCTTCAAGCACTGTAGATAAGCTTCCTTTTAAGCGTGCCATAAGAATAGAGAAAGAAGTTAAATGAATAGATTTATCTACGATTTGACTTACCTTGTTAAAAGCCTGGGAATCTGTAATAACCAGTTTTGGAGTAACCTTCTTTAAGGTTGCATCCAATTCTTCTACCTGACAAGTCATACCAATCGCATGATGATCTAAAATATCTCTTAATACAAGTTGTTGAGGTAAAATCAATCTTCCTTTAGGAGCCGATTGATCAATTGGAATAACAAGCACAATAACATCGCCCGGATCAATTAAATCACCAATAATTGTCTTTTCTTCCTGTTTCTTTGCGACACTAGCCAACAATTGCTTTAATCCATCTATATTGTCATTGTTTAGAGCACTCACATAGATTTCATTAGAAGCCAGTTCTTTCTTTTCTTCAATCAAATCACACTTATTAAAAACTATAAAATAAGGTAATTTATTTTCTTTAAACATGTCAATCAAATCCAAATCTATTTTTTGTAGACCTACATTCGCATCAACTACCAATACGGCCATATCCATTGTTTTTAAAACTTCTAACGTTCTTTTAATTCTCAATTCACCCAAAGTACCTTCATCATCCATACCCGGCGTATCCACAATCACAACAGGTCCAATCGGTAAGATTTCCATTGATTTCTTGACAGGGTCTGTCGTAGTTCCCTTTATATTAGAAACTAAAGACATACTCTGGTTGGTAATCGCATTGACTACACTGGATTTTCCAGCATTTCTTAAACCGAAAAATCCAATGTGTGTACGATTCGCGCTTATCGTACTATTTAAATTAGACATAATTAGAACCTGAAATCTCTACGATTGCTTGACTTGATCGCATCCACATTGTCACGAGCAATTTGTTGAGCTTTCGCATTTGGAATCTTGTTCAATTCTTTTTCAATCAACTCAAAACCAATCTTCTTTGTATCTTCACTCGCATAATCAACTAAATATTCACATAAAGTCATCAATGCGTTAGGATGACAACAATTTTGAATTTGTCCTGTCTTACACAAAGACATGAAACGGTCTCCTGTTCTTCCTTCTCTATAACATGCCGTACAGAAAGATGGAATGTAACCTAACTCCATCAGCCAGTTCACAACTTCATCTAATGTTCTTTGGTCAGATACATCAAATTGTTCTGAATCATGAGGGCGCTCTTCTTCTGTATATCCACCAACAGATGTACGACTTGCCCCACTAATTTGAGATACACCTAAGTGAAGCATTTTTTCACGAACTTCTTGAGATTCACGTGTAGAAATAATCATTCCTGTATATGGAACGGCAATACGGATACATGCTGCAATCTTTTCAAAGATTTCATCAGCCAAACTATTATCGAACGCTTCTGGATCAATATCATCTGCATGTTTTACACGAGGCACACTAATTGTATGTGGACCTACACCATGAACAGCTTCTAAGTGTTCTGCATGCATCATTAAGCCGGCAAATTCATATTGATAGCCTTCCAAACCAAATAATACACCTAATCCAACATCATCAATTCCACCTTCCATGGCTCTATCCATAGCTTCTGTATGATAGTCATAATCGTGTTTAGGTCCTGTCGGATGCAACTCTAAATAACTCTTTTTATTGTATGTTTCCTGGAATAAGATATAAGTTCCTATTCCAGCTTCCTTTAATTTACGATAATTTTCTACCGTTGTAGCCGCAATATTTACATTGACACGGCGAATGGCACCATTCTTGTGTTGAATCGAATAAATAGTTTTAATAGAATCCAAGATATATTCGATTGAATTGTGTACTGGATCTTCGCCTGCTTCAATAGCCAAACGTTTATGTCCCATATCTTGTAGCGCTATAACTTCATCACGAATCTGATCTTGTGTTAATTTAATACGTTTAATATGTTTATTCTTCATGTGATAAGGACAATATACACATCCATTTACACAATAATTTGATAAATATAATGGGGCAAACATCACAATACGATTTCCATAGAATGCTTGTTTAATTTCATTGGCAAGCTTATACATTTCTTCTACTTTTTCAGGAATGTCACAAGCTAAAAGTACACTTGCTTCACGGTGCGTTAAACCTTCACAATGAACACCATGCTCTGTCTTTTGTGGACGAGCCTTATTTAAAATTTGATCAATCAATTCCACATTATGTTTGTTCTTTTCGGCATATTCAATTGTTTCAAGAATTTCTTCATGACTAATAAATTCTTCTGCCTTTAATGATTTTGGGTTATAATTACTCATTTTTTATATCTCCTCTTTTATTTTTTAATATCTCCACGATCAGTTACGATCTTGTATCCTATTGAATCCATACGCTTTGATAAACAATCTTTACATTCTGCGCTCTCTTCGCCTGTACAAATTTTATTATCATACAATGCATATTTTTTTCTGACACTCACCGGCGATAAATTAGGCATAACTACATTGGCCCCCGCAAGAATTCCCTTTTCTCTTCCTTGAGGATCAATCGTTCCTAAAGCTGTTGTAGCAGGAAGTAAAATATTTGGTTGAATCAAACGAATCAAAGACAATAAGAATAAAGTTTGATTCAAAGTTCCACATGTCATATCTTTAAACGGTGTATCCTTTTGGGAAATAAAAGGACCAATACCACACATGTCAGGTTTAAATGTTTCAATAAACTTCAAATCCATCGCCAAAGTTTCACTTGTCTGATAAGGTGAACCTACCATAAAGCCACATCCTACTTGATAGCCAATTTCCTTTAAGTCTTTTAAACACTGCATACGATGATCAAAAGACATATTTTTTGGATGCAACTTTTCATAATGATTTTTACTAGCCGTTTCATGTCTTAATAAATAACGATTGGCTCCCGCATCAAACCAAGCCTTATATGTATCTCTATCTTCTTCACCTAAAGAAAGGGTAATCGCACAATCTGGATATTCACTACGAATCTTTTGAACTACATTTGTGACAAAATTCTTTTTATAAATTCCTTCGCCACCTTGCAAAACAAAAGTGCGAAAACCAAGTTCATAACCTTCTTTGCAGCAATGCAAAATATCTTCTTCGACTAATATGTAGCGATCACAATTTAAATTGGACTTGCGAATTCCACAATAGAAGCAGTCGTTGCGACAATAATTTCCTACTTCAATAAGTCCACGTACATAGACTGAATTTCCATATATTAACGTAGATTGTTCTTTCGCTTTATTAGCAGCATATAAGCGTAAAGCATCATTTTCAGCTTCAATTAAAGTTTTATATTCTAATAAACTTAAAGAGTGTTCTCTTTCAAGTTTATCAATCAATCGATATGCTTCAATCATGGCTAATCACATTGGAATAAGCTGTTTTCACACTAATTCCCTGTATATTTCCTAATTTACCTGCCAAAGCAGCAATTGTATTTTGTGGGGCATCTAACGCAATTGAAATTACACTTATATGTTTTTGTTTGTAAGGTATTCCCATTCTTCCAATAATATATTCACTATATTCATGAAGAATTTCATTCAATAGATTCACTGCATTTGTATCTTCTACAATAATTCCCATCACGGCAACACGTGTTTCCATATTCATCTCCTTCTTAAAGAAAAAAGCTATACTCCACACACAAAAAGAGCATAGCCATAGTTCTACTTACAAATTTCTTATAAGCACCTTTCACGCAGAATTCTCTTAATGTTGGGAGCAATTTTCTTTATACCTTATATAATACACGAAAATGTGATAGATTTCACAAATAATAGTTAGTTGTATATAATTTAATACTCTTTTAACATAATTCTTGATATAATTAGAAAAAGGAGTTCCCATATGAAAGATCATTATTTTCCAAGAAAAAAATTCATTACGAACTATATTGTCGCAATTATCACTTTCATTTTGACTTTGATTATGGGAATCGCGATCTTCTTTAACGGCGTTTCAATTGCGGTTGAAAATAATTCTAGAAAAACTCTGATTACCAATGTTGTAAGGCAAAGTGAGCATTTAAATACAATATTAAATATCAACTATTCCTATTTAAATGTACTTGCACAAGAACTATCTAAATCTCAAGATTTATTTTCAGAGGATAATGTTTCTTTAATTCAAGCCTTTATGCATAATACAGATTTAAATCGAACGGCAATCATCGATCCAAATGGAAATGCTCTATATGATAATGAAGTCATAAAAAATGTAGCTCATCGTCGATATTTTAAAGAATCTATGCAAGGCAAACAATCTCTTTCAGATCCTTTAGAAAGCAGTGTTGATCAACAAACACGTGTTATTTTATGCGTACCCATCTTTAGAGATAGACAAGTCATTGGTGTAGTAGGCGGTTCTTACAATGTCACAAAACTAGGCAATATGTTGTTTGATGATCTGTTTGAGGGACAAGGAAATAGTTTTATTGTCGATCAAGATGGAAATCTAATCACTAGAAATAAACAGTATGAAAAAAAGCATAAGCTAAATACAGTCGATAATTTATTTAATGTCTGTAATCAAAAGAAAATCAAAACCGACTTTAAGAATCAAAAATCAGATCTTGTCTTGATTCAGACAAAAAAGAAAGAATCTTTATATTTAGCTTATTCCCCACTAAAAATCAATGATTGGATGGTCGGCTATATCGTACCGGTTCATGCAGCTCAAGAATCATATACATTTATTATTCACTATGAAACTTTATTGGCAACATTTTTAGGATTGATCGTATTGAGTCTTATAGTGTATTTGGCTCATTCAAGTTCAAGAGAAAATAAGTATTTGATTCATTTCTCTGAAATCGATCCATTAACTTCCGTTTTCAATAAGGAAACAACGCAAAAACTCATTGATCAAAAACTAAATAATAAAGAACATTGTTGTTTCTTGATTCTTGATGTAGATGCCTTTAAATCTGTTAATGATAATTATGGTCATGCGGTAGGTGATAAAGTCTTAGAAAACTTGGGCTTACTCTTTAAGAATCATTTTAGACAAAGTGATATTGTTGGAAGAATTGGAGGAGATGAATTTATTATTCTAATTCAAGATGAAAATATTGCTGAATCTAGAATTCAGTCTCTACTTCAAAAAGTCAATGAATTAAAGATTGAAGAATTAAAAGATTTCAAATTATCCATCAGCATTGGAATTGCCTTTGCCCCTAAAGATGGAACAACCTTTATGGAACTGTATCGCCATGCCGATCAAGCCTTGTATCAAACAAAACGAACAGGCAAAAACAATTATAAAATATATAAAAATGACGAGAACTAAATCTCGTCGTTTTCTTATACATTCGTGTAATTAAAGCTCATTAAATCAACAGGCTTATCCTTAATATAATTTTTGATTTCTAAACCTTCTAGTTTAGCTGGACGAACTACTATTTCGTTTTTAACTACATCTTCTTTAATCAGCTTTATCTGTTTCATTTGTGCAAATAAATCCTGCAAAACTTCCATTCTTTTAGGAATACCCCTATACACATATTCAATCGCACTTTCACTTAACGCTAGGCTTCTAGAAACATATTTCTTTCCATTCTTTTCAGCATTATACTGAATATAGAACCAGAAACGTAACATCTGTAAGTTCTCACCTTTACTGTTTTTCAAAAAGATGTCCTTCCAAGATGAATTTACTACTTCTTCTCTTTCTTTCTTTACAGAAGACTTCTTTTCTTTTAATAACTTTTCGCTTGGCTTATCAATAATGCTCTTGTTCATCAATTCTTCCATTTCGATATCCGTGAACTTGATGACATAAATTTTTCTACCATTCATTTCACTATCACGAACCAAACGAACACTTTTTAATTTACGAATCAACATATCCATAGATGGTCTTTCTGTACTTCCATCCAGTAAGCGGAATACATATTGATTGGCTTGGACACTAGTCAATTCGTTTTCATATACCCAGTCATGCGTTTCTGCATACGGGTTTTTTACTGCCATAAATCTAGCGTAACAAAATAATCTTAAAGAAAGGGCAGCTGCACCATTCTCATTACTATTTACGTTTTTAATAAAACGTTCTCTATTTTTCATCAACATTTCTGTACTCATTAAATCTCTCCTTGAAAAAATTCGAACGCAATAGATTATATCATCATTTGTGAACTTTTGCAGAAAAAATTGCTTGTTTCCAAGCAATTATTTCGACAATTCGATAAATTCTTCAATTCTTGATTTTGCGGTTTCTAATGCAGAAATCCAGAAAGCTTCATCCGTTAAATCAATACCCAATACTTTAGCTGTATCTTCTACCGATGCAACCGTTGTTGTGTGTAACATCTCTTTATATTTAGGAACGAATTTTTCTTTACCCATCTCTTGATATTTCACAACTAAGCCTCGCGCAAACAATCCACCAAAAGCATATGGCCAGTTATAATAACTTAGATCTGAAGAATAGTAGTGCGATTTACAAACCCACATATATGGATGTAAACAATTTGGATCAAGTCCATCGCCATAAGCTTGTTTTTGTGCGTCCAACATAATTTCATTCAACTGATCCTTGAATAAGAACTCATCACTTCTTCTGTCAAATACGTCTTTTTCAAATAAGTAACGAGAATAAATATCACAGATGATCTGACATAAGTCTTGAAGCTGATTTTCAATCAAACCTAGTTTAACTTCTTTATCCTCTGTTTCATCAATCACTGCATTCATAATGATATTTTCATTGAATGTACTTGCCGTTTCTGCAACTGGCATAGAATACTCCCAATTTAATGGTCTATGACTTTCAATGTTTAATCCATGATATGCATGTCCAAGTTCATGAGCCAAAGTAACTACGTCTCCAAGTCCTCCATCAAAATTAGTTAATACGCGTGATTGTTTCGCAAACGGCATATTGCAGCAGAAAGCTCCACCAACTTTTCCTTTATGTGGATAAAAATCAATCCAGTTATTGTCAAATGCTTCTTCCATCATATCGGCCAAGTCATCAGAAAATGGTCTAAAATGATTAACCAAATATTCTTTTGTAGTTTCTGGAGTAAAACTTGTCGTAGCTGATTTTCCAATTGGCGCAAATAATTCATACCAAGGAAGGCCATTTTCATACCCTAACATTTCAGCTTTTCTTTTCAAATACGTATGGAATACTGGCAAGTATTTCTGCATTGCACTAAGAAGTGCATCTAATGTTTTCTGGGATACATGAGACTGGTGTAGCGTCATATCCATTGGACTTGTATAGCCACGCATTTTAGCTTCGGTAATCACTTGTAGTTTAATGTTGTTTAAAGAAAAACTTACTGCATCCGCAATAGGTGCATAACTTTTAAGTTCAGCTTCATAGGCAGCTTTACGAACTTCTTTATCTGCATCATACGCTAGATTACGAACAGATGCCAAAGGTAACTTTTTACCATCATATTCCACTTCCAATGAACTTGTGAGTAGACTTTGTTGCTTCTCCCAAGCAGAACCTGCAGAAATATTCATTTTGGCAAGTGCCTCTTCTACGTCTTCACTTAACAAATATTTTCCGCTTTCGTGAATATCATTTAAAAAATATTTGTATTCACAAAGTTCCGGACAATCTAAATAGCTGTTTAAATCTTTCATGTCCGCAATATAGCGAGAGAATACAGCCATAGCCTTACTGGCTGTACTTGCGATAGTAGCTACTTTATCAATGGCTGCTGCCGCTTTCGCATTCGCCGTATTTGTGGATTGACTCAAAGATCCAAAGCAACTCAAATGTTTTTCTAATAATTCAAACTCTTCTAATACTTTAACAATTTGAAGAAGATCTTTCTTTTCATTTTCATGACTTAAAGTCTTTGAAAGTTCATCCAATTCTTTTGCCTTCTTTTCAAAAGATGTTAGATCTTCACTAAATTTAGGATCATCAAATCCCTTGTACAATATGTCTAATGACCATTCTGAATTCATATCAATTTCCTCCAATTTATTAAATTATACCATAAGAAAAGCTTGAGCATGTGCCCAAGCTTATAGTACTTGCGATAAAAATTTGATGGTTCTTGGATTTTGTGGATGTTCAAAGATGTCTTCTGGAGTTCCTTGTTCTTGAATAATACCTTCATCCATAAATAATACGCGATCACTTGTTTCACGGGCAAATCCCATTTCGTGTGTTACGATCACAATTGTCATTCCTTGATCCGCCAATTCTTTAATGACTTCTAGTACACCTTTTACCATTTCTGGATCTAATGCACTTGTTGGTTCATCGCATAAAATTACATCTGGATGCATAGCTAGAGCACGAACAATAGCTAGACGCTGTTTTTGTCCACCAGATAATTTTCTTGGATATTCATCCTTCTTATCTTCCAAGCCTACTTTTTTAAGCAATTCAATTGCTTCTTTTTCAGCTTGGGCCTTTGGTGTTTTAAGTTCTAGAATTGGTGTGATGGTAATATTTTCTAAAACTGTTAAATGTGGAAATACATTAAAGTGCTGAAAGATCATTCCAATCTTTTTACGATGTGTATCAATATCAACATTTTCAGCTGCAATATCTATACCTTCGAAAATGATTTGTCCACTAGATGGTTTTTCTAATAAGTTAAGACAACGTAAGAAAGTAGATTTTCCTGAACCACTAGGTCCAATAATACTAACAACTTCTCCTTGATGGATTGTTTGATCAATTCCTTTTAATACTTCAAGATCTCCAAAATTTTTATGTAAGTCTTTTACAACAATTAGTTCCTTAGTCACTGACACTCAACTTCCCTTCCATGTATTTAATTAATTTTGATAATGAATATGTAACAATAAAGTAGATCAAACCAACAATTACTAATGGTTCAATGGATTTATAAGTAGCCGATTTAATAACACTGTTAACAGTCATTAATTCTCCAATATAGAATGTACTTGCCAAAGATGTTTCCTTGATCATCATAACGAATTCATTACCTAAGGCAGGCAAGATATTCTTGATAGCTTGAGGAATAATGATTTTAGTCATCATATGTACATTTGACATACCAAGTGATTTGGCCGCTTCTCTTTGTCCTTTATCCACAGATTGAATACCTGAACGAATAATTTCAGCCACATATGCACTTGAATTAATGACAAGGGCAATAATTACACTCACAATCATTGGCATATTTCCATTTGTCAAATAAGAGAAAATATTGATGAACAACCATAATTGTAGTAATAGTGGTGTTCCACGAATCAATTCTACATATACACCCGCAATCGCTTGTACGATTTTATTCTTTGATAGTTTTACTAGGGCAAATAATCCACCAATAATTGTACCAAAAATAACAGTAATAGCAGCAAGTCCTAAAGTAATTCCTAAACCTTTTAATAATTGTGGCCAGCAATATTGAACGATTTGAACACATGTTCCAAAGAATCCAGTCGCTGTTAAAGTAAATTGTTCACTACTCTGTTTCTTTGCCGCTTTATACCACTCTTCATATAAACCTTTTGTATTGACTTCCTTTAAAATTTTATTGACTTCTTTCATCAATCTCTTTTCACCTAAAGGAGCACCCACACGATTACCTGCATAATCTTGATCAATATTGAATAATTCATCTAACTTCGCAAGTTCAGAGTTCTTTTCAATATATTCATCAGCTGTACCTTCAGAGCATGCAACAGCTTGTACCGTACCATTCTTTAATAGGGCAACACCATCATCAATACTTGAAATGGATTGTAGTTTTGCGTCCGGAATTTGATCTTCTGTATATTGTTGCTGGATTGATCCTTGTTGAGCAGCCACCTTTAAGCCAGTTAGATCTGTTAACTTCTTATACTTATCTGCATCTTTTTTTGCGATAATAACAGCCTGTCCACCAGTATCCTCTGTCATATTGTATCCAATAGACATTTCCATCTGTTGCGCACGTGCTGGTGTATAAGCTAATCCAGTAATTGCTAAATCAATTTCTTCAGTTTGAAGATTTGCCAAAACTGTATCAAAACTTGCGGCTTTGATTGTTAATTTAACACCCATCTTTTTCGCAATATATTTTGCTAATTCAATATCAGAACCTACATATTGCGCTTGTCCTGTTTTTGTTGAGTCAATAAATTCATTAGGTGGAAAATCAGGAGATGTACCTACAATCAATTCTCCTCTTTCTTGAATCTTGTCTAATAAATCGCCTGTTGTTGATGTATCTGTTTCATCGGCAAATGCAGGCATAATACTAGACATCATGATCATAAAACTTACTAAAAATGCCGAAATTAATTTAAATCCTTTTTTCATATCTACCATTCCCTTCTAATAAAAAAAGCCGTCCTTGAATATACAAGGACGACTATAAAATCGCGGTACCACCTTATTTCCTGCACTAATGTACAAGCCCTTAACTCATAACGGGAGTATCCGAAGCTTCCTCAATCTTCGAAAGCTTAGCTCTAAGACACGTTCACCCTGTGCTTACTGTTCCATTTCCACCATCAGGAACTCACTATCAGCAGCATCCACGACTACTTCTTCTTTTCATTGCCTCTACAAAGGATGGCTTTATTATAAACAAACATTTTTTTAAATGCAACAGAAAATTCATGATTTTATCAACACCTGAATTTCATCCACATTTAGTGAACAATATTCAGAAATTTGTTCAAGACTAAAACCATCTTCATACATCTTGCAAACCATTTGTTTCACTAGTTTATTTGCTTTTTCTACTTTCTTATCAGCTTCTTCTACTTTCTTATCAGCTTCTTGGTTTAATTTATTCGCTTCTTGTAATGCATTTTTTGCTTCTTCTTTTGCTTTATGAGCCTCTTCAAGTTCGAGCTGTCGTTCCATTCGCTCTTCATTTTCATGTAGTTTTCTAAAATCTTCTATTATTTTTTTCCAACCATCATCCGATATGGTTTCTACACGCTTCTCTAACATTTGAATCACCCCATCACTTTCTATCATCACCTTAATTTTACTATCTTCGATTCCTGTTCATTCATTTCTTCAAGCGGCTTGTTTACATCCAACTTTGCCATTTCAACCGTTCGTATCTTCATACGATCTTCTGTTTCTTTCACAAAAGATAAGCCATCCTCATTTTTCAATGTGAATGTGTTACACATTCTATGATTATCAATTAAATTCACATTAAAGAACACTAAGACAATTGTTTCCTTTAACTCTCCATAATATTTTCCTTCCAACTCTTGAGAACCATGAAGTCTAGCCAAATAATAACTAAAGCGAATCGGCAGATGATCTTGAGTTTGTCTTAACTGCATTTCTAAATCCACCATCGTTCGATCATCAAATTCAACCAACAGATCCAATCTTGGATTTTTCATTTTACTGAAATCTTTCACCATTTCTGAGTTTTTAACAACCACATGATGGACTTTCCTTTCTAAAAATACCGTGAGTAATGATTTTAATGCATCATTGGCCTCCTTACAATCTTCGCCAAACACATACTTAAAGGCGAAATCATTTAATAAATTTGCGCTTCTCATGAGCACCTCATTTCTAGTAGGCATTTCCTACATACTCATATACGTAAAAAAAAAGGAATTTTTCTAAAAAAAGCAAAAAAAAGCGCCTTTCGACGCTTATTCGGCTTCAATCTCCTTAATGAGACACTCATTACCTTGAAGAAGAACTGTATGTTCACTCTTACAATATGGACACTCTCTTCCATATTGAATCGTATCATATGTTTTTTCACATTCATTGCAAATCGTAATGGCTTCAATCCATTCATATTCTAGTGTTGAGTTTTCAATTAAAGGAACTTTTTTCTTATAATATTTCCAACAATCTACTAAATACTCAGGAACAATTCCACTTACTTTTCCTATCTGCAAAGTCACTCTACGAATATCTGTAATATTATTTTCTTGTGCAAGTTCTTCTAATGTTTTTGAAATATGTACAACAATTCCTAATTCATGCATACTATTTCTTCTTATTGCGAATAATCTTGATTTGGCGTTTAGCCGCATACGGCAAGATAGCCTTCATCTTATCTTCCGCCTTAACCATTCTTGCACCATCTTTGATATCACGCGTTAAGTGGATCGCATCAAATTCGCATTTTGTCGTACACAAACCACAACCAATGCACTTATTGGTATCCACAATACTTGCACCACATCCAAGACATCGATTGGCTTCAATCTTAACTTGTTCTTCTGTAAATGTCGAACGTAAATCTCTAAAGGATTTTTCCCCCAACCCCTTTTTAATACCAGGTATCTGTCGTTTGGCATGATCAAAATCAATATCAATCAATGCGTTATTCTTATCAAATTCATTAAATAAATGTAAGTCTCTTCCAATTGTTAGAGAATGCCCCTTATGAACAAAACGATGCATAGATTCAGCTGCTTCTTTACCATGACTAATCGCATCAATCGCAAATTTTGGACCTGTATACACATCACCGCCCACAAATACATCTTCAACAGATGTTTGAAGTGTTGTACCATCCGCTTTGATTGTTCCATTTGTATTTACTTCTACATCCAATCCTTGAATTGGAATAATACTTTGTCCAATTGAAAGTAATACATGACTACATTGTATAGTTTCCAAAACACTCTCATCATAGCTTGGATTAAATCTTCCAGTTTCATCCTTTACACTTACACATTGTTTAAATACAATTGAATCTTCTAAGATTTCCTTTGGACCCCATCCACAATGAAGAAGAATTTTCTCTTCTTTAGCTTCTAATACTTCCTCAGGACTAGCCGGCATTTCGCCTTCTTGTTCTAAAGAACATAAATGAACCTTTTGTGCCCCACTTCTTAAAGCTGCACGAGCTACATCTATCGCAACATTTCCACCACCAACGACAACCACATCACCAGAAATTAGATTAGGATCTTCTACTTTATTCACTTTTCGCAAGAAATCAATTCCAGATTCAACCATCGCATTATCTTCTCCTGGAATATTTAATTTTCTTGATCCTTGAGCACCAATGGCCACATAGAATGCTTCATATCCCTCATTTCTTAAATCATCCAAAGAAATGTCTTTACCTACTTCTATGCCACACTTGAACTCAATACCCATAGCTTTTAACACTTCAATTTCAGCTTCAATCACAGACTTCTCTAATCTAAAAGATGGAATGCCATAGACCAACATACCGCCTGGTTTTTCTTCCTTTTCGAATATCGTGACAGGATAGCCCATTATCCTTAAATAATAAGCGGCACTCATACCAGCAGGACCTGCGCCAATAACGGCCATTTTGTTTGTGAAGAATTTGCCTTCGACATTTTCACATAAAGGAATATAACGCTTATCTTCATGAAGTTCTTGTTCAGCAATAAACTTCTTGATTTCATCAATAGCCAAAGGCTCATCAATCAATCCACGCGTACACTGTTGTTCACACCTTCTATTACAAATAGCTCCACATACGGCTGGAAATGGATTAAAGTCTTTAATTAACTTTAATGCATCCATATAGCGACCTTCTTTCGCCATCTTAATATAGCCTTGTACCGGTAAATGTGCAGGGCATGCACTCTTACAAGGTGATGTTCCAGTTTCATAACAGTTGACTTTAGCTGTATCTCTAAAATTCCAGTTCCACTTTTCAGGGCCCCACTTTACATCATCAGGAAGTTCCTGTTTAGGATATGATACAGGTCCATCTTTTGTACAAAGTTTTTGACCCAATTTTGCCGCTCCTACAGGACAAATTTCCACACACTTTCCACACGCAACACACTTTTCACTATCCACATGAGCCCTATAAGCACTTGCCGACATATTTGGCGTATTAAACAATTGACTCGTTCTTAATGCGTTACATACGCCATGTGCACAGTTACATATCGCAAAAATCTTATCTTCTCCATCAATATTCGTAATCTGATGTACATATCCTTTTCTTTCACAACGTTCTAAAGTTTCAATAACCTCTTCATACGTACAATAATGACCACCCTTGTTTGTCTGTACAACATAGTCAGCCATATCACCTACCGCAATACAAACATCCGCTTCAACATCACCAGTTCCTTCACCTCTAACACGTTGTTGTCTTCTACATGAACATGGAGAAAGTGCGTATTTATCGTATTTATTCAACCAATGCGAAATCTTTTCTACACTTACCGCTTGCTGATTTGCATGAATCGCCTTTTCTACAGGAATAACATGCATACCAATGCCTGCTCCTCCAGGTGGAACCATTGGCGTTACCTTTTCAAGTGGTAATCGCGTCATCTTTTCAAAGAAATCCGCAACAATTGGATGTTCTTCTACAAGATCTTTATTCATAACCATAAATTCAGCTGCTCCAGGAACAAACTGAGGAAGCACAAACTGTTTATGATGATCCTCATTTTCCCAGTTGTATTCAATCATTCCAATGTCGCATACTTCATTTAATACACGATTCACTCTTCCTGCTGGCCACCCACTTCTTTTCACTACTTCTTCAAAAGAAAGTGGTTTACGCACTTCAAAACACAAACATAAATCGCATTGTTCATCATTTAATATTTCATTTAAGCACTCATATTCAGGATCCGTTTGGGATAATTTTTTTACTTTAGCTGGAATACGATCCGTGATACGCCTTGCCAGTTTATCAATATTATCTCGATATGTCATATTATTCCTTCCAGGCCTTTACTTCGTTTTCAAGCCAATTACACCAATCTTCAATTCCCTCACCTGTTTTAGCGCACACTTCAAAAATCTTCGCATTCGGGTTTCGGTACAAAATATTCTTTTTACACTTATCTACATCAAAATCAAAGTATGGTAATACATCCATTTTATTAATTAAAACCACATCACACACTTGAAACATCAATGGATATTTTAAAGGTTTGTCATCTCCTTCTGGAACACTTAATATAGCCACATTTTTAGTGGATCCCGTGTCAAATTCAGCAGGACACACTAAATTTCCTACATTTTCAAGTACAGTCAAATCTAAATCTTCCATACCCATTTCATGCAATCCTTAACGAGTCATATCTGCGTCTAAATGACACATACCACCTGTATGTAGTTGAATCGTGCGTACGCCATATTCACTGATGGTTTTGGCATCTACATCACTATCAATATCCGCTTCCATAATACCAATTCTCATTGTATCTTTTAGTCTTTCTAACGTTCTAGATAGAGTTGTTGTCTTCCCTGCTCCTGGGCTTGACATAACATTCAATAAGAACACACCTTTATCTTTACATTCTTCTCTTAATTTGTTCGCATCTTTATTATTATCTTCAAATACACTTTGTTTTACTTCTATAATTTTATACATGATACAAAACCTCCTAAAATGATTGTAAACGATTTCAAACCGGTAGTAAATAAACACATGTTAGTCTTTGCACACCTTGAAAAGTAGTTACTTTTCGCCTATCATAATCTATATGAAGATCTGTATGTACCAAATGTCTGTTTCAATGGATAACCAACAAAATATAGCTAAACTAAAAAATATTCCAGACTGTGATATTTTAGTTCTTTGTGAAATGTGGAATTGTCCCTATCATAATGATGCACTTAAAACAGCGTATTTGCGTCATGATGAAAGTTTGATGGCTTTAAAAAAACTAGCTAAATCGCATAGGATATGGATTGTGGCTGGTTCCATTTGTGCTGACAAATACAATCGCTGTTACATATTAAATAGCGATGGCGACATTGTTTGTTCGTATGATAAAACACATCTTTTTGAATTCCACAACAAACAAGATTATTGTGAAAATGAAGTGTTTGTACCAGGAAATCACCTACAATGTTTTGATACGCCATGGGGAAAATGTGGCATTTTATTATGTTACGACATTCGCTTTCCAGAAGTATCCAGAGTTCTATCTCAAAATGGAGCACAAATTCTATTTTGTCCAGCCGCCTTTAATGAGCAGGCTACAAAGAAACATTGGAAGCTATTTACTCAAACACGCGCCTTAGAAAATGAAGTCTTTTTGTGTGGGGTTGCCCCAGCTAAGTATACGTATAAGAACTATACTTCAGGAGGCCACTCTATTCTTGTGGATGGTTTTGGCAATATTGTAGTGGAGTTGGGTGAAGAAGAAGCATACAAAGTTGTAGATATCGATTTAAACGACATTGAAAAAGTAAGGAAAAGGATGCCTTATTGGAAGGTACGTAGAAATGATTTATATGAATTAAAGGAGATCAAAAAATGAAGACAATTCAAATCAATGAGATTGAAGGATTTCAAATTGGTAGTGCACAAGATATAGAAAATGCGACTGGCTGTACAGTCATCTTATGTAAAGAAGGAGCCACAGCTGGTGTAGATGTACGTGGTGGTGGTCCAGCCACTCGTGAAACAGATTTATTGAATCCAAAGAACATGGTTCAAAAGATTCATGCGGTTACATTATCAGGTGGTAGTGCTTTTGGTTTAGAATCAAGTAGTGGTGTTATGCAATATTTAAGCGAACACGAAATTGGTTTTGACATGAAAAACATCTATATTCCAATCGTATGTGAAGCTTGTCTATTTGATTGTGGTGTAGGTAATTCTAAAGCGTATCCAAACAAACAAATGGGTTATGATGCTTGTATAGAAGCTGAAAAAAATGATCCAAAACAAGGAAATGTAGGTGCAGGAACAGGGGCTAGTGTTGGTAAATTCTTTGGCCCTCAATATGCGATGAAGGCAGGACTTGGATTTTCAGCCCTACAAATAGGTCCATTAAAAGTAGGAGCTATTGTAGCCGTAAATGCTTGTGGTGATATTTTCTATCCAAATTCAGACAAACCAATCGCAGGTATCTATGATCGAAACACAAACACAAGATTGTTTAGTGAAGATGAAATCTTAAAGGCAGCTGAAAAGATGATCAATTCTTGTGGTATGAATACGACAATTGGTTGTATCATCACAAATGCGGATTTAAATAAAGCACAAATGAATAAGATTGCGAGTATGGCGCATAATGGATATGCAAGATGTATCCGTCCCGTCCACACTTCAAGTGATGGAGATACTATTTTTGCGATGACATCGAATAAAGTGCCTGCAGAACAAGATCTAGTTGGAATCATGGCCGTAAAAGCAATGGAACAAGCTATTGTCAATGCAGGTACACTTGCAGATAGTGCTTATGGTCTAGCTAGCTATAAAGAAATCACAAAGGACTAATCATTAAAGTATCGCTACGGTGATACTTTTTTGTTTAACGTGTCAGAAAATGACAAAAGTGCAATATCTGTAACGTTAACTGCACTTTTTTAAGGTTTAATCTAAAATTTTTCCATCAATTGAAATTGTGACGACTTGCCAAGGAATGAACTTTTTACTTTCCTGCAAAGCTTTCTTAACCGCATTTTCAAGTCCACCACAACAAGGTACTTCCATACGAACAATGGTTACACTTTCAATGGAATTCATACGAATGATATCGCAAAGCTTTTCTGAATAATCCACACCATCGAGTTTTGGACATCCAATTAGAGTCACTTTATTTCTCATAAATTCCTGATGAAAATTGGCATAGGCATAAGCTGTACAATCCGCAGCTATTAAAAGCTTAGCATGTTGAAAGAATGGTGCGTTGATAGGTGCTAGCTTAATTTGAACAGGCCAAGATGTTAATTGACTTGATACATCAATCGATGGACTTGATGCAACTGGATTCAGTGTATGCATCATAGATCCAGGACATCCTGAATGCATGGTGCCCGATTCTTGCATGCGCTTTTCCATATTCTTTTTTACAGCCTCTTCATCATAAGCTAGAGTATCTTTTTCAATAAATGAAATAGCACCTGTAGGACATGTTGGTAAACAATCCCCTAGTCCGTCACAATAATCATCACGCATTAATTTCGCTTTTCCGTTCACTAAGCCAATGGCTCCTTCATGACAAGCATCCACACAGATACCGCATCCTGTACATTTATCTTCATCAATTTGAATTATTTTTCTTAACATAGAATCATCCTCATTTCTTATGAACTTATTATAGTGTATAATACATTAAATTTATGTTGTTTAAACCACGAAAGGGAGATATTTATGGATTTACAATTAAAAAAATACAAGAAAAATGAAATTATTTATCATATGGAAGATATTCCTCAAGCCATTGGCATTGTCAAAGAAGGAAGTGTTGTCATAGAAACTGTAGACTTTTTAGGCAATGTTTCCCTATTGTCGCATATAGGTCCCAATCAAATGTTTGCGGAAAGCTATGCCCTAACCAAAACACCTATGTATGTATATGTAAGAGCCATCGAGGATTGTACGATTCAATTTTTAGATGTTCAAGCCTTAGAAAAATCTCTAGAATTAAAAGATCAAATGATTCAAATACTTTCAAACAAGAACAAAATGTTGTCACAACACATATTCCATATTTCCAACAAAACCATTCGCAATAAAGTGTTGTCATACTTATCGTTTATGAAACTAGAAACACAAAATTCTACCTTTAAGATTCCGTTTGATCGTCAACAGATGGCTGACTATTTAAACGTAGAACGAAGTGCCTTATCAAAAGAGCTTTCTAAAATGAAAAGTGAAGGTCTAATTGATTATCACAAGAACACCTTCATTGTTTACTCTATTTAATTTTCACTGGTACAAAACCATCATTGGTTAATATTTGCAGTTCTTTAAATCCACAAGATTGAATCAAGTCTAAACTAGATTCAAAAGCACAATCCAAATAGTTCTTATCATGACAATCACTGTTTAGACAAATACGCGCATTCTTTGCGTATAAATATTCCAATATATTCTTAGATGGATATGGTGTTTTACGATAGCCTCTGGCGATAGCTCCGGTATTCACTTCAAAAATCTTATCGTTGATCAACAATCGGTCAATGCAATCGCAAACAATATTCATATAGTCTTTATCATTAAATTGAAAATAAGACTCGTCCTCATTATATTTGGTAATCAAATCCAAATGTCCAATGATATCCACTTCTTGCCAATCATACATATTCGATAAATCTAAATAGTAGTCTTTACACATCTTTTTATAGTCACCAGAATAGGATTCAAATAAAGAATCAAATACAGGCTTTGAATAATCCACAGCCGTCTCACCTAAAAAGTGTTTACTTCCAATCACATATTCAAATGGAGCTTTTTCAGCTATTCTTCCTAACATATCTTCTTCAATACCTAAATGAATTTGAATAGATGAAGCGTATTTCGATTTAATTCTCTCAACCTCTGAAATATATCCTGAAGTATCTCGCATGGAACTTGTATCCACGTCCAAATATCCATGGCCAGAAAAGCCAAGAATATCAAATCCTTTTGAAATAGCTTCTAAAGTCATTTCTTCAATCGTATCTTTTCCATCACAAAAGATGGAGTGTGTATGTAGATTCTGTTTCATGATAACCTCTCTAACCAGGCTTTACAACCCTCATTAATATCATTATAAGCTGTTTCAAAATCATTACTATACCAAGGATCTGAAACATCTCTTGATAATAATTTATAAATCTTGTGATCTGGATCATTATTGAACATACGATTTAGATTACGCATATTATTTTCATCCATACAAATTAAATAATCATATGACAAATAATCACTCATTGTAGCTTGTCTTGCATAATGTCTAGAAAATGGAATCCCCTTTTCTTTTAGTTTACGCTTAGCCGGAGGATAGATATCATTACCAATTTCTTCACGACTTGTAGCTGCACTAGAGACATATAGTTCTACCCCATTTTTCTTTGCCAAATCTTTCATAATGTACTCAGCACTAACACTTCTACATATGTTCCCGTAGCAAATAAAAAGCACTTTCTTCATAGTCAAAAAACCTCACTTTTATATAATTTATCATACCAAAAGAAATTTAAAAAGCAGTTAATCTGAATATATAAAACCATGGATAAATCAACCTTTAAAAGTCACATTCATATCAGCTATCTTATTCAAAAGAACAGTAGTGTGACCCCATGAAATTTGTGCAACAAGTTGTTGCACAAACTTTCTTTCAGTATAAGTCTCTGCATATTTTGCCATATACTTCAAATTACAAACAGAATATCTTTTGCTTTTTGGAAAAGTGATTCGAATACCTGCAGCAATGTTATCAATAAATTTCTCTTATTCCACAATCTGTGGAATATTAACCAATTGTTGCAATTTCTTTTCAAGAACTGCCTTATCTGGTAACTGCAGTTGATATTGTGATACCAACATTGGTGACATAGTTCTGCTCATTGCGTACTCTACCACCTCATCATTCTTAGCTGCACACAGAAGCAACCCTACGCTTGGATTTTCATTCTCTTTTTTCACTTGTCTATCCAATGCTTCAAGATAAAAATCCAACTTAGATATATACTCCGGCTTGAACTTGCCTATTTTAAATTCTATTGCTACAAGGCATTGTAATCCTCTATGATAAAACAATAAATCAATTCGAAAATCATCACCACCAACCTGTACTTTGTATTCTTCATCAATAAACGTGAAATCTTTTCCTAATTCCAAAATAAAATCTTTCATGTTTTTAATCAAAGCTTTTCGCAAATCATTCTCATGAAACTCATTTGGTAAATTCAAAAATTCCATTACATATGAATCTAGAAATGGGTTTTCTCCCAACTTTTTAACTGATTCTGGTAACAAATTTTCCTTTGACAACATATATCTTTCATAATATCCACTGTCTAACTGTCTTTCCAGCTGTCTTTTAGAATAATTTTCCTTAATGCACAGACGAATATAGAACTCTCTTTCCTCGTCTGTCTTGCATCCCGACATTATCAGCAAATGATTCGTCCAGCTAATTTGTGTCACCAGTGGTGTCACAATTTCATTATCCTTATAAGTCTCATAAAACTTTTTCATTCTATACAGACCTCTTCGGTTAAATCCCTTTATACCTGGAAACGCCTCCTGTATTTCTCTTGAAATCTCATCTATATATGCATCACCATACGAAGTGTGTTCTATTTCCTTGCTTAAGAACTCACCTACTTTCCAATACATCTTGATGAGTTCCTCATTTACTTTTTTTAATGCAGTTTGTCTAGATTCTTTAATTATATGGATTAACCCAGCTACCGATATCAAATCATTTTCCATGCAAATATTCCACCCTTCTAATTGTGACACCAGTGGTGTCACAATTTCATTTTTACCATTTTAGCAAGAAATTATAAATTTTTTCAAAATCACTATATTTAGTTATATCAAGATTTTCCACGCCCTCAATCACTTTTTCTGGTAGTTCCATAATTAAAATTTTTAATGAAATTTTTTCTCCCTTAATGCATTCTTGTGCTGCGTAACTATCTTTTAAAAGTAATTTGTCCAACTGATTTGTGTCGCAATATATAAAATACTTCATAAATGAAAAAGCCCCATCGGGTTGCGCATGATAAACCAGAGGCGTGGTGAGGTCTGTTAATACGATTATACAATTTTAAATATTACTGTCAAAGTTTATTTGGACCAAATTACTATTTCTAGTTTCTTAAAGGTGTATTTCAGGTGTACAAATTCTCTTAATTTTATCGATTATACTTTATATAAAGCATTTTATGAAGATTAGAATATGTTGCCATGGCAAATAAAAAGCACTTTCTTCATAATCAAAAAACCTCACTTTTATATAATTTATCATATTAAAGTTGAAAACTCCGTCTAGCAAAAACATCATTTGCATAAACTTTCCTTTATCGGTATAATACAGATACAGAAAGACTACTGGATACAGTGGTCACTCTGAATTAAGGTCAAAAGACGCTAGTAATCCATTGTGGCGATGTGAACTAGTGTCTTTTACATTTTTCTATAATAATCAATGTGATTATTAGTAATTCAACTAAAGCCAATAAAACCATGGCAACATCAATGTATAGATAAATATACATACAACACGTCCTCCTGCAAAAAAATCGAAGGATCTGCCGAGAACTCAAGCAGATTTCTTTTTTTAATTCAGAGGGTTCACCATTACTACATCCAGTAGCCAATTCCTATTATAAAACTTCAATGTGAAAACATTATTAATTCCAATAAATTTGTTGCGATTGCCTTTACAAATTCTTTAAATAATCCTCCACATTGTTTTCTTCACAATCTTTTCTTCTTTTTCTTTAACACAAAAAGAGTTTCTTGTTCATGCCACAGAAACTCTTTTGTACTCTATAATCGAAAAAAACCTATTATCAATAGCTTTAAAATACTATATTGGTCAGCATGTTTACATCTCAAGCTTTCACTGAATTTGCCAATCGATAATGTCAAATTCATTATACATACAAAATCTTAACATGCCATCGTTTTTCTAACTTATATAGTCATTTTTTTCTTTTAATTATCACTTTAATTTAAAAGCACTATACGTTTTTATAACCACACAACTTCGCAATCACTTGAATCAATATATTCCTGTCTAAAGGCTTTGATACATGCGCATTCATACCTGCTTTTTTAGCCTTTATTTTATCTTCCATAAACGCATTAGCTGTCATCGCCACAATTGGAATATCATGATCAAATGAGCGAATCACTTGAGTGGCTTGTAAACCATCCATTTCCGGCATCATTATATCCATTAAGATAATGTCAAAAGATTCGGGTGCGTTCTTATAGATATCCACCGCTTCTTTACCATTTGTAGCACAAGTAACTCTAGCCCCTTCGTTTTCGATAATGAACCTGGCAATTTCCATATTCAATTCATTATCTTCTACAAGTAAAACGCTAAGTCCTTCAATCGATGCGGAAGCTGATTCTTTAACTCTTTCATTTTTATGTTCTTCATCGATTTTAAATGGAATGTGTATCACAAATTGAGAACCCACACCTTCTTGACTTGTAAACGCAATGGATCCACCCATCTTTTCAACAAGGCTTTTTGCGATGGGCATACCCAAACCTGTCCCCACATATTTAGAACGACTTCCCATATGTTCTTGGGCAAAAGGTTCAAAGATTTTGTTTTGGAATTCTTTAGACATACCAACACCTGTATCACGACAAATAAATTCAATAATGACATGGGATGGTTCTTTCGATTCAAGTTCCCTATAACTTACATAGATAAATCCATTATCCCGATTGTATTTAATGGCATTGGAAAGAACATTCATTAATACACGCTTTACATGGATTGGACTTCCCATCAAATATGGATGGGTAATACTTTTTTCTTCTTCGACAATTTGAATATTACGCTCTTTTGCGAGTTCTTCTACTATTCCAATCGTTTCATCACTCAACTTATCTATATTAAATCCAACTTCTTCAAGGACGATTTCACCCGACTCAAGCTTACTCATGTCTAATACTTCATTCACTAATTCAAGTAATGTATTTGAAGCATCTTTGATCTTTGCACGACAATGGGCCTGCTTTTCAATATCATCACTATAATGATTCCCAACTTCAACCATACCAATGATTCCATTGATTGGAGTACGAATATCGTGAGACATTCTTTGAAGAAATTCGGTTTTGGCAACATTAGCCGCCTCTGCCTTTTTAGCTGCCTTTAATAATTCTTCTTGGTGCACCTTCTCTTTTTCTTGTTCTTTAACCTGTCTTATACGATTATTGCGATGACCAATATATCTTAGTACAAGCACAAACAATATATATACAAGTAAAATCGCAACTAATTTTGTGAAAACACCTTCAAATACCACATGATCTGGAATATAGGCAAAGATATAATAATTACTTTGTTTCAACATAATGCCATAATAGCCTGCACCTTTATTATTAAAATGATAAATATGTTGACTATCCTTGTTTCCTTTTAATAATTGAACAATTTCATTCTTCTTTGTCGAAGCATGAAGTAGTGATTTATCATTACTCGCAATGATGCTTCCTTCATCGCAAACAAGAATAGTTCCATCCGATTTTGTACTATATCCCCTCAACAAATTTTGAAGTGTTAAATTATAATTCTGCGCAAAATAAGCGGAAGTATAAAAATAAGTAGCCACAATGCCAGGTGCATCACTTCTTGCACATGTAGCAATATCTAAATGAGACCCATCATTCAATTCAACACGTTGTGCATATGTTCTTTCTGGACAATTCATATAATTCAAAACAATATCTTTACTGATATATTGATGAACTTGTTTTAAAATGGAATCATTTGTACTATAGGAACTTTCTATATTCCCATTTTCATCCAACACAAGAATCCCATCCATCCATAATGTACTAAGATTATCCTTTAGAAAAGCTTGATCTATAAGTTTTCCTGCATCTACTTTACTTTGAAGATTCGTTTGAAGCTGACGACAACTCTCAATCGTTCTTAATAAACTCTTCGATTCACTCGCCTCATTATAATGGGTATATGTAGAACATTGTATCTTTACATAATTTACAATTTTTACCAACTTGGTTTCTGTTTCATCTTTTTGCGTTTGGATAAAATAAAATGCAGAAGAGAAAATCATACAAACCCCTAGTAGTGCTGTCAGTATATGGTAGTAACAATTTTTAATACGCAAAATCATCCACCTCCAAATACTTTTCTGGATTCGTTAGATATTTACCTATAATCTTTTTAGATGTGCCATCTTGTCTCATCTCATTTAATGTTTGATCCAACTTCTCACAAAGATCACGCTTATCATTTTTTGAGAAAGCTACACCAATGCCTACTCGCATCAATGGTTCTTCTAGAATACGAAAATCCGCATTATAGTCCTTCATATATTGAATAATCGATTCTTCATGAGCGCCAATCGCATCCACATACCCTTTTTGCAGGAATGTAAAGATCAATTCTCTATGGTTTAAACTAATCAAGTTACCTACATCATAATTGCCATTTAATAAAATATCTTCTGGCTTTGTGGTCGATTGCACAGCTATATTTTTATCTTTTAAATCATCCAAAGTATAAATATCACTATCATTATTGACCGCAATCACCTGACGACTTGCGATATATGGACCAGCCCACTTATAGTCATTCAATCTTCCTTCCATGGAAAAACATGCCATGATACAATCGATTTTTCCACTTTCTAAAAGTTCCTTATTCTTTTCCCAATCAATATAAACCACTTCAACTCTGTATCCCAATCGCTTAAATGCTTCGGTTGCCAAATCCACATCAATACCTGTAGGATTTCCATCCTCATTCAAATAGTTGTAAGGGGGATAATTATCACTACCTAAAGTAATAACAGGTAAATTGGATTCATCCGATTCTAAATCACTTGTCTTACATCCACTTAGTAAACAAACAAGTAAAGATAGACTCAATAAACTTGTAATTATTCGTTTCCCTTTCAAATCATATCCTCCTATCTATTTGACCAATCACACCAATATATTGATCTGTATCCAAACCAGACCACAACGTATGAAATTTTATATTTAACTCTTTAAATTGTAAAGTAAACTCTTTATTTTCCACAGAAGTTTCCTTTAAATGTTTTTTAACTTCTTCCACCACTTCGTCATTCACATCAAATGACTCAAATTCCGAAACACTCTTTTTATACTTTTTATTTTTCTCTCGATCTATAATAGTTAACTCACCAATTAAAGGATTATAATCAAATAAGACTTTAGATTGACTCAATTCAAAAAAGTCCATCTTTTCCTTTAAAAAATCAATAATGCGCTGTGAATGATCATTGTATGGCAATGTTTCTGATTTTAAAATTTCACCAGACAATTTTTTTGCCTCATGATAATCCTTATAATCGTCCTTTTGCGTTTTAAAAGCCAAATATATATCTGTACCCACCTCTTTTAAACACTCTACTAACAATGGATTGAAACATCCACACTCTCCATCCAAAATCATTTGAATCGCCGTTCTATAATCATATGCGTTTTTATATACACGCGTACTTGTCAAGGCATCAAAAACATCCGCAACCGATACAACTTGGGCAGAAATAGGAATATCATTCCCCACTAAACCATCAGGATAGCCCTTTCCATCAAAGCGTTCGTGGTGCCATCTACAAATTTCATAAGCCATTTGAATCAATGGATTATCATTCGGATATTCCATACTACGAATCATTTTTGCGCCAAGTAAAGTATGTGTCTTCATAATTTCATATTCTTCATCCGTAAGCTTTGTCGGTTTATTTAAAATCTCTTTTGAGATTGACACCTTACCAATATCGTGTAAAGACGATGCCGTCGCAATCAATGTAATATCAGACTCCGTTAAAGGATACGCATCCGTTTTCTCAACTAACCTTCTTAAAAGCATCTGCGTGGCAATACGAATATGAAGAATATGTTCACGACTCTCCTTATTGTATGTTCCTACAACACTACTCAAGATATTGATCATCACTTTATTGTTTTCTTCTTTTTCATACACCTGATTCACTACTACATTGGTCAATCGTTTTTGATTGGCATATAAAACAAGTGTATTCATAACTCTTCGCTTAATAATAAACGCATCAAAAGGACGTTGAATATATTCAACAGCTCCTAAATTATATGCCTTTTCAATAATTGAAGTCTCTTCTTCTGCAGAAATCACAATTATCGGAAATTCTTCAATCCACTGATACTTATTCATATATTCCAAAACTTCAAACCCATTCATTTTTGGCATATTGATATCCAAAAACATTAAATCAATTGTCCAATCCTTTTGTAGAATGGAAATGGCTTCTAAACCATCATTGGCCAATATATATTGATAGTTCTCACCCAATATTTCCATCAATAATTCCTGATTGAATTTGGAGTCATCCACAATCAAAATTTTCTGTCTTTCTTCTAAACTTTTCATAACCCTATTCCCACTTCATCATATAACCATATGATTAGTTAGCTAAAGTATACATCTAAAAAAAACTTGTTTTCAAGAACAAACGTGAACATTTCACAAGCTTTTTTATAACCAAAAAAGCCTGGCATTTATATTGCCAAGCCATTGTATTTATTGACCTATCTTGTTCATTGCTAAGATTTCATTTTCAAGCGCTTCTTTATAAGAATCTAACTGTTTCGTTCTAGCGCTTTCATACACTTTGATTTCTTCACTTACATCATCTCCATCTTCTTTATTTAATAAAGATGTTGTAGCGTTTTTTGTGTTTGCGAAATAGTAGCCTTTATCATTGCCCCACCACTTATTGTTTTCAACTGCCTTATCTGCATGCGCATCAATTTTAGCAGCCGCATTTGGTGAGAATAAGTAATAATTGTATTCACACAAACCATTTAATTGGTATGCCACATCTAGGGCATCATTTACTTTGTCTTTCTTTAAATCTTGAATGATTTCATCCATATATTCAATGTTATTTTGATATCCCACGTGTTTCATCACAACATCACTCGAGAATACAATTCCGACAAAGTTATCTTGTACATATTTAAATAAGTCTAATACTTTCTTATTGTAGGCTTTTCCTTCTTTTTGAATTGAAGCAACATCCGATTTAGAACTTACCGCCTTTATATAACGATCATTAATATCTTGACCCTCGGCATTTAATGACTCTACTTCTTTTTTAAATACAGCTAAAGCCTTGTCCCAATCCTTTTTAGAAACACCAGCTTCCAAAGCTAAATCTTCATTAAAGCTTTCCTTTAAATCATCAATGGTAGCCTGCATATTTAAAGACATAGCTGGAAGCTGATCGATGGCGATAGCCATACTTCCAAATACCGCAATATTAGCCTTCATCACCTTTTCACTATACGTATCCGTATTATCGGATTCTGTATGATAATGAAGTTGTGTCCAAGTATATTCACTATCATCCTTTGTTTCTCCAGAACAAGTATCCGTTGTATTCAAGAAATAAGGAACTCCCGCATTACGATAGGAAACACCATCTTCCATTGTCGTTGTATCATATGTCTTTGTAGAAATACCATTCTTATATTCTTTTACAGCACCATCCAATGCACCTGAATCCACTAAGCTTTTTACTAAAGACGCATATTCAGGAACACAAGTCACCATGAATGTATCTGAACCATCATCATAGGCATCCAATTCAAAGTTAAATAAAGCTAAAGTTTTATCGGCCCACTCAGGATGTACATTGTTGATCAATTCATAAGCCCCTCTTGTCCAGTCAAATTCAGTGCCTGTTGCGCCCCATTCTTCAGCACCATGTGCAACAACCACAATATCATTTTCAGGCACATAGCCACTATCGATCATTGTCTTAGCCATTGACATTATGGTTCCAATAGCACTACAGTCATCTTGAAAACCAGTAAAATACATATCATAATGTCCGGCAAAAATAATTTGTTGATCATGTGACTTACCAGGAATATAGCCAACCACATCATAACTTGTACCATTGCCTTCTTCCATCACACTATCCACTTTTAAAGTAGCCATATCATGACCTTGTTTTAAAGCCTTTTTAATTTGTTTGTACTCACTCATTGTGATGATTGTCGTAGGCATAATATCTTCTGCACAAACATCCTGAATTTGATGGTCATCATCACTAAATCTTCCATATCCATCCAAATCGTATGTGACTAATGCTTTTGCGCCATGCTCATACGCCTCATAAATATATCCACCAATCCAAGACTCATTAAATTGATCCACACCAACTAACGCAATCTTACCTTCAACGTCCTTGCCTTCATAGTCTTTCGCAAAACCAGTACCACAATCTACGATTTGTGCTGTAATCCCATTTTCATCTGTACCATTCACCATATACGATACGGGCATCATATCAATATCTGTTCCTTCAATCGTAAGTGAAGCATCATTATACTGCCACTTATCCACATTGACAGGTATCTTTTCTACATTCTTTAAACCAATGGCCTTCATTTCCTTAGCCAAATAATTGGCTGTTCTATGTTCTGCATCGGAACCACTCGTTCTAAATCCAAGTGAATTATCATGTAATGAAGTATCTGTAGACAATGTTTTTGTGAAGTCATACGCATAGTCCATATCAATTTCATTCACGTAGGCATCAATCGAATCTTGATAGATGGCCTCATCTTTTGTCGAACCACAACCCACTAGGCTCAACACCAATACTGCACTAAGGCTTGCTTGTAAAATCTTTTTCATATTCCTCTTCTCCTTTACCCACACAAAAAAAGATAGGCGCACAATATACACCTATCTTCGTCCATCATCTATCTGCATACTTTTCGTAACAGAAATTCCAGCTTATTGACCATTTCATAAGGTATATTGTACTTTATAAAACTGAGCTTTTAACTCAATCAATAAGGGTAAACACCCTTCCGTATTCCCTAAATACGGTTCTTGCTTCTTCAACAAGTCTTCGGCATTTGACCCGGCCGTCCGTGTAGCCTTAGCCTATATCTAGGCGGTCAATTTCTGTACGATTAGTACGCAAAAAAATATACAGGAAAATGATATTTTTTGTCAACTAAAATTTTTAAAAAAATGTAACCCATCCACTTTTGTCTCTAGCTTTTTAAAATAATAGGCAAGAATTAAAGTGGAAAAAATGCATACTATTAAATAGATCCAGTCATTTAAATATCGATCAAATAAGTTCATAGAAATTCTTTGAAGTATATAGATTTCAAATACATATTGACCTAAGAAATGAAACAAACTATTTTTAATTTCTTTATATGCACATACATCTACAATCAAGAAACAAAACGCAATCGAAATTATTTCATATGCGAGTATTGGTAAGTGAAGACAATATAAACTAAAAGCTAAAATCATCAAGAAAATAAAGAATACTGGCTTTTGAATAATGGAACAAACTCGATCTTTATATTTAGATAGAATCATACCTGCTGGAAAACAAAGAATGATATTGTACCACCAAGCCTGATCCTTTATTACATCCATCAAAATTATATATAGAATGGTAAATACTACACATGAAGTCATACTATGTTTCTTACATTGTTTAAACGAAATATATACAATACTATACATAGCTAATATCGCAAATACATACCAATTACTATTTCCAATGGAACTTAATGCCGTAAATGAGAATATAATACGAACAAAGGAATACTCTTTCCTTAATAAGAATGATAAAAACAAGTAAATACATAATGCCATACAAAAGTGAATATAAAACTTCAATATTCTTTTTCTTGGCATGCTGTCAATATACACAATACCTCTTCTTTTAATTTGTTCCATAATGCCATATCCCGAATAGAACAAGAATGGTGCAACCATGAATTGTCCAATTGCCAATAATACCCCATTCCATGGCATCGTTTCATATTGTCCAAAATGTGATAAGAACACAAACAACACAAAAATTCCATTGATACAAGTTGTTTGTTCCTTATTTAATGCCCTATTAAAATTCATTTCATACCCTCTACAATAAGGTATTATATCACCATCTTATCTCCTTCAATGGAATATTTATTTTTGTATTTTATCCTTAACCTTGCAGAAAAAAAGAAGCATTAGTAACTCAATTCACCAATGCTTCTGTCGATATATTTTGCGGTGGTCGTCTTCGGACAACCCCTTGAAAGAGCCTGATGCGTTGAGCTCTTTTTTCTTTTGGCTTTTCTACTGTTTCTCCAGATTAAAACGGCATGAAAAAGGATCCTGATCATCGCCAAGATACTTCTTCATGCATTGATATTTACTTGATAAAGTAGGCACTCAACTTTCCGCTTCCCTTTTGTTCAAGTTTATCAACCTCGCAAAGTTCTTTAAGCAATCGGAATGCCTTTGTTGTTCCTGCACCAATCAAATCTTCGACTTCTTTTCTTGTTATGCTACCATTTTCTCGCGCATACTGAATAATGAGATTCTTCTGCTCATCGAGTGTTATATCGTTATTCGCATACTCTATTTTTTGTACCTCAGCTTCTTGCTCTTCATTTCGATTCGGAAGTGTAACCCGAAAAACACCCTTTGCGGTTTCAAACTCTGGCTGGAATGGACATGCTTTATAGGCACGCTCAATTTTTCCGATTCCAGTACCATAACTCTCAATCAATCTCATGCGGTAGAAAACAGCTGCAAGGTTCGGATTTCTCGATTGTGAAACACCAAGAAAAATTGATTTCAGCTCCAAACCTGATACAAGTCCTCCTAGAGAAACAAATTCGATTCTGTCCTCATAAACATTGACCAAATTGCTTCCACTAAAAGAGTAATCACGATGAACGATGCTATTCAGTAAAGCCTCTCTTACTGCTTCCTCCGGGTAATCTCTTCTATCAGTTCGATCCAGCCCTGAAAATGTTGCTTTCGTTTTATTGATCAAATCAATAAAATGGTAAACATCTTCAAGCTGCTTTAATATAGAGCCCTTAAATTCCTTTCTGTCTCGAAACAATTCCTTATCTGTTCCTTGAAATAGCGCAACTTTCGTTGTTGTTTCACACTGGTCTGATAATAGCAATGCAAGATTTGTATATAAGCCATCTTCACCAATCAGCTTGAGAGTTTGCATTTGCGATGGTCCAATTTCGATAGACCTTTTCTGCATCTCTGTTTGGAGAGTATGAAACGTCAATTCCTGATTCATACTTCGGCACAGCTCAAAAGATCTGCCACTGTTTTGAAGAATCATCTCCCGGATTCCCTCTTCAGTCATTGGCTGTGTAGAACTTCCTTTTCTTACATACACTCCACCAGGCTTCAGGCCTTTTTCACGGAGATAGTACGGTCGATTTGTTCCTGTTGTTACATCTATTTCGATAATTTGCTTTTCTTCTAATTCTACCGAGTTGACTCTAACAAACGGCATTATGTCTGGTGCCAGCGAATCCTTCAAAGAATTCACGATTTGTAGCATCACACCATCCGGATCACCAATACCCAGAACTGCTCCATCTTTTCGTACTCCAACATAAACTGTGCCGCCCTCTGCATTCGCAAATCCCATCACCTCTTTTCGGATGTCAGGGACATACTCTTGCTTAAATTCAATATTCTGGTTCTCAAATTCTAACATCTTCTAATTCATCCTTTCTAATTCCTTTCTTTCTTCTTTCTTCTTTCTTTCTTATTGTATAAAAGAAAGAAAGGAAAATCAAGAAGTGTAGAAACAACCTTAACATTGCAGAATTTGTATAACTAAAAAGCAAGAACAATATAAGAAATCTTTAATTTCATACCCTGAACAAACCAAAGTGGACATTTCTGCCCACTATTCATTACGACCCATATAATTTGCGAGTGCACCAAGTAAGTTAGCATCTTGACGATATGTACAACACCTTAAAAGTATCTGTCATTGGATATGATTTTTTCTCAATAATTTTCCCCCTCACGACTAAGAAGTCCACTCTTCATCGAACTTCCACCAATGTCAAAGCACAAATAATATTTCATAATTTCCTACATTAAGCCAACATCTGCATAGTCTATCTATATAATTAGATGAAAACCCTTTACGCATATCAACCTAATTCATTTCCTAAGCGGATTCACTATTTTCTGTGAACATATGGTACGTCGTTAAGGTACCATTTCTGATATACTAACCCGGTTGGATGAGAAATAATTTACGCCAATACAAACAAATGGTATTACGCCAACACCCATTTGAGTTCCGCTCATCTAACATCGATTAGAGAACTAGACTTCTCCGTAATATATGCATAATATCTAGTTCTCTCCTCTAAAATTTGTTGTCCAACGGTTTAGATTCGTGCTAGAATAATATTGTCTAGAGAGTCATTCTAACACATTTGATATCTAACCATTCTTATACTTTCCTGACTCTCTAAATGTGGACCAGTTGTTGCTGGTCTTTTTTTGCATTGAAAAAGGCTCAAATCCTTTCGATTTGAACCCACTTTATTATTCAATTGGACAATCACAAACAATAGAAGCAGTATCCACTTCGATTTCTGTTGTCACAAATGGCAATTGCGTTTGGTCCACATCCATTCCATACAAGATCAATGATAATGTATGTCCTTTAGGAATTGTATAGTCGTTGCTGACAAAGTCAAATGAATATGTATACCAAGTATCTGGATCAATGGCTTCCTTTGAATAATTATTCAAACGATTTTGTGCATTCATCCAACCTCGTGTAATCACAAAATAATCGGATGGTTTTTCTTCCATTTTAAAGACAAAAGAATGATTTTCATCCCCATCCAAATTCGATGTCAAACGAACTTGTTTTCCCTTTTCCACAAGCATTGCACTCAAAATGGCCGTAGGCTGTTGGATTCGAGCCCTAAAAGAAACTTTGGCTCTTCCCGCAAAACGCGTATCTTCCTTCATTGTTTCTAAATCAAAAGAAAGCGAATGCGCATTTTGAGTTAAAACCAACTCATCCAGCCATGCCTTAGTGTTTTTTTGTTTACGATCATAAATCGTTTGCGACAAATCATCCACAATCATTTGATTTCCATTCTCTTGTACACGATAGGACTTATAAGATTTAGGTGGCCAAACCTCTTCTTGCATCCACAATTTTTGATCTAAGTTATTCTCAATATAAATCTTAGACTCATTTTGAATACCTGTATCAATCCCTTTTAAATAATAATCCAACCAACGATCGATCAATCCTAATGTAGGACTATCCTCAAGATGATATGTATATATATGTTGCCCTTGATGCAACAACATCATACGATCTTTACCAAGTTCTTGAAGCTTTTCATACAAACGAATACCTTGATCTGGTTTTACATTCCAATCATTTAAGCCTTGAAGAACGAATACCGAAGCTTGGATGCGATCGGCATGCTGCAAATAATTACGCTCATCCCAAAAGCGATTGTAGTTTCCCGATTGTCTGTCTTCACCTTCTTGAAGAGTCTTTTGATTCTTTTCAAACAAAGGTTTGATCGACGCAAAATCATTTGAATCTAAAGCACGTGAAAAACAATACTTTGCCAAAATATCCAAGTCATCCCCTTGCCAATCCATGGCCGGTAAAGTTAAACCATTATGACGATAATATTCATACCAGTTGGAAATACCCGCTTCAGGAAGAATTGTCTTTAAGCCTTCTACACCTGTTGCGGCTACCCCAATGCACATTGTACCCAAATAAGAACGTGCAGACATCGCAACAGAACCTGTACACCAAGATGCCAAAACCTGTACCGTTCTTGTCTTATCTCTAAAAGCTCGAGCTCTTCCGTTTAACCAATCAATGACCGATTTAAACGCAAGAATCTCCTCTTCACTTCCCGTCATTGTTAATCCGTCGCTTCCTCTTGTACCAAGTCCACCACTAAATACACCGGCATAGCCACGTTCTAGTAAATGACCATATAAATCTGAAATGCATTCATAAGCGCTTGGATCTGGTTCTGGATACGGACTGCTTTCTACAATTTGTTCGGCTTCTTTTTTAGGACAAACTACAGGATCTTTTGGATGAAACGTGATATCCTCACGCTGAATATTCTGACTTGGATATGCCTGTATATTTGTATTTACATCATACAAATCATACCAGTCCTCATTACAGTGTAACATATATGGATTGGCCACAAAAACAGCCGGAACTTTTTCATCTAGCTTTGGACGCTTAATATAAACCGCAATCAAATCATATTGTCCATCTTGATCTGTATCCACTGTAGTTTCCACAAAAACTCTTTCAAATAATGCTTCCATATTAATTTACTTTCGGATGTTTCTTTAAATACGATTTCCAAACCAACACAAACACAGCTCCTAAAACTAACATCGCAACTAAGAAGCCAAAGAATAAACGATATCCACCAACACCTGGATTTTGATCAATCATCATACCCGCTAAAACAGATACAAAAATTTCTGGCAAATACCCAATTGTAGAAATAATTCCAGCAGCCGTTCCAGAATACTTTTCTGGTACAGCACCCTCATCCATCATAGCCCATGTTTGTGCATAGTTTACATTATAGAAAATATAGATTAAGACAAACAAAACTGTAAAGAGCACAATAGAACCTGCATTTGTTGGCAACAATAAAATCCCCAAAGTACCCAAAGCCATTACCACAAATGAAATCAATAGAGCATTTCCTGTACCAAACTTATCGGAGAAGAAGCCTCCACCAACGTTTCCAAATAAAGAAAACCATCGTTTCATAGCTGCAAGTGTAGCTCCAAACGTAACTGTGGCTCCTAAAATAGATGTGGCATATGGTGTAAAGTAATACAAAGACAAGGTAAATACATAGTTACAGAATGTCACAAAACTAATGATCCAGATGGCTGGCATTTTTAATACTTCTCCAATGCCTTTAAAAGAAATACGTTCACTTGCTTCCATATGTCCATCTTTTACTTTAAAGAAACAGAAAATGCCCATCGCAATTGTCAAAACTGAATAATAAACGATGACTGTTTTCATACCTGCCACTTCGTCATTGATTTGACCAATGCCAATACGGAAAGCTACAACAGCACCCATAGCCATCAATGCAGCACCAACGCCACGACCACCTTCAAAGAATCCATAGGCTTTTCCTTGATCGTCCGAATCCGATAGAATACGAACAGCTTTTACACAGGCTGGCCAAAACGCAAATAAACTTGAAATGCCCCAGAATGCATAAAGTGCTAGTAACTGATAGTAATTCAATGGTAATAAGTGTACAAAACCACCCAATCCTGTTCCAATTAAAGAAACCGTTAAGATCATTCTTGTTGAAAAACGATCTGCCACGATACCTCCAAATAAATAGGAAATCATACCAAAAATTCCTAAAATACTTCCAAACACACCCATTTGTGTATTCGTCAAATGATACGTAGCTAAATATGCATCATAGTAATCAAAGCGAAAATATGGCAAGCCATAAATAATCGCCCCTCCAAATGCGACGATAATAATGGCCCAGAAATTCTTTGCCGTCTTATCGCCAAAACCTAGTTTTTTAAATAATTTGTTCATCTTTTTTCTCCCTTACTTAAAACTATTTCATTTTCTTTATGATTAAAGGTATGAAGTCCATGATAAAGAACCATACCTGCAATCGCATATAATATAGCGGCTATAAAATAAGCCTGCTGATACCCAGATTGGTGGACAAATAAAATATTTCCTGTAAAATGACCACTCAATATACTCACAATACCCGCCGTAAAATTCACTACGGAGGTATAAACAGGCCGCAAATCTTTAGGAATCACATCCATCGATAGAGCACTATCCACAGGACTTGATAAATTCGCAAGGCCCGCACGTATAAATAGTGATGCACCAACAACAAGTACAACATATTTACCAAAATAATTTCCATTTCCAATCATCAACATAAAAGGAATAGAGGCCATGACCGTTAAGAAGATCGTTCCCACTTTACCAAATTTTTTTGTACACTTCGGCGTAAAAAACATAAATAAGACAATCGCCACATAGGAAATGGATACCATTAAAGAACTGGTTGCCTTATCAATATGTAAATTTCGATTTAGATATACAGTATAGTACGATGTAAATAGGCCCATCGCAAAAGAAATCAAAGCCCAATACAATAAATAAGCGCGGGAATATCGATTTAATAAAAGTTGTCTTGCACCATTCATTTTTTCCTTTAAAGAAAGCCTTGGAGTAAGCTCCATTTGATAATCCGATTTCTTTTCCGATATACATAAAATGGGAATCAAGGAAATTAACGCAATACAACCCACCACGAATAGAACCATTCGATTCGCATCCATATAAGATTGATATAAACCAGATGAAAGATGCGTCATATAGCGCGTTGCCTCTTGGGCTTGCGCATATGAAATGTTGGCCACACAACTAAACGCCTTTACCACAAAGGCTCCACCAAGATACGTTGCCAAGAAATATCCAATATACCCCATATAGTAAGTTCTTGTATACCAATGTATTTCTTGATCTTTAAACGCTTCTGTATAACAAGCGATAAAAGGACTCAGCATAATAAAGTGCAGCTGCACACCCGTTAATGCCAATAGGGTTGCGATATATAAAGCCCAAGTAAAATCCATACAGACGGCGCCAAAAAAGGCACATGCCGTTGAAAGCGAACAAAATAGTAATAGCTTTTTATAGCCAATCTTTGGCACTAGCAACAATAAAGCTGCACTTATAAATGTGGCATATCCATAAAAGGCCCAGAAGGATGTTGCGATAGAAGTTTGTGCTTCTTGCAGATAATTCACAAACGTATCGTACAAAACTCCACTCGCCAAATTATTAATGACATAACTAATTATAAAATAAACAATATTCCGTTTATCTCTTCGTTCTTCCATTTCTTCAACTCCTAAAAACTGTTTAAAATTATACGATTATATAAAAAACAAATCAATTGTTAATTTTTCAGTAAAACAACGAAATAAAAAAGAATGCGTTTAAATCATCCTCAGTTTGGGCTTCACACAACATCTATAATAAAAATTTAGGGAACTTTTATGATTGTATTAAGCACAAATGTTCCCTAAATAATAAATGACATTCTAAGTATTCAAGCAGAGAAAAAGAAAAGACTATCTTAAATAGTCTAGCCATTCATAATTAAATGACACTGACATATAGTGGAATTTTTTATCGAAACATTATAAGTTCTTACCAAGCTCATATGATTTATCGCATCATTGGCATATTCAATACTTTTTCAAAAGCACTTTTCTCATCATTGGCAAGCATTTGGATCCTATAGATATCTCGAATTGCATATAAAGGATTTAATCGGTCAAGTAATATTTTCAATAGATTGGCGTTACGTATACAATGACTTTGGCCATAATGTCTGCCACACCTATATAATACTGAATTGACTTTCCTTATCATGCCCCGCATCAATAGCGCCTCTTTGTCATCTTAACCTTATTGACACAATTACCTTGTGGCATTAGTATAATACCTAAAGCTGACTTTAGGTCGAGAAAGGAATCATTATGTATACAATTGGACAAGTATCTGAAATGTTTGATTTACCCATCTCTACCCTTCGATATTATGATAAAGAAGGATTTTTTCCTCATTTAGTTCGCAAAGGCAATATTCGCTATTTCAGCAATCATGAAATTGAAGCTTTACACCTCATTGAGTGTTTAAAGAAATCTGGTCTTGGAATTAAAGAAATCAATCAATTCTTTAGTTGGGTTTCTGAAGGAAGTGCAAGTTTTGAAAAGAGAAAAGAGTTGTTTGAAGCTCGAAAAGAGGCTGTAGAAGCTGAAATCAAAAGTCTTCAAGAAACACTATCTTTATTAGAATTTAAATGTTGGTACTACTCAAAAGCTATGGAGGATGGTACAGAAGAATACATTCAAGCTATGCTTCCAGACAAGCTTCCAAGTGACATTCAAAAATTATATGATGCAAGTCATAAATAAGAAAATGGAGCAGAGATATTCTGCTCCAAAGCTATTCAAAACCAGCTGGCTCGTTCTGATTTTGATTGACTGATTCTTAAATTTCAAACCATTTGATTTCACAAGCATCCAATTCAACTTCGAAACTTGTTCCATCACCCTTATACACGGTAGTTGTCTGTGGTTCATATGTATTATTGACAACACAGAAACTGTTTGTAGAAGGATATACGTTGATATCCACATTGTAGTTGTCGGAATACCAGCGTTTCATTTCTTCTTCTTTGTGTGCTGCAAAGAAGATTGCACGATACAATAGTCTTACGTTCTCAAAACTAAATGGAAGACCATTCATGTACACACCGCGACCTTTTCCATACTCATTTACAGCTAAATTAACATGTAGATCTTTTTCAGCCAAGATTTCGGTTTCAGGAAGAGCATATACATCATTTACACATTCTCCCCAATCTTCATGTTCTAATTGTTCTGTGATGAAGTGGTCTGGATGGACTTGCCAATTGTATTTGTCTGTATGCATTGTGAAACCTAATTCTTTATCCACTCCCAATACATCATATAAAGTGAAGAATTTACCGTTGCGGTTGATAGCTGTTGGCTCACCAACACCGATAAATCCACCGCCCTGGTCTACATAACGACGAAGAGCTGTAATCACTGGTTCATCAAATTCGGCTCCACCACTAAAGCTTGTGTATGCAGAACCAATGTTCATCACAACGTCCATATCATCTAAGATGGTTGGATCTTTACGAATATCATCAAAACTAATGAAATGAACATCAAATGGGAAACCACTCAACGCCTCCATTACACCTGTATATGAATAGATTTGTTTGTACCAAATGGCATGGTGAACTAAGTGTGTTCCCCAACGACGAAGTTCTCCCCAACTATTAATTACACCCACTTTTAATAAGTTTAGTGGAACTTGTTGATTCACATGAGAATATAGCGTACGGAATTCGTCACATACCTTTTCAATATAATCAATGAATTCAGGGAAATCCAATGCCAATTTTAAATATCCACCATAACCAATACGATCGACTGGACTACGTAAAATAGCTCTACGAGCTGTTACCCAGTTAACCTTAGCTTCTTTTAATGGATCTCCATTTTCATGGAAAACATCTGGGAAGAAGTATGGTAAGAATCTTCCTTCTGTATACTTAACACCCTTAATATCAGAAATTAAACGAAGTGTTGTACCAGAACCAACCGATCCTACAACCGCATCCAATCCAATGGATTCAAAATATTTTCCAAATGGTTCTGTACCAATCCAGTGATCCCCTAAAAACATCATGGCTTCTTTTCCATATTCATGACAAATATCTACAAATTTCTTCGCTAATTTACTTACTTCACGCTGTTGGAAATCCATGAAATCACGATATTCCTTAGTTGGAACACAGAAAGTTGAGTTATTAAATCCTTTGTTGATAATATATTCAGCTCTAAATGGATAGCCCACTTCTTTTTCAAACTGTTCCAAAATATATGGAGATACTGAAGCACTATATCCAAACCAGTCTACAAATTTTTCGCGTGCAAATTCATCAAATTGAAGCGTGAATTGGTGGAAGAAAGTTGTAAAACGAACAACGTCTACATCATCTCTTTCTTCACAGAATTTTCTAAATTTATCCAATACATACTTTTGTGTTTTAGGTTGTCGAACATCAAAAGTCATTTGATGTTCTTCACCCTTCCAATCATTTGTTAGAGCATTATACATATGCACAGGATCCCAAATCACAAATGCCAAGAAGCTTACGGTATACGCATGATACGGAATTGTATCATGAATAATCACTTCACCCGTTTCTTCATCATAATCCCAATTTGTGATGACATCATCCGTTGTACGATCAATAACTTCCCACCATCTGTGATTGTCTTTTGTGTTTGGCTTTAATTGATCTTTATAGAAATGCTGCATGATTTGAATCTTTAACTCGGTTGACTTTGCCGTCACAAAATCACTCATCAAATACATCTGTTGGATTTCATCTGGATTCGCCTTTGCCCACGCATTATCTTTTCTTGTCGTATAGTAAGTCGCATATTGCTTAATATCCATCTTACGCAATTCTTCTGGCATATCCGTTCCGTCACAGTCACGGATGGCATCGGCTTTCCATCGATTAATAATCTCAATTGTTGCATCAATTACATCAACATCTGTCGGTACAGTTACTCTGCCTGTTTCAATCATTTTATTTTCTCCTAAACTAGTCAATTCTATTTTCAGTTTCTATATCAAAGAAATGTATTTTTGATAAGTCCATTGTTAATTTAATTGTTGAATGTGCTTCTGGTTCCAAACGAGAATTTACTTTGGCACACATTTTTTGTCCATTTAAAGCACCATGCAAAATATATTCATGACCCAATAGTTCGGCCACTTCAATTTCAAAATCAAAGTTAGCACTCGGATATGTATCGGCCACTATACCCTCACCATGTAAATCTTCTGGACGAATACCCATAATAATTTCTTTTCCTTCGTAACTAGAAAGTTTTTCTCTATACATCAAAGGAATTTCAATCTTCATATCCCCCACTTGGAAGAAACCATTTGTATACGTACCCTTCACAAAGTTCGTTGCAGGAGCACCCAAGAATCCAGCTACGAATAAGTTTGCCGGATTATTGTAAATTTCTTTTGGCGTACCAATCTGCTGGATATATCCACCCTTCATAACAACAATACGATCGGCCATAGTCATGGCTTCCGTTTGATCGTGTGTTACATAAATGGTAGTAGCTCCAATACGTTCATGAAGCTGAATGATTTCCGAACGCATTTGTACACGCAATTTCGCATCCAAGTTTGATAGTGGCTCATCCATTAAGAATACCTTCGCATTACGAACGATAGCACGACCCAAGGCAACACGCTGTCTTTGACCACCTGATAAAGCTTTTGGCTTACGATCCAAATAAGGCTCAATCTCTAAAATACGAGCTGCTTCATGCACACGCTTATCAATCTCTTCCTTACTATACTTACGTAATTTCAAACCAAAGGCCATATTCTCATATACACTCATATGAGGGTATAACGCATAAGACTGGAATACCATCGCAATATCACGATCTTTTGGTTCCACATCATTCATTCTTTTTCCATCAATGTAGAAATCACCGGCACTAATCTCTTCCAAACCAGCAATCATACGAAGTGTTGTAGATTTACCACATCCACTTGGTCCTACAAACACAATAAACTCTTTATCTTTAACTTCTAAATTAAAGTCAAATACAGCCTGAACATTGTTGTCATATATTTTATCAACATGCTGCAATGATAATTCTGCCATACTTCTTCCTCCTATTTATGTTTTCGATTGTATAGAAACAATAATGTTAGTAAGCCTGTCAATCCAACGATTTCAATCATTAAATTACGAACACTTACCGTCTTCTGTGCCCAAATGATCATACCTAAGAACACAAAGAATAATACGATCATAATTATGTTCATTACTTTATTTTCATCTCTCATATTAGACACCTTACTCTTTCATTCCACCAATACTCATGCCCTGTGTAATCTTCTTTTGAACACAAATATAAAGAACTAACGTTGGAATCATAACAATTACCAACCCAGCATACATGACACCAAAGTTTGCCTGTGACTTCGCATCCGCCATTAAGTATTTAACACCAACGGCCAACGTAGCATTTTCTTTATCCATAAAAGTAAATGCGATAATATATTCATTCCAGAAAGCCAAGAATTGAAATAGGATAACCGTAATAATACTTGGTCTTGCCATGGGAATCATAATCTTTGTCATAGTCTTAAAGTAGCCACAACCATCAATGCGAGCCGCCTCTTCATATGCCTTAGGCAACGTTTTGAAATAACCCGTCAACAAATAGATTGTGAAAGGTAAGGCCGTTGCCGCATACACGACAGAAAGCCAGAACTTACTATTTAAGAAAAAGTCAAATCCAAGCTTAATATCCGCATTAAATAACATTAAGAAAATCGGCAAAACAATATAGTTCACATTTACGAAAAGTCCAGCCATGAAAAGTCCATTAAAGAATTTCTTTCCCGCAAAATCAAATCGTGCCAAAACATACGATGCAGGAAGAGCCACAACCAATAGAATGACTAATGATAGTGCTGTTACAATGATTGTATTTAATAAATAATCACCCATTCTTGCCTTCACAAAGGCATCCGCAAAGTTTGACCACAATATTTGTTTTGGAAGATCAAATGGATTTCCACTTACCAATTCCAATTGCGATTTTAAAGATGCAAGGAATACCCAAACGATGGGTACAATAATCGAAATAGCTAATGTGATCAGTGCCACATAAACAAAGATCTTGTATAAAGGAAAATTACGTTTCTTCATATCTCATCCTCCTAATACTGTAATATATCACGTTCAGTGACCTTATTTATGATGGCGGATAAGGCAAATGAGAATACGAAGATACATACTCCGACGGCCATACCAAATCCGTATTTACCAGCGAACGCATTGTTGTACATATAGTTCAATGCCACTTCACTTCCTAGATTTCCCTCACTTGTCAATTGAACAAACATAAATGATAAGTTGATTGTAGAAATTACGAAGAAAGTTAAAGTTGTACGAATGTTATCCCAAATCAAAGGTAAAGTAATCATAAAGAACTGTCTGACTTTACTAGCCCCCTCAAGACTTGCAGCCTCATATAGGTTTTCTGGAATACTCGACATACTCGACATATACATAACCATATAATAACCAATGGCCTGCCATACAAGGGCACCAATAATAGAATAGTTAATAACAGCCGGATTTCCCATCCATTGTTGTTGTAAAGACGAAAGTCCAATCATACCAAAGAATGTATTTAAAATACCATTCGTAGGTTGATAAATAGCTGAGAAAATACCCGCAATAACAACAATACTCAAAATATTTGGAATGTAGAAAATAACACGGAAGAAGTTTTTTCCAACAAACTCTTCACGAGTTAATAATGTCGCAAACAATACGGCCAACACCAAAGTGATGATCGTGATCAATACAACATACAAGATTGTATTTTGCATAGCCTCAATAAAACGCATGTCGTTAAAAAGAACCTTAAAGTTGAAGAACCCGGCAAAAGTGGCATCACTTACGAAATTGCTCTTTTTAAAGAATGCTGTCTTAAATACATCAATCGTTGGAATCACCATAAAAATGAAGACTAGAATAACGGCTGGTGCAAGACACGCAAATACGAAACGATTTTGTGCTTTCTTTTTATTCATGAGTTACCTCCCATCTCTTAAAAAGCGACGAGCAACAATTTGCTCATCGCTTTAAGTTTAATTATTCAGTTACAGCTTTGTTTTTAGATAATTTAACCCAAGCATCTGCTAATTTGCTTTGGTAATCTTTTGCAGTTAATTCACCAGTAGCCAAAGAGTCAATTGAACCAAATACTGTTGCAGCACGGTCAAAGTCTGGTAAGTTATCTGTGTTGTAAGGAGCAAATGCACCTAATGCAGCAGAAGCAGTGTCATATACAGAGAAGAATTCTTTTGTATATCCATCTTCCATAGCCGCAATAGTGTCTGACATATGTGTAGTTGGAACAATGTTTCCACCTTCAGCCATGATCTTAACACCTTCATCAGAATAGATAAACTTCAAGAATGCTTTCGCATCATCTACGTTTTTAGCTTGAGCAGGAATCCATACTTGTTCAGTCATAGAACCAACGAAACGTTCACCATCTTTTTCTAATGCAGGCAATGGAAGTAATCCCCAGTGATAATCTTTAGGAGTTGTATCTGCCATTTCATTCACTACCCAGTCACCATTAGGCATGAATAATGCTTTTCCATCAATGACAGCCTGTTGGTTCATTGTGAAACCATCTTTCGCATTCGCATTTGAGACTGTATCAGAATATAAATAATCAGGACTTACTAATTTAGATAAAATATCGATAGTTTGTTTAGCACCATCTGTATTCCAAGCATCCTTGTCATAATTTAATACATTCGTTAATAATTCTTCTCCACCAGTTTCTTTCAACAATGCATTTAATGTGTTGTCAAAATAACCATTTGTTGGATAAGTAAATAATGCGATACCATCTTTCTTAGCTTGATCACCTAAAGCCCAGAATTCTTCCCAAGTTGTTGGAAGTTCATATTTCTTTCCTTCTCCAACCAATTCAGTATTATAGAAGAATCCAGCTGGAGTTGTCTTAAGTGGCATCAAATAAGATTTTCCATCACCATAATATTGTACGATACTACTATTTGCGTAGTTTTCATCCATACCAACTTCTTCAACTACATCTGAAATATCCAATACTTCATGAGTATTTAATTGAGTTTCAGTATATCCAGAAGGCTGACCTAAGTTATAGTAAACAACATCAGAATATTCACCCTTCGCATTTTCTTTATTCAATACATCAGGCAATTCTTTTTCAAAACGCAATTGAACATCTACATCCGGATTTGCCTTTTCAAAAGCCTTAGCCAATTTTGTGAATACTTCTTCACCATTACCACCAGAGAAAGAATCAAATTTTAATACTCGCTTATCTCCAGAATCAGAATTTTCAGCTGGTTTGCTAGAACATCCTACTAACATAGATGCTGCCATCGCAAATGATAACCCAGCAGTTATAACTTTTTTCATACTTTACCTCCTCATAAATTCGTATGAACCTCTTTTGACAAGTCTAGTATAGCCTATTTGAAAGCGCTTTATCATAAAAATATAGCTCTATATTTTAGATATATTGCGATTTAATAATTTTGACGACAAAATTGATAAACAAAAGAAAACAATATATAATAATACAAAAAGAGGTGTTTTATGAGTACACAACGCTTTCAAATTGACCAAGTCGACTTCAATAAAGCCCGACCAAAACTACTATATATAACCGAATCCAAGTTCGACCACGAATGGAATTCCACCCTACATACCCATTTATATACAGAAATGTTCTATGTGACAAAAGGCCATGGACTTCTAAGTTTAGACAACAAAAACTATCCCGTAAAAGAAGACGATCTCATTATTGTCAATCCATTGGTATCCCATACCGAGCGTGGTATTGAAAATATCAACTTCGAATACATTGTTATGGGAATTGAAGGCGTCACCTTCTTTTCGAAAGAAGAAGACGAAGAACAAGGATGTAGTATTGCTAACTATTATGAATACAAACACGAAGTATTGTTTTATCTAAAAACCATTCTTATGGAAGTTAAGGCAAGAGATGCTGAATATCAATCGTTATGCCTAAACTTATTAGAAGTATTACTGATCAACCTGATGCGTAGGGCCAACATTAGTTTAAAATCTTCCCCTGTTAATAAAGCCAACAAAGACTGTGTCTATATTGAAAAATATATAGATGCTCACTTTAAAGAAGATATCACACTGGACACTTTAAGTGAACTCACTTTCTTAAATAAATATCACATTGTACATGCCTTTAAGCAATATAAGGGAATCTCCCCCATTAACTACATGATTCAAAAGCGTATTCAAGAAGCTAAAGTTCTACTTTCTACAACCAATCTTCAAATTTCAGAAATATCCATCATCATAGGATTTACGAGCCAATCCTATTTTGCCCAAGCCTTCAAAAAAGCAACGGGCATTTCACCTATTCAATTTAGAAAAAATCATAGTGAACAATAGAAAAAGGAGCAGTTGCTCCTTTATTTACATAATACAGCACGATATTTTTCAACCATGTCCTGATACTCTTCATCCGACAATGTTTTTTCGCCAGGATTCATAGCGAATACACCGCCCCATTCATATCCATCCTTATATTTAGGAACTAAATGGAAATGAAGATGATGACCCGTATCCCCATAAGCACCATAATTGACTTTATCTGGATTGAAGATTTCATGCATAGCACAAGCTACCCTATTGATATCCTCCATATAAGCAGCTCTTTCCTCTGCAGTCAACTCTGTAATTTCACTCACATGTTTCTTATGAGCCACAATCACACGACCCGGATGAGACTGTTCCTTAAACAAATACACTTTTGAACTTTCTAGTTCACAAATTTTAATTCCGAAAGCAGCTACTAGCTCGCCTTCCATGCAATAAGCACAATTTTGATCTTTCATTTTTTTACCTACTCTTCCTGAAGGTATAATACCACAATTTGTAAGTACTTACATAGTAAATTTAAACTAATTATTTCAAGTATACATTCGATAACAATGTACTTTCTTTTCCCATAAAACCATGTTATACTATAAGTGTGTTGATTAAGTTAAGACTCTAACCCTTTCAATTAACTTTCTCAACATTCCCATTTCTGGACCGGGCCCATTCCGGTCCTTTTATTTTGTCAAAAAAAAAGCCACTTCTAAGAGTGACTTTCTATAGTTTATATGTCCCTGCGTTTTTCATATAAAATAATAGGGTCATAAGATACCCTCTAAACATCCAAAATAGCGTTCATACTATTCAAAATCAATTAACTCTCTAATGTCTTCCACTTGTAATGCTTCTGCAATTTTTGAAAGATGTTCAAAATTTATCACTGTACGAGTACCACGTACAATATCACTGATAGTCGACTCTCGTATACTTGACATCTCAGCTAATTTCTTCTGAGTAATATCTCTCTTTTCTATTGCTTCTTTTACCTTTAACTTTACAATATATTTTTTTCTCATTTTAGTTTGTCCCCTGCTGGAGTAAAACAGTCATATATGCCAGGTTCCAAATATTTGAATCCTTACCTACTGCATTAGGATTATCTCCAATTGCAGTTGCAAAGTTCATGATCTGTACTGTCATGTTTTCCTTGCATTTATCCCAAACATATATAGGATTTACTCCATTTTTCCATTCATATTTATCTGTATTAGAATTATATACTACCAAAGAACGGAATGCTGCCACTGCAGGATAAATTAATCCGTCTGGAATTTTGTATTTAATTTTTTGAAGTCCAAATTTTGATGTTCCAATAACTTTTCCATCTTTATACCCTGCATATTTTTTGCGACCATATCTACCACCTGTATTGTTAAATGCATCTGCAAATTCAGTTTCAATCGCATCATACAAATCAAAAATGTCAGGCATAATATTAACATACTTACGGTAATATTCGGGATCTTTAAGATACATATCTAACATATTAGCTTTTGATGAATATGCTTTAATAGGGTGAGTCACTGAATCAAATTTATCAATATTGAACATATTAACAATAGAAACAACTTCTCGTGCATCAATCATTTTAAGCTTTTTGTTGGTGTTATCATCAAATGCCTGTTGATTTTGTTTAAATGCAATTCTTGGATAGAATGACATCCCTTCTAAGCCTTCTTTAATAGGATCAAATTTTTGTTTAAGTTCTGCCATGGACTTTTCATCCACTTGAACAGAAGTATTACGTGCTTCGGCCAATTTTTCGATGATATCTTCAACCCCTGTCATCACCTCAAACTGTACATATTGATCTAAATTATCGTTACGGTGATCACAAACAATTTTATAAGTATGCCCACCATCAATATTTCCATGTAACATATCATCTGTAAAATTGATGGTGACTTCTTTTGTTTTATTATTGTAAGTACAACTCTTAGCTGAGATTACAATACCTCTGTTTTTTAGATGAAAATATCCATCATTACTTTCCAAGGATTCTTTTATTGCTTGAGCCACACCAGATGTAAGTCTTTGGTCTCGCGGGTTTGTTGCCATCGGAATACCTTCAGGAACATCCCCAACTTTTACGTAAAACACATACTTTTTTGTTGAATCATTGAATGGATCATCCAATTTACGAAATGAATTTTCTTTTACAAACATAGTTTTTCTAATTGACATATTAAGTCCTCCTTTTATTATTTTAGATCGACTGTCCTACCCGAGATCAGAATCTCGACAGGCTATTACTATATATAAGTAATACTTTCATATCGAAATTTTATAATAGCGCTATTGCGTTATTATGTCAACTGTTTTTTCATATTATTTTTATTAAAAAAGACTCTAACAAAAGAGCCTTACATTCATAATTTAGTTATTTACTAATTAATTCTTCAATTCTTTTACATAAAGTATCTATAATTGTATAATCGGGCCTATTATAGTTTTCAAGCAAGTAATTAAAATCTATGCCAAATGCATATACCTTTTCATAATCTTTTGGATCTTCTGCATTCCTCCAATCAGTATATGCCTGACCGAAATATGCTAAATTTCCATCGTTATATTTTAAAGTATTCGGATCATTCACAAAACAATCCAATTTCTTATTGTATGGCAAGATAAACGCATTCCTGACCTTAGTATTTTCCAATGTATTAAAGACATGATCTCCATATGTAATCTGTTTCTGGATAGATTGTGTTTCCGGTAAATCTCTTACATCCTTCGTAACACCATACTGATACATCTTGGCATCAAGAATATATGTTGCTCCATTTCTTTTTAAGATGGTATCCGGCCTTAAGCTAGATGCCAATCTAGGATTTTGGTTGTTTAACTGCCAATAACCATTTGGATTATACTTTTTCTTTTCAGATTCCTTAATCCCATCAAATAATTTATCCACCATAGTTTCAAAAACATAGTAATAGTTTTTGGCTTAACTAGCAATTTGGTGACTTTGCTATAATTCTGCGTTTTATCACTTACACGAATAACCACTCGTTTTTCAAATCCTTTAAGCGAGTGATTTTATAGATGTTTTTCAATCTAAGTAGTACGTA
>OJJT01000095.1_pt1 | contig 67821 bp, 72 predicted proteins | sample 1596281 | NCBI WGS metagenome assembly OJJT01 (sample SAMEA4350145, study PRJEB24818) | metagenome | biome: human; feature: gut; material: faeces | place: Denmark | collected 2013-09
CTTCCAACATCCAACCACCAGCCACCCCATCCCTACAAAGCCATGCACACGCCTATATCCATACACATGTATCTTCTCCTCCTCTTTTTTTTTTTTTTTTTCAAGCAGAAGACGGCATACGAGATTTCTGCCTGTCTCGTGGGCTCGGAGATGTGTATAAGAGACAGGTCCCCCTCCCGCCATGAGGGCTTCCAGAAAACCATACATTTCCGAAGCATTGTTCCGGGGGAAAACGAGTACCTGTGTAACAATAACAGGCAGGCTGACAATCATAAGAGCCGATAGGAAAAGGTTTACCGCCGCGCAGCAAAATGTCAGCTTTCCGATTTCTTTTTTTTCACGTCCGATAAAAATAAGGCTGCTCTTCATATCTGCGATAGTTTCATGAAGCAGCGTATCCGTGCGCACCCTTTTAACGAACGGAATATGGATAAAAATTTCCATGACCGCAGACAGGAAAAAACAGCCCATGCAGACATAAAGTATGGGGGTGATGCCCCAGAGACCGTAAGCAATGCCGCCCAGGGCAGGCCCCAGCAGGCCGGAAAGTGAGGACACCATATTGATAATGGCATTGGCAGGCATGACGGCTTCCTCCGATACCAGCAAAGGAATGCTGGCCTGCACGGAAGGCTGATAAGCGCCGGAAATCCCATACAGGAGAAAAAGCATAATCAGGATGAGCGAAACCAGGCTGCCCCTCCCGCTTAACACCAGGAAAAGAAGAACCAGGCCTGCCGTAAAGAAATCCAGCACAACCATGATGTTCCTTTTATTCATCCGATCCGCAATCAGGCCGCCGATGGGAGACATGACAACAAGCGGAAGGAACGCTACGCCGGATACCACACCCAGAAGCGCCGCCGATCCGGTAACGGAAAGCAGGTGCAGCGGAAGGGCAAAGCGGATGACCGCATTTCCGAACAGGGAAATGATCTGACCGATTACAACGAGATAAAAATCCTTGGAAAATCCTTTTTTCATATAAACCTCCAGACGAAACTGTCGGCGCATAAAATCAGATGCGCCGGAAAATGTATTCATGCTGCCAAAACTCTGGCGGCAGCGGCCGGCATTTACAGCAGCAGCCCGGTTTCAAAAACAAGCTGTACATCAGCCGCTTTGCGTCAGGTTCACAGAACCTCCATGAGAGAAACCTTACGGGAAAGGCTCCGGTAAACAATAAAGTACAGCGCTCCCATGACCGCGGCAAAGACTGCCAGGCTCATCCAGCCGTACATGCCCGCGGATGCAAAATTAGTCATTGGCGCGGTGAGGATAAGTGCTGAAATAATGACAGTTGTCGCGCTTTTTTTCCGGAAACCGAACCATACGGCGATAAGAGAAGTACAGGCGGCCAACAGCGAAATACAGATGCTGCAGATCAGCAGATGCGCGCCGTTGGAAATCAGGAATTCCCCGGGAAGCCCGCCTCCCAAGCGTGAGACAAAAACGGCGGCCAGAACAGACAGCATATTGGAGGCGAAAGCGGATCCTGCAGTAAACAGGAAGCTGACGGCGGCTTTTGAGGCAAACATCCGTCTGCGGTCAACAGGATAGGAAAAAAGCAGCAATACTTTTTTCCCAAGATAACCGTCCAGAATGACTTTGGAGCCAAGAACCGCCCCCAAAATGGTAAAGGAAAACATGCTGACGCAGGAAACCAGCAGAATCAGGGAATTCCAGCTGCCGGAAAACTGCGCGTCATCCACGCCCCGTTCCGACTCGGGAAGAAAACAGAAAAGCAGGGCGATGAACAGCCCGAAGGCCAGCAGACCGCAGGCCGCGCCCAGATAAGGCCTCCAGTTTATTTTTTTCAATTCCAGCTGCATCAGTTTCATAAAACGTCTCCTTTCATTTCAGCAAGCACTTCTTTTTCAAACAGTTCCTTTCCCGCCCCGTTCTTTCCCACCAGCGCATAGACGCTCCCTTCCGGTACGCTGAGTGAACAATGCGCTAACACCGGCTCATCCGTTTGATAAGCTTTTGTTACATCTGAAAATTTTATCATAGAATCCTCCTTTAAACTTTAATACCGACCGTTGGTATGAAAAACTGCCAAAAATAAGCTGCCCATGAAGAGCAGTTATTTTTCTGAACATAAGACAAATTCTCAAAGAGTGGCTGCCGCCGTATTATCTGCGGCCCTGATGCTCCTGATAAAGCTGTGCGTACTTTTCCAAAGGAATGAACATTTCATCATCAATAATATCCAGTCCCAGGAGACGGAGCATATGCTGGAAAAATCTCATTCTGTTTATCAGCTGCAGCGTGTCACAATGATAAACAAGCGGATTCAGCCAGAGATTGCCCATCAGCATAAGCACCTCAGACAGCTCCTTCGGATAATCCGTACAAATTGAACCGTCCGCGATACCCTCCTCTAAAATAGGCTGTATCATGGCCGGAGCCTCCTGCTGCACGGAATTCCGGATAAACAGCGACAGAAGCTGCGGATTATCCAGCATATCCGGGGCCGCGGCAAACAGCTCCTCCTGCGCCGAGGAATAAATAGACGCCTGAAATACCATCCGGAGCTTCTCGAGCCCCGTCAGATCCTTACGCCGGACAATCTCATTCATTTTTTCCGTAGCCCCCGCATAAAGCTTATCGGCCACCGCATTCATTATCTCATCCTTAGATTTAAAATGATGATAAATAGCTCCCTTGCTCAGTCCGCCCAGATTATTAATAATGTCCTGGATGGAAGTACGTTCATACCCCTTCTCCACAAACAGCCTGGCCGCCGTATCCACAATCAGATTACGCGTTTCCTCCGGATACTTATTCCTCGCCATGAGAACCCTCCTTCACACTATGTACAATAAACATACCATCGGTATGTCTGATTATACATACCAGCAGTATGTATGTCAACTTATTTTTGAAAAAAAATAAAAAACGCGGCAAAACTTTTCATGTTCTACCGCGCATCAATCTTTCTTAAAAGTTATTATATCCGGCACATCACAGTCCATCAACGTACACAACCTGTCAATGGTAACAGTACTACAGGGCTTCCCCTTCCTCAATGACTCGTAAGTTCCCTTGGAAAGTCCGTGCATAATTAACCAATAGGAAGAAATATTTTTCTTTTTCATAGTATCAAAAAATGGTTCATAACTAATCATACGCCACTACCTCTGACGTAATTATATTTCCCGTTTTTTTTTTTTGAAAATACCCATCAAAATGGGTATGATATAAAAAGGGTATAAAATCAACCAAAAAGCGGTCATCCTGTCTATATAAGGATGGCCGCTTTTTTGATGCCATATCATATCATTTTATGTTAATTCGCCAGGCCCGGGAGGAAGAAAGCGCCAAAGCACTGATTGCTGGCATTCCAAATCATAAATTTTCAATTATAATCTTTCAACACAATCCTGTGTGCCTGAAATTTATACACTTTTCCCCTTTAATATGGTAAGATAAAATATGCGTGGAAAACCGCTTGTAATGTAAGGAGGTTAGGCAACTGAAGCTGCCCTTTCTTTAAGGATGCATTGCCTTTGGCCGGTTCTGTATGCCCCATTCCTTTCCTCCCGGACACTGTAAGCGGTACACATTATACATTTTTATCTATCCCAAATGGAGTTAATAACATGGAAAATACAACGAATTTTCAGCCTTACCGCTGTGTTCTCACGGGAGGCACCGCTGAAATAACAGAAAAGAAGTCACGCTTCATAGCCACAGTGCGCAGAACCGAATCGGAAGAAGAAGCCGTCAGCTTTATAGAAGAGATGAAAAAGAAATACTGGGACGCTTCCCATAACTGTTCGGCGTTTGTCATCGGCCGGCGCGGGCAGCTGACCAGATGCTCGGATGACGGAGAACCTTCAGGAACAGCAGGCCGTCCCATGCTGGAGGTACTGCTGGGGGAAGGCATCTGCGATGCAGCGGTGGTGGTAACCCGGTATTTCGGAGGAACCCTGCTGGGCACCGGCGGGCTGGTGAGGGCATATGGCGCGGCGGTGAAGGCCGGGCTGGAGGCGAGCCAGACGGCGACGATGCGCTATGGAAGCCGGATACGCATTGGAACGGATTATTCGGATATCGGCCGGATACAGTACCTTCTGGGACAGAAGGGCTATCCCCAGGAAAATGCGGAATATACGGAACGGGTGGCGCTGGAAACGGTGGTGCCTGCCCCGGAGGAGGAACGGCTTATAAAGGAACTGACGGAGGCAACCGGCGCGCGGGCGGAGTTGGAAGTGGTTGACAGGTACTATTTTGTTGACAAAGATTAAGCGGGAAGTTATAGTGTAAAAGTATTAAATAAGTAAAAGAGGCACTAATTGCCTGACAGACCGGCGTTTTTACGCGCGGACACAAAAATAATTTTCCGGAAGGTGGTGGTTTTAATGAAGAGCAAAAAGGCAAGCAGCGGTGATGTTCCTGTCCCCGGGCGAAGTTGGAAGCAAAACAAAATAACGTGTAAGGCGGATGTGATGCTTTCCGGGGATGCTGCCGGATGCACCCCGCCGGGGATGAAGCCATGCCTGAAAGCTGTCATGACACCGCCGGAAGGAGATTGTCATGGAAGAAAGCAAGGAAGTAAGGGAGCTGCTTGACAGCAAGCAGTATACAAGGCTCCGCCAGATGCTGGCAGAGCTGAACGACGCTGATATCGCAGTCCTGCTGGAGGAGCTGGAAGAGCAGGATATGCTGAAGGTTTTCCGTATTCTGCCCAAGGATCTGGCGGCTGATGTCTTTTCCTATATGGATGTGGACAATCAGCAGTTTATCATCACCTCCCTGTCAGAAAGGGATGCCGCGGGAATCGTGGATAACCTGATGGCGGATGATGCGGCCGATCTTATGGAAGAGATGCCGGCCAATGTAGTAAAGAAAATCCTGGCAAACGCCAGCCCGGAGACACGGAGGGATATCAATCACCTTCTCCGATATCCTGAGGATTCCGCCGGAAGCATAATGACGGTGGAATATGTGGATCTCAAGGAAAATCTGACTGTGGACGAAGCCATAGCCAGGATCCGGAAAATCGGCGTGGACAGTGAGACTATAAATATCTGCTATGTGCTGGACAGCAGAAGAAAGCTGGTGGGAACGGTGGCCCTGCGCTACCTGCTGCTGAGCCAGCCGGATGAAATCATTGCGGATATCATGCATGAAAACGTAATCTCCATCAATACCCTGATGGACCAGGAGGAGGTTGCCAGACAGTTCCAGAAATACGATTTTACGGCCATGCCTGTCGTGGATAATGAAAACAGGCTGGTGGGCATTATTACGGTAGACGATATCGTGGATATCCTCCAGGAAGAGGCGACGGAGGATATCGAGAAGATGGCGGCTATCGTGCCCAGTGACAAACCATATATGAAGACAGGCGTGCTGGAAACCTGGAAAAAAAGGATTCCCTGGCTGCTTCTGCTGATGGTGTCCGCCACCTTTACCGGGCGGATCATCGCCAGCTATGAAACGGCGCTCAGCGCCTGTATGGTGCTTTCCACCTTTATCCCCATGCTGATGGATACGGGCGGAAATGCAGGAAGCCAGGCAAGCGTATCCATCATCCGTGGTATTTCCCTGGATGAAATACAGTTTGCGGATCTGCCCGGGGTTATCTGGAAGGAAGCCAGGGTGTCCCTGCTGTGCGGCGCGACTCTGTCGGCGGCCAATTTTGTAAAGCTGATGCTTTTTGACAGGGTGGGAGTCATGGTCGCCCTTGTTATCTGCCTGACCCTCATCGTAGCTGTATTTGTAGCAAAGATTGTGGGCTGTACGCTTCCCATGTTTGCCAAAAAGGTGGGCTTTGACCCGGCCGTTATGGCAAGCCCTTTTATTACAACAATTGTGGATGCGCTGTCATTGATCATTTATTTCCAGATTGCGACCAGGCTGCTGCATTTTTAGTGCGCCTGCCGGAAACGGAATCAGGAAGCCGAGGAGAATAATATGAAGCTGATATCATGGAATGTAAATGGCCTGAGAGCCTGTATGGGCAAGGGCTTTATGGAATTTTTTGAGGAAGCGGACGCGGATATTTTCTGTATCCAGGAGAGCAAGCTGCAGGAGGGACAGATCTCCCTGGAGCTGCCGGGCTATCATCAGTACTGGAATTATGCGGTAAAGAAGGGCTATTCCGGGACAGCTGTTTTCACAAAAAAAGAGCCGCTTTCCGTTTCCTATGGAATCGGGATAGAGGAGCATGATCAGGAGGGAAGGGTGATTACCCTGGAATTCCCTGATTTTTATATGGTTACCGTGTATACGCCCAATTCCCAGGAAGAACTGGCAAGGCTGCCCTACCGTATGACCTGGGAAGAAGAATTCCTGAAATATCTGAAGAAGCTGGAAGAAACCAAACCGGTGATATTCTGCGGGGATTTGAATGTGGCCCATAAGGAAATCGATCTGAAGAACCCGAAGACCAACAGGAAAAACGCGGGCTTTTCGGACGAGGAGAGGGAGAAGTTTTCCGTGCTGCTGGAAAACGGCTTTATTGATACCTTCCGGTATTTTTACCCGGAGGCTGAGGGTGCCTATTCCTGGTGGTCCTACCGTTTCCATGCGAGAGAGAAGAACGCCGGATGGCGCATTGACTATTTCCTGGTATCCTCTCAGTTAAAGGAAAGGCTGGAGGATGCAGTGATCTATAAGGACGTAATGGGTTCCGACCATTGCCCGGTGGGCCTGTTCCTGAAAGAGGAATGAGCGGTCCCGGTAACTGTAAGGGAACGGAATAAGGGACAGCTGCCGTCCTCTGTTTTAAAAGCACGCATGACGTGCGGATGGGAGTATATATGAAAAAAATAAGTTTGGCAAAGAGAAAGGCGGCAGGTGCATTTCTGCTTGCGGCGCTCATGATATCCGGCCTTGTTTTTACGGCCTGCGGGAAAAAGACGGAGACTGTGACGCAGCCTGCGGAGGAAACGGCGGAAGTGGCGGAAACGGCGGGCGCCGAAGCGACGCAGACAGGATCCGCGCAGGAAGGCACTGAGGAAACAGGAAGTACACAAGAGACAGGAAGCACAGAGGAAAGCGGGACCTTTGACATGGCATCGGAGGAAATCCCCATGGCAGTATCCGGAACCTATGACGGAATTGTTGTGGATGCGGCCATGAACAGCCTGGTTATTGATACGGCGGAAGGGATGATGTATGCGGTAAGCCTTCCTGAAACTGAAGATGTGGTGGAAACCAGTGACGGCATCCTTCTTGGGCAGGCGGTGACGGTCACCTGCGAGGACGGCGTTGCTTCCAGTATAACGGACTGTGCCGTGAAGCCTGCGGCGGATCGGGAAGCGCTGGCTTTTGCAGCGGATATCCTGTTTGCCTGTAAATACAGGGATATCAATTCCCTTTCCTCTCTGGCCGGATATCCTCTTTATGTGAATCTGGGAGATGAGGATCAGACGATTGAAAACGGAGGAGATCTTCTGAAGCTTCCTGTATCGGAGGTATTGTCGGACGAACGGGTGAAGGCCGTGCTTTCCACCAATCTTTTTGAAGTAAAGGAGCTTTCCGGCGGAAAATATGTGCTGGGAGCTGAGGAAGGCCGCCCTAACATTATTTTCCAGAAGGATGAAGGACGGGACAGCGGATTTGCCATTACCGGAATTAATTAAAGGATAAAGGTAGCTGGTTAACACAGTTACGCATATAAAATAAGCCCCGCCCCAGATACCCTGGGGCGGGGCTGTTTTCAGCCGCTGTTCAGGCATATTCTCCGCAGACGGTCTGTCCGGAGATTTTCCTGAGAAGCCCTGCAAGCGTCATATCCGGATTCAGTGCGGAAAGAAAACTTCCGTCCGGCAGGGAAACCTTTCCGTTTGCCTCCACCTCAAGCAAGCAGGTCCGGCCGGAGATGATCTGATCCACCCGTCTGAAATCCGAGTGCAGCTCCACGGGAAAAACAGGGAATTCGGGATGATAGCGTATGTCGTAAACCGCATCCGCCACCCGTCTGCGATCCTCCGGCATGCAGTCGTCTCTGGCAATAAAAAGGAGAAGTGGCGAATCACAGTCCTTCACCTGCCGGGTAATTTCCTCCGGATCGCTGCTGTAATAATAGTAATGGTTGGCTACGATACAGCTGCGCTGCTTTAACAGGCGGATATTTTCACGGTAACAGGAGGCGATTTCCGCGGAAACCAGCAGATTGCGGCATCCTGAAAGCAAATCTGCATCCCCGTCCTCCAGTTCCCTGTCGGGCAGAAGCAGCAGGAAGGCGCTGTTGTCAAAGCTATGGAACAGTTCCGTCAGCCCCGTCCAGTCCTCCGGCATTTCCTCCAGATAAATAAAATAGGTATAGATGCCGATAGAACGCCCCTCCTCTATCAGTCCCCCGATCTGTTTCAGACCGAGCGGGCCGTCCGGGAGATAATGCATGAAAACCGTCCATGGAACGTCATAGCCGTGCTCCTTTTCATAGGAACGGATCAGGCTGGCACCGTAGGTCCAGCTGGTATAACCGATATTTACCCCAAATTTTTTTAAAGTTTCATGGTTGGTCTCCCGGGTGAGACGGGAGAGGATGGTATAGTAGGGGCTGTTGTCATCCTGAAGCAGGGTCTGGGACAGGTCAAAAAAATTCTTCTGGAACCGTCCTCTGGAGAACTGCCTTCCCAGATCGGCAAGCTTGCGTACGCTGCGCTTGGGATCCTCCTGCATTTCTCGGATTCCCCGGTCTACGGCAGCCTCTATCATAAATCGCGTAATTTTTTCCGGTTTCAGTGGTATCACTTCCTAATCGTTTTTTCGGCAGAATAGCTTCTCCCGACTAATTGTATCATACTTGTACGTCTTTGTCATGAAAAGGGACGTTTTTGGCAGGTTGTCCAAAAATTGGACAATTTTTTTATTTGTCCCAAATAAGGACACAGGGAATTAAGTGTCCAATGACAGGCAAAAGACCTGCGGATAAAATAAAATTAATTAGTCGGCAGCCTGCGAAAGATACGTTGGACTAAGCCGCAGAATGGAGGATTTTATTATGGAATTAGCACATGCAGCAGAACGGAAGGCATTCAGTATCGCCATTGACGGCGCTTTAAAACATGTTAAAAAGGACAGGGAAAAGAGCTTTTTACAGCTGATTGATTTGGCCGAGAATTTCATGGGCGGAGATAAATTCGAAAAAGAGGACTATGACAGGGCGCGGGAGCTGGTCAGGGATCCGGAGGGAAAGTGGATGCAGTATGCGGACCGCATCCTGAACGAGATTGATCCCCATGTTGTTAAAATGACGGCATTGAACCTTGGCTTTGAAGCCTTTTTCTATGGAACCAAGAGAATTAACCAGATGAGAAAAATACATAACTGCAACATCCCCTGGCTGCTTCTTGTGGATCCCACCAGCGCCTGTAACCTGCACTGCACCGGCTGCTGGGCGGCGGAATACGGGAACAGGCTGAATTTAAGCTATGATGAGCTGGACAGCATCATTACCCAGGGCAAGGAGCTGGGCGTCTATCTGTATATGTACACCGGCGGCGAGCCTTTGGTGCGCAAGGATGATATCATAAAACTGTGCGAGAAGCATAATGACTGTGAATTTCATGCATTTACCAACGGTACGCTGGTGGATGACGCCTTCTGCGAGGAGATGAGGAGAGTGGGGAATCTGTCCCTTTCCATCAGCCTGGAGGGCTTTGAAAACGCCAACGACGGCAGAAGAGGGGACGGCTGCTTTGACAGGGTTATGGAAGCCATGGACCGTCTGAAAGCGCACGGCCTGATTTTCGGCACCTCCATCTGCTATACCAGAAATAATGTGGAGGCGGTGACAAGCGACGAATTCCTGGATATGATTATTGAAAAGGGCTGCCGTTATGCCTGGTATTTCCATTATATGCCCGTCGGCAACGATGCGGCGCCGGAGCTGATGCCTACGATGGAACAGCGTACTTATATGTTCCACAGGGTCCGTGAGATCCGTGCCATGGAGGGCGGAAAGCAGCTGTTTGCCTTTGACTTCCAGAATGACGGGCAGTTTGTGGGCGGCTGTATTGCCGGCGGCAGGAATTACTGCCATATCAATCCCAACGGCGATGTGGAACCTTGCGTTTTCATCCATTATTCAGGCGCGAATATCAGGGAGGTATCCCTGCTGGATGCCTTAAAGCAGCCGTTGTTTATGGCTTACAGAGAGGGACAGCCCTTTAACGATAACCTGCTTCGTCCCTGCCCGATGCTGGAAAATCCGGAAAAGCTGCAGGAAATGATAGCAAGGACCGGCGCGAAATCCACAGATTTGCAATGCCCGGAAAGCGCTGCCCATCTGTGCGGAAAATGCGAGGCCTATGCAAAGGAATGGCAGCCGGTGGCGGAGGAGCTTTGGTCAGCGGAAATGGAAAAGAAGCAGGAAAAAGAAGAGAAAAAGGCGGAAAGAAAAGCGGAAAAGCAACGGACGGAGAGCGCCCATACAGGGATGCACCATCAGGCGAAAGGATGACAGGCTTTGGAAACCCTGAAAAAATACTGGAAATGGCTGCTTGTGCTGGCACTCGTCATACTGGTTTGTCTGGCGAACAGGCAGTCACTGCCTGAAATACTGCGGGAGGTAGGAAAAACGCCGCCGATGGTTATCGGCGCGGCATGCCTGCTTTCCGCAGGCTACTTTCTGGCGGAGGGCGCGGTTATCCATTACATGACAAAACGGTACCGGCCGGAATTTACCTGCAGGGAAGGGATTTCCTGCGCCCTTTACTGCGCTTTTTACCGGGTGGCCACATTGGGGAGCGGTTCCGGCGTGGCGGAAATCTACTATCTGAATACCAGAGGAATTGAAGCGGGCACAGCCACCGGGATGAGCCTTGTGCAGTATATTCTGCACAAGGTCGCAGTGGCGCTCTATGGAATCACCGGCTTTATTATCCTATGCATTCAGGGGGACGCCGTGGTACGAAGCTACCGGCTGCAGATGGTTCTGGGATGCATCCTGACGGCCCTGATAACCGCGGTTCTCATTACGGCGGCCGCAGGAAAGAAAATCACCGCCCGTATTTTCCGGCTGCTGGATAAAAAACTGAAGCCGGGAAGCAAAGCGGAGCAGAAGGCGCATACCTTTCGAAAGCAGGCGGAGCTTTGCCAGCAGGAGGGAGGCGTTTTGCTGCATGATAAAAAAGCTCTTTTAATTGTCTGCCTGCTGGATGCGGTGAAGCTCAGCTGCTGGTATATGGTTCCCTGGCTCCTGTTTGCCGGGACAACCTCCTTAAGCCTTCCGGATACCATGCTGCTTACCGCCCTGATACAGACGCTGGCGGCTGTGATACCGTGTCCTTCCGGAATCGGCGCTGTAGAGTATGTGTTTTCTCTGTTTTTTGGCACCTATGTAAGCGGCGTGAGCGCGGTTTCCGCCTCTCTTGTGTATCGCTTCGCCACCTTCCTGTTTCCCTGCATCCCCGGCGCCGCGCTGGCATGGCGGCATTTCCGGTGGAATAAAAAAAGAAGGATGGATCGCATCCGCAATAACAATGAAAGGGCCGGCAGTCAGAGATGACAGCCAGCCCTTTTATTGTTAATTTTCGGTATCTATGGCGGAGGCATCGTCCCCCAGCTCCTGAAAAACTTCCCGGGCGAAGATGAGCAGAATTTTTTTCAAATGTCCCACAAATTCCTCAGCGGTGGTTTCATTTTCTACGGAAAGCCAGCGGACGAGGGCGGATACAAAACCGTCGCAGAGAAAATCAAGGAAGAACTTCTGATCCTCGCCGTTTACGATACTGTCTGAAAGAAACAGCGGAATCAGGGGCTTTATTACTTCAAAAAAATAATCCTGGAAGGAGTTCTGGCCCTTAATGGCAAAGGCGCAGCGGTAAAACTCCTTTTCACTGTAAAAATAGCGGCAGATATCCTCCAGCAGCAGCCAGCCGTTGTCATATTGCTCCAAATGGATGCTGGAAACAAATTCTGTATAAAAGATCCAGTTCACCAGATCGTATTTATCCTTAAAATGATAGTAAAAGCTTTTGCGGTTCATGCCGCAGCCTTCACATATGTCATTTACATTGATTTTGCTGAAGGGCTTCTGCGTCATCAGCAATTTCAGGGATGATGCAAGCGCATTTTTTGTGATATTGGAATCAGCCATTCTTCTCTCCTGACGCGGGACATTTTATTACCGTAACTGTTCAGTAACCCTCACAGTTACTGCTAAAATCCATCCTAAATCGCCTTTGGCGATGGATTTTAGCACTCCTGAATCACTTTCTTACGGTCAGCGCTGTAAATGCACTGACCTGCTGAACAGTTACACCGTACCTATTCATTATAAGCAAAATTTCTCCATGGGGCAAGCAAAGCCGGGAAATTTTGGGGACCTTCGTGTTCCGTGCCGGCATTGTCCTGATGTGTGTGGATAAATTAAAAGTAATAGAAAACTGCCCGGCAGGTGGGGACATCTGCCGGGCAGTTGCGTTAAACTGGCTTCTTGGATATTTATGGGTGCTCAGGATTCTTACAGTTATGAATTCCTGTTCATGTTTGCTCTTTTTCTTTTGGTGGGATCCAGGATTTTCTTGCGGATGCGCAGGTTCTTGGGGGTTACCTCAAGCAGCTCGTCCGTCTCGATGAAGTCCAGGGCCTGTTCCAGGCTGAGGATTTTGGGCGGGGTGAGGCGCAGCGCTTCGTCCGCGCTGGAGGAACGGGTGTTGGTGAGCTGTTTTTTCTTGCACACATTGACCTCGATGTCCTCGCCTCTGCCATTCTGGCCGATGACCATGCCTGCGTATACCTTTTCGCCGGGTCCGATGAAAAGCGTTCCGCGTTCCTGGGCATTGAAAAGGCCGTAGGTGATGGATTCGCCTGTTTCAAAGGCGATCAGGGAGCCCTGTTTTCTGTACTGGATCTCGCCCTTATAGGGGCCGTAGCCTGCGAAAGCGGTATTCATGATGCCGTTGCCCTTGGTATCCGTCATGAACTCACCGCGGTAGCCGATCAGCCCTCTGGAGGGGATGTTGAATTCCAGACGGGTATAGCCGCCGTTGGCCGCGCCCATGTTGATAAGCTCGCCCTTTCTCTGGCTCAGCTTTTCGATAACGCTTCCGGAGAAAGCTTCGGGAACGTCGATGTAAGCGATTTCCATAGGCTCCAGCTTCTTGCCATGTTCGTCCGTCTTGTAGAGTACCTCCGCCTTGCTCACTGCAAATTCATAGCCTTCGCGGCGCATATTCTCGATCAGGACGGACAGATGCAGCTCGCCGCGGCCGGAAACCTTGAAGCTTTCCGTAGTGTCGGTTTCCTCCACATGCAGGGAAACGTCCGTGTTCAATTCGCGGAACAGCCTGTCCCTTATGTGGCGGCTGGTAACGAATTTCCCTTCCTGGCCGGCGAAGGGAGAGTCATTTACAATAAAATGCATGGCAATGGTAGGTTCGGAAATTTTCTGGAAAGGGATCGGCTGCGGGTTCTCGGGAGAGCACAGGGTATCCCCGATATGGATATCCGTGATACCGGAAATCGCCACAATGGATCCGATGGAAGCGGTTTTTACAGGAATTTTGCTCAGTCCGTCGAATTCATAGAGCTTGCTCACCTTCACACGCTTCTGCTTTTCAGGTTCGTGATGGTTGACAATAACCACCTCCTGGCCTTCGGAAATGGTGCCGTTGTCCACCTTGCCCACACCGATGCGGCCCACATATTCGTTATAATCAATGGTGCTAATAAGCAGCTGCGTTCCTGCTTCGGGGTCGCCCTCCGGCGCGGGAATATAATCCACAATGGTGTCAAACAGTGGCTTCATGTCCTTATTTTTTACGGTCAGGTTCAGCGTGGCGCTTCCTGTCTTGGCGGAAGCGAATACAAAAGGACAGTCCAGCTGTTCGTCATTGGCATCCAGATCCATGAAAAGCTCAAGGACCTCATCTACAACAGCTATCGGCCTGGCTTCCGGACGGTCGATCTTATTTACGCATACAATAACAGGCAGCTGCAGCTCCAGCGCCTTGCGGAGAACGAACTTCGTCTGGGGCATCGGCCCCTCGAAGGCATCAACCACCAGGATAACACCGTTTACCATCTTCAGCACACGCTCCACCTCGCCGCCGAAATCGGCATGCCCGGGAGTATCTATGATATTAATCTTGGTTCCCTTATACATAACAGCGGTATTTTTGGAAAGAATCGTGATTCCTCTTTCGCGTTCAATATCATTGGAATCCATGACCCTGTCGGCCACGTCCTGATTTTCCCTGAATACGCCGCTCTGCTTGAGCAGCTCGTCTACAAGTGTCGTTTTACCATGATCAACGTGGGCGATGATCGCAACATTCCTCACGTCTTCTCTTTTCTGATTCATACAAAATTCCTTCCTTGGACATAACATGATTACAGTTCATTATCTGCATAAAAGGCAGTACGCATACCTGAATTTTTCCCCGGATTCTGACGCGTCGGCGTTATGGAAGCCGAAGAGCTGCGCCCAAAGACCGGCACAATGCCGTTCCGTCAGAATCCGGGGAAGAATTCCGACATGAGGAACTACCTTATTATTATGCAAAATGCTTCAAACTAAAATAGTATAGCACCGATAAAATCAACTTGCAACACCAAACCTGCAAAAACCCCCGATATCTGTCGATTTTACGGAAATCGGGGCGACCCATGGCGGTTCTAGGATGGGCTTTCGTGCCATAAAATAGTAATACATGACAGGAAAAAATTCTTACATGCGGTTCCGGTCAAACCGGGGCCCAAGAAGGGAGAACAAAAAATGACAGATAAGGTAATTGAAAACAACCAGGTAATCATTATGGGGAAAATCGTGAGCGACTTTGAATTCAGCCACGAGATTTTCGGAGAGGGCTTCTATATGGTGGACGTTGAGGTTGCAAGACTCAGCGATTCTTATGACATCATCCCCCTGATGGTTTCCGAAAGGCTTCTCGATGTGGAAGAGGATTATAAAGGGGCCTATGTGTGTGTGTCCGGGCAGTTCCGTTCCTATAACCGCCACGAAGAGAGAAAGAACCGACTGATTTTGTCCGTATTCGCAAGAGAGATTGAATTTGTGGAGGAACTGGAGGAAAGCTCCAAAACCAATCAGATTTATCTGGACGGCTATATCTGCAAGGAACCGGTTTACAGAAAGACTCCTCTGGGACGGGAAATTGCCGACGTGCTCCTGGCCGTAAACCGGCCGTACGGAAAATCCGATTACATCCCCTGTATCTGCTGGGGACGCAACGCCCGTTTCGCCGGCGGCTTCAACGTGGGAGAGCGCTGCGAAATCTGGGGCAGAATCCAGAGCCGTGAATATATGAAAAAAATCGGCGAGGACCAGCTGGAAAAAAGGATTGCCTATGAGGTGTCCGTCAGCAAGCTGGAGCTGGTTGAAGAATAATGGAAAATTATGAATAAACTGTACGGCTGCAATAAAAGTTGCATCGGCCTGATGCATATGGTATGATAAAAAATGGAAAAATGAGACAGTCCGCCGGGCAGGCCTGTTTGGCTGTCGCTGCCGGAGGGCGGGCGAACGGAAGAAGACGGCGGCTACGGCCGCGTAAATACCGTAGAGGGGCGTACATATGGCAGAAGGAAAAGTATATATTTATGGGGGAACAGGACACGGCAAATCGCCGGCAGCCATAGGCTGTGGGTTGATAGCGGCGGCCAAGGGCGCGCAGGTAGTGATTATCCAGTTCCTGAAGGGCAAGGGCCTGACGGAGAATGATTATCAGCGCAGGCTGGAGCCGGAGATCAAGCTGTTCCGTTTCGAAAAATCCGATGAAGATTTTGTAACTCTTCCCAAGGAAAAGCAGGAGGAAGAGGCCAGGAATATCAGAAACGGCCTGAATTATGCCAAAAAGGTGCTCAATACCGGAGAATGCGATATGCTGATCCTGGATGAGGTGCTGGGCCTGATTGATAATAAAATCATTACCGTGGAGGATTTGAAAAATGTCCTTGAATCCAGGGATGGTGAGACGGATATTATCATGACCGGGATTTCCCTGGATAAGGATGTTTGCGCCCTGGCAGACTATGTTTCCGAGATACGCACAATCAAGTGACGGATCGGCAGCGGGGCCGGATAAAAAAATCAAAGATTGGTTCCGCGGGGACTTTCCCTGCGGCGGCCGGAGAAGCGTGCGGGGCATGCTTCTCCGTTTTTTTTGGAGAAAGGAACACACATAATCATCACATCTGCGCGTTGACAGGAACCTGTGCGCGTGCTATGATTATTTCCAGATAGAGGTTGCGTGATTCAAGAGTAGCTTTTCCGATGTGACAGGCACAGTTGAGGAAGAGGGAAAGGGGAGAACGCCGAAAGAGAAAGGCTCCTGCGGCCGGAATCTTGGGCATAGGGTGAACAACCATATGACTGTCATCTATAACAGATGGGGCGCTATCATAAAAAGGAAATTTATCTCCGGCCGCCTCTGGATTTTTACATAAGCAGGATGGCCGGAGAATTTTTTGTTGCTGCCGGCTGCACAAATCTGCAGCTGTGTGTCAGTTACCGTTTCTGCCGTATCCGGCAGCATTATATTCATGGTAACTTTCATCAGGCGGGCCGGAAGGCGCCGCCACATAAGAAACGCAGTTCAGTGCGTAAACAAGGAGGAGCATATGGCAATTTTTACAGGAGCAGGCGTAGCGATTATCACCCCTTTTCATGAGGACGGAAGTGTCAATTACGAGAAGTTCGCTGAGCATATCGAGGCCCAGATTGCGGGCGGCACGGATGCCATCATTGTATGCGGGACTACAGGCGAGGCTTCCACGCTGACCCATGAGGAGCATCTGGAGGTAATCCGTTTCTGTGTGGAGCAGACGGCCGGAAGAATCCCGGTTATTGCAGGAACAGGATCCAACTGTACACAGACAGCGGTCTATCTTTCCCAGGAAGCGGAAAAAGCCGGAGTTGATGGTGTTCTGGTGGTAACTCCCTATTACAACAAGGCTACCCAGAAGGGGCTTTATGAGCATTTTAAAATCGTGGCGGAGGCCATCCATGTTCCCATGATTCTTTATAATATCCCGGGAAGAACCGGCGGCGTCAATATCCTTCCGGAAACGGTGGTAAGGCTGTGCAGGGAGGTTCCCAATATTGTCGGCGTAAAGGATGCAACCGGCAATATCAGCCAGGTGGCCCAGCTGATGAGCATGGCGGGGGAGGATGTGGATCTTTACTCCGGTAACGACGATCAGATAGTGCCGCTGCTTTCTCTTGGCGGAAAAGGCGTGATTTCCGTTCTTTCCAACGTGGCGCCCAGACAGACCCATGATATGTGCGCCAGATTTTTTGCAGGAGACGTGGCGGGCAGCCGGGAAATCCAGCTGAAGGCAATTCCGCTCTGTAAGGCATTATTCTGCGAGGTGAACCCGATCCCTGTTAAGAAGGCCATGAACCTGATGGGACTGGAGGCAGGTCCCTTAAGAAGGCCGCTGACGGAAATGGAAGAGGAAAATGCGGTGAAGCTGGAGAAGGCCATGAAGGATTTCGGCATCCTGTAATCCGTATTTCGTTTGGAAGAAAGGCGCGCGCCCCGGCGCGGATGGTAATGATATGGTAAAAATACTGATGCACGGCTGCAACGGCCACATGGGACAGGTGATTACCCGTCTGGTGGAAGCGGAAGCCGATATGGAAATAATAGCGGGAGTGGACGTATCCGACCACATTTCCAACGCTTATCCGGTTTATAAAAGCCTGGAGGATTACAGGCAGGCCTGCGGGCAGGACGGTTCCCTGCTGGCGGATGTGGCCATTGATTTTTCTTCGGCAGCCGCTGTGGATAAGCTGCTGGATTACTGTGAAGCACAGCTGATGCCCAGTGTGCTGTGCACTACGGGACTTTCCCCGGAGCAGCTGGAGCGGGTGAAGGCCCTTTCCCGTAAGACGGCGGTTTTGAAATCTGCCAATATGTCTCTGGGAATCAACCTGCTGCTGAAGCTTCTGAAGGAAGCGGCTGGCGTGCTGGCCCCGGCTGGCTTTGACATCGAAATTGTGGAAAAGCACCACAACCAGAAGGTGGATGCTCCCAGCGGCACCGCGCTGGCGCTGGCGGATTCCATCAATGAAGAATTTAATAATGAATACACCTATGTTTATGACAGAAGCACCAGAAGGCAGAAAAGAGACAAAAAAGAAATTGGACTTTCTGCGGTGCGCGGTGGTACAATAGTAGGAGATCATGACGTGATTTTCGCAGGGGAGGATGAGGTCATCACCTTTTCCCATACGGCATACTCCAAGAATGTATTTGCCAAGGGCGCCGTACAGGCGGCCAAATTCCTGAAGGGCAAGCCTGCGGGACTGTATGATATGAGTGATGTAATCGAAGGCGTGTAATGCGGACTTTGACTCCCGCGGCAGTCGCCAAATAGCCATGCAGGTATGGCTGCTTGGCTCGTTGCCCGCGGAAATAAAGGGAATCTGAGGATTCCCTTTTTTGTTAAGTCCAGAAGCGCCTGAGATCGGAAAGGGGTAAACAGCAAGTATGCAGGATTTGGAATTAACTTACCTGAAAAGTCTGTCCAAGCAGTTTCCCACCATTGCGGATGCTGCCACGGAAATAATTAACCTGCAGGCCATTTTGAGCCTGCCGAAGGGAACGGAGCATTTTCTGACGGATATCCACGGGGAATATGAGCAGTTCAACCATGTGCTCAAGAATGGCTCCGGAAGCGTAAAGCGTAAAATCGACGAAGAATTCGGGAACACCTTAAGCAGCAGGGATAAGCGCAGCCTGGCGACACTGATTTATTATCCAAAGGAGAAGCTGGAGCTGATCATGCAGGAGGAGGACAGCCAGGAAAACCTGGAGGACTGGTTTAAAATCACCCTTCACAGGCTGGTGCAGATGACCAAGCGCGTAGCCTCCAAATATACCCGTTCCAAGGTGAGGAAAGCCCTTCCCAAGGATTTTTCCTATGTTATTGAGGAACTGATCACGGAAAAGGAAGAGGTGCAGGATAAGGAAGCGTATTATAACGAAATCATCCATACGATTATCCGCATCGGCAGGGCGCCGGAATTTATTATTGCCCTGTGTAATCTCGTACAGCGGCTTGTGATAGACCATCTGCATATTGTAGGGGATATTTTTGACAGGGGCAAGGGGCCTCACATTATTATGGATACCTTAAGCCAGTACCATTCGGTGGATATCCAGTGGGGTAACCATGACGTGGTATGGATGGGCGCGGCCAGCGGCCAGACCAGCTGTATCGCCAATATTATCCGGGTTTCCGCCCGGTATGGCAACCTGGATATCCTGGAGGAAGGCTATGGAATCAACCTGATCCCTCTTGCCACCTTTGCCATGAATACCTATGCGGACTCAGACTGCAGCGTTTTTTCCATCAAATACGGTGAAGATTACGACATGAAGGATATGGAGCTGGATATGAAGATGCACAAAGCCATTGCCATCATCCAGTTCAAGCTGGAGGGCCAGCTGATTCAGAAACGGCCGGAATTCGACATGGCCGACAGACTCCTTCTGGACAAAATAAATTATGAAAAAAATACGGTAACCATTAACGGTACGGAATATGCCATGAAGGACATGGATTTCCCCACCATTGACCCGGCCGACCCTTACCGGCTGACGGAGGAAGAAGAGCAGGTGGTGGAGAGGCTGCGCCATGCGTTTGTGCACTGCGAGAAGCTGCAGCGGCATGTACGTTTCCTTTTTTCCAAGGGAAGCCTGTACAAGGTATACAATTCCAACCTTCTTTACCACGGCTGCGTGCCCATGGATGAAGAGGGAAATTTCCTGAAGGTGAACGTCTACGGGAAGGAATACAGCGGAAAGGAGCTGTATGATATTCTGGATCACTATGCCAGAAAGGGCTATTACTCCCAGGATAAGGAGGAACGGGAAAAAGGGAAGGATATTATCTGGTATATCTGGACCGGCCCCAATTCCCCGGTCTTCGGAAAAGATAAAATGGCCACCTTCGAACGCTATTTCGTTGAGGATAAGAGCACCCATGTGGAGATAAAGAACAGCTATTACCGCCTGATGGACAACGAGGAGGTGCTTAACCGGATTCTGCGGGAATTCGGCCTGGACGAAAAATGCCACATCATCAACGGCCATGTCCCTGTAGAGCTGAAAAAGGGGGAAACGCCCATTAAATGCGGCGGAAAGCTTCTGATTATCGACGGCGGCTTTTCCAAGGCCTATCAGGGGAAAACAGGAATCGCAGGCTATACGCTGGTGGCAAATTCCCACGGCATGACGCTGGTGGCCCATGAACCCTTTGAATCAGCGGAGGCGGCCATTCGGAAGGAATCGGATATTTTTTCCGACTCCATTATTGTGGAAACGGCGCCCAGGCGGATCCGGGTTGCGGATACGGACATCGGCGCGGAGCTCAAGGAAAGCATCTGTTATCTGGAGGAGCTGCTCGCGGCCTACAGGGACGGTACGCTTATAGAAAAAGGCGTGTGATAAAAATAAAGCTGTGCGGTATTTTCACAGTTACAGATATTTCATGTTACAGACGGCCTGATATGTACAGGGCAGGCGGGGCCTGCCCTGTTTGTGGTCAAAGGTTTGCGGTCAAAGACAGGAGGAAGCGGCAGGATTATTTATTGTTGGTAATATCCTTGACGCCGTTTGCCACTCCGTCAGCTGCATCCTTTACTGCATTTCCAGCATCATCGACAACATTGCCCACGGCATCGCCTGCGTCATCAATGGCATTTCCGGCGCCGTCAACGATATTGGAACCTTCGTTTGCAGTGCTGTTGCCGCCGGTGGTGCCGTTGTTGGTGCCGTTTATACCGGTAGTATCATTCAGGCCCGCTGTTTCGGTAGTGCCTTCCATGGTGCCTGTTTCATTCATACCTGTCGTATTTGTTTCATTTGCCGTTTCGCTGCCTGCAGTGCCGTTTCCAGCAGCGCCGTTTCCTGTGGTGTTGTTCATACCTGCTGTTTCTTCCGTAGCAGAAGCAGACTCTGTTGTATTTCCTGCCATGTCATCCGCGTTGTTTTTCTTACTGCCGCAGGCTGTAACACTGGCAAGCATCAGCAGAATCAGAGCTGCAGGTATTATTCTGTTCAGCTTTTTCATTTTGCTCACTCCTTTTTTCTTTGTGATTGGGTGTGTCTGTAAAACAGAAGCGCACTTTCGAACAAAATATCTGTCCGTTTTTTATTATGTTCGGAAAAATTCTTTTTATTCGGAAAAGGGAATTGTCAAATGGGATAAATTCGTGTAAAATATACCTAATTTTGTAAAAAAAAGTGTAACTGTTCAGTACCCCTCACAGTTACTGCTAAAATCCATCCTAAATCGCCTTTGGCGATGGATTTTAGCACTCCTGAATCATTTTCTTACGGTCAGTGCAGTAAATGCGCTGACCTGCTGAACAGTTACAAAAAAGTTTTCTAATTCAGAGGCAGGGAGATAAAAAAATGGAATTCAGACCATGTATAGATGTGCACAACGGAAAAGTGAAGCAGCTGGTTGGCGGGAGTGTGGCGGATATCAGTGACAGCGCGCAGGAAAATTTCGTGTCTGAGAAGGATGCGGCCTGGTATGCCAGGCTATTTGAGGAAAAAAAACTGAAAAACGGGCATGTAATTCTTCTCAACAAGAAGGGAAGCCCCTATTATGAAAGCTCCAGGGAACAGGTCCTTTCAGCGCTCCGGGCATTTCCTGGAGGGCTGCAGGCCGGTGGCGGCATAACTGCGGAGAACGCCCATGAGTATCTGGACGCGGGCGCTTCCCATGTCATTGTCACTTCTTATGTATTCCGTGACGGGACGATTTCCTATGAGAATCTGAACCGCCTGCTGGAGAACGTGGGAAAGAAGAAACTGGTCCTGGATTTAAGCTGCCGGAAAAAGGATGGTTCCTATTATATCGTTACCGACCGGTGGCAGAAATATACGAAGGTGATCCTGAACGAGGATGTGCTTGACATGTTTGCCTCCTTCTGCGATGAATTCCTGATCCATGCGGTGGATGTTGAGGGCAAGGTATGCGGCATTGAAAAGGATCTGGTGGCGCTTCTGGGAAGATGGAACCGGATACCCATTACCTATGCCGGCGGAATCCGCTCCCTGGAGGATATCCGCAGCATTAAGGAGCTGGGCCGGAATAAGATACACATTACGGTGGGAAGCGCACTGAACCTTTACGGCGGCAGCCTGGATTTTGACAGGGTACAGGCATATGCAGAAGAGGAGCTGTGAGATACTCCGGCGGCTTTTAACGGTTTCTGGCGCGTAAATGTGGCGGGCTGGCCGGAAGTGAAAAAATATGATGTTTTGTACAGAGATATAAAAGGAGCGTTCCGATGCGGCAGATGCCGGTTTCAGAACGCTCCTTTTTAAATTCAATGGTCGTTTCGGTACATGGGGAAGCGGAGCCATTGGTGGAATCCATTACAACTGTACAGCTTATTCTACAAATATATATTTGATCAAAAAAGGCACATTGTGATGGTTCGTGATAAGACAGGTCAACAGGATGCCTGATCTTATAATTTGGTTACGTTAACAGCCTGGGGTCCTTTTTCACCTTCGACAACATCGTATTCCACAGCTGCTCCCTCGTCCAGAGACTTAAAGCCGTCCATGTTCAGTCCGGAGTAGTGTACGAAAACATCATGTCCTGCTTCATCAGAGATGAAACCGTAACCCTTTTGGTTGTTAAACCACTTTACTGTACCTTTGTTCATTCTAGGATACCTCCGCAAAAAAATAAGAATTAGTATGTTGCCTTGCAACATAGTCAGAATATCACAAGAATATTCGAATGTAAAGTGCTTTTTTACGTTATACCACTTATTTTCTGAAAATATTTACCAGCAATTTTTCCGGCTTACGCTTCCTTATTCAGCCTTGAAAATACCAGTTCGTAGCCATCGTTTCCATAGTTCAGGGAGCGGTTCACGCGGCTGATGGTGGCTGTGGATGCGCCGGTTTTCTCTGCGATATCCAGATAGGTTTTGTGATCACGCAGCATGGCGGCAACCTCAAAACGCTGGGAAAGGGAAAGGAGTTCATTCACGGTGCACAGATCTTCAAAAAAGCTGTAGCATTCCTCCTTATTCTCCAGTCTCAGAACAGCTTCGAACAGATGGTCCACTGCGTCTGTTTTTATTTTCTTGTTCATTTCTTTACCTCCGTACGATTCCTGTGTCTATCCAGGGAAGACAAAATATAGTTTACTTCTGTCCCTCATATACTGCGATTTTAACATACTAAAGTTTTAAAGTAAAGAAAAATGTCTGCGCCAGGAAGATTATGCTTGTCATGTAGTTTTCGATACTATATAATAAAGAACAGATATATATTATCATATATCCGGTTCCATATTTACAGTTTGGGAATTCCGGGCCGCGGTGTCCGTGCATGAAAGGACGGAAGACAGGAGCAGAGAATGACGATTTCGACAGAAGATTTACTGAACAGCATTTTGAAAAGCCTTGACAGAATTGATTATGTAAAGCCGGAGGATATTCCCAATATTGATTTATATATGGATCAGGTAACCACGCTGATGGACAGCAAGCTGAAAAACAGCACCAGGAATCCGGACGGCGACAAGATCCTTACGAAGACAATGATCAATAACTATGCAAAGAACAATCTGCTTCCGCCCCCTGTGAAGAAGAAATATTCCAAGGAGCATGTTCTGATCCTGATTTTTATTTACTATTATAAAGGTGTGATGTCTATAAATGATATCCAGACCATTCTCCAGCCGATTACGGAACGGTATTTTAAGGGACAGTCCGATCTTACGCTGGAGGATATTTACAATGAGGTGTTCAGTCTGGAAAGGGAAGAGGTCGAGGTATTGAAGAAGGATCTGGTGGAGAAATTCACCAAAGCCGGCCAGACCTTCAAGGAGACGGAGGAAGAAGAGCGGAAGTTCCTGCAGCTGTTCTCTTTTGTCTGCATGCTCAGTTTTGATGTATACGTGAAAAAGCTGCTGATTGAAAAGCTTCTTGACGCATACAGCGCCGAACTGGCTCCTAAGGGGAAAAAAGGACAGCCTAAAAATGCCAGGGAAACTGCGGAAAATGGGCCTTCAGGTAATAATGCCTGAAAATTTACAGGATTTTTGTCAAACATTCTCTTGCCAATTTCGAAAAATGTGGTAAAATAATACCCATGGAGACATAGCTCAGCCGGGAGAGCGTTCGCCTCACACGCGAAAGGTCACGAGTTCGAGCCTCGTTGCCTCCATTTTTTTCGGAAAATTAATTTGGGCTCGTAGCTTAGCTGGGAAAGCGCTGCGTTCGCAACGCAGAGACCGAGGGTTCGAATCCCTTCGGGTCCACTCAAAAAGTTTAAATCCGAACTCTCTTACGGGGGTTCGGATTTTTTTATCGTTATACGGCGCTTACATACCCATGCTTTCATAGTGCAAAATCCCTCTGTAGAAAACAAATCTGGCGCCGAGAAGGCTGAAAAGACTTATCAGGACCAGTGCCGCGCACAGGGACAGCATATGCTGCCCGGTAAGGATCATTACCGGGACCATGCCGATAAACGCATAGGGCACAACAAAGAGCAGGATAAATTGCAGGATTTTGGGATAGATCATGATCGGATACCGGGCATAGGAGCCGATTTCGGTTATCATATAAGGAATGCTGGTCCTGCCGCCCGCATCGTACCAGAAGACCAGGCTGTTTGTAAGCAGGTAGCTGGACATACAGATTATGGTGCCGCAGAGGACAAAGAAAAGGCACATCAGTATGGACGCAGGACGGAAAATCCCCAGCCGGATCAGGCTGTAATTCAGGCTGATGAAGCCGAACAGGACCACGCCGATCCCGTGAAGCCCCATGCCGCCGCACAGCACCTGGTAAAAAGGCGAAACAGGGCGGGACAGGATGGTGTCGAAATTTCCGTTGAAAACCATGGAAGGCAGTTGCCAGATCCCTTCAAACAGAACGCTGCACAGCCCTTCAGACAGGTAAAGAAAGGACATGATCAGATAGATCTCTTCCTGCTTCCAGCCGGCAATCGTTTTGATATTGCTGCAGATAATAAATGGAACCAGCATCCCGAAGAACCTTGTCACAACGCCGGAAAGCAGCATGAGCCAGAAGTTCAGCGGATATTCCATTTCTGTTTTTATGTACTGTTCCTTCATTTTCAAAAATATCTGTATCATTTCAGCCTCCTGCAATTATCAGGTTTTTGCGGATGTTTTTGTAGAACAATCCATGCAGCCCCAGAAAAATGCCGATCCAGAAGAATTGGACGGCGTATACCTGGAACAAGGGAACGTTCAGCTCCTGGCCCAGCAGGATGCTGATCGGGATCTGTATCATGTAGGGGAAGGGAGTCATATAGGCCATACTTTTCAGCCAGCCCGGGAACATGACGATAGGGATCAGGGCGCCGGAAAAAAATTCAAATATGGCGTTGCGGGTCCAGCTGATGCCCAGATATCCTGTGGTATAAAAGCACAGCAGGCTGCACAGCTCGATGAGGAGGATGCGCAGCAGGAGGGCGCCCGCCATGCAGGGCAGGAACAAAACGATATTCTGCAAAGAGGGCACGAGCAGATAACGGCCGAATAAAAGGAATCCCGCGGATGCTATGATCAGATTGAGCGCAAGCTGGGGCAGCAGGGTACCAGTCATTTCCGCAACGGACTGAGAGAGAAAGGAAACCGGACGGATGCATCTTTTTACAACGGTTCCGTTTTTTATTTCCTTGGATAGCGCGTTCTCAGAGGACCAGCCCATGATATGGTTCAGGGTAAAGGCAATGAGCAGGTAGGAGTACATCTGGGCGGCGTCCATACCGCTGATGATGTGATCCGGCTGCTGCTGGTACAGGGCATGCCACAGAAGATACTGCCCTGCAAGCAGGACCATGGGAGACAGAAGATTAAGGAAGAAACTGGTCCGATAGTACATCTGGCTCTGCAGGGACATTGCGGTCAGCTTCAGAAAGTTTCTCATAAGGCGGACGCCTCCTTTTCCCGGGAAAATATGTGGGAAACCACCGTATCGATATCCGGGGCCTGGATGGAAATATCTTCAATGTCAAAGGCCTGGGATACGGCATTCAGGACGGTTTCCGCCCCGTAGGCCTGCATGGGGTAATCGATGCGGGTGACGCGGCCTTCCCTGGAAATCCTGGCATCCGGAAGATATTTACGGATATCGGACTTCTGGACGCCGGTGACCCTGATGGAACGCTCATGGACATACTGCTGCTTCAAGGCATCCAGAGAACCGTTGTAAAAAAGCTTTCCGCCGGAAAGGACTATTGCGTCGTCACAGATTTCATCAATATCATCCAAATCGTGACTGGTGAGGAATATGCTGACGCCCTTTTCCTGATTCATCTGCCTCAGAAAACTGCGGATGGTATGCTTGATATTAATATCCAGTCCGATAGTCGGCTCGTCCAGGTATAAAAGCCTGGGAGAATGCAGGAAAGCCATGCCGATATCCGCCTTCATACGCTGGCCCAGGGAGAGCTTTCTTGCGGGAGAGGATAAAATCGGGGCAAGCTCCAGCAGCTGCACAATCATGTCATAGTTCTTCTTGTATTCTCCGGGATCCAGCCGGTACAGGGTTTTTACGGCCTGATAGCTTTCCTCGATGGGCAGGTCTGTCCAAAGATTGGATTTCTGGCCGAAGACAACGCCGATTTTCCGAAGATATTCCTTACCGCTTTCCCGGGGATGCCCGCCGTAAACTGTTACATCGCCGGCAGTGGGGGTGAGAATGCCGATCATGATTTTAATCAGGGTGGATTTTCCGGCTCCGTTTTCCCCGATGCAGGCCAGGGCCTGTCCCTCCTTCATTTGAAAGGAGATATCGTCCAGCGCTGTTTTTTCCGTCCATTTAGCATGTGCCAGGTTCCGGAAGGCGCCTTTAATTCCGGGCTCCTTTATATTCAGACGGTATATTTTTTTAACATGATTTACTTCCGCCATAATATCGGCCATGATAGTTCCCTCCGTTATTCTTCCATGCATAATGCGGCGAATATTTTTTGCAGCGTTAATGGCTTTATGGTAAATTCCGGGTCCTCCGGCAGGCTTTCTCCGGGCCGCAGGAGCACGGCGATGCTTTTGCCTCTTCCGAAATTCCCCATGTCATAGGATTCGTATTTTGAGGCAAGGGCTTCTGTTTTTTCTTTCAGGCCGCTGATGAGGAAACTGCGTCCCAGCAGCTGTTGGGTATTTTCCATGAGGCGTATTCTGCCGCAGTCCAGCGTGGATTTCAGGTGAAAATCCAGGAAAATCACTTCTTCCGTAAGATCGGAGACTTCATCAATGAGATGGGTGGCGATCACAAAGGCGCGGCCGCTGTCTGAAAATTCATCCAAAAGCATTTGGTAAAATTTTTCCCTGCTGAGGGTATCCATGCCGGCTTCCGGTTCATCCAGAAATGTAAAATCAGCTTTACTCGCCAGGGCGGCAATAATGGATGTCATGGACATCATGCCTTTTGACAGCTCGCCCAGTTTTTTGTCCGGGGAAAGCTGATAGCGGCCGGCCAGCGTTTCCGCCAGACTGCTGTCCCAGCCGGGGCAGATGTGTGACAGCTCCTGGAAATAGCCGGAAAGGCTCTGGGCGCCGCGTCCTTTTTCCTGTATGGTCAGAGAAAGATCCTCCGGAAAAAAGACGCGCCCGGGAGTCAGCTCCAATTCCCGGCCGTTGTCATCATATAGATGGACGGTTCCGGCGTCCGGGAGGAGCTGTTTGGATAAAATGGAGAACAGGGTGGTTTTGCCTACGCCGATTCTTCCTGTGAGGCCGTAGATTTTGCCCTTTTCCAGGGTGAGTTGAAGCTGATCCAGTACTTTTTTTCCGTTACATAGTTTGGTGATGTTTTCTGCTTGCAGTTTCATGAAGAATTAGACTCCTTTTTTATGGTTAGGGCCGCGTCCGGCGGCAGGATATTCAAATTGGGGCCGCCTCTCCGGAAGGAGAAAGGTAAGCCGCGAAAGGCAGCTGCGTAGGGGGAGAGGAGGAAAATTACGCAAAGTCTCCGCCGGTTTCAATTGTGCGTATCACTTCTTCTTTGGAAAGGCCGATGCTGGCGGCTTCCTGAAGCAGCTTCGGGATATACTGCTCTTTGAATAATTTTCTGCGCTTTTCAAGAATCTGCTCCCTGGCGCCGGGGGAAACGAACATCCCGATGCCCCTTTTTTTGTAAAGGATTCCTTCCGCAACTAAAAGGCTGATTCCCTTGGCAGCGGTTGCCGGGTTGATGGTATACTGCTTTGTCAGCTCATTGGTGCTGGGGACTTTTTCATCTTCCAGCAGAATGCCGCGCAGGATGTCTGTTTCTATGATTTCGCTGATTTGGAGATAGATGGATTTGTCGGAGTTAAGGAATGTATTCATCAATATGGCTCCTTGTGATATGGTTAACTACTTATGTAGATAACCATATCACAAGGAGAGGGGGACTGTCAATGATGGGGGAGGAAGTTTTTATGGCAAATCGAAATAATTATTTTTCACGGAGTCCAGAAAATCGACCGTTATTTTCCAAACTGGAATTTAGTGCAGCTCCGAATTGCATCGACACGGTAATTATGGTAAAATAAAAACAAAATTTGGGGAAAGAAGGTATTAGGTTATGGACAGAGAAGTATTGGATTTTGTAGTGAAAAAAACACATGAATTAATGGACGCTGCATCCTGCAGCAGCGAGGCGAAGGCGGCGGCCCAGGTTTGGCTGGATGCGGTCGGGACTGACAGGGAGGCGGCGGAGACGGCGAAGTATATTGCTGAGCTGGAAGCGGATATCGTGACGGTTGACGGATTAATCAGTTTTGCGCAGTCCGAAGCAGGAGCCAGTGTTTTCGGGGCTGACAATGCAAAAAATATTGCGGCCCATGCCAGGGAAATTAAGGCGGCCGGGGCTAAATATTGTGACTGTCCGGCCTGTGCGGCCGTGGAGGCAATTCTTGAAAAGAAAGAGCTGATGTAGTAGACAGATGTGAAAAACCACAGCAGTCTGTGATTTGAAAAAAGAAATGTATTTTTGCAGGGCATCAATCAGAAATGAGGGGTGCCCATTCTGATGCATGTGAGGAAAGAGGAGCGTATGATTAACAGAGAAGACATGCTGGAGCTTACGAGGCGGATGACGCTTTCGCGGACTTCCATAACGAGGATTGCAGGGTGTTATGTGGACAGGGACGGGGAATTTGAGGGAAGTTTTAATACGAATTTTTTGAAATTATCTTCACCGGAAAGAGCGAAAAAGCTGGAACTGGCCAAAACAATTCCCTTTTCGGCAACCAATGTAAATCTGAAGGATTATGAATTTCCGGATAGCGTGCAGAAACCGGGGAGCATGTGGCAGATGCTTATGGCAATGAAGGCGTGCGGGCTGAAGAATGACGCTCTGATGGATACCTTTTATGATATGGTTATGGAACGTTATCATGCGGCTTCGGAGTATGCAATCCTTGTTTTCCATGACTGCTATGATATCCCGGCAAAGGCTTCCGACAAGGAGCGGCTTTGGGAATCGGAAGAGGTATTTGAATATCTGATATGCGCGATTTGCCCGCTGGTGGGGGAATATGAACCGGGAAAGCCGGAGTGCGGTTTTTTATTCCCTGCTTATATTGACAGGTGCGGGGATTCGGGGCGGATTCATGTATTTCAGGAGGATGCGCGGCGGCCCCACGGGGAGATACTGGATATTTTGGGAATTGGGGACGGGCGAAGTGCTTTTTAATGAAAATGATTTTCAGTAATTGTGCATATTTTATGCGGACTCTTTTTAGTAACAATATCTATTGTTCAAATAAGGAAATAAAGCTATACTTAATTTATTAAAAGTTTTAATAAATGCGGAAATCATGGGGCTTGTTTATGAATAAAAAAGGCAGTAGTTTGTTAGAGACAAGAAGGCTTAATCGTGTATCCATAAAGGATACGATATATAAGATGGAGCCTGTTACCAGAACTGATATAGCCAGAGAAATAGGACTGACACTGCCGACAATAACAACCAGTGTTAATGAAATGCTGGAAGAAGGAATACTGGAGGAAGTGCCGCTGCCTGAGAACAGGCTGGTCTCTTCTGTGGGAAGAAAACCGTTGGCAGTCCGTTTTAAGCCGAAGGCAGCGCTTGCTGTTGGGATTGAGCTTGGTCCCTATGCAACCAGGGCAGTACTAATGAATATGAACGGTGATGTGCTTCGCTCGTCGGAGGAAGTATCCGGGGATGAGAACTATCAGATTATGGTTGAAAAACTGGCAAGGCAGATCCGGTCCCTGGTGGGAGAAAGCCATTCCTTAAACTTACTGGGGGTTGGGATTGGCCTTCCGGGTTTTATTGATTGCGATAAGGGAATTGTCAGAAGCAATCCGCGAAAGGATTGGACGGGCAGGAAATTAACGGATGATTTGGAAAAACTGATCCGGATGCCGGTTAAAATTGATAATAATGTCCGGCTGAGAGCCATTGGATATACGATGAGCTGCCGTGGTTATAAACCGGATACTTTTGCATATTTTTATATTTCCAAAGGGGTGGCATGCCCGTTAATCGTGAAAGATGAGGTCCTGTCAGGACATACCTCAGGCGCCGGGGAGATAGGGCATACCATGATATGCGTTGATTCGCAGGGAGTCTCCCGGCAGCGGAGCCTGGACGAACTGGTGGGGGAGAAAACTATACTGAAACGCTGTCAGATGAAAATGGAGCAGGGAGGGGCAGAGATTCTTTCAGAGATTGTCAGACGCGAGGGTGAATTGGGAATGAAACAGGTTCTTGAGGCACAGCTTCAGAAGGACGAAGACGTATGCAGTATACTTCAGGAAATAATTGAGTACTTGGGGATTGCACTGGCCAATGTAGTAAATCTGATTAATCCTGGGTTTGTTGTGGTAGACGGGTATATTATGAAAAATGATGTGAACCAGAGATTATTAAGGCAGGCAGCAGGCAGCAAATTTTATGGGTTAAATGAAGAAGAAGTAAGTCTTGTGTTTCGTCCTTTCCATCACTTTTATGGTGCGAAAGGAGCTGCATATTTTATTATCCGCAGATTATTTCTGGAAAAGTGATTACTATGTCGCCTGGTTGCAGGCGACAAAATTTCCTCATATTAATTAAAAGTTTTAACTATTTATAAGTAGTAAAGGCGAGAAGGGAGCGTTTATGGAAAAGAAAAGTACAGTCCAGGAAAACATGTCCGAGGAGAACGAAAGAACGGCGACAGCTCATCGGACGGTAAAGATGCGCCGGCTGAAAAATTTCGGAGAAGATAATTCTGCCAGGCATATAATTATGGTCATTGCCAGTATGCTTTGTTTTTTTATCTTATGGTTTATTCTTTCCAGATTTCAAAAGCCTGCCGGATTTTTATCCAAACCGGAAATCGTTTTTTCACTGTTGATTGAAAGGCTGAAGGATGGCTATTATTGGCCGGATGTGACGTCTTCCTTGCGAAGGGTTATGGTAGGTTATCTGCTGGGGATGTTAGTTGCAATACCGGTTGCTTTTGCAATGGGGTGGTATAAATCCGTCAGGGATTTGATTGAACCTTGGATTCAGTTTTTGCGTACAATACCTCCTTTGGCGTATATTCCCATCATGGTAGTGGCATTTGGCGTGGGAGAAAAATCCAAATATGCAATTATCTTTTTTGCAACGTTCTTAACTACCTCAATTACGGTATGTCAGGGAATTTTAGAGATTGATAAGGTTTTGATTAAAGCAGCATATACTTTTGGGGCCAAAGACCGGGAGATATTTCTTTCCGTTACCCTTCCGGCCTCCCTGCCATACATACTGATAGCTGCCCGTGCGGCGCTGGCAGGCTCTTTTACTACACTTATTGCGGCAGAAATGACCGGAGCTACGGTAGGCCTGGGGGCACGTATACAGCTGGCAAGCAGTGTGGCGAGAATTGATCTTGTTATGCTTGGAATATTTACCATAGGTGTTTTCGGCTTTGCATTTGACCGGCTGCTGCTGTTATTGGAAAAGTTATTAACCAGGTGGAAATGAGGTGGAAAAAATGTCACGCACGGTGTTTGAAATAAATAATGTACAAAAAGTATATCGGGTAAAAGGGGGAGCGGATGTTCATGCATTAAATGGAGTGAACCTTACGGTTTCTGAAAATGAATTTATTTGCGTGGTAGGCCCCTCCGGATGCGGAAAAACTACACTGTTAAATATAATAGCAGGTCTGGAAACAGTGGACAGCGGTGAGGTGACGATTGAAGGGCAGCGTATTATCGGCCCTGGGCCGGACAGGGCGGTCATCTTCCAGCAGTATGCATTATATCCATGGATGACAGTCCTGAAAAATGTTATGTTTCCTTTGAAATTTCAGAGAAAACATATTGTATCGGAAAAGAAGGATGCTTCAGGAAAATCTGTCAAGGTTATTAAAGATGTAAGGTATACAAAAAAAGAAAAGGAGGAGATTGCCAGGAAGTATATTAAAATGGTTGACCTGGAAGGCTTTGAGGATGCATTCCCTTCCAGACTGTCAGGAGGAATGAAACAGAGAGTAGCAATTGCCAGGGCTTATGTAGGTGATGCAGAAGTTTTGCTGATGGATGAGCCTTTTGGGGCGGTTGATGCCCAGACACGTTCCCAATTACAGGAGGATTTGTTAAAAACCTGGGCGAAGGAAAAGAAGACCTGTTTCTTTATTACACACGATGTGGAGGAAGCTGTTCTTTTAGCAAGCCGTGTTGTTATTATGAGCGCGCGGCCCGGAAGAATTAAAAAAATTATTGAAATTGATCTTCCCTATCCAAGAAATCAGGCAACAAAGATGACTCCGGAATTCAATGCATACAAGAATCAGGTGTGGGAGCAGGTTTACCAGGAATACCTTGAAGTAAAAAGGTAGAAAGAAGAGGGAGAACGTATGAAAGGTAAAAAAATGATGGCGTTACTGTTGGGAGTCAGCGTTTGTTTTTCCATGTTAGGCTGTGGGAACAGCACCAGTGCGGAAAGCAAAGTAACAGAGTCTGCTGAAGCTGTGTCATCGCAGCCACCAGTACAGGAGACTGTGGCAAAGGAAACGGAAACGCAGTCTTTGGGTAAGGTAAGCTGCGGTATCCATCAGGGAGGTTCCGCAAATTGTGCCGCTTTTTTGGCAAAACAATTGGGCTATGATCAAAAATACGGATTTGATTTGGAACTTGTAGTGACTACAGGGCCTAATGTATATTCATCAATTACAGCTGATGAAATGGATGTGGGATTTCTGGGAAATGGTATGGCCTGGCACTATTTTGAACAGGATTCCAAGATGTCCTTACTGACAATTGATAATCTTACCGATGATGATAAGCTTCTTATGAGAAAAGAGCTGGGTTATGCCGGCGATGGCAAGGAAAGTCTTGACACCTTTTATGAGAGGCTTCCCGGAACTACAATTGCGTTGGATCTTACTACAACACCAGGGGTTTTCTGGAAGAGCCTGGTATCTGCAATTAATGAGGGAAGAGAGGAGCCGATCTGGTATGAGGATGTGGAAGGTGCTTATCCTGAAAAAGGAAGCAATGAGAAAAAAGTGAACATCCTGAATACTGCGAATGCGAATATTACGGCGGCCATGGAGGATCCGAGCATAGATGGCTGTATTTGCTTCGGAAGTGTAAAGAAAGGGCTTCAGGAGAATGGGAATTATACAACGGTTTCTTCCACAAGGTGGCATTTGGGAGATACAATTACGCCAAGCCAGTATTGCGTAAATACAGCGTGGGCTGAAAAAAATCCGGAACTTCTTCAGGCGTTTATGAATGCGCTGATTGATGCGTTTGATTATAGGGCGGATGAAGGTAATTGGGACGAATGTATCAATATGGCAATGAAATTTGATCAGCTGGAATATAAAGACTATGATATGACAGCCGGTTATTACCCTACGCATGAAGATCTTAAAAACTGGTTTGGGACAGAAGACGGAATCGGATATACGTACCTTGAAAATATTCGGAATTCCCATATGGGAAGCAATGGCTTAACAGATGAGAATATGAAATCTATTGATGATATATTCTTAAAAGATTATTTATTGAATGCCTGTGAAAAATAAGTTAAACGATGACAGAATAGCTGGAAATGGCTTTTGGCTATTCTGTCATTTCCTTTTCAGCCAGGAGAGCGGCGGCAGATAAATTAGAGGAATGAAGATATGATAAATTTTATAGTTCATAATGAGAATATAACCGGGGAACTGGAATGCTTAATGAAAGATAATATGGAACTGCTGCGGGAAGCCCAGAAAGGTGATGCATGTTTTGCAGACAATCTCGGATGGCTGGACACGGAGGAATGGGCGAATGAAAGCATAATAAGCCGGTTAGAAGAGATAGCGGCACAAATACGTGAAAATGCGGATGTATTTGTACTGATCGGAGTGGGGGGATCCAATAATGCGGCCAGAGCTGTCATTGAGGCTTTAAAACAGGAAGGGCCGCCTGAAATTGTTTATGCGGGAAATACGCTTTCTCCCAACCTGCTAAATAAAGTATCAGAGAAGCTGAAAGGAAAATCCGTTTATATTGACTGCATCGCCAAAAATTTCGAGACTCTGGAACCGGGATTATCTTTTCGTATTCTCCGAAAGTTTATGTATCAGGCTTATGGAGCACAGGCATCTGAAAGGATAATAACAACAGGAACTAAGGGAAGCCTGCTGGAACGCTTAAGCAAAGATAACGGATATACTTATTTGGATTTTCCTGCTGATATTGGAGGAAGATACACCGCTGTTTCCAGTGTGGGACTGCTTCCCATGGCAGTGGCCGGTATGAATATACGGAAACTCGTGAAAGGTGCTCATGATATGCAGAATTATGTTCGGACACAGGAAGCGATGGAAAATCCTGCATTCCGTTATGCATGCATCAGAAATTTATATTACCGTTCCGGCTATAAAATTGAAATGTTGTCCGGTTTTGAGCCGCAATTTCGATTTTTCTATAAATGGTGGATCCAGTTATTTGCGGAAAGCGAGGGGAAAAACAATAAGGGAATGTTTCCTGCAGCGAGTGAATTTTCAGAGGATCTGCATTCCGTGGGCCAGTTTATTCAGGAAGGTTCACCTATCTTGTTTGAAACCTTCCTTAAAGTGCTTAAGCCTCAAGATTCTTTAAGCATTGAACCGGATTTTTTACCCGATGATTTCGGGTATCTGGATAATAAGGATGTAAAGGATATAAACGAAATTGCATATCAGGCCACGGTAGAGGCGCATGGAAAGAGATTACCCTGCCAGACGATTGAACTGGACGCATTGGATGAGTACCATTTTGGACAACTTTTTTATTTCTTTCAGTTTGCCTGTTATCTGTCATGCAGGCTGTTGGAAGTGAATCCGTTTGATCAGCCTGGTGTGGAAGCTTATAAAAAAAGAATGTTTGCCGCGTTAGGAAAGAATAATAAACAGGACTAATGTGGCTGCAATAATGAAAAGAGGCGTGAAATGAAACATAATTACTTCTATTTTAACAAAGAAGAATTATTAAGAGATCCTAAAATCCCCATATATGTGATGAAAGATGAACAGGCTGTTTTTAAGGAAATGGCAATGGAAATGGTAGAAGAAATTGAGAGAAAAAATCAGCTGGGAGAGCGTACGGTTTTTATTTGCCCGGTGGGACCAACAGGGCAGTACCCTTATTTTGTGGAACTTATTAATGAAAAGAATATTATGCTGAAAAATGTCTGGATAATTAATATGGACGAATATCTGACAGAAGATAAAAAATGGATACCGGAAAATGACAGTCTCAGTTTCAGGGGATTTATGAATCGGGAGGTTTACGGCAGGATTAAGCCTCAGTTACTGATGCCGGAAAAACAGAGGGTATTTCCGGATCCTGAAAATATAGCTCATATTGGAAGGTTGATTACTTCTTTGGGCGGGGTAGATATTTGCTTCGGGGGAATCGGAATAAACGGACATATTGCATTTAATGAGGCACAGGACGAACTGGCGGCTGAAGAATTTTTGAAATTGCCCACAAGGATATTGGAAATATCAAAAGAAACGAGGACGGCTAACTGCATCGGAGACTTAAATGGCGCTTTGGATGATATGCCCCGGTATTGCATTACAATTGGGATGAAAGAAATTTTTCAGGCAAGAAAAATAAGGCTTGGCTGCTTCCGCAGTTGGCACAGGGGCGTGGTAAGACATGCGGCGTATGGTGAAAAATCGGCACATTTTCCAGCTGCTTTACTGCAGGATCATGCGGATACTGCTATACGGATAACCGAATTTGTTGCAGCGCTGCCGGAATAGAGAGGCGTATATGAAGGAATTCAGGATTGTCAATGGCATGGTTTACAGAAACCGGAGATTTGAAAGGGCAGATATTTATATCAAAAAAGGCAAAATGTATGTCCTTGCGCCGACGGCGGAAACAGAGAAGGAAGTGGAGAGTATTGATGCCCGGGGAAAGAAAATAGCGCCCGGTTTTATAGATGTACATATGCATGGGGCGGCCGGGATCGATGTGAATGCAGCAAATGCAAAGGATTTGGAAACCATTTGCCGTTTTACCGCATGTCACGGCACCACTTCCCTGTTGTGTTCCATATTGACGGATACAGAGCAAAAAACAAAATGGTGCATTAAGCAATTCATGGAACATCAGAAATTGGAGCATCAGGGGGCAAACCTGCTGGGGATACATTTGGAAGGACCGTTCCTTTCCTGCGAATACAAGGGGGCAATGCCGGAAGAACTGCTGCAGAAACGTAACTTACCGCTGCTGAAAGAATACCAGGCATTGGCCGGCGGATATATACGTTACATAACTGTATCCCCGGAGCTTGAAGGAATAATTGATGATATCCCCTTCATGAAGGAATTAGGAATGACCGTTGCAATCGGCCATTCAGGAGCAGACTACGAAACCAGTATGAGGGCAATAGAAAAAGGGGCCGCCAGCTGTACGCATATATTTAATGCCATGAAATTACTTCATCAGCATTTCCCTGCAATTATGGGGGCTGCATTGGAATCGGATATATTTTGCGAAGCGATATGTGATGGAAAACATCTTCATCCGGGGGTAATCAGACTTTTACTGAAAACAAAGGGAATTGAACGGGTCGTAGCGATTACGGATTCCATAATGGCGGCGGGGCTGCCGGACGGGCACTATCAGCTGGGCGTGAACAAAGTGATCGTAGAGAATGGGGATGCCAGGCTGGAAAGCAGCGGAGTCAGGGCGGGCAGCACGCTTACACAAGACAGGGCATTGAAGAATCTGTTGTGTTATACAGGCAGACCTTTGGAGGAACTATTGCTGCTGTTTACAGAAAATCCTGCAAAGCTGCTGCATATTTTTGATACAAAAGGTTCCATTGAAAATGGGAAGGATGCCGATCTTGTATTTTTAGATGATGCAAATGATGTGGCGAATGTAATTGTTAACGGTGAATTTGTGAAATGATGAGGCAAAATTATGGGAGATAACATTTTAATTGTACATGGAGGAGGTCCCACAGCAGTTATGAATGCGTCTCTTTATGGAACGCTGAAAGAAGCAAAGAAACATCCGCAGATTCATAAAATATACGCCGCCAAAAACGGGATCGGCGGATTGCTCAGTGGGAATCTCATTGATATGAGCAATATCCCGGAGGAAAACCTGGAGCGTCTGCTCTATACCCCAGGCAGCGCTGTAGGCACCTCCAGGGAACATCTGGAACCTGCAGAATATGATGAAATGTCAGAGCTTTTGAAGAAAAAAAATATAGGGTATGTTCTTTTTACAGGCGGTAACGGCACGATGGATACCTGCGGCAGATTCTATAAAAGATGTCTGGCCCAAAAAGCAAATATTAATGTAATAGGAATACCGAAAACCATTGATAATGATATTGCGGCAACGGATCACAGTCCGGGTTATGGGAGTGCGGCACGTTATATAGCCCAGAGTGTTAAAGAAGTATGTGCAGATGTAAAAGGACTTCCGATTCATGTAGTGATTATTGAAGCGTCCGGAAGAAATGCAGGCTGGATTACAGCGGCAAGCGCCCTGGCGAGGGATGGAAATGGATTGGGGCCGGATTTAATTTATTTGCCGGAACGTCCTTTTGAGGAGGAAAGGTTTATCCGGGATGTGCAAAAATTGCTGAGGACGAAAACCGGGATTGTAGTAGTGGTAAGCGAGGGGCTGAAAGACAAAAATAAGGTGCCTATCGTGGATCCTGTTTTTGAAGACGGAAGAGCCGTGTACTTTGGGGACGTAAGCTCGCATCTGGCCAATTTGGTTATCAGAAAGCTGGGATATAAGGCAAGGGGAGAAAAACCGGGCCTGCTGGGAAGAGCTTCTGTTTTACTGCAAAGCTCTGTTGACAGAGAAGAGGCGCAAATGGCAGGAGAAGAGGCATGCAGGGCGGTCATAAATGGAATCAGCGGAAAAATGGTCGCTTTCCGAAGGGCATCTGTAAATCCATATGAAATAAGTCCTTTTTTGGTGGATATCGATAAAGTGATGTTGTGCGAACGTGTTATGCCAGAGGAATATATTAATGCAGAAGGAAATGGCGTTACGGAAGCCTTTACAGAATGGTGCCGGCCTTTAATCGGCGGGAATTTAACGGAAATGGTATCTTTTAATTAAGAATGCGCCGAAGATTAGATGGAGAATGATTATGAAACATATATGCCTGAATTTGAAAAGATTTGACATTACGCCGGATTATGGCGGCGTTAACAGAATTGCGCCAGTAGAAAAATGGGCAGAATTTATCCTTCGTAATACCCAGGGAAAGCTGAAAGCATATGACGGCAATGAGGTGGAATTTGATATGTTTTTTCCGGAAGAACATATTCTGAATGCAGTATCGTCATTAGAGCCGGGAAGCCCGGTGAATTTAGGGTGCCAGAGTATTTACAGGAAAGATACGCTGATTGGCGGAAATTTCGGCGCGTTTACCGGGGAAAGGCCTGCGTCAGCAATGGTACTTGCCGGCTGCAGGAAAACAATGATAGGCCATTGTGAGGAGCGGCAGGATAAAAAAGGAATTTTGGAAGCAGCGGGTGTGAAGGATTTTTCTGCGGTAAACCGGATTTTGAATCAGGAAATACAATGTGCGCTGAACAGAGGAATGAAGGTGCTGTACTGTATTGGAGAGAGAAGTGAAGAGCAGGGACAATGGAAGGAGGTGCTTTCACAACAGCTGGAAGTGGGCCTGGCCGGAGTTGACCTGGGGCAGGTAGTTATAGCTTATGAACCTGTCTGGTCCATTGGGCCGGGAAAGATTCCTGCGGATAAAGCGTATATAACGAAGATTGCACGTTTCATAAAAGAAAAGACGAAGGGTGCGGAGGTTATTTATGGAGGAGGTTTGAAAAAGGAAAATGCAGCAATGCTGGCCTCAATTGAAGAAATTGACGGCGGCTTGATTGCGTTAACCCGTTTTCAGGGTGAGATGGGGTTTTATCCGGAAGAATATCTGGAAATAATACGTATTTATATGGAAGCGCTGCAGCTGAATAAAAGTGAAATAATTGGGGGTGCTGCTCATGAAAATGGAATTTGAATATGGAAAGGGAACTGTAGAGGCAAAATTGCCGGATAACACAGATATTTTTATTCCGGGAGAAACAGTGAAGGATCCGGAATATATTCCTGAGGAACAATTGGAAAAAGCATATTTGGAAAGCCTGGCGCATCCTATTGGGATGCCGCGTTTATCGGAATTGGCGGATAAAGAAAGTAAAGTTACATTTGTTGTGCCGGATAGAGTGAAGGGCGGTGAACAGGAAACAAGTCATAGAAAGCTGAGTATAAAATATATTTTGCGGGAATTATATGCGGCCGGAGTTGAAAAACATAATATTTTATTTATTATCTCCAACGGACTGCATCCTAAGAGTACGCCGGAGGATGCAAAAGCAATATTGGGAAAAGAAATTTTTAATCAGTTCTGGCATACCGGACAAATACTCAGCCATGACAGCGAAGATAAGGAACATATGGTTTATTTGGGCATGACGGAAAGCCAGGATCCGGTGTATATAAATAAATATGTTTATGACAGCGATATTCCCATTTTGATAGGGCATGTTCAGGGGAATCCTTATGGCGGATACTCCGGGGGATATAAGCATAGTGCGACAGGGATAACGAATTGGAGATGCATTGCAAGCCATCATGTACCTTCCGTAATGCACAGGAGTGATTTCATCCCTGTTAACGGAGGCAGTTTGATGCGCAGCAAGTTTGATGAGATCAGCATGTATATGGAAGAAAAAATGGGACATCCTTTTTTCTGCTGTGATGCTGTTTTGGATACCCAGTCAAGACAGATTGCAATATATTCCGGATATGCGAAAGAAATGATGCCGATAAGCTGGAAAACGGCTGATAAAAGGACGTATGTCCACTGGGCAGAGAAAAAATATGATGTGCTGGTTTTCGGTATGCCCCAAAAGTTCCATTATGGCGACGGAATGGGAACGAATCCAATAATGATGATGCAGGCAATAAGCGCGCAGGTATTACGGTATAAAAGAGTCATGAGCGATAAGTGCGTGATAATCTGCGCTTCTGCCTGTGATGGTTATTTCCATGAAGAACTGTGGCCGTATCTGAGGGAATTATATGAAATGTTCCAGCATGATCATATGAACATATTACCGGATATGAACAGATATGGAGAATATTTTGCAACAAATGAAGAATACATACGCAAATACAGATTTGCAAATGCATTTCATCCCTTTCATGGATTTTCGATGATGTCATGCAGCCATATTGCAGAAATGAATACGAGCGCTATTTATATTACAGGCGCGCAGGAACCCGGATATGCCAGGGGTATGGGAATGAAGACGCGGGCGACTATAGAAGAAGCCCTGGAGGATGCAAAGAAAAAATATGTGGGGGATTCTCCCAATATTTTGGCATTGCCCATGACTTTCCGGAAAGCAGCCATACATCTTTGCATGAAAAATTCGGAAGAGGACTGCATGGATGAATATGGAAGAAGGAAATCTGAACATAGATAACAAATGATGAAGTGAAAAAAAATCCGGCGCACGCACATTTCTGCTGAAATGGCAATGCGCCGGAGGGTTAGAAACAGATATTAGTAAATTGAATTATTTTTGTCTTCTTGCTGCCCGGATTCCGTTGGGGTATTATTGCTGCTTTCCGCCGCCCCGAGCGTAACGGATAAGGTTTTTTCCGTATAAGTTCCGCCGGTGGCAGGGATTTTAACTGTGATTTCCACGGTTTCTCCAGCGGGATAGTACTGCAGAAGTTCGGTCAGCTCCTGAATCTGTGTGATAGTTTTGCCGTCAAAGCCGGTAATCACATAGCCTTTTTTGATCCCGGCTTTATCTGCGCCGCTTCCTGGCGTTACGCTGGCTACATAGACGCCGGAAGGAATGCCATAAATGCTGTTAACAGATTCATTTACGGTAAGGCCGGAAATGCCGATGCTGGATTTCTGATCCGCGCTTACCTTAGTGCGGGTGGTTTCGTTCATGAGGTTTTCAATAATATCGGAAACTCTTGACATGGGGATGGCATAACCCATGCCTTCTACCTCGGTGCTGGCCATTTTGGCGGAGTTTATGCCGATGACTTCACCCTTCATGTTAACAAGCGCGCCTCCGCTGTTGCCGGGATTGATGGCGGCATCTGTCTGGATATAGGTAGGCAGGGCGGAACCGTCAGCAGAGGTATTTACCACCTGGGTATTGGAGCCCATGGTACGGTTCGTAGCGCTTACGATACCTGTGGTGACTGATTGGCCGTAGCCCAGTGCGTTGCCGATGGCTACCACTTGTTCGCCAACTTTCAGGGAATCGGAATCACCGATGGATGCAACGGCAATTTGCGACATGGTATCCGCTGAAATGCTTTCAAGAGGAACCGCAATTACGGCCAGATCGTTTGCGGGATCCGTACCCTTAACGTTTGCTTCGTAAACCTGGTTGTCGATGAAGCCTGCGGAAAGCGTATCCGCGTTTTCAATGACATGGTTGTTGGTTACGATTAAAAGCTCGGTATCATTTTTACCGATGATAATGCCGGAACCCCTGCTTTCTGTTTCCTGAGGAATGGTCTGTCCTCCGTAACCGAACATGCTGAAGTAATTTTGTATCTCCTGAACGGATTTATTGGTGATGGAAACTATGGAGGGCATGACGGTTTCCGCAATATCCGATACATCAAGGCTGCCCTTTTCAGACGCTGCGCCGGGGATGGCGGCTGCCTTTAAAAGGCTGGCGGAGGTGTTTTCTGCGGCAGCAGTATTATCTGAAGTCTCTGTAGGGCCGATGAGTGTGTTGACAGCCTGGAAGGAGCCTGCGGCAACACTGCCGAAGAGCGCGGCGCTTAAAGTTATGGCGCCGATTTTTTTTACAAGCTTCCCTGCTTTTCCGGTTTTTTTAGGGCCTGAAGGCCTGTTGGAGGCCGGCCCGCCGGTTTCCGGCATCTGGTAATAATCATACATCTGGTTTCTGTTTTCATAGTTATTATTCTGATATTCAAACATAATGGTCAACTCCTTTTCACCTTTTTTATGAAAGAATCTTTATTTCCTGTTTCTAAGATGTAGTATAAAAAGAAATTGTGATGGAATTATTATGGAATTGTGATGAGAGTGCGAAAAAAATGTGGTAATTTTGTGTTTGCTGCCTGAACTGTCATCTTTGCTCATGCAGAAGAAAATGAACACGGCAGGGTTTTATAAAGGAACAGAGTGTCCGGGCGGCTTTTACCTTAAGGTATTTGCTTTGTAATCAGGCAATATACCGGAAAAGATTGCGCAGTCAGCCGTTGCATGCTAGAATGCAATTAGTATGTGAATAAAGATGAAACCTGTTGTATGGGGGGGGCAAAGGAGGAGATGCTTTTTTGGCTGTATACGGAAAAGCTTAAGTCTGAGGCATGAAATATAACGGAACAGCTGGGGAAATGGTGTGGGAGGTACACGATGAGAAAATTTGATGACCCAAGAACGCAGAATCTGGCAAATGAAATAGAACGGCAGTATGGAAATCTGAGGAAATTTTCACAGAGAATTGAAATACCCTACAGTTCACTGGTATCAATGCTGAATAACGGGGCATATACCATGAGCTATGGTACAATGTTAAAAATATGCATGCTGCTGGAGCTTGATCCCATTGATTTTACGCCGCTTACGGGCAGCAGGAGCATGGGTGAACATCTTTTGGAGAAACAGATTATGGACACCTTTTCCAGGTTCAACCAGGAGGGAAAAAGAAAGGTTATGGAGCTTCTGGAAATTTATGTACAGATAGAAAAGTATACAGTATCATTTTCCCGGGTTCCCGACGGCGGAAATCAGGAACAGGAAGTATAGGGGGCGGGGATACAGGGACAGGCCGGCTGTTGGGGATTGATTCCCATTTGACAAAACCATTGGAGGCAAAAATACAATTGAAAAATCTTAAAGTATCATGGAAACTGTTTATTTCATATGCAGTATTGCTTGTATTGCTTGTTGCGGGCTGTGCTGTCAGCATAGCTCACCTGGCAGGGCTGGGCAGGCAGATAGAAACCTTTTATGAGGGGCCTTTTATCGTAAATGACAGCGCAAATATTGTGAATTCCAATTTTGAGAGGATGCAGAAGGCTGTTTATCGTGCAATTGCTAATTCTGATCCGGAAATAACGGCGGAAGCTATTGCCAACGCGAGGGATTCGGCTGCGATTATCCAGGAACAGCTGCCAGTGATAAAGGAACATTTCCTTGGGGATAAGGATATTATTGCCCGTTTGGAAGCGGCTCTCACAGAGCTTGAACCGATGCGGAAAAATGTTCTGGAGCTGGCAACCCTGAACAGGCGGGAAGAAGCAGCAGATTATATGGAGCATAACAATATACTGGTGATTAAGAAAGCCCAGGCAGAGCTGGAGCTTCTGATAGAAAGCGGAAAGACCAGGGGGAACAGCCTGGTGGATGGCTTAAGAAGCAGGCAGAGGAAGGCTGTTGTCACATTGTTTTTGCTTGGGAGCATCAGCGTGGCTGTCAGCATCGTTTTTGGTATATACATAACACGCGGTATTACGCGGCCGGTAGCCCAGCTGGAAAAAGCCGCCCGTAATCTGGCGGAGGGGAAGTTATCCGATGTGAAGATTGATTATCAGTCAAAGGATGAATTGGGAGTACTGGCTGATGATATGCGGGGCATGGTATATCTGCTTTCAAATGTAATACGTGACGAATCCAGCTTGCTGAAGGAAATGGCGGCCGGTAATTTTAATGTGCACAGTAATTTTGAAAGCAGTTATGTAGGGGAACTGAAGCAGCTTCTGCTGTCCATGCATGAGATTAACGTCAGGATGAGCGGGACCTTGCTTCAAATCAGGCAGGCTTCCGCCGAAGTGGCGTCCGGTTCGGAGCAGGTGGCCTCCGGCGCCCAGAGCCTGGCCCGGGGTGCGTCGGAACAGGCTGTTTCCGTAGAAGAGCTTTCCAGTACGATTAGCGGGATATCGGTCCGGGTGGAAGAAAATGCCCGGAATGCAAAACAGGCTGACGTGGAGGCGCAGAAGGTAAAGGCCGGAACACAGGAAAGCAGCAGATATATGGAAGACATGCTGTGTGCAATGATGGAAATAAGCGACAGTTCAAAAGAAATTATAAAAATAATAAAAACGATTGAAGATATTTCCTTTCAGACGAATATCCTTGCCCTGAATGCAGCTGTGGAAGCAGCGCGGGCAGGCGCCCAGGGAAGAGGTTTTTCCGTGGTGGCCGGAGAAATACGGAAATTGGCAAATCAGGCGTCGGCGGCTTCCAAAAATACGGCCGCTTTCATAGAAAAAAATTTGCGGAACATAGAAAATGGGAAAAATACGGCGAACAAAACGGCAGGTGCATTAGCTGAGGCGGTAAGAGGGGTTGACCGGATAACCAATGCGCTTAATACGATTGCCGGGGCATCCGAAGGCCAGGCAGCGGCTGTCCGCCAGGTTATGGAAAGCATGAATGAAATATCTTGTGTTATCCAGTCGAACTCCTCCACGGCGGAGGAGAGCGCGGCTGCAAGCGAGGAGCTTTCTTCCCAGGCGCAGTTATTAAGTTATCTGGCGGAGCAGTTCAAACTGAAGGAATTGCAGGAGTGTATCTGATATGAATATGCAACAGGCGCAGATGATTATCTGCGCCTGTTGTGCCTTTTATTTTAAAGTGCGGATAATATTAACATTTAGAATGTTTTTATTGCGGGATATTATCTATTGGTATATTGAATGTATGTATCTAATGGCGTATAATTTTTCTCAATATAATTTACAGGTAACTACAAATGAGAAAAAATTTATACGTTTTGGAAATTTTACAATATTTTTGCCATGATAAAGATTTAGTTGAATTTTTCAGTAAAGATGAGATGTTGATAGGATATTGTCCAATTATATACGTACCAAGAGAGTTTTGGTATGTTATTGTGGAATCGGTGGCAGTGGATTTGTTTAAACTGAAGCTGACATGTGATTTTAATAATGGAAGCTGTAATATAAAAACTGACATGGATGGAAGACTGTATCCTTATGCCGGTTTGTTTCACTGATGAACATAGCTTTTCAGGCCAATTACTGCATGTGGCAAATTCTTTTCCGGTTTCCGGGGGAGACTGCCTGTCCTGAGCTGAAATCATTTCAGAAATATATCTAAAATAGTAAAAATTGAACAATAGAAGAGGAACAGCTAATCTGGGGGAAATTTCAGGTTAGCTGTTTTTTCCTTAAGGAGATTCCTTCAGGCATCTTTTTTGTGCGGCGTGAACACTTTCGCCTGCCCGCAAAGGAATGGAGGGACTGAGAAAGGAACGTATGTCGATTTCAGCAGTAAAAGGCGCTGTTTTCATCATGCATGGAGGATGCGGGATATTTTTGCATATAATTTTAGTAAGACAGGTGAGTTCACCGGAGTAAAACCGGTATGAATCGGACGGAGCTGTCTGTAAAAGGGACTGTGGTTTGTGAAAATGGTTCTATGTCCCTGGTTTACATTGCGGAAGACGGGACAGAAATACTGGTTTATGACGGAGAAGGCGGAGAAATAGACATCGCAGCTGAAGTATCAAAAGGAAAAGGCAAACTGTACTTTGTCGGCGATAATGCAGTGTATACTTTTTCAATGGAAATAAGCAACCGTTGGATTTTATGTTATATGTGACCGTATCCGGCTGGCGGAAATAATGGCAAATAATGATACCCGTATTCATGTATTAGGTACTATGGAAAGCGATATGCTGACAGGCAGCTATTTTGTGGATTTTGATCTTGAGGGCAGCTATATAGTGACTATTAGTGCGAGACAGCATACCGGTAAATTCAGTATTTGCGCCATAGAAAAAGAGGGATAACGGTATCGGTGAAAATGCTCAAAACCGATATGGCGGCCACAAAATATGCTATAATGAAAGTCATGATACATTTTTTGAGGGAGAAATGGTATGCCAGTATATAATATCGGGATTTGTGACGATGATAAAAATATGTGCTGCGAACTGGAAAGTATGCTGATTGATATTTTTCGGGAATTTAGTGTACATGTAGAAATTGAACCCTGGTATTCAGGAGAAACCCTGTGTAAGCATCTTGAAATGGGGAATGCGTTTGACCTTCTCTTTTTAGATATTGAGCTACTGACGTTGAATGGTGTGGAGGTGGGAAAATTTATCCGTGAAAGCCTGAATGATATTAAAACAAAAATTATTTTCAATTGATAACAGAAGGAGCCAGGGATGAGTATACATGATATTTTGATCGCCGCCGTAACAAATCTCTTCCGTATCTATATTGTCTGGAAGTTTGTCGGTCTTTTTCTTACTGAAAGAAAGGCAGGAAAAAGAACTGAAGTAATCGCTTATGTGATATTTTATGTGATAAGTTTTGGCATGTTTCTGATTTTTCATTATCCAATCGTGAATATTGCCACGAATCTGATATGTCTTTTTTTGGTTACCCTTCTTTATGAAGGCAGCATCCGCAAGAAAATAACTACAACCGTGCTTATTTACACGATAAATATGGTGAGCGATATTCTCGCAAGCTTCCTTTTCTTTGATTATAAAGTCGGACAGACAACGCCGCAGTTATTTTCTATTGTAACAGTCCTTTTAATCCAAATCTCAGAACTTATTGCTGCACGGCTCCTGGATAATAAAGCGAAACAGGAGTATACGCGGGGGATAAAATACCTTCTTATAATACCGATATTAAGCATAATAATGCTTTTTATGCTGATCAGCTTTAACCTGAATAACAGATTTCTGCTTGTATGTGAGAGCATGGGAATACTGCTTATTAACATCGTTGTATTTTATTTGTATAATATGCTTATGGAAGTGCATCATCAGCTCCGTGAAAAAGAGATGATGGAGTTAAAGGTAAAAGTTTATTCCGGCCAGTTGGAAACAATCACGCAGACGCAGAAAAAAATCAGGCGGCTGCGGCATGATATGGTCCATCATATTATGCAGCTGTATAGTATGGCTTCGCTTAATAAGAACGCGGAAATGTTGGAGTATCTTGATAAAATGGAGCAGGCAATGATAAATCCCAGGGAGCATGTCAGTTCGGGGAATAAGGATATCGATGGTATTCTCAATTTTATGCTGGAGAAAGCGGTATCTATTCTTAAAAAAGTTGATGTTCAGGTCAAAATACCGGAGGATTTGCATACCTGTTCATTTGAGCTGGCGGTTATTCTAGGAAATATTATTGATAATGCGATTGAAGCAGCACGGCAGACGGAGGATAAATGGCTGTCCCTGCAAATTACCGCGGATAAAGGGATACTTTTTATTCGGGTATCCAATTCATATTGTGGCTGCATTAAGACCTCAGGCGATAAACTTCTAACGTCAAAAGAGGATAAGGAAAACCATGGCCTGGGACTGGATAGCGTAAAGGATATGATTAAAAAGTATAATGGTGATATGAAAATAACCTGCGATAAAAATATATTTACAGTGGATATATTACTTTATCTTACGGTGAAACGTGGCTGAATGATTTTATATTGCTGGTCAGAAAATACCTTTGTGGGAAGCGTTATTTTTTAGAACAGTTATGTTTATATATGAAAGCATTGACGCTTCTCAGGGGCATTTTCATAAGTGACAAAAAATAATAAAAAAATCACAAAACATATTTTTGCAAAAATTAAAAAAACATATTGACAGATTTGGGATTTTTTTGTATACTAACATTCGTCGGTTGGAGCGAAAGCCCGGACGACATAAGAAAGCCTCGGGGTGTGGCTCAGGTGGTAGAGCGCTACTTTAGGGAAGTAGAGGCCGCAAGTTCAAGTCTTGTCACTCCGATGGAAAAAGGGGCTGTCGGTTAATACTGATTTTTAAAGCCCCTACACCAAAACAGGCATATCCCGCAGATTTCCTTGACTTTTCAGCAAAGAATGTTCTGCGGGATATGCTTGTTTTTCTTTCGTCTCCCTATTTTAGGGCGCAAAATCCCCTTCTTCTATATTTGTAGTTCCGCTCTGGTATCTAAGCTGTCTTTTGATCAGATTTTCCTGCGAATTTCTCAATCTCATGGTAAAGAAACCGATGATATTTATTTATATTCCGGCCAATCGCATACAGCATGAATTCTTTATACACTTTTTCTGAACTGCGGTAATTGAACCGACGGAAGTTTTCGTTTTCCTTGATGTCCCCGAAGTGCCCTTCGGTCTGGATGGAACGGATCTGGCGCTTCAGGATCCCTTTCTCACTCTGGATGTTGGCATTGGACGCTTCTTTCAGTTCCTCCCACTGCTCATTGATCTTCATGACTTTATTTCGGTCACTGTTTTTTTCCGCATTGTACTTATACAGACAACGGGATTTATGTTCACAGCCGCTGCAATCTGCACATCCATAGACTTCCCATGTCTGGCTATACCCGTCCTGCTCCTTACTTTCTGTCCGGATATGACGAAGCTCTCTTCCGTCATGACAGATATAGTAGTGCTCATCTTCAAAGATATGGGTTGTCATGTTATAATATTTGCTGATATCTTCTTTATAGGCACGGGTTTTCCGTTTTTCGTGATCCTGGAGTTTGATATAACTGGCAATCCCATTGTGTTTCAGATACAAGAGGTTTTTCTCGCTGCAGTATCCACTGTCTGCTGTCACTTCATCCAGTACTTTACCAAAGGCTTTCTGATGCTTCTCCAAAACTGGGATCAGGGTGTTATAATCTGTACGGTCATTGCTCACGTATCCGTGAACGATGAAATAGTTCTCCACCGCGATCTGAACGTTGTAAGCTGGTTTTAACTGACCGTTAAGCATGTGGTCTTCCTTCATCCGCATAAACGTTGCTTCCAGATCCGTTTTGGAATAACTATTGCGGTCTTTCCCCATGATCTCAAAGCATTCTTTATATCCCATCAGGCGGTTTCCGCATTCCTCCAGTTCCTCATACAGTTTTTGAAGCCCGGACTTCGTTTTTCCCTTACTGTGGACGAATGAGATCCCCTCACCTTCTGCAATCTGCATCAGATTCCTCTGAAGCTTCAAAATCTCAAGAGGGGAGCAGTTATCTATTTCGATGATTGTATTGTTTGAGAGCTTCTTATGCTTTGTCAGTTTTCGTTTCCGGTTTTCATCAATCACACGTCTGACTTTTTCCATGCCTTCGATGATGAACATCTTTGCGTCCCCAAGGTCGTATTTCGCTGCATACTCATTTTCATGCAGAAGTGTATTGTACTTTTCATAAAGTGCATCTATCTTATCCAAAAGACCTGCAAGATGGTAATTGATGCTCCCTCTCCAGACAAAAGTATAGCGGTTTGCATTGGCTTCCAGCTTCGTACCATCAATAAAGAGTTCTTTGAGCGTGATCAGGCCCTCTTTTTTCAATCGGCGCATGAATTGGTAATTCAGCTCATCCAGAATATCACCCGTCAGCTTTTTATTCTTGAATTCATAGAAAGCATCCCGCTTCGGTTTCTGTCCTTTGGTCAGCCAGATAAAAGCAAGATCCCTTTGGCATAATTCAACAATACGGTCAACAGCACGCACTCCGCGCATGTTTGCGTAGGTAACGACAGCATACATCATGATTGGATTGTACCCGGTTCTTCCCTTATCTGAACAACAGGCGAGCAGGCCTGAAAAATCTAATTCCTCCAACACTTTTTTTAGGGTATAGACTGGATCGTCATCGGGAAAATGCAATTCGAAGAAGCTGAAGTTAATTTTCTGTTGCCCTAAATCAAAAAATTCGTTATAATAATCTTGTTTTAGCATAGTTCCATTATAACATGGAACGGAGGAAAAGATGGTTGTTGTTAGCCATCTTTTTTTTCTTTTAGGATATAGTTTAAGGGGAGGATGTGTCCGATGACGGTCACATCCTCCCCTGTTTTAGACTATCTATTTCCCGACAGCCCCTTTTTTGCTGCCCATAAAATGAACGTTGTGCCTTTGCAGTTTATTCCATATACAGATTACGATATCTCAAACCAATAATAAGGGCGCTTCTTGAATAAATGGAAACCGCATTTTTCTGCTACCAGGCGGGAGGCGGTATTAGATTCCACGCAGTCCCACTGTACTGTCAGGTTTTCTTCAGAACAGTTGTTGAGCATATGCTCTGTGAGAAAGGCGGCGATGCCGCGCCTTCTGTACGTTTCTTCCACTTCAATATCCACAGCTATTATATTTTCATATCTTGCGGAGCCGAAAATGATACCAACGATTCTTCCTGCTTTTCGTTTTTTATTGTTTTGGAGTTTCCGGCCACAGCGGAATATTTTCCGTCTGTACCCATAGCGGTTCTTTATTTATTTTTATGATGAAAAATATCTTACGGTATATTATGATTAATACATCAGGATTAGTGGAAAAACATTGGCGCTGGCGGATGAAAATCCGCAGAAAGCCAAAGAAGAGGAGAAAACAGGGAATGAGAGTTTTATTTATTGGCAACAGCCACACCTATTTTAATGATATGCCGGAGATTTTTGCGGAGCTTGCGAGAATGAAGGGGATTGCCTGTGAGGTGACAATGATCACCCATGGCGGCTGGTTCCTCCATCAGCATCAGAAGGAGCCGGAGGTCAGGTTTAACATTCTTTATGGAAATTATGATTATGTGGTCCTTCAGGAACATGCCCATCCGTTCGGGCCAAAGGAGGACATGCTTGAAGCGGCAAAGGCGATCAATCAATGGATTCAGGAAGCCGGAAGCACACCGGTTGCCTATATGACCTGGGCTGAGAAAACGAATGAAGCCGGGCAGCGGAAAATGACGGAGGCATACCGGGAAATGGCGGAACAGCTGGGGGCCGTGCTTGCGCCGGTGGGCGAGGAATGGTGGCGGTATAAGCAGGCCCATCCGGAAACGGAAATGTATGCGCCTGACGGCGAGCATGCCTCAGAGACCGGTTCCAGGCTGGCTGCGGAAATCCTGCTGCGGGTAATTCTGGAGCATGACGCGGGGAAAGGCCTTACGGCGGATAGGCCCGCACAGACCGTGTGAATGCGTGGCGGCAGGTATCAGGCCTGCGTCCTGAGAATCCCGCGCAGAAAAGCTTGCGCACCTGCAATGTCACTGGTGTCAGGATGTCCCTTGGCAATCCCGCCGATAAACTTCCAGGGGCCGAAGGTATCAAACCCTTTACATTGGTAATTCCCCAATACGGTACAGCCATAGCCTTCCAGAAGGGAGGAAAAGGCTGTGCCGTATTTTTTCTGGTTGGCGCCGCTGGTCAGCAGTGTAAAAACCCTGCGGCCCTTCAGCTCCTTTTGGTGAGCCTCCAGGAAAGACTGCATTGAGGCATGGGGCCTGCCCATATAAATGCCGGAGGCCAGGCCGATGAGCTCATAACGGGAAAGCTCCGGGAGGCAGTTCTCTGACAGAGGCATAACAGCAATGTCAGGCAACTGTGCAGCAGCTTTTTTTACAAGGGTCTCCGTGTTCTGATGATGACTGGAGCAGTACAGGATCAGGCATCTTTTTTTTCGGGCTTCAGGGGCGGTTTTTGATTCATTCATTTGGAATTCCTCCTTTGGGGGCGTTTCCATGCGCCGGTCCCGGGACTGACAGATGCATGGGAACAAGCATTGTTTTGGTGGGGATAGATGCTCAGGGCGTATAAAATATGCCGATCCCGATATGGACGAGCGCACATATAAGCATCATTGCAGATAAAATCCGGTGCTGCTTAAGCTTTCGCCTCTCGTCCCGGCAGGTGTGGCACAGGGTTATCAGGACAAGCATGCACAGAAACAGGCAGCCTCCCGACAGATAGCCTGGCAGCCGTGCCGTCTGGGACAGCTGCGTCGCCCGGGGCAGCCTCGCAGTCTGGGACAACCATATTGCCCGTGGCGTCCGCAGCACGAAAAAAATGTGAACCGGGCAGAGGAGGAAAAGCACGGCGGATAAAGGCTTATGCAGCTTCATAAAAAGCCGGTCTGCTTTTTTTAGACCGAATTTCCTGGATACGGCCTTGGCAAGCAGGAGGAGAAAGCATAAAAAGCACAGGGTTCCCGTAAAAATTCCCATTCGTCAGTCCTCCTTTTTCAGTGAGGCGAGCAGCAGGCGGAAGCCGTACTGTAGAAAGTCCGGCCTTTTCATTCCCATCCTGTTCTCAATATAGGTTTCTTTTTCATAGGCCATGGGGATCAGGCTGCCCAGCGAGGCCCACAGGGTAAAAACAGCGGGCAGGATGGAGAGATCCTGCCGCAGGTATTTTTCCCGGATTCCCTGCTCAAAACATGCAGTTAGGATATCGTTGATCTCCTCACCCACATCATAAATCCGGCGGAGGATTTCTCTTTCCGCTAAAGCCTGCTCGTCAACGCTTATATATCCCAGTATGCTTGTAAAATACATAGGCTTGCCGGCATAAAGGGAACACAGCCTGTTACAGACCGCAAAGTACCTGCTTTCAAAATCCGGGTTTTCCCGGATACAGTCACGCAGGGTATCCCTCAGACTGCACATGTAGCTGTGAATAATGTAGTTATATATTTCATCCTTGCTATGGAAATAAACATATATAGTTGATTTGCTGTATTCCGCAGCCCTGGAAATATCGTCCATGGTGGTCTGGCACACGCCCTTTTCGGAAAAAAGCTTCTCTGCGGCAGCCAGGATATTCTGCTGATGAAAGCGGACTAAGTGTTCTTTTTTCATATTTTTCATCCTTACTATACTGATGTTATGATAATCGTACTATGAGTTCGATTTTCTGTCAAGGACGACTGCCAATATTTTACTCAGAAAATCAGATACAAGGCCATTGACAGATAATAACACAACTGTTATAGTGATGTGCATAACAGCATATCAGCCAGCTGATGAAGGAGGGACCGAGATGTGAAAATTGTGGTATCAAACAACTATGACGGCCCGATTTACGAGCAGATAAAAAGCCAGATACTTCAGGCAATACTGTCCCGGGAGCTTATGCCGGGAGATATCCTGCCCTCACTGCGTTCCCTGGCCAGAGATCTCAAGGTGGGGGTGCTCACGATTAACCGCGCTTATACCGAGCTGGAAAGTGAGGGCTACATAGAGAATATCCAGGGAAAGGGCTGCTTTGTCGCACAGAGCAGTGAGGAACTGATTAGAAACCACCTGATAGGGGAGGCCAGGGCGATGTTCGCCGATGCCATCCGGGAGGCGAGGAAAGCCGGAGCCGGCGATGCACAGATAACCGACCTGTTCAGACAATGTATGGAGGAAAAAATAAATGGATAGCATGCTGCATGTGGAGGCATTGGAAAAATCATACGCGGATTTCAGGCTGGATAATATCAGCTTTGATCTGCCCGAAGGCTATATCATGGGCCTGATCGGCCCTAACGGCTCCGGTAAAACGACGACAATTAAAGCGATACTGAATATGACGGAACGCGACGGCGGGAAAATAACCGTGTTTGGAAAAGACAATATTGCCTCCGAGCAGGAGATAAAGAAGGATATCGGCGCTGTTTTTGATTCCAGCAGCTTTGTGGATGAGTGGACGATGGCTGATGTGGAAAAAGCCTACACGCTTTTTTATCCCGCCTGGGATTCTGAGAAATATTGGTCCCTGCTTTCCAGGTTCAGGATTGGCAAGACAAAGAAGGTGAAAGAACTGTCAAAGGGAATGCAGATGAAGCTCATGCTTGCCTGCGCCTTTTCTTACGACGCCAGGCTTCTGATTCTTGACGAACCCACAAGCGGCCTGGATCCGGTATCCCGTGACGAGCTGCTGGATATCCTGTGTGAGTATATTGAGGATGGCCGCCGCAGCGTGCTTTTTTCCACCCACATCACACCTGATTTGGAAAAAATCGCAGACTACATCACCTATATCCACCTGGGACAGCTGATTTTTACAGGAACAAAGGAGGATTTTGCGGACAGCTTCCGCGTTGTGAGGGGAGGCATGAAGGAGCTTACCCCCGGACTGGAGGCCCGGCTCATCGGACTGCGCACTTTCCACACAGGCTTTGAGGCGCTGATCAGGAAAGAGGATTTGGCCGCTGCCGGCCGCCTGGAATGTGTTCCTGCATCCATTGATGATATTGTAGTCTTTATGAGCAGACAGACCGACAGAAACAGTCAGGAGGAAAACATATGAACCCTGCTATGAAATGTATGAAACTTGATTTTATGCTGCTGAAGCCCTATGCAAAATCAGTGCTGCTGGTGCTTCTTGTACCGCTGATGTTTCCTTTTTTTACGGGATCCTTGCTGGAAGGGTTGTCCTTCGGCGTTACGGTGACGGCCATGACGACAGCGTACACCTTCTCCATATCTGAAAAAAATGGGATGGAGCGGTTTTACGGCTTCCTGCCCGTGGGCAGGGGAAGCCTGGTAGCGGGTAGATATCTTGCCGTATTCGGAATCGGTTACCTGGCACTGCTTTTGGAAACGGCACTGCAGAGCGCAATTCTGCTCTGGGCGGTAAAGTCCCCGCCGTCGGGCGGCGATCTGCTTTCTTCCCTGCTTCTTGGCATGCTGCTGTTTACCATATACGCAGGGGTACAGCTGCCCGGATATTATAAGTACGGCTCGATTAGAGGAAAAATATTTATGTTTATTCCCACTGTCGGCTTTCTTGTATTTTATTATCTGGCAGGAAAGCTGGGGATAGGCGAAGCATGGCAGCTTCTTTCCCGTCCCGCCGCCGCTGCGGGCTGCGTATTGACGCTGTCGGCCTGTATCATTGGAATTTCCGCGGCGTTTTCCATACGGATTGTAAACAAAACCGGCCGTTAGAATAAGGGCCGGGGGTAAGGGCCGGTCTGCCGCGTGCAGGCCGGCTTTTTTCTTAAAAAAAGCAAGATTGATGAAAAATGTCCCGTCACGGTTGGGTATAATAAGGCTTCGGAAGGAGGAGAACATGCAAAAGAATATACAAAATATTACGGCAGTCATTGAATATATAGAAGCGCACCTGACCGAAAAACTGGACCTGGATACCATAGCGGATGCCGTTCACTATTCCAAGTACCATCTGCACCGGATGTTTGCCGATATAACGGGACTGACGGCGCATGACTACATACAGAGAAGGCGGCTGACGGAGGCGGCGAAGCTGTTGGTTTTTTCAGATAAGCCGATTATGGAAATCGCGCTGCTGGCGGGGTATGAAAGCCAGCAGGCCTTTACGGGGATTTTTACAGCCCTGTATAAAATACCACCCAACAGATACCGGGAAAGCGAACGTTTTTACCCGCTGCAGTTAAAATACAGCCTGGAGGGGAGCTACAGCATGCTGGAGAATAAGGAAAACAGGCCATGGGAGGCCGCCTTTGCCAAAGAAACCGACATTCCCTGCTGGATGGAGCTGGTTCGCCTTGTGGTGGATGGCTTTCCCTGCCTGGATGAGGAAGAATATGTCCGGATCCTGCAGGAAAAAATCCGTGCAGGACAGGCGCTGATACTGAAGGACGGAGGTATCGCCGTGGGAATCCTGCTTTTTGACACTGAGACAGGAAATATTGATTTCATGGGAACCCATCCGCTTTACCGGAAAATGGGCATTCCCAGGGTTTTTCTTAACAAGGTGATGGACGAGCTGGCAAAGGGCCGGGAAATCAGCATCACCACGTACCGGGAGGGGGATAAGGCGGACACCGGACAGCGCCGGGAAATCAAGGGACTGGGCTTCGCAGAGGCGGAGCTGCTGGTGGAATTCGGCTATCCTACACAGCGGTTTGTTCTGAAGAAGGAGGAACCAGGCGATGCATAAAGACAGCGGGGAAAAAATAACGCGCAGGCGGCAGGAGAAGCCCCTCCCTTTCCCTGAGGAGCAGATCCACCTGGCACAGACACTGGAACGGCTGGAGGAGGCGTTTGCGGAAGCGGGAGAAAATGCAGACAGGCTGGAACAGGAATACAGGGAGGCCAAACGCTACATGGCGGACAACCGGGGCGAGATCGACCCGCATGAAATGTTCCAGAACGAACTTCTTTTAAAACAGACCGACAGGACAGGCGCTTTTGCCGCAGGAGTGAGGGACAGAATCGCCAGACTGAAGGAATCCCCCTATTTTGCCCGGATAGACTTCAGAGAGGACGGCAGCCCTGCGGAAGAAATCTATTATATCGGCCGCTTTGGCTTTCAATATAAGAAGAAGCCCCTGATATATGACTGGCGCGCCCCGGTATCAGGTATGTTTTATGACTATGAAAACGGACCGGCCTCTTTCGAGGCCCCGGCAGGCAGGATCACGGGGCTGCTCACGAGAAAACGGCAGTTTAAAATCACAGGCGGTGTGATGGAGTACGCGCTGGAAAGCTCCCTGAATGTGCAGGACGATGTGCTTCAGAAGGAACTGAGCGCAACCTCGGATGAAAAAATGAAATCCATCATAGCCACAATCCAGAAGGAACAAAACCGGATCATACGGAACGAAAAGACGGAAACCCTCATCATTCAGGGAGTCGCGGGTTCCGGGAAAACCTCCATTGCCCTTCACAGAATCGCTTTTTTGCTTTACCGCTTCCAAAAGGAATTAAGCTCGCGCAACGTGACCATAATTTCGCCCAACCGGGTTTTCGGTGATTACATAGCAAACGTTATTCCTGAGCTGGGAGAGGAGCCCATTTTTGAACTGGGCTTTGCCGAGCTTGCACAGCTGCAGCTGGAGGGCGTTATCGGCTTTGTGCCGGAAAGCGATCCGTTGGATGCGCAGGATGAAAAATTCCGGGAACGGGTGCGGTACAAATCAACCCTGGAATTCGTAAGGCTTCTTGAGGAATACCGCAGACAGCTGCCTTACACTGTTTTTTTGCCGGAGGATTACCGCTGGGGCCGTTTCTTTGTGGAGAAGGAATGGATCCGGAAGCGATTTTTAGCCTACACAAAATTCCCGGTAAAAAAGCGCCTTGCGCTGACTGCCGGGGATATCCGGGAGCGTATGCAGACGGAAAATATCAGAGGGGAAGAACTGCCGCGTGTAACGGCAATAGAAAAAGGCCTGATGAATATGCTTACCATAAAGGATTCTCTGGCGCTATACCGTGATTTCTATGAAAAAATGGGAATTGCCGGGCTGTTTGCCATGCCTGTGCCACGAACGCTGGAATGGGCGGATGTCTGTCCCTTCCTGTATCTGCACGCCGCTTTTGAAGGTCTGGAGGAAAGCGGTGTGACAAAGCATCTGGTCATAGATGAAATGCAGGATTATACGCCGGTACAGTATGCCGTCCTCAATGAAATGTTTCGCTGTCCCAAAACCATATTAGGCGATTTCGGCCAGCGCCTGAACCCAAACCATCTGCATACGTTGAAGGATATCCGGCAGATGTACAAAAGCGCCGAATTCGTGATGCTGAATAAAAGCTACCGTTCCACTTATGAAATCATTTCCTTTGCCAGGCGCATCTGCCCCAACGATCTGCTGGAAGCCATGGAACGGCACGGAGAGGAACCTCAGGTATTTGCCTGTGGAGACAGGCAGGCGCAGATAGGCATAATCAGAGAAGAGGTGCAAAGCTTTGAGGAACGAAGGGAAATGGGGAAGAGCGCTTCCATGGGCATTATCCTGAAAACGGACAGGGACGCGGAGGCGATGTATGATGCCCTGGCAAGACAGTGTAAAGTGACGCTGATATCCCCGGAAAGCACCGGGTTTTCCAACGGGGTATCCATAACGTCGGTGCGGATGGCGAAGGGGCTGGAATTTGACGAAGTGGTGGTGGCGGATGCGGATAAAAATACGTATGGGGCCGAGTTTGAAAGAGGGCTGCTTTATGTTGCGTGTACACGATCTATGCACAGGCTGACGGTGATTGGGGTGGGGGAGTTGGCGGAGTTTGGTGACAGGGAAAAATAGGGAGAGACAAGGATGCGGCAAGGAGGCAGTGGGAAGAGAAGCTATTATGGATTGCAGCGTGGATGGAGCTTATGACATTGGATGGTGGACGGGAGGGATTTGCCTGCGGTTCAACTGATTCAACTGATATTTGAATGGATGTTTTTAACTGTATTCAACCATTACTTGTTGGAAAAGGCGGTTGGGATTTGATACGATAATGCTGCGGACGGAAAACTGTCAGTGAAAAAATGTTAGTGGAAAGAAAACTATCAACGGAAAGGAAACTATCAGAGGAAGGGAGAAAATATGTTTGATACGAAGGAAATAGGCAGGAAAATTTCAGAATTCAGAAAGGCCAGTAATATGACACAGATGGAGCTGGCGGATCGACTGAATATCAGCTTTCAGGCAGTGTCCAACTGGGAAAGGGGAAACTCCATGCCGGATATTTCGAAGCTGCCTGAGCTTGCGGAGCTGTTTGGCATTAGTATTGATGAACTGCTGGGAAAAAAATCGGAGCTGATTTCCAATATAATTGAGGGAGATATGGAGGAGTTTTTAGGAAATACGCTGGTAGCTGCAGAAGAATTGAAGGAGGCTGCCCCTATTTTACAGCCGGCTCAGATTGAAAGAATTGTGGAGGATGCAAAGCAGGAATTTGAACTGGGAGAAATGACTGAATTGCTGCCCTTCATTAACCAGGATACGATAAATAAGCTGGCATACAGGGCGGCTGAAAACGGCAGGTATGATGATATCGAGGATGCGGCTCCGTTCCTGGAGCAGAAGGTTATCGTCGATACCGCAAAAATGATGATAGCAGACAGAAAAAATATAGAAGATATTGCGCCGTTTATAGAAAGAAGCAGCATGGGAGAGCTTGCAGGCATGATTTATGAAAATGATGGACTTGCCGGAGTGGAGGATATTCTGCCGTTTATTCCAAGGGAAGTCCTTCAGGAAATTACTGAAAAAGAATATGAAAGAGGCGGTCATGATTTTGATGTTATAGCCCCCTTTTTGGACAAAAAGTATCTGAATGAGCTTGCCATAAGATTGCTTCGGGACAAGCGGATAAAGGATCTGGAAAATACTATAGCTTTTGTGGATACTAATGTATTGAGTGAATTTATTCAGGAGAACCTGGGATAACGAAGGGTTTTTCGGTAATAATAAAGCTCCCCTGTGGGTAAACAGGATTTCATTTCACTGTCTGCCCGCAGGGGAATATATCATTATCTGCCGGGAATTTTTATTCATCAAATTCCATCCGGTTACCGCAATAAATATCATGTACAGCTATTGTGGTCACTGATTTATCTTCCTCAGAAATTTCAAGGTATACCTGAATTCCCTCTTTAAATTCCAAGCTGCTGTCATAATCTTCTATTTGCTCATATTTTCCCCCAGTCTTTTTGTAGTTGATTACGGTGTACTTTTTTTCTTCATTATACTCAAAGCCGTATTTTTCATAATCCGTACTGCCAATGCCTAAACCATTAAAAAAAGTGGCGCCTGAATCCTCCCTGCAGTAAATGAAAGTCAGGAGGTCATCCGTATAACGAAGATCCATAAAACCGTAGTCATATATATTACGTCTTTTTATATACTCGTATGGACTCAAGATTTCTTCCACTTTATCACGGCTCATATATAATTGCAGTTTTTCCCCTGAAGGAAGCTTTACCCCTAACATTTTGTTGGGAGAATCTCCCGAACATGAGCAAAGTAACATTCCCATCATAAAAACAAGTACAAGAAACAGTAATTTCTTTTTCATAAAAATTCTCCTTATAATATAATTTTTTTTGAAATCAGTTTGTCAAACGGAAGTGTGTGATTTGGCCGCTTTTTGACAGAAAATATCCTTTATTGGCTTGGATTCATATTCATACTATTTTATAAGGATACTCTGTTTAAAAGCAGTGTGTATACAAATATTTTTCTGTGTGACTATTGTACTATGTATGTGACGATAGGGCTGTAAACGGCTTTATTATTTGTATTTCCTGCCTAAATGACGCTCCTTAGTTATAACGGTTGTGTGCTCAGCAGGGCCGCCGTTGTCTAATGATAGAGAAGCCAATTGGTTTTTGTCAGGCGGCATACCGGTAAATTTCGGCCTGGATGGCTGAAGATTTGGCTGAGGATTTATTATGAAACAACCGTTCCTTTTCAATACGATAATTGGCAATACATTTATTTCTAATGCATTTGATTTGATATAAAAGCTGTTTATGAACGAAATAAAATTCCCTCTTTTCAATTCGGATTTCATATGATATACTTCAATACATGCAGATATAGTTCATCGGTAGAACGCTAGCTTCCCAAGCTGGAGAGACGGGTTCGATTCCCGCTATCTGCTTTTTTTATTGCCTGAATACCTTAAAAATCAAGGTATTCGGGCTTTTATTTTTTACTATTGCTTATTTTATCGTACGTAAAACCTGAAGAACACCATCATTCATATTCGTATCTACGACAAACCGCGTCAGGCCTTTGATTTCCTTTCTTGCATTCCCAATGGCATAGCTGTAATCCGCGCGCAGCAGCATGCTGGCATCATTCATGTTATCACCGAAGGCCATGGTTTCCTGCGGTGAAATTCCGTGCATGTTCTGATATTCGGAAAGCGCAATCCCCTTATCCGCATTAATCGGCGTAAAATTCATCCACTGCTTTCCAGCGCACACAAGCTGCAGCTCCCGGTGTCCATGCCATTTCTGATACAACCCCTGATGTGCGATTTCCTCAGCTGCCGTGGGATGATACAGCTCCACGCTGAGAATTCCGTCATCGGCAGGCAAATCCTCAGGCATTCTCCTCAATTTGGTAATATCCAGCTGATACCCTTCTGTCAGCCAACGGTAAAGCTCATCGGCGCCTTCTTTTACATACCCGTCCTTCAGTGCGGAAATATAGGTCGTGCAGCCGGGAAGCGCTTCAATTTCCCGAACCAGCTCCATAGCCAGTTCATGCCGGATTGTATAGCATGACAGCAGGCTGCCCTGATAAATCGTACGAGCGCCGTTGTCGCAGATAAAAAGAATATCATCAATTACGGGAGCAAACAGTTTTTTCAGGCTCGAATAAGAACGTCCAGATACCGCGGCAAAAAGGATTCCGGCTTTTTTCAGACGCCGTATCTGGTCAAAATATTCCGGATTCAGCTCATGTCCGCCATCAGGCACAAGCGTGCCGTCCACATCGGAACAGATCAATTTAATCATGGAAAACCTCCCTCAGTCTTCTGTATTCAGAAACAACGGTAATACGCAACTGCTTGAACCGTTGGTTATTATCGTAAAAATATATTATTTATTGTAGTCTTAACAAAGGGAATCCGTCAATACGGGTCTGAGAAAAAAAAGAATTAAAAAAGAAACATAATTTTTTCCCCTTGATTCGCCCCAATTCAACAATTTCTTTTTTCATAAGGCTATGTTATGATAAAGAAAGCAGAAATTCAGGGGAAATGACGGCAGACGGCCGTCAGCTCCGGTAAGAGATAAAGGAGAGCTCATGCAGGATTTTCGGATGGAAACCTTTCTGGCGGTATGCCGGAATCTGAATTATACAAAAGCTGCGGAGGAACTGTGCATTACGCAGCCAGCGGTATCCCAGCATATAAGACATCTGGAGGAATACTATGGCACCAGGCTTTTTATCAGCGAGGGAAAAAAGATGGTGCTCACCGAAGCCGGGCGGCTTCTTCAAAGCGCGGGCCTGACCATGCGCCACGACGAGTGCGCCCTGAAGGAACAGATGGCCAGGGCTGGCGCGGAGGGCCGCAGTCTGCATATGGGGGCAACCATGACCATTGGCGAGTTCGTGCTTCCCTTTATGCTCAACCGTTTTATGTTGAACGAGCCGGAAGCTACCGTCCATGTCACTGTGGCCAACACAACGGACCTGCTGCGCTCCATTGACGAAGGAAAGCTGGATTTTGCGCTGGTGGAAGGCTATTTTTCGGGCGGAGATTACGACTACCAGATATATTCCACCGAAAAATACATCCCGGTAGCGGGCGCCGCCTACCAGCTGCAGGCCTCATCGCGGGGGAAAAAACTGCTTCGCACCGAAGATTTGCTTTCGGAACCCATTCTCATCAGAGAACAGGGCAGCGGTACAAGAGAGGTCCTGGAACGAATACTGGAGGGAAAAAACCTGGCAGTAAGAGATTTCCGGAAAATCCATGAAATAAACAATCTCCAGGTCATGAAATACCTGATCCGCGAAGGCCGCGGAATCACTTTCCTCTATGAGGCGGCGGTCCGCCAGGAGCTTGAGCAGGGTATTCTGCGCGAAATCAGGCTGAAGGATTTCAGCGTGGAGCATGATTTCTATTTTGTATGGAGAAAAGGAAGTATTTACGGTTCGGAATATAAAGAGATTTTTAAACAATTGAAGGGTGAAGAATACGATGGAAAAGAAACGCGGGAATAAGATGACGGGCAGGGAATATAAAGATGGGGGAAATAGCAGGGGAGATGGTAAACGGAGAGAAAAGGGGAACTGGGATGGTAAAGTCAGAGTTAGTAAAAGCAGGGATGATATAAGTAGCGATAGTAAAGGTAGAGATAATAAAAGCAGTAATGTGGCGGCACAGAATTTTATTGGGAAGGATAGCGTTAGCAAGAGGGTGAAGGTGAGAAAGGATAAAATTATGAGCGGACGGCCTTCAGATGGAAGAGGGGAGGAAGGTAGGACTTCAGCAGGGAAATATAAAGATGAGGAGGAAAAATCTGCTGCTGGGAGAAATATGTACGGTAAAGCAGATGGAAGGTCTGTATCTGGTAGAACCATATCAGGAAAATCGACGGACGGGAAATCTGTAGCCGGTAGAAATATGTCAGGAAAATCGGCATATGGAAAAAATGTTTCTCAAAAATATACATCTGGTCAGGACAAATCCTCTGGCAGACAACAGTACGATCAAAGAAATAAGTCTGTGAGTAAAAAATATGAGGTAGATGCAAAAAGTGATATAGCCCAAAGAAGTGGCAAAAGAGAAACAAAGTGTCCATATGAAAAGAAGTGCGGTAGCTGCAGGTATCTGTACCTGTCCTACGAAGAGCAGCTGAAGAAAAAAGAAGCTTTTGTCAGGCAGGAACTGGAAAAATGCCCTGAACTGAAAGGCCATTTTAATCCGATTATCGGCATGGAGAATCCATGGAATTACAGAAACAAGGTAACAGCAATTTTTGACAGAGACAGAAAAGGCAATCCCGTATCTGGAGTTTACGAGGAAGGAACCCATAATGTAATTCCAGTGGAGCGCTGTCTGATAGAGGATGAACTTGCAGACCGGATTATCGGTACGATCCGCGGAATGCTGAAGTCTTTTAAAATTAAGGTTTATGATGAGGATACCAGATACGGACTGCTGCGTTATGTCTTGGTACGAAGAGCCTTTGCCACCGGCGAGGTTATGGTGGTATTGGTTACAGCCTCACCGGTGCTTCCTTCAAAAAGGAATTTTACGAATGCATTGCTGAAAGCTCATCCGGAAATCACTACAGTGATTCAGAATGTAAATACGCGTACTGACAGTCTGATATTGGGGGACAAGCAGCAGGTCCTTTATGGAAAAGGCTATATTGAGGATGTTTTGTGCGGCTGCAGATTCCGTATTTCCCCGGCTTCTTTTTACCAGATTAATCCGGTGCAGACGGAAAAACTGTATAAGAAGGCCATAGAGTTGGCTGGTCTGAAGGGAACAGAAACAGTAATCGATGCTTACTGTGGAATCGGAACGATTGGCCTGATTGCTTCTTCCAAGGCAAAAAATGTGATTTCTATGGAACTGAACCCAGATGCGGTAAAGGATGCTATTGTGAATGCCAAAATAAACGGGATTAAGAATGTGCGTTTTTATAAAGCAGATGCTGGACAGTTCCTGACGCAGATGGCTGAGGAAGGCGCTAAGGCGGATGTATTGCTGATGGATCCGCCTCGGAGCGGGAGCACGGAAGAGTTTCTGCAAAGCGCAGCATTGCTTGGACCTGAGAAAATGGTGTATATTTCCTGCAATCCGGTGACGCTGGGGCGGGATTTGATGGTGCTTAGGAAGTTGGGGTATCGGGCAGAGGAGGTTTGGCCGGTGGATATGTTTCCGTGGAGCGGACATGTTGAGACGGTAGTATTATTGTCCAAACTCAAAGTCGACCATCATATCGAAATAGAACTTAAGATGGATGAGTTGGATTTAACGGCGGCGGAAAGTAAAGCAACCTACGATGAAATCAAAGCCTATGTTTTGAACAAGTACGGACTAAAAGTAAGCCAGCTTTATATCGCTCAGATAAAAAGAAAGTGTGGAATCATCGAAAGAAAAAATTATAACGTATCCAAAAAGGAAGATGCGAAAGTACCGCAGTGCCCGCCAGAGAAAGAGGCAGCGATTATGGACGCATTAAAGCATTTTCAAATGATTTGAAAAATTTTATAAATACGCCGTTTTCGGACGGCGCTCACTTCAAAAGGTGTTGCTTTCGGGCAGCGCCTTTTGTTTTGCCGGTCTGAGAGAAAAGGGGGTGAAAACATGGCCGAGCCGGGTGCATTGGATTACTTTTACGGAACGGAGGCAGAACAATATACCTTTTACCGGATTCCGAAGGTGTTGTTTACCGACCCCGGCTTCCGGCGTATAACAGCAGACGCGAAAATCCTGTACGGCTTGATGTTAGACCGCATGGGGCTGTCCATACGCAATGGCTGGCTGGACGAACAGGAGCGCGTGTTCATCTACTTCACATTGGAAGAAGCGATGGACGCGATGTGCTGCGGCCATAACAAGGCGGTGTCCCTGTTCACCGAGTTAGACAAGGTGGGCCTGATCGAGCGCAAGAAGCAGGGCCAGGGCCGCCCCACAAAAATCTACGTCAAGAACTTTATCCGGAAAGAGGAAGTCAAGACTTCCGAAAACCGGAAGTCTGCACTTCCCGAAACCGGAACTCTTGACTTCCGAAAATCGGACACAATCAATACTGATAAGAATAAGACTGATTGGAACGATACTGATCCATCTATCCATCCGGCGGCGCAGCCTTCGGAGGATAGATCGCCTACGGCGGCTGATGCGATGGATACGATACGGGCCTATCGGGAGATTTTGAAGGAGAATATTGAGTATGACATTCTCCGGAAAAACCTGGGCTATGACTGCGACCTGCTGGATGAAATTCTGGACATTCTGGTAGACACGGTATGCAGCACCCGAAAAATGATCCGCATTGGAGGCGAGGACTACCCAAAGGAGGTTGTGAAAAGCAGGCTGCTGAAGCTGGACTCCGGCCACATCGAGTATGTGATCAGCAGCCTGCATGAGAATACGACGAAGGTGCGGAACATCCGTGCCTACCTTCTGACCTCCCTCTACAATGCGCCTACCACCATCAACAGTTACTACACCGCACTTGTCAATCACGATATGTACGGCAGCGGGTAACTGTTTTTTCATACTCAAATGAGGGCGGCGAGCCGGTCTTATCCGGCCCGCCCTTGGTTACCAATCTGCAAATGAACGGCACTGTGTCAAGAACGCGCACGGTGCGCGTTCATTTCATTCTTGACATGGGGCCGTTTGTTTGCCGCCCGGCACGAAGCCGGAGAAAGGAGCGACCCCATGAAGAAACCATTTGCCTACATTTCTGCCGCCTGGAGCGGTCAGGAATTTACCGACACCGACCAGGCGGTGGTCTACTGCCGCAAGGTTTATCAGGCCGGGTTTACCCCGATCTGCCCTATCCTCTATCTGCCGCACTTCCTCAATGACTCCATCCCCGCCGAACACAAGGACGGGATTGACATGGCGCGGGAGCTGCTGCGGCGTAGCCATGTGTTGATTGTCTGCGGCGACGAGGTGGACGAAGCTGTAAAGAACGATATTGCTGTGGCGCAGCGGCTTGGTATTACGGCCACCACGTTGGACGGCATTTTGAAAATCCGGAGCCAGGGCCATGAAGAAGCTCGTTGATTTCTTTCACCGGCGGCTACGTTTCCTGCTGCACCGGCTGGTGGTGCCGCCTTAGTATCCTACTTTCCATTTCTACCCTGTCGGAAAGGAGGATAGCCCATGCAGGAAGAATTGGAACAAAAATCTGTGGCGATCAGCATTAAAGCGGGAAAGCTGACCGCAAATCTCTTAAAGAAGGCCCTGGAAAAAGCCCTGGCGGAAATGAAGAAAAGCCAGAAGAACCCGAAAATTTATAAGGGCAAACAGAGTGTGAAGCACCTTGTTCGGCAGGGCGCAGGCGTTTCCAATATCGAGATTACAGATGGCAACATCAAGTCCTTTGAGCGTGTCGCTCGCAAATACGGCGTTGATTTCGCACTGAAAAAGGACACCACAAGCCAGCCTCCCCGTTATCTGGTCTTTTTCAAGTCACGAGATGCGGATGCGCTGACCGCCGCCTTTGCGGAATATTCCGGCAAGGTGGTAAAGCGTCAGTCACAGGAAAAGCCGTCGGTTCACCGTCAGCTTACACAGCTTCAGGAGGTTGTCCGGAAAATGGCGCAGTCCCTCTCCCGCAATAAACAGCAGGAGGTGACGCGATGAAGAACCTGCCGAAAATCAATCCGGCAAAGGCACTCAAAGCCAGCCTTCCCTACCTGATTGCCGGTCTGCTCTGCACGAAGTTGGGTGAAGCCTACCGGCTGACTACCGGCGGCGATGTGATTGACCGGCTGCTGGCAGCCTTTACAAAGCTGGGGCTGGTATTTCAAAACCCGTTTCCCAGCCTTCATCCCTTTGACCTGCTGGTGGGTGCAGCGGCGGCTGTGCTGCTGCGTCTGGTGGTCTGGTCGAAGATCAAGAATGCGAAAAAGTATCGGCACGGAGAAGAATACGGCACGGCCCGATGGGGCAACGAAAAAGATATAGCGCCGTTCATCAACTCCGATTTCTCCCAAAATATCCTGTTGACCGATACGGAGCGGTTGACTCTTGGAAAGATTGCCGACCCGGAAAAGCGGAATGTCAATCTCAACGTCCTGGTGATCGGAGGCAGCGGCAGCGGAAAAACCCGCTACCACATCAAGCCCAACCTGCTTCAGATGAATGCCTCCTATGTCTGCTCCGATCCGAAAGGTACGGTTGTGGAGGAGGTAGGCCGTGCGCTGGTGCAGCAAGGTCACTATAAGCTGAAAATCCTGAACACCATCGACTTTGGCTGCTCGATGCACTATAACCCCTTCCACTATCTCCACAGTGAAACCGACATTCTCTCTTTGGTGACGGTCATCATGGAGAACACACAGAGCAAGGAAGGCAAAGGCGGGGACGATTTCTGGAGCAAGGCCGAGGCCCTGTTGTATCAGGCGTTGATCGCCTACATCTACTATGAAGCCCCGGAAGAAGAAAAGAACATGACCACTCTGCTGGATATGCTCAATGCCTGCGAATGCCGGGAGGACGATGAAAACTTTAAGTCGGCGGTGGATCTGCTGTTTGAACAGTTGGAACAGCGCGACGCAAACCACTTTGCAGTCCGTCAATATAAGAAATTTAAGATGGCGGCCGGTGATATATGCTCTAAGTGACTTCTTAATCATGATTTTGTCATGGTTAGTGAAGCAATCACTTAGAGCATTTTTGTTTCAGGAGGTACAGCCATGAGAAATGAAAAAATTACCCCACTGTACGAGC
>OJJT01000103.1_pt1 | contig 65563 bp, 60 predicted proteins | sample 1596281 | NCBI WGS metagenome assembly OJJT01 (sample SAMEA4350145, study PRJEB24818) | metagenome | biome: human; feature: gut; material: faeces | place: Denmark | collected 2013-09
TGGACACCCCACCCGAGAAACGTAAGAACGAGGGACTGTATAAAGTATTTGCTGAAAACTTCCCCATTGCCGATACAAGAAATAATTTTGTTCTTGAGTTTTTGGACTACTATATTGATCCGCCGCGTTATACCATAGACGAATGTATAGAGCGAGGGCTTACTTATAGTGTACCCTTAAAGGCAAAATTAAAATTATACTGTACCGATCCCGACCACGAAGATTTTGATACGGTTATTCAGGATGTGTTCCTGGGCCCTATCCCTTATATGACGGACAAAGCTACGTTCGTCATCAACGGTGCGGAGCGTGTTGTTGTGTCACAGCTTCACCGTTCGCCGGGTGTGTTCTTCGGTCAGAGCGTACATGCCAACGGTACCAAGTTGTACTCAGCCCGTATCATCCCTTTCAAGGGTTCTTGGATTGAGTTTGCTACCGACATCAACAATGTCATGTATGCCTACATCGACCGTAAGAAGAAGTTGCCGGTAACCACATTGCTGAGAGCCATCGGTTTTGAGAATGACAAGGACATTCTTGAAATCTTCAACTTGGCAGAGGATGTGAAGGTGAACAAGACGAATCTCAAGAAGATTGTAGGTCGTAAGTTGGCGGCGCGTGTATTGAAAACATGGATTGAGGATTTTGTAGACGAAGATACCGGTGAAGTTGTTTCCATCGAGCGTAACGAAGTCGTTATCGACCGCGAGACAATAATCGAGCCGGAGCATGTTGACATTATATTAGAGTCAGGTGTTCAGAATATCCTCGTACACAAGGAAGAGCCGAACCAGTCTGACTACTCTATCATATATAACACCCTTCAGAAAGACCCGAGTAACTCGGAGAAGGAAGCAGTGCTTTACATCTACCGCCAGTTGCGTAATGCAGATCCTGCCGATGATGCCAGTGCACGCGAGGTTATCAACAACCTGTTCTTCTCAGAAAAGAGATATGACTTGGGTGATGTAGGCCGTTATCGTATCAACAAGAAGTTGAACCTGACGACCGACATGGACGTTCGCGTCCTCACGAAGGAAGACATTATTGAGATTATCAAATATCTGATCGAGTTGATTAACTCGAAGGCGGATGTCGATGATATTGACCATTTGAGCAACCGTCGCGTACGTACGGTAGGCGAGCAGTTGTCCAACCAGTTCGCTATCGGTCTGGCACGTATGTCACGTACCATCCGCGAGCGCATGAACGTTCGTGACAATGAGGTATTCACTCCGATCGACCTGATCAACGCCAAGACAATATCTTCCGTTATCAACTCGTTCTTCGGAACGAACGCCCTGTCCCAGTTCATGGACCAGACCAACCCGCTTGCCGAGATTACCCACAAGCGCCGTATGTCTGCGCTGGGTCCCGGTGGTTTGTCGCGTGAGCGTGCCGGTTTCGAGGTGCGTGACGTGCACTACACCCACTACGGTCGTCTTTGTCCGATCGAGACTCCTGAAGGTCCTAACATCGGTTTGATTTCTTCACTTTGCGTGTTTGCCAAGATCAACCAGCTTGGTTTCATCGAGACGCCCTACCGCAAGGTGGCCAACGGAAAGGTAGACCTTTCGGACGAAGGTCTGGTTTACCTCACAGCCGAGGAAGAAGAAGAAAAGATTATCGCTCAGGGTAATGCACCGCTGAACGATGACGGAACTTTCGTTCGCGACAGGGTAAAATCCCGTCAGGATGCCGACTATCCGGTTGTTGCTCCTGATGAAGTCGAATTGATGGACGTATCTCCCCAGCAGATTGCTTCTATTGCGGCATCTTTGATTCCGTTCTTGGAGCATGACGATGCCAACCGCGCATTGATGGGATCTAACATGATGCGTCAGGCAGTTCCTTTGTTGAAGAGTGAAGCTCCGATTGTAGGTACAGGTATCGAGCGTCAGCTCGCACGCGATTCACGCACGCAGATTACTGCCGAGGGTGAAGGTGTGGTTGACTTCGTGGATGCTACCACGATCCGTATTCTGTACGACCGTACGGAAGAGGAAGAGTTCGTAAGTTTCGAATCTGCACTGAAAGAATATACTATCCCCAAATGGCGTCGTACCAACCAGAACATGACAATCGACCTCCGTCCTATTTGCGAGAAAGGTCAGCGTGTGACGAAGGGGCAGATCCTTACCGAGGGTTACTCAACCGAGCAGGGCGAGCTTGCTTTGGGTAAGAACCTGTTGGTGGCATACATGCCTTGGAAGGGATACAACTATGAGGATGCCATCGTGTTGAACGAACGCGTGGTGCGCGAAGACCTTCTGACTTCCGTACACGTCGAAGAGTACTCTTTGGAAGTTCGTGAGACGAAGCGTGGTATGGAAGAGTTGACTTCAGACATTCCTAACGTGAGCGAAGAAGCCACCAAAGACCTCGACGAGAACGGTATTGTCCGCGTGGGTGCACGTATCGAGCCGGGTGACATCCTGATTGGTAAGATCACTCCGAAGGGAGAGTCCGATCCTTCTCCGGAAGAGAAGTTGCTTCGTGCTATCTTCGGTGACAAGGCAGGCGATGTGAAGGATGCTTCCTTGAAAGCTTCTCCTTCTTTGAAGGGTGTGATTATCGGCAAGCGTCTGTTCTCCCGCGTTATCAAGACCCGTAGTTCCAAATTGGCGGACAAAGCGTTGCTGCCGAAGATTGACGACGAGTTCGACGGCAAGGTGGCAGACCTGAAGAAGATATTGGTGAACAAGCTCCTGAAGCTCACCGAACGTTACACGTCGGAGGGCGTGAAGGACTACATGGGAGCCGAAGTGATCAGCAAGGGCGCCAAGTTCTCCGCTTCCGATTTCAGCGACATGGACTTTACTGCCATTCAGTTGAGCAACTGGACAAAAGACGAGCACACCAACGGACTGATACGTGCATTGGTGATGAACTTCATCAAGAAATATAAAGAGCTCGATGCAGAGTTGAAGCGTAAGAAATTCGCTATCACTATCGGTGACGAGCTGCCTGCGGGCATCATCCAGATGGCTAAGGTCTACATTGCCAAGAAGCGTAAGATCGGTGTCGGTGACAAGATGGCCGGACGTCATGGTAACAAGGGTATCGTTTCCCGCGTGGTGCGTCAGGAAGACATGCCGTTCTTGGCTGACGGTACTCCGGTGGATATCGTGTTGAACCCGTTGGGTGTGCCTTCACGTATGAACATCGGTCAGATATTCGAGGCTGTTTTGGGACGTGCCGGTAAGAATCTGGGAGTGAAGTTTGCTACTCCTATCTTCGACGGTGCCACGTTGGACGACCTGAACGAGTGGACCGACAAAGCAGGGCTTCCCCGTTACGGCAAGACCACTTTGTACGACGGTGGTACGGGTGAGGCATTCGAGCAGCAGGCTACGGTGGGTGTGACCTACATGTTGAAACTCGGCCACATGGTTGAGGACAAGATGCACGCACGTTCCATCGGTCCGTACTCACTTATTACGCAGCAGCCGTTGGGTGGTAAGGCACAGTTCGGTGGCCAGCGTTTCGGAGAAATGGAGGTTTGGGCGCTCGAGGCATTCGGTGCGGCGCACATCCTGCAGGAAATCCTGACTATCAAGTCTGATGATGTCGTAGGGCGCTCCAAGGCTTACGAAGCAATCGTTAAGGGCGAGCCGATGCCGGCTCCGGGTATCCCCGAATCACTGAACGTATTGCTGCACGAGTTGAGAGGTTTGGGCTTAAGCATCAACTTAGAATAAATTGAAATTTTGAGGATTGGGGATTGGGAAGCGGATGCTTCCCGGTTTCCGGTTCCCGACTTATCAACATTTATTTTTCAATTTTTAATTCTCAATTATCAATTATATATAAAAGTATGGCTTTTAGAAAAGATAACAAGATAAAGAGTAATTTCTCGAAAATCTCTATCGGTTTGGCTTCTCCCGAAGAAATCCTTGAGAATTCGAGTGGTGAAGTTTTAAAGCCTGAAACCATCAACTATCGTACGTATAAGCCGGAGCGTGACGGTTTGTTCTGCGAGCGCATTTTCGGTCCTATCAAGGACTACGAATGTCATTGCGGCAAGTACAAGCGTATCCGTTACAAAGGCATTGTCTGCGACCGTTGTGGTGTGGAAGTGACAGAAAAGAAAGTACGTCGTGAGCGTATGGGACACATCCAGTTGGTTGTGCCGGTGGCTCACATCTGGTATTTCCGTTCGCTTCCCAATAAGATCGGTTATTTGCTGGGCCTGCCCACCAAGAAACTCGATGCCATTATCTATTACGAGCGTTATGTAGTTATCCAGCCGGGTATATTGGAAGGCGAGGTAGCACAGTTCGACCTGCTCGAAGAAGGAGAATACCTGGATCTGTTGGAAAAGTTGCCAAGCGACAACCAGTACCTCGAAGATTCAGACCCCAATAAGTTCGTTGCCAAGATGGGGGCGGAGGCCATTTATGACCTGCTGTCGCGCATCGACCTCGACTCATTGTCTTACGAACTGCGTAATCGTGCAGGCAGCGATGCTTCACAGCAGCGCAAGACGGAGGCATTGAAGCGTCTTCAGGTTGTTGAGTCTTTCCGCGCGTCACGCGGACGCAACAAGCCCGAATGGATGATTGTGCGCATTGTGCCGGTTATCCCGCCTGAGCTTCGTCCGTTGGTTCCGTTGGACGGCGGCCGTTTCGCCACTTCCGACCTGAACGACCTCTACCGTCGCGTCATCATCCGTAACAACCGCTTGAAGAGACTGATTGAGATCAAGGCTCCCGAAGTGATTCTGCGTAATGAGAAGCGCATGTTGCAGGAATCTGTCGACTCATTGTTCGACAACTCCCGTAAGTCGAGCGCAGTGAAGACTGACGCCAACCGTCCTTTGAAGTCACTTTCGGACAGTCTGAAAGGTAAGCAGGGACGTTTCCGTCAGAATTTGCTGGGTAAGCGTGTCGACTATTCCGCACGTTCCGTAATCGTTGTGGGTCCGGAGTTGAAGATGGGCGAGTGCGGTATTCCTAAACTCATGGCAGCCGAGCTCTACAAGCCGTTCATCATCCGTAAGCTCATCGAGCGCGGCATCGTGAAGACGGTGAAGAGTGCCAAGAAGATTGTGGACCGTAAGGAACCTGTCATCTGGGACATTCTGGAACACGTAATGAAGGGACATCCGGTGTTGCTGAACCGCGCCCCGACGCTTCACCGTCTGGGTATTCAGGCGTTCCAGCCGAAGATGATCGAAGGCAAGGCAATCCAGCTCCACCCGTTGGCATGTACGGCATTCAACGCCGACTTCGACGGTGACCAGATGGCCGTTCACTTGCCTTTGAGCAATGAAGCCATTCTGGAGGCGCAGATGCTGATGCTCCAGTCGCATAACATCTTGAACCCTGCCAACGGTGCGCCTATTACGGTGCCTGCACAGGACATGGTACTCGGTTTGTACTACATCACCAAGCTGCGTAAGGGAGCCAAAGGCGAAGGTCTTACTTTCTACGGTCCCGAAGAGGCGCTTATTGCCTACAACGAAGGCAAGTGCGACATTCACGCGCCTATCAGCGTCATCGTGAAAGACGTTGACGAAAACGGCAACGTGGTGGACAAGATGATGCACGACACTTCGGTGGGACGTGTCATTGTAAACGAAATTGTTCCTGCCAAAGCAGGTTACATCAATACGATTATCTCCAAGAAATCACTTCGCGACATCATCAGCCACGTAATCAAGGTTTGTGGTGTGGCAGAAGCAGCCGAATTCCTTGACGGAATCAAGAACCTCGGTTACCAGATGGCCTTCAAGGGCGGTCTTTCGTTCAACTTGGGTGACATCATCATCCCTGAGGAGAAGGAAGCGCTGGTGCAGAGAGGTTACGAAGAGGTGGAGCAGGTAATCAACAACTATAACATGGGTTTCATCACCAACAACGAGCGTTACAACCAGGTGATCGACATCTGGACACACGTAAACTCCGAGTTGTCGAACATCCTGATGAAGACCATTTCGAGCGACGACCAAGGGTTCAACTCCGTATATATGATGTTGGATTCCGGTGCTCGTGGTTCTAAGGAGCAGATCCGCCAGCTTTCAGGTATGCGTGGTTTGATGGCGAAGCCTCAGAAGGCGGGTGCCGAAGGCGGTCAGATCATCGAGAACCCGATTCTTTCCAACTTTAAGGAAGGTCTGTCGGTGTTGGAGTACTTCATCTCCACCCATGGTGCCCGTAAGGGTCTTGCCGATACCGCTTTGAAGACGGCGGATGCCGGATACCTCACCCGTCGTCTGGTGGACGTGTCGCACGATGTGATTATCAATGAAGAAGACTGCGGCACACTCCGCGGGCTGGTTTGTACGGCTTTGAAGAACAACGATGAAACCATCGCTACGCTGTACGAACGTATCCTGGGACGTGTATCCGTACATGATATTGTTCATCCCACAACCGGCGAGCTGCTTGTTGCGGGCGGTGAGGAAATCACCGAAGCCATTGCACAGAAGATTGAGGACTCTCCGATTGAGAGTGTTGAAATCCGTTCCGTACTGACCTGTGAATCCAAGAAGGGCGTGTGTGCCAAATGTTACGGACGTAACCTTGCCACCAGCCGTATGGTTCAGAAGGGTGAGGCTGTGGGCGTGATTGCCGCGCAGTCCATCGGTGAGCCGGGTACACAGTTGACGTTGCGTACGTTCCACGCCGGTGGTACGGCAGCCAACATCGCTGCCAACGCAAGCATCGTGGCTAAGAATCCTTCCCGTCTGGAATTTGAGGAACTCCGTACGGTAGACATCATCGACGAAGCGGGCGAACCTGCGAAGGTGGTGGTAGGCCGTCTGGCGGAAGTGCGTTTCGTGGATGTCAATACGGGCATCATACTCTCCACGCACAACGTGCCTTACGGTTCCACGCTCTATGCAGTCGACGGTGAAGTGGTGGAAAAAGGAAAGCTCATTGCCCGTTGGGACCCGTTCAACGCGGTCATCATCACCGAAGCTACGGGTAAGATTGAGTTTGAAGGCGTCATCGAGAACGTCACCTATAAAGTGGAATCCGACGAGTCCACCGGTTTGCGCGAAATCATCATCATCGAGTCCAAGGACAAGACGAAAGTGCCTACTGCGCATATCATGACCGAGGACGGCGAGCTGATCCGTACATACAACCTCCCTGTGGGTGGTCACGTGGTAGTGGAAGACGGCCAGAAGGTGAAAGCCGGCGAAGTAATCGTGAAGATTCCGCGTGCCGTTGGTAAGGCGGGTGATATCACCGGTGGTTTGCCTCGTGTCACCGAGCTGTTCGAGGCGCGTAACCCGTCCAACCCTGCTGTGGTTTCCGAAATTGATGGCGAGGTTACAATGGGTAAGGTGAAACGCGGTAATCGTGAAATCATCGTTACCTCCAAGACCGGGGAAGTGAAGAAATACCTCGTGCCGTTGTCCAAGCAGATACTGGTGCAGGAAAACGACTACGTGCGTGCCGGTACTCCGTTGTCCGACGGAGCCACTACGCCTGCCGACATCCTTGCCATTAAAGGTCCTACGGCCGTACAGGAATATATCGTGAACGAGGTGCAGGACGTTTACCGCCTGCAGGGTGTGAAGATCAACGACAAGCACTTTGAAATCATCGTTCGCCAGATGATGCGTAAGGTTGAAATCGACGAGCCGGGCGATACGCGCTTCCTTGAGCAACAGGTAGTGGACAAGCTGGAGTTCATGGAAGAGAACGACCGCATCTGGGGCAAGAAGGTGGTGGTAGATGCAGGAGACTCCCAGAACCTGCAGCCGGGACAGATTGTCACTGCCCGCAAGCTGCGTGATGAGAACTCCATGCTGAAGCGCCGCGACTTGAAACCCGTTGCAGTGCGTGATGCGGTTCCCGCCACTTCTACGCAGATTCTTCAGGGTATCACCCGCGCTGCTTTGCAGACTTCGAGCTTCATGTCGGCCGCTTCCTTCCAGGAGACGACGAAGGTGCTCAACGAAGCTGCCATCAACGGCAAGGTGGACCGTCTGGAAGGTATGAAGGAGAATGTGATTTGCGGTCACCTGATTCCTGCCGGTACAGGCCAGCGCGAGTATGAAAAGATTATTGTCGGTTCAAAAGAAGAGTACGACCGCATGCTTGCCAACAAGAAGACGGTGCTCGACTATGCTGTCGATGAAAAAGCGGAAGAGTAATATATAACGCTGATACAATCACTGATTTTGATAATGAAAGAAGAGGGCTCCGCCGGACGGGGTTCTCTTCTTTCTTTTTTTTGAAAAAAAATGCGGCGGGCGGATTCGGACTGTATCCTCAGGGGAAATTCCGGTATCCTGCGGGGATAATCGGGTTTGTTGGGATTTTATGCATCCGGCGCTTTCGGAAGAATCAAAAAAAACAAGAAAATGGACCTGTATCTATTTTGGTTATTTCTTTTATATTGGTTTCACAAAGTGTTTCACCTGCTGTTTCAGTTTTGTCTGTAAATGGCTGGGAGATAGCGTGTAGACTGTTTCACTTGCTGTGTCATGAACTGTTTCAGTTTTATGTGGTGATTTTTTATCGAAAAGAGGCTTGTTTCAGGGTTCGCCCAGCACCGCCACGATGAGTGACACTTGCCGGGGGGTGTAGGAGTGGTCGCGCTTGTTCTCTCCGGTTGCGGTGAGTGCGTCGGTGAGCTGGCGGTTGCGCCGTATCCACGCACGCAGCTTCCGCATGGCGGAGACGAGGGGCATGTTGGGGTTGTAGAGGTGTGCAAGTTCTGCTTTCTCGTAGGTGCGGATGATGAATCTTTCGTCTTTTTCCATTTCTTCTTTCATGTTTTTGTATGCTTTTAAGTTTATGTAAATATACTGATTATTAGTGAGATATGCAAGTTTTTTGTGTGATTAAAGTATGAATAAATACAAATAAGGCTCTCGGCGACGCGGGGCGGTCTGCCTTGCGGGCGGCATGCCCTATCTTTGCGGGGTGAGGAAATGACAGATGTTTAACTTAAGAAAAAGCAGGAGAGAGTAGACTATGGCTTGTAGAGAAATTGATTTGATTGTGATTCACTGTTCGGCCACGCGTGCCGACCGTTGTTTTACGGAGCACGACCTTGAGGCGGCCCACCGCCGCCGGGGATTCAACGGATGCGGCTATCACTTTTATATCCGCAAGAACGGGGATATAAAAACCATGCGCCCCGTTGGGCGGATTGGGGCGCATACACGAGGCTGCAACGCACGTTCCATCGGCATCTGCTATGAGGGCGGATTGGACGAAAAAGGGAGGCCTACCGATACGCGTACAGGGTGGCAGCGCCATTCGCTGCGCGTGCTGGTGCGCACGTTGCTGCTGGACTATCCGGGCTGCCGCATCTGCGGACATCGGGACCTTAGCCCCGACTTGAACGGGAACGGAGAGATTGAACCCGAAGAATGGGTGAAGCAATGCCCTTGCTTTGAGGTGTCGAAAGAGCAGTGGTAAAAATGGGGTGGGGTGTTTTTTAAACGTTCGTTTAAAGAACACCCTTTCAGCATCCTGTCACATATGCATGTTACCGGTTATTTGAAAAAGATTTTTTCACAACACATAAATCGCCTAAGTAATTGATAATAAGAGGTATTGATTTGTTTTGATAAATTATAATTAAAATATTTTGAATAAAATTTGCAGTTCCATCTTCATGTTCTTATATTTGTGTTTTCAGACGAACGTTTAAAAAACAGACCACATGAAACAACTCGCTGTAATACTGCTGTTTATGGCATGCTTTGTAGAAAGTAGGGCGAGTGGCGCTCTTGCTGACGATTCTCTGTATTGTTTTCGTTTTGTTCGGGGCAAAGGTATGTTCTACGTACCCTACAAGGGGAACGGGCAAGCGTTGGAACGCCTTATGGTCTTGATAGGCATGCATCGGGAAGATATCCTTTCGGGCAACATTCCGGTATTTGTGGAGGGTTTTTGCCCCGACCGCAAGACTGCCCGCGAGCGCAGCAACCGCGTGAAGAGCGAAATGATACTGCGGGGCGGTTTGCACGAAGCATGCTTCCGCACCGTCAACCATGTGCAGGAAGGCGATTATGTGGAAGTGCGTCTGAGGCTTCCCGCCGCACCGCAGGCTTCGGAGCAGGCGGATGATGCAGACGCGGTTTCCGAAACGGAGAATATGCCCCATGACATAGATACCACTCATTGCGCTGCAGATACGGCGGTTGTTCCGGCAGCCTCCTTGTCTGCGTCGCCGCTTGGCTCGCAGCCGGACAAAGACGGGCGGCACGACTTCGGGTCGGCCTTTGCGCTCCGCACCAACCTCTTGCGCCTTGCCACCCTCACCGCCGATTTCGGCTTGGAATATCGCATGGCGGATGCCCGCATCGCCATTCTCCTGAACGGCACTTATGCCGACTGGGGCTGGAAAGAGAAGCAACGCCGCTACAAAATCTGGCGTGTCTCCCCCGAAGCACGCTATTATCTCGGCACCCGCCGCCGCGGCTTTCTGGGAGCCATGTACCACCGGGGCAGCTACCACTACAAACTGGATGTTACGGGCAAGGCCGGCGACTATCAGGGCGGAGGCATTACGGGCGGTTACCGCCTGCCCCTCACCCGTCATTGGGCTTTCGACTTCCATGCCGCCGCAGGCTATACTCGTGCCGAATACGACGAATACACCCGCATCGGGACGGTCAACGTCCTCCGCAACAAAAGCGGAAAACTCGTGAAAGATTATTGGGGCATCAATCAGCTGGGCGTTTCCCTGCTGTACGATTTCTGAAAACAACGAACAGTAACCGATGAACTTATGAAGAACCCTATATTTTCAAAATCATGTCTTGGGTGGCTTGCCCTGTGGGTGGCGTTTGCCGCCTGCGAGCGCGACGACACTTTCTGCAACACGCCGCATCCCGCCGAAGGCGCCTTGCTGCTGCACACCGGCTATGCCGGCAACTACTACATGAAGGTGCAGGACTACCACACGAGCGTTCCCGCGGCCGATTTCCCCTGTCCGCAGGTCTTTGCTCCCGGCAGCTATACGCTCTCCGTATTCAACCTGCCCGAAGGCATGGAGCGTGCGGACAACCGGGTGGGCGTGGCATCCCTGCCGGACGGCACGCTGCTTCCGCAACCCGGAGTGCTCTATGGCAATGCCGCAACCATAGGCATTGCGGCGGACGACACCCTTGCGGTGACTCTTCCGATGAAGCAGCTCACCCGCCGCCTGACGTTGAAGATGAAACTGGCGGGCGGCAACCCCGGCATTCTGGCAGGAACCGAAGCCTCCATAACCGGCATTGCCCCTGCATTGGACATCGCTGCTTTGAAGCTGCAGGGCGATCCTGCTACGGTGCGTCCTGTCTTTGTGCGCGAAGGCGATGTGCTGACGGCGGAGCTCAACTTGCTGGGTACGGCTGCGGATGTGCGGCAGGAGTTCATCATCGTGCTCATTGCCACCGACGGACAGCGGCAGACGCTGGCGCGTGACATGACCGGGGCGCTCTCCGACTTCAACCGGGGAACAGCCCCCATGATGCTGGACGCCACGCTGGAGCTGATGAACGATGCGCTGCCCGATGCGGACATCACCGACTGGGTGCCCTCCGGAAGCGAAGAGGGGGATGCTGTGTGAAACGGATAGACGGATGAATAATTTTAAAATAGCGAATAACAATGAAAGCGAACGTATTTATGATTTTGGCTGCGGGGCTGTTGCTCGGTGCTTGCAGTAACGACAATGAGCCGACAGACAACGCCAACGGCGTGGCGGCAGTATTCACCACCAATCTGGACGGACGCGTGCAGACACGTATGGCGGACGACAAGTGGGCGGAGGACGATGCCATCGGTATCTTCTCGCTGAATGATGAAATGCAGGGGGTGATGATAGACGATGTGGAGCAGAGCAACAACGCGGTCAACCTGAAATACACCCGTAGCTCAACTGCTTGGGACGGCGGGACTACCGCTTTCCGCTTCAAAAATCCGGCAGATGCTATGGTGACTTTCAGGGCGTACTATCCGTATACAGCGGATGCCGATATTACGGACGGCGCAGGAGAAAAGAAAGATGGGACAATCGCTTTCGAAGCCACCGACCAGAGCCTTGCAGGACAGGTGAAGTTCGACTTCCTGTTTGCGGATAAGGATGGGAGTGGAAATGCACCCGTCGGAAGCAAGAACAGTCCCAATGTGAATTTCCAGTTTGTACATTCCATGACGAAAATTATTATTGTGCTAAAGGCCGACGGCAGTTCTGTGGAGGACTTGGGCACAATGGCGCCTACGCTGAAGGGCCTGAAGTCCAAAGGCACGTTCAGCCTGGCTAATGGTGTGGCGGCTCTTGCCGGTGATGCCGCGGTTGTAGACCTTCTCCTGTCCAACCAGACGGAGACTGCTAATACTGCTACCCAACAGTCTTTCGTGGCAATCGTTCCTCCCCAAACGGCTTCTGCGGATGTCTTTCTGACGATTGCATCGGGCAGCGACAGCTATCTGAGTGCCAGAATCCTGTCGGGAAAGGAACTGACGGCCGGCAAATGCTATACCGTAACTGTCACTGTGAAGAAACTGGAACTGGTGGTGGAAAGCAGCGATATTACGCCTTGGACACCGGAGAACGGTGGCAACTCTGACGCAATCCTGCAATAAAAAAAAGACGCATGTATGAAAACCGCAATCTTTAGATTTTTCAGTTTCTGTTTCGCACTCCTGCTGCTTGCCGCCTGTTCGCGCGACGGGCAGCCGTTCCTGCCGGACGATACCGGCAAGGACGACGGGGATATTCCCGTAGACATCGTGGTGTCCAGAAGCACGTTTACCGGAGCAGGCGACGGTGGAGAAACCGATACGAAATTCACTCCCGGCTGCCACATCGGTGTGTCGGTGGGTGGCAGTGCGGCCTATCAGAACGTGCAGTACAAATACCCTGCAAGCGGTTCGGCATTGGTGGCGGTAGGCGAAAAAATCTATTGCGGGGAGCATTCTGCTTCGACAGTGAAAGCCTATTATCCTTACCGGAGTGACGGAGCCTATTCCACCGCTTTTGTGGAAGCCGACCAAAGCAGCAGCGATAATTACTATAAGAGCGATGCTCTTGCAGCCAACGGAACAATCAGCAATAGCGCACTAGGGCTGCGGTTCGCTCACCGCATGGCAAAAGTGATCTTTACATTCAATGAAGATGTAACGGAGGTAACCATTCTCAATCAATCACTGAATACAAGTGCCGTTACGGGGAGTTCCTCAATCAAACCATATAGAGAGAGTGCGCGGAAGTGGAAGGCTTGCATTGTGCCGGGACAGACGCAACTGAAAATGAATTGCAAAAAAGGCGGAGCAAAGTTTGAAATTACGTGTAATGTAGGTGGCGGTATGGTTGAGGGAAAGCAATATACTTTTAATGTAAATAAATGGAAAAACAAAGATGGACATATACCTTGGGACCTATCGGTAGGCTCTCTGACAATAGTAGGTAATGACTCTTATTATATTACACAAAGTTCTTCCGGGACTACCGGTAATAATATCACTGTTGTAAATGGCGCTCCAACCATATATATTGATGGCTTAAATGTATCTGCCGGGATAGCATTCCATATTCAAAATGGTAACCCTACTGTTAGGGTAGTAAATAGTAACACCTTGAAAAGTACTGATTATGGTGCCTCGGGCATTCAATTGGGGAATGATTGGACAAGTGGAAGCATTAAGATTGTAGGTTCCGGGAAACTGACGGCAATAGGTGGAAATTTAGGATGTGGAATAGGTACGATATATAGTGCTACCGGTGGCTGGCATATTAATATTGAGGATTGTACGGTTATAGCACAAGCGAATGGAAGTGATCCGGCAGGTATTGGTTCGCGTGGTTGTGCGTCTTGCGGTAACATTACTATTAAAAATGCATGGATAACTTCGACCGGAGCCACAGGGGGAGCCGGGATTGGCAGCGGGAGAGGAGGAACGTGCGGCAATATAACTATTACTCTGAAGCAAGGAGATACTAAAGAAAATTTTTTGGGAAGAATGAAAGGATTTACAGGAGTTGGTGCCGGAGCTGACGGCGGTAAATGTGGAACTATCGCCTGGCATTAATAAATGAAATAACCAGTTGGAATAAACGATGTGCGGTCGGATGCTTGTGCATCCGTCTCGTAGCAGCAGATGTGGTGATCTGTGGCAATCAGTTGTGCTTGGGGGCTGTCCGAAAGAGGATGCCCCCTTCTTGCATCTAAGGACTTTATAAATACATCCGGATACATGGGCGACGTTCGGCGGCGCCCGGCGGTCGGTGTTGCCTCCGCTCGGTGTTATCTTTGTTTCACCAATCCGGCAGAACCGGTAGCCGGGATGGTGGAGAAACCAAAGACAATATTCACTTAAAAAAAGTAAAAAGGAGACAAGAGTATGGCTATTGTATTTAAAAAAGCATTGCGTAAGAATGTGGCGGACCAAACGGCTGCGGCGAAGTATTACCCGCAACTGCTCACCTTGGGACAGAGCGTGGGCATCGACAAGATTGCGTACCAGATGAAAGAGAACAGTTCGCTCTCCAAAGGTGATATTCTCAGCGTGATTGCCAACTTCGTGGAGTGCATGCGCAAGAACCTGTACAACGGACATTCGGTGAACATCCGCGATTTCGGGGTGTTCAGCCTCTCGGCGCGTACCGAGGGCTCGGAAACGGAGAAGGACTGTACGGCAAAGAAGATACGGACAGTGCGCATCAACTTCCGCCCTTCGACCGGCGTGCGCCCCGATTTGGCCTCTACACGCGCCGAAGACGCAATGGAGTTCGTGGATCTGCAAACCTACCTGAACGGGCAGAAAGAAGAGGAGGATGCAGGCGGCGGTGTGCCGGGCGGCGGCGAGGAACAGGACCCGTTGGGATGATCTGTATCTGTGGTATGAACAAAAAGAAAGGAGTGAAAGATGAAAGCGATTATTGAAAAAATGCTGGAATGCCTGCTGGCGTTCCTCCCGTTCCTCTCCAAACGGAGCAAGAAGAAAGTGGAGAAGATGAAAGAGTTCAGCGAGCTGGTGAGGGAACAGTACGGCTTCCTCGTCGGGCAACTGGAGAAGGTGTTGCAGGACTACTTCGGGCTGAGTGCACGCGTGAAGGAGATGCACACCGAAATCTTCTCGCTGAAAGCGGAGCTGGCGAAAGCGTTGACTTGCCGCTGCATGCGGGAGAATTGCGACAGGCGGCTGGCGGTGGACGGCACTGCGGCTGTGTAAAGATTTCGCCCTTGCAGGCCGGCCGGCTTGCAGGGGCGGAACTTTTTTTTGTGCTTTATGGGGGGCAGTGGCTTTTTTTACACCGGAGTATGTTGTGTGTTCCCGATGAAAAGAAGTATATTTGCCCCTATCTATATAAATAATAATGATGTATAAACAATTATGGAAAATCAGGAGAATAATAACGGACAATTGCAGATTGAACTGAAAGAGGAAGTAGCGCAAGGCACGTATGCCAATCTTGCCATTATCACCCATTCCAGCTCGGAGTTTATCGTGGATTTTGTGCGGGTGATGCCGGGGATGCCCAAAGCCGGAGTGCAGTCGCGCATCGTGCTGGCGCCCGAACACGCCAAACGCCTGCTGCGCGCGCTCGAAGAGAACATAGGCAAATATGAACGCGCTTTTGGTCCCATTCGCATGCCGGACGAACAGCCCCTCCCGCCGTTGCCCAACATCAAGGGGGAAGCATAAAATCAAAAAAAAACTTGTAGTGCATTGATTATTCAAAACTTATTAGTATCTTTGCAGCCCAAAAGTGTATAGTTTTGAATTAATATAAACAATAATATATAACTAAAAACAATTAAAATGCCTACAATTCAGCAATTAGTAAGAAAAGGACGCGAGGTTTTGGTAGAGAAAAGTAAGTCTCCCGCCTTGGATTCTTGTCCTCAAAGACGTGGCGTTTGCGTGAGAGTGTACACTACCACTCCGAAGAAACCGAATTCAGCTATGCGTAAAGTAGCTCGTGTACGTTTGACCAACGGTAAAGAGGTGAACTCTTATATTCCGGGAGAAGGTCACAACTTGCAGGAACACTCAATCGTATTGGTGCGCGGCGGTCGTGTGAAAGACCTTCCGGGTGTACGTTATCACATCGTTCGTGGTACTTTGGATACCGCAGGCGTTGCCAACCGTACTCAGAGACGTTCCAAATACGGTGCTAAGCGTCCGAAACCGGGACAGGCTGCTCCCGCTAAGAAGAAATAATCAAGCGGCCGAAACTGATAAGCAGTAAAAATTAAAAGTAATAACTTACGTTTTAGTTTGTTGGAAATGCTAAAGGTTGAGTAAATTCTCCGGTGGGAGAGTTGAAGAAAACAGAAGTAAACAACCAAGAACGAAAAACATTATTCTTTCAGACAAATGAGAAAAGCAAAACCTAAAAAACGCGTTATCCTTCCGGATCCCGTTTTTAATGATGTGAAAGTTTCCAAATTCGTAAACCACCTGATGTACGACGGAAAGAAGAATACCTCTTACGAAATCTTCTACGCCGCTCTGGAAACAGTGAAGAACAAAATGCAGAACGAAGAGAAATCAGCTCTTGAAATCTGGAAAAAAGCATTGGACAACGTAACTCCTCAAGTGGAAGTAAAGTCTCGCCGCGTAGGTGGTGCCACTTTCCAAGTTCCTACTGAAATCCGTCCCGACCGTAAAGAGTCTATCTCTATGAAGAATCTGATTATTTTTGCACGCAAACGTGGCGGTAAGTCTATGGCTGATAAGCTGGCTGCTGAAATCATGGATGCTTTCAACGAACAAGGCGGTGCTTACAAACGTAAAGAAGATATGCACAGAATGGCTGAAGCCAACCGCGCATTTGCTCATTTCAGATTCTAATATACTATAAGAGACTGACAATCGAAGATTAAAAAACTTAAAGTAAAAGGAATTAGAAAATGGCAAAGAATGATTTACATTTGACACGCAATATCGGTATCATGGCTCACATCGATGCCGGAAAAACCACAACCTCTGAACGTATTTTGTTTTATACGGGTTTGACCCACAAAATCGGTGAGGTGCATGACGGTGCCGCTACAATGGACTGGATGGAGCAAGAGCAGGAACGTGGTATCACTATCACCTCCGCAGCCACCACTACCCGTTGGAAATATGCCGGTAATACGTACAAAATCAACTTGATTGATACTCCGGGACACGTTGACTTTACCGCTGAGGTGGAACGTTCTTTGCGTATTCTTGACGGCGCCGTTGCTGCTTACTGTGCAGTAGGTGGCGTTGAGCCGCAATCCGAAACCGTTTGGCGTCAGGCCGACAAATACAACGTTCCGCGTATCGCATACGTTAACAAAATGGACCGTTCGGGCGCCGACTTCTTCGAAGTTGTCCGCCAGATGAAGGACGTTTTGGGAGCAAACCCTTGTCCTATCGTTGTGCCTATCGGTGCCGAAGAGTCTTTCAAAGGCCTGGTGGACCTTATCAAGATGAAAGCTATCTACTGGCATGATGAAACAATGGGCGCTGACTACACAGTGGAGGAAATTCCTGCCGACCTGGTGGACGAAGCCAACGAATGGAGAGATAAAATGCTCGAAAAAGTAGCTGAGTTTGACGATGCCCTGATGGAGAAATATTTCGATGATCCTTCCACTATCACAGAAGAGGAAGTGTTGAGAGCTCTCCGTAACGCTACCGTAAAAATGGCTGTCGTTCCTATGTTGTGCGGTTCTTCATTCAAGAACAAAGGTGTGCAGACATTGCTCGACTACGTTTGCGCATTCCTGCCTTCTCCGCTGGATACAGAGAACGTTATCGGTACAAATCCTGAAACCGGTGCCGAAGAGGACCGTAAGCCGAGCGAAGATGAAAAGACTTCTGCTTTGGCGTTCAAGATCGCAACCGACCCGTATGTAGGCCGTCTGACTTTCTTCCGCGTTTACTCCGGTAAGATCGAAGCCGGTTCTTATATCTACAACTCTCGCTCCGGTAAGAAGGAACGTGTTTCACGTCTGTTCCAGATGCACTCAAACAAGCAGAATCCTGTTGAGGTGATCGGTGCCGGTGATATCGGCGCTGGTGTAGGCTTCAAGGATATACATACCGGTGATACGCTGTGCGACGAGACTGCACCGATCGTATTGGAATCTATGGACTTCCCCGAACCGGTAATCGGTATCGCCGTTGAGCCTAAGACTCAGAAGGATATGGATAAGCTGTCTAATGGCTTGGCCAAGTTGGCCGAAGAAGACCCGACGTTCACAGTGAAGACTGACGAACAGACAGGCCAGACGGTTATCTCCGGTATGGGTGAGCTTCACTTGGATATCATCATCGACCGTCTGAAACGTGAGTTCAAGGTTGAATGTAACCAGGGTAAGCCTCAGGTTAACTATAAGGAAGCTATCACGAAGACTGTTAACTTGCGTGAAGTTTACAAGAAGCAGTCGGGTGGTCGTGGTAAGTTTGCGGACATCATCGTGAATATCGGCCCGGTTGATGAGGATTTCACTCAAGGCGGCTTGCAGTTTGTTGACGAAGTGAAGGGTGGTAACATTCCTAAGGAATTCATCCCGTCCGTACAGAAGGGTTTCACAACTGCAATGAAGAACGGTGTATTGGCAGGCTATCCGCTGGATTCACTGAAGGTGACTTTGGTAGACGGTTCTTTCCACCCGGTAGACTCCGACCAGCTGTCATTCGAAATCTGTGCCATCCAAGCCTACAAGAATGCTTGCGCCAAGGCAGGTCCGGTATTGATGGAACCTATCATGAAACTGGAAGTTGTTACTCCGGAAGAAAACATGGGTGACGTTATCGGTGACTTGAACAAGCGCCGCGGCCAGGTAGAAGGTATGGAATCAAGCCGTTCGGGTGCCCGCATCGTGAAAGCAATGGTTCCGCTGGCAGAAATGTTCGGTTACGTAACCGCGTTGCGTACCATCACTTCGGGTCGTGCAACCTCTTCAATGGTATACTCTCACCATGCACAGGTTTCCAACTCTATCGCCAAGGCGGTATTGGAAGAAGTGAAAGGTCGTGCAGACTTGCTCTAAATAATAAACTGAAAAAGTCCGTAGGTTAGCGAATGACTCTTAACCTACGGAACTTTCTTGTATAAATAACACTATTAATAATTAAGACAGTAATGAGTCAAAAAATTAGAATCAAACTGAAATCTTACGACCACAACTTGGTTGACAAATCAGCTGAGAAAATTGTAAGAACGGTGAAGACAACGGGCGCAATCGTTAGCGGTCCTATTCCTCTTCCTACGCATAAGCGTATCTTTACCGTAAACCGTTCGACTTTCGTTAACAAGAAGTCGCGTGAACAATTCGAACTCTCTTCTTATAAGAGACTGATCGACATCTATAGCTCAACAGCTAAGACCGTAGATGCTCTGATGAAGTTGGAGTTGCCGAGTGGTGTGGAAGTAGAAATCAAAGTGTAAGTATTAAAAATTAAGTGAAATGCCAGGATTATTAGGAAAAAAAATCGGAATGACATCCGTTTTCAGTGCCGAGGGTAAGAATGTACCATGCACTGTTATCGAAGCAGGTCCTTGTGTTGTTACTCAAGTGAAAACTGTAGAAAAGGACGGCTATCAGGCTGTTCAGTTGGGTTTCCAGGACAAAAAGGAAAAACACACTACAAAGCCCCTGATGGGCCACTTCAAGAAAGCTGGAGTAACTCCCAAGAAACACTTGGCTGAGTTCAAGGAATTTGAGACAGAATTGAATCTGGGTGATACTGTTACCGTAGAATTGTTTGAAGGCGCTGACTTCGTTGACGTTGTCGGAACTTCTAAGGGTAAAGGTTTCCAGGGTGTTGTGAAACGTCATGGTTTCGGCGGTGTGGGTCAGACTACTCATGGTCAGCACAATCGCGCCCGTAAGCCGGGTTCTATCGGTGCTTGTTCTTACCCTGCAAAAGTATTCAAAGGAATGCGCATGGGCGGACAGCTTGGTGGAGACAGGGTAACTGTTCAAAATCTGCAAGTATTAAAAGTAATCGCGGAACACAATCTTCTTTTGATTAAGGGTTCTGTTCCTGGTTGCAAAGGTTCAATCGTAATAATTGAGAAATAATGGAAGTTAACGTATATAACATTAAAGGTGAAGACACTGGGAGAAAGATTACGTTAAACGAGTCTATCTTCGGAATTGAGCCCAACGACCACGCTATCTACCTGGACGTTAAGCAGTTTATGGCTAACCAGCGTCAGGGTACACACAAGTCAAAGGAAAGAAGCGAAATCAGCGGTTCTACCCGCAAAATCGGTCGCCAGAAAGGTGGCGGTGGTGCACGTCGTGGTGACATGAACTCACCGGTTCTCGTTGGTGGTGGACGTGTATTCGGTCCGAAACCGAGAGATTACTTCTTCAAACTGAATAAGAAAGTAAAGGCTCTGGCACGCAAGTCGGCTTTGTCTTACAAGGCACAGAACAATGGCATCATTGTAGTGGAAGACTTCAACTTTGAAGCTCCTAAGACTAAAGATTTTGTTGTTATGACAAAAAATCTTAAAGTTTCTGACAAAAAGCTGCTTGTAATTTTACCGGAAGCAAATAAAAACGTATATTTGTCGGCTCGTAACGTGAAGGGCGCTAATGTGCAGACTGTCTCAGGGTTAAATACTTACAGAGTATTGGACGCTGGAGTTGTTGTGTTTGCTGAAAGCGCACTTTCTGCTATCGACAATATCTTAATGTAAAAAGGAGGCTTAAATAATGGGAATTATTATTAAACCGTTAGTGACAGAAAAAATGACAGCAATTACTGATAAGGCGAACAATCGTTTCGGCTTTATCGTGCGTCCTGAAGCTAATAAACTGGAAATTAAGAACGAAGTAGAAGCCCTTTACAACGTTACCGTAGTTGATGTGAATACAATCCGTTATGCCGGCAAGAACAAGAGCCGTTATACACGCGCAGGTATCATCAACGGACGTACAAACGCTTACAAAAAAGCGGTTGTTACGTTGAAAGAAGGAGATACTATTGATTTTTATAGCAATATTTAAAAGAAATGGCAGTACGTAAATTTAAGCCCACAACACCGGGGCAAAGACATAAAATTATTGGTACTTTCGAAGAGATTACTGCACGAGTACCAGAAAAGTCTCTTGTATTTGGTAAGAAATCTACTGGTGGTCGTAACAATACTGGTAAAATGACCATGCGCTACATCGGTGGCGGCAGTAAGAAGATTATCCGTATCATTGATTTCAAGAGAAATAAAGACGGTGTACCTGCAGTGGTTAAAACAATCGAATACGATCCGAACCGTTCGGCACGTATCGCTCTGTTGTTTTATGCAGATGGTGAAAAAAGATATATTATTGCTCCCAATGGATTGCAAGTTGGCGCGACTTTGATGTCAGGTGAAACAGCTGCTCCGGAAATCGGTAATGCTCTTCCGCTTCAGAATATTCCCGTCGGTACTGTAATTCACAACATCGAATTACGTCCGGGTCAAGGCGCTGCTTTGGTTCGCTCGGCTGGTAACTTCGCTCAGTTGACTTCAAGAGAAGGTAAATACTGCGTTATTAAGTTGCCTTCTGGTGAGGTTCGTCAGATCCTCAGCACATGTAAGGCTACTGTGGGTAGCGTTGGTAACTCAGATCATGGATTGGAAAGTTCAGGTAAAGCTGGACGTTCTCGTTGGTTAGGACGTCGTCCGCGTAACCGTGGTGTTGTTATGAACCCGGTTGATCACCCGATGGGTGGTGGTGAAGGACGTGCTTCAGGAGGACACCCGAGATCTCGTAAGGGATTGTACGCTAAGGGTCTTAAGACAAGAGCTCCGAAGAAACAATCGTCTAAGTATATTATTGAGAGAAGAAAGAAGTAATCTGATTAATTGAGTAAATTATGAGTCGTTCATTAAAAAAAGGTCCGTATATTAACGTAAAGCTTGAGAAAAAAGTGCTTGCCATGAATGAATCGGGCAAGAAAGTGGTAGTTAAGACCTGGGCCAGAGCTTCAATGATTTCGCCTGATTTCGTAGGCCATACTGTTGCAGTTCACAATGGAAATAAATTTATTCCTGTTTATGTTACCGAAAATATGGTAGGACACAAGTTGGGCGAGTTCGCTCCAACTCGTACATTCAGAGGACACGCTGGTAACAAGAAAAAATAAAACAGGATTTATCTGAAATAATAAAGTAATAATATAATGGGAGCAAGAAAAAAAATATCGGCTGAAAAAAGAAAAGAAGCCCTTAAGACCATGTATTTTGCGAAATTGCAAAATGTTCCTACTTCCCCCCGTAAAATGCGTCTCGTGGCTGACATGATTCGTGGGATGGAAGTGAACAGAGCACTCGGCGTTTTGAAGTTCTCCTCAAAGGAGGCTGCAGCCAGAGTGGAGAAATTGCTGCGCTCTGCAATTGCTAACTGGGAGCAGAAAAACGAACGTAAAGCTGAAAGTGGCGAGCTGTTCGTAACCAAGATTTTTGTTGATGGTGGTGCTACACTCAAAAGAATGAGACCGGCTCCGCAGGGTAGAGGTTACAGAATCCGCAAACGTTCAAACCACGTAACGTTGTTCGTTGGTTCTAAAAGTAATAACGAAGATCAAAATTAAGGTAAATGGGACAAAAAGTTAATCCAATAAGCAACCGTTTAGGAATTATCAGAGGATGGGATTCCAATTGGTATGGTGGAAAGAATTACGGCGACTCTTTGCTGGAAGATAGCAAGATTCGTAAATATTTGAACGCTCGTCTTGCTAAAGCAAGCGTTTCAAGAATTGTAATCGAACGTACACTGAAACTCGTGACTATTACCGTTTGTACAGCACGTCCGGGTATCATTATCGGTAAAGGTGGCCAAGAAGTTGACAAGTTGAAGGAAGAGTTGAAGAAGGTCACTGATAAAGATATCCAGATCAATATCTTCGAAGTTAAAAGACCTGAGCTGGACGCTGTTATCGTGGCTAACAACATCGCTCGCCAGGTAGAAGGTAAAATTGCCTACCGCCGCGCTATCAAAATGGCTATCGCTAACACTATGCGTATGGGTGCGGAAGGTATCAAAATTCAGATTTCAGGACGTTTGAATGGCGCAGAAATGGCCCGTTCTGAAATGTATAAGGAAGGAAGAACTCCGTTGCACACTTTCAGAGCAGACATTGACTACTGTCATGCAGAAGCATTGACGAAGGTTGGTCTTCTCGGTATTAAAGTTTGGATTTGTAGAGGTGAAGTTTATGGTAAGAAGGAGTTGGCTCCGAACTTTACGCAAAGCAAAGAAAGTGGTCGTGGAAGCAATAGCGGAAACAATGGCGGAAAGAACTTCAAAAGAAAGAAAAATAATCGCTAACGAATTTGATTTTTAGGAATTATGTTACAACCGAAAAAGACAAAATTCAGAAGACAACAAAAAGGCCGTCAAAAAGGTAATGCCCAAAGAGGAAACCAGTTGGCTTTCGGTTCTTTTGGTATTAAGGCCTTGGAGACGAAGTGGATTACAGGCCGTCAGATTGAAGCTGCGCGTATTGCAGTGACAAGATATATGCAACGTCAAGGACAGATTTGGATTCGTATTTTCCCGGATAAACCTATTACAAGAAAACCTGCTGATGTACGTATGGGTAAAGGTAAGGGTGCGCCGGAAGGATTCGTTGCTCCTGTTACACCGGGTAGAATTATTATCGAAGCTGAAGGAGTATCTTATGAAATCGCAAAAGAAGCTTTGCGCTTAGCTGCACAGAAGCTCCCTATCACAACTAAGTTTGTGGTTAGACGTGATTATGATATCCAAAATCAAAATGCGTAAGAAGTATGAAAATTGCAGAAATTAAAGAAATGACTACCAGTGACTTGGTAGAAAGAGTAGAAGCAGAAGTGGCTAATTATAGCCAAATGGTTTTAAATCATTCTATTTCTCCTTTGGATAATCCTGCTCAGATCAAACAATTACGCAGGACTATTGCGCGTATGAAAACTGAATTACGCCAAAGAGAACTTAACAATAAATGATGAGCTTGATGGAAGCAAGAAATTTAAGAAAAGAAAGAACTGGGATTGTGCTGAGCAATAAGATGGATAAGACCATCACCGTTGCAGCTAAGTTTAAGGAAAAACATCCCATATATGGTAAGTTCGTTAGTAAGACGAAAAAGTACCATGCTCATGATGAAAAGAATGAGTGCAATATCGGCGATACTGTACACATCATGGAAACTCGTCCTTTGAGCAAGACTAAGAGATGGAGATTGGTTGAAATAATTGAAAGAGCTAAGTAATTATGATACAAGTAGAATCCAGACTTACAGTATGTGATAATAGTGGAGCAAAAGAGGCTCTCTGTATCCGCGTTTTAGGCGGTACAGGCCGTCGCTATGCTTCAGTAGGGGACGTGATTGTTGTTTCTGTAAAGAGCGTTATCCCTTCAAGTGATGTTAAAAAAGGTGCAGTGTCTAAAGCTTTGATCGTACGTACTAAGAAAGAAATCCGTCGTGCTGATGGTTCTTATATACGTTTTGATGATAATGCTTGCGTGTTGCTGAACAATGCAGGTGAAATTAGAGGTAGTCGTATTTTCGGTCCGGTAGCTCGTGAACTTCGTGCTACTAACATGAAAGTTGTGTCACTCGCTCCTGAAGTACTTTAATTTTGTAAAAGATTTAAGTAATGAGTAAATTACATATTAAAAAAGGCGATACAGTTTACGTAAATTCTGGTGAAGACAAAGGTAAGACTGGTCGTGTATTGAAGGTTCTTGTTGATAAAAAACGTGCAATCGTTGAAGGTATCAACATGGTGTCTAAGAGCACAAAACCGAATGCAAAGAACCCGCAAGGTGGTATCGTGAAGCAAGAAGCTTCTATCCACATTTCAAACTTGAACCCGGTTGATCCAAAAACTGGTAAAGCAACGCGTGTTGGTAGAAAAGAGAGTGCTGATGGCACTTTAGTGCGTTATTCTAAAAAATCAGGAGAGGAGATTAAGTAATGAGTAATACTGCTAGCCTTAAGAAAGAATATGCAGAGCGTATTGCGCCTGCATTGAAATCACAGTTCCAGTATTCTTCTTCAATGCAGGTACCCGTACTTAAGAAGATTGTTATCAATCAGGGTTTAGGTATGGCCGTTGCTGATAAGAAGATTATCGAAGTGGCAATTAATGAAATGACTGCTATCACCGGCCAAAAAGCTGTTGCAACCATTTCTCGTAAAGATATCGCTAACTTTAAGTTGCGTAAGAAAATGCCGATTGGTGTTATGGTAACTTTGCGTCGTGAGAGAATGTACGAATTTCTTGAAAAATTAGTTCGTGTAGCTCTGCCGCGTATCCGCGACTTCAAGGGCATTGAAAGTAAGTTCGATGGTAAGGGTAACTATACCCTTGGTATTCAGGAACAAATCATTTTCCCTGAAATTAATATCGATAGTATTACCAGAATTCTCGGAATGAATATTACCTTTGTAACCTCTGCGCAAACAGATGAAGAAGGTTATGCCTTGTTGAAAGAATTCGGTTTACCGTTTAAGAACGCTAAAAAAGATTGATAATATGGCAAAGGAATCAATGAAAGCACGTGAAGTAAAGCGTGCTAAATTAGTAGCCAAATATGCCGAGAAAAGAGCTGCATTGAAGCAAATCGTTAGAACAGGTGATCCTGCTGAAGCTTTTGAAGCTGCACAGAAATTGCAGGAGTTGCCGAAGAATTCTAACCCGATTCGTATGCACAACCGTTGCAAACTGACTGGCCGTCCTAAAGGATATATCCGTCAGTTCGGTATCTCCAGAATTCAGTTCCGTGAGATGGCATCCAACGGTCTTATTCCAGGTGTAAAGAAAGCAAGCTGGTAATTTGTGTTTTTTAAATATTGTCAGGGTAGTCCTGATTAATTTAATTTATTTTTATATGACTGATCCAATAGCAGATTATTTGACGAGGTTGCGGAACGCTATTCAAGCAAAGCACAGAGTTGTTGAAGTTCCCGCTTCAAATTTGAAAAAAGAAATCACAAAGATTCTTTTTGAGAAAGGCTACATCCTTAATTATAAGTTTGTAGAAGATGGTCCTCAAGGTACTATTAAGGTTGCCTTGAAGTATGATCCGGTTAACAAAGTGAACGCTATCAAAAAACTGGAAAGAATTTCTTCTCCGGGTTTGCGTCAATATACCGGTTATAAAGATATGCCGCGAGTTATTAATGGTTTGGGTATTGCTATAATATCTACTTCCAAAGGTGTAATGACCAACAAAGAAGCCGCTGAATTGAAGATCGGTGGTGAAGTTTTGTGTTATGTATATTAATAGGAGGAATTAGCAATGTCAAGAATAGGAAAATTACCCATTAGTATTCCCGCTGGAGTAACAGTTACTCTGAAGGATGATGTGGTTACCGTAAAGGGACCAAAAGGCGAAATGAGCCAATACGTAAATCCTGCTATCAATGTTGCCATCGAAGAAGGCCATGTCGTTATGACAGAGAATGAAAATGCAATGCTGGATAATCCGAAGCAGAAGCATGCATTCCACGGTCTGTACCGTTCATTGGTTCACAACATGGTTGTCGGTGTATCAGAAGGATATAAGAAAGAGTTGGAACTTGTCGGTGTAGGTTACCGCGCTTCTAATCAAGGCAATATTATTGAACTGAACTTGGGCTATACGCACAGTATCTTTATTCAGTTACCTGCTGAGATCAAAGTAGAAACTAAGTCTGAAAGAAATAAGAATCCTCTTATCATTTTGGAATCTTGTGACAAACAATTGCTTGGTCAAGTTTGCTCTAAAATACGTTCTTTCCGTAAGCCTGAACCGTATAAAGGTAAAGGTATTAAGTTTGTTGGCGAAGAAATTCGTAGAAAGTCTGGTAAATCAGCCGGTGCTAAATAATCATTTAAATTGATAGTATTATGACAACAAAAATAGAAAGACGTATTAAGATTAAATATAGAGTACGCAATAAGGTTTCAGGTACAACTGAATGTCCGCGTATGAGTGTGTTTAGAAGCAATAAGCAAATCTATGTTCAGATTATCGACGATTTGTCCGGTAAGACTCTGGCTGCCGCTTCTTCTTTGGGTATGACTGAAAAAATGCCTAAGAAAGAACAAGCTGCCAAAGTAGGTGAACTGATTGCTAAGAAAGCTCAGGAAGCAGGTATAACTACTGTTGTTTTCGACCGTAATGGTTACTTGTATCATGGGAGAGTAAAAGAAGTAGCTGATGCTGCTCGTAACGGTGGACTTAAATTTTAATCATTATGGCAGGACTTAATAATAGAGTTAAGATTACAAACGATATAGAACTGAAAGACAGATTGGTTGCTATTAATCGTGTAACCAAAGTAACCAAAGGTGGTAGAACTTTTAGTTTCTCTGCTATTGTGGTAGTAGGAAATGAAGAAGGTATCATCGGTTGGGGCCTTGGTAAAGCCGGCGAAGTAACTGCCGCTATTGCCAAAGGTGTTGAAGCTGCAAAGAAGAATCTGACTAAAGTACCTGTATTGAAAGGTACGGTTCCTCATGAGCAGTCTGCTAAGTTCGGTGGTGCTGAGGTATTCATTAAGCCGGCTTCTCATGGTACTGGTGTTGTGGCAGGTGGTGCAATGCGTGCAGTGCTTGAAAGTGTTGGTGTAACGGACGTTTTGGCCAAGTCAAAAGGTTCTTCCAACCCGCACAACTTGGTAAAAGCTACTATCCTGGCATTAAGCGAAATGCGCGATGCACGTATGGTGGCTCAGAACAGAGGAGTTAGTATGGAAAAAGTATTTAGAGGATAAGGAGGAAGAATATGTCGACTATAAAGATTAAACAAGTTAAAAGTAGAATTGGTGCTCCTGCTGATCAGAAGAGAACTCTCGATGCACTGGGACTTCATAAGTTGAATCGTGTGGTTGAACACGAATGTACTCCTTCAATTCTTGGAATGGTGGATAAGGTTAAACACTTGGTTACCATTGTTAAGTAATTATTTGTTGAATATAAAACGAATTACAATATGAACTTAAGTAATTTAAAACCTGCAGAAGGATCTACTAAAACAAGAAAGAGAATCGGACGTGGTCCGGGTTCTGGCTTGGGAGGTACTTCTACCAGAGGTCATAAAGGAGCTAAATCAAGATCTGGATACTCTAAGAAAATCGGTTTTGAAGGTGGTCAGATGCCTCTTCAACGTCGTGTTCCTAAGTTTGGCTTTAAAAATATCAATCGTGTAGAGTATAAAGCTATCAACTTGGATACAATTCAGAAACTGGCAGAAGCTAAGAATTTGCAGACTGTAGGCATCAATGACTTCATCGCTGCAGGTTTCATCTCTTCAAGCCAGTTGGTAAAAGTATTAGGTAACGGAACTTTGACTGCTAAGTTGGATGTACAAGCACATGCATTCTCTAAGACTGCTGTTGCTGCCATCGAAGCTGCTGGTGGACAAGTAGTAAAACTCTAATTCGATGAGAAAAGCTATTGAAACATTAAAGAATATATGGAAAATTGAGGATCTGAGACAACGGATCCTCATTACCATATTGTTTGTGGCAATTTACCGTTTCGGTTCGTATGTTGTATTACCGGGTATTAATCCGGCAATGTTGACACAATTGCATCAACAAACAAGCGAGGGTCTTTTAGCCTTGTTAAACATGTTTTCCGGAGGAGCATTCTCTAATGCATCTATCTTTGCATTAGGTATCATGCCGTATATCTCCGCTTCCATTGTGATTCAGTTGCTGGGTATTGCGGTACCTTATTTCCAAAAATTGCAACGTGAAGGTGAGAGTGGTAGAAGAAAAATGAATCAGTATACTCGTTATTTGACGATTATCATTCTGTTGGTTCAGGCTCCTTCTTATTTGCTCAATCTTAAAATGCAGGCTGGTCCTTCCTTAAATGCTTCATTAGATTGGACTCTGTTTATGCTTACTTCTACCATTATTTTGGCGGCTGGAAGTATGTTTATTTTGTGGCTTGGTGAGAGAATTACAGACAAAGGAATTGGTAATGGTATCTCCTTGATTATCATGGTGGGTATTATTGCACGTTTGCCGCAGTCTTTGTTCCAGGAGTTGATTTCTCGTATGACTGATAAGACTGGTGGTTTGGTTATGTTCTTGATTGAACTTGTAGTCTTGTTGCTTGTCATTGCTTTTGCCATTCTTTTGGTACAAGGTACAAGAAAGATTCCTGTTCAATATGCAAAGAAAATTGTTGGTAACAAACAATACGGTGGTGCAAGACAGTACATCCCTTTGAAAGTAAATGCAGCTAACGTGATGCCTATCATTTTTGCTCAGGCAATCATGTTCATTCCTATTACTCTCGTTGGATTTTCAAATGTAAATAATGCGAGCGGTTTCATACATGCATTAACTGATCATACAAGCTTTTGGTATAATTTGATTTTTGCAGTGTTGATTATATTGTTTACGTATTTCTATACTGCAATTACCATTAACCCGACTCAGATGGCTGAGGATATGAAGAGAAACAATGGTTTCATTCCAGGTATCAAACCGGGAAAGCAAACCGCAGAGTACATTGATGTGATTATGTCACGTATCACTTTGCCGGGTTCTTTCTTTTTGGCTTTGGTTGCTATTATGCCTGCATTTGCCGGTATATTCGGTGTGAAAGCAGAGTTTGCTCAGTTCTTCGGCGGCACATCTTTGTTAATTCTTGTAGGTGTGGTTCTTGATACTCTCCAGCAGGTTGAAAGTCATTTGTTGATGAGACATTATGATGGTTTGCTGAAATCTGGACGTATTAAAGGCCGTAGCGGTACAGTAGCTGCGTATTAATCTTATTTGAAGAATGATATTTCTTAAAACTGACGATGAAATAGAGCTGCTCCGTAAGAGTAATTTGCTTGTGGGGAAAACGTTGGCTGAGATAGCTAAGGTTATAAAGCCCGGAGTTACTACAAAGGAGTTGGATAAAGTGGCGGAAGAGTTCATTAGAGATAATGGTGCTGTCCCTACTTTTAAAGGTTTTCCCAATCAATATGGTGAACCGTTTCCAGCTTCAATTTGTACTTCTGTGAATGAACAGGTTGTACATGGTATTCCGAGTGATGATGTGGTACTGAAAGAAGGGGATGTTGTTTCTGTTGATTGTGGTACTTACATGAACGGCTTTTGCGGTGATTCTGCTTATACGTTTTGTGTGGGAGAAGTTGATGAAGAAGTTCGCAAATTACTGAAAGTTACTAAGGAGGCATTATATATAGGAATACAGAATGCAGTTCAAGGCAAGCGGTTGGGTGATATAGGATATGCTATACAACAACATTGTGAGTCTAATTCTTATGGTGTAGTGCGCGAGTTTGTCGGTCATGGAATCGGTAAGGAAATGCACGAAGATCCTCAAGTTCCTAATTACGGTAAACGTGGTTATGGAACTATGCTGAAAAAAGGATTGTGCATTGCAATCGAACCGATGATTACCTTGGGTAATCGGCAAATTGTAATGGAACGTGACGGTTGGACAGTGAGAACCAAGGACTGCAAATATGCTGCTCATTTTGAACATACCATAGCAGTTGGAAGCGGTGAGGCTGATATATTGTCATCATTCAAATTCATTGAAGAAGTATTAGGAGATAAAGCAATTTAAGAAGTTAATATGGCAAAGCAATCTGCAATAGAACAAGATGGAGTTATAGTTGAAGCATTGTCTAATGCAATGTTTCGTGTTGAATTAGAAAACGGACATGAGATTACTGCACATATTTCCGGTAAGATGAGGATGCATTACATCAAAATCCTGCCGGGTGATAAAGTAAGAGTCGAAATGTCTCCTTACGATTTATCGAAAGGAAGAATTGTATTTAGATATAAATAAAATTAAGATATGAAAGTAAGAGCATCCTTAAAGAAACGTACGCCAGAGTGTAAGATCGTTAGACGTAATGGCCGTTTGTATGTTATTAACAAGAAAAATCCTAAGTATAAACAACGTCAAGGATAATATTATTATTTTTGCAAAAAAAATAATTTAGTATATGGCTATAAGAATAGTTGGTGTCGATTTGCCTCAAAACAAGAGAGGTGAAGTTGCGTTGACCTATGTATATGGAATAGGTCGTAGTAGTTCAGCAAAGATTTTGGATAAAGCAGGTGTTGACAGAGACCTGAAAGTAAAAGACTGGACGGATGATCAGGCTGCCAAGATTCGTGAGATCATTGGTGCAGAGTATAAAGTAGAAGGTGATCTTCGCTCTGAAGTTCAATTGAACATCAAGCGTTTAATGGATATCGGTTGCTACCGTGGTGTACGTCACCGTATCGGTCTCCCTGTTAGAGGCCAGAGTACAAAGAACAACGCTCGTACTCGTAAGGGAAGAAAGAAAACCGTTGCTAATAAGAAAAAAGCTACTAAATAATAATTGTTGATATGGCAAAAAAAACAGTTGCAGCAAAAAAGAGAAATGTAAAGGTAGATGCTAATGGACAGTTGCATGTTCATTCATCTTTCAACAACATTATTGTTTCTCTGGCTAATAGTGAAGGTCAGATTATTTCTTGGTCTTCTGCCGGAAAGATGGGATTTAGAGGTTCTAAGAAGAACACTCCTTATGCAGCACAAATGGCTGCTCAAGACTGTGCTAAGATAGCATATGATCTTGGCTTGAGAAAGGTAAAAGCATATGTGAAGGGTCCAGGTAACGGACGTGAGTCTGCTATTAGAACTATCCACGGTGCAGGTATCGAAGTTACTGAGATCATTGACGTAACTCCGCTTCCACATAATGGTTGTCGTCCTCCGAAAAGACGTAGAGTTTAAGATTTACCTTTAATAAAAATGAAACTTGATATTGTTATTGGATTGTAATTTCTTCTCTACAATCGCGGCTGCAACAAATTAAGTTCATGAATAACAATTAAATATTTAAAAAGAAATGGCTAGATATACTGGACCAAAATCAAGAATAGCCCGTAAATTCGGTGAAGGTATCTTTGGAGCAGATAAAGTATTGTCAAAGAAAAACTATCCTCCCGGACAGCATGGTAATTCAAGAAAGAGAAAGACTTCTGAATATGGTGTTCAACTTCGTGAGAAACAGAAAGCCAAATACACCTATGGAGTTTTGGAAAAACAATTCCGCAACCTGTTTGAGAAGGCAGCTACCGCTAAAGGTATTACCGGTGAGGTGCTTCTTCAATTATTGGAAGGTCGTCTTGACAATGTAGTATTCCGTTTGGGTATTGCTCCGACTCGTGCAGCTGCTCGTCAGTTGGTTAGTCACAAGCATATCACTGTAGATGGTGAAGTGGTAAACATTCCTTCATATGCAGTAAAACCGGGTCAGGTTATTGGCGTTCGTGAAAGATCTAAATCTTTGGAAGTTATCGCTAACTCATTGGCTGGCTTTAATCACAGCAAGTATCCTTGGTTGGAATGGGATGACAATGCTAAAGTAGGTAAGTTGTTGCACATACCTGAAAGAGCAGACATTCCTGAAAACATTAAAGAGCATTTGATTGTAGAATTGTATTCTAAATAATAATTAATTTCATGGCGATATTAGCATTTCAAAAACCTGATAAAGTATTAATGTTGGAAGCGGACTCTAAATTCGGGAAATTCGAATTTCGTCCGTTGGAGCCTGGTTTCGGTATTACCGTAGGTAATGCACTGCGCCGCATCCTGCTTTCTTCATTGGAAGGTTTTGCCATCACTACTATCAAAATAGACGGTGTTGAGCATGAATTCTCCAGTGTTCCAGGAGTAAAAGAGGATGTTACTAACATTATCTTGAATCTGAAACAAGTGAGATTCAAGCAAGTAGTTGAAGAATTCGAGAGCGAGAAAGTAAGTATTACAATCGAGAATTCAAGTGAATTTAAAGCAGGTGACATAGGTAAGTATTTGACTGGATTTGAAGTGTTAAATCCTGAATTAGTTATTTGTCATTTAGATTCAAAATCAACTATGCAGATAGATATTACGATCAACAAAGGTCGTGGTTATGTTCCTGCTGACGAAAACCGCGAATATTGCACCGACGTGAACGTAATTCCTATCGATTCTATTTATACTCCGATACGTAATGTTAAGTATCAGGTAGAGAACTTCCGTGTTGAGCAGAAGACTGACTACGAAAAGCTGGTGCTTGAGATTACTACGGATGGTTCCATTCACCCGAAAGAAGCTCTGAAAGAAGCTGCTAAAATTCTGATTTATCACTTCATGCTCTTCTCTGATGAGAAGATTACGCTGGAAACTAATGATGTTGACGGTAATGAAGAGTTTGATGAGGAAGTATTGCACATGCGTCAGTTGCTGAAGACCAAGCTTGTTGATATGGATCTCTCGGTTCGTGCTCTCAACTGTTTGAAGGCTGCGGATGTAGAGACTTTGGGCGACTTGGTACAATTCAACAAGACCGATCTGCTGAAATTCAGAAATTTCGGAAAGAAATCGCTTACCGAGCTTGATGATTTGCTGGAAAGTCTGAATCTGTCGTTTGGAACTGATATTTCTAAATATAAATTAGATAAAGAATAAAAAATGAGACATAATAAAAAATTCAACCATTTGGGTCGTACTGCCTCTCATAGAAACGCTATGTTGGCTAATATGGCGTGTTCTTTGATCAAGCACAAAAGAATCACTACGACCGTTGCAAAGGCTAAAGCTTTGAAGAAGTTCGTTGAGCCTTTGATTACAAGAGCTAAGGATGATACGACAAATTCTCGTCGTGTTGTATTTAGCAATTTGCAAGACAAGTATGCTGTAACTGAGTTGTTCAAAGAAATCTCTGTGAAGATTGCTGATCGTCCGGGTGGTTACACTCGCATCATCAAGACTGGTAACCGTTTGGGTGACAATGCAGAAATGTGCTTCATTGAACTCGTTGACTACAACGAAAACATGGCTAAGGAAAAAGTTGCTAAGAAAGCTACCCGTACCCGCCGTTCAAAGAAGACTGCTGCTGAAGCTGCTCCCGCTGCTGAAACTGCGCCGGTTGCTGAAGCTCCTGCTGCTGAAGAAGCAAAAGCAGAATAATTCAACTATTCTTTTTATATATAGAAAGCCGTCCCAGCGATTGGGGCGGCTTTTTTGTTTATACTTTTATTTACATGAACAAACATTAAAAGATGTATGAGCAAAACAAATCTATGAAATAAACTGTTATATTTGCAGGTGTTTATGGGCAGATATTTAAAATTCATAGGTTTTCTGGTGCTTGCGTTTATTGTATGGCAAACATCGGGTGCTGCATTTGCCGACGGTAGTTCGGCAGGTGTGGAGGAGTCTGTGGATATCCGAACAGCGCCTGTTGCTGCACATCATCAGGAGGAGGCATGCTTCACTTCGCCCCGTTTGCCATATTTGCCGGTTGCGGAGTTGGCAAGCAACAACGGGCATGTGCAGTTGCTTACCATGTCCCGTATCCAGCGTTCTTATATTACCGAATATATCTTTTCCTTAAAGGACTGGGTGGACAAGATTGCCCAGCGTGAAGCGGTTCTATCGTTGCATAGAGAGAAGCTTTTTGATGCTACCGCTTACTATCGTTGCCAGCCTGTGTGCGAGTATTACATTTTCGCACTGCGGCGGATTCTGATTTAATGTATTATTGTCATTGTTTTTTCCCTTGAGTACGGGCATATAATGCTTGTATGGGGGAGATTGTACTCATTATTCACTATTTCAATATTCATTAATTCATAAAACTATTTATATTATGGCAACTCAAACTATCGACGCGACTCTTTTTGCGTCTTCACATCCTGATATTGCAAAGCGTACAAGTGTTTCCGGACTTATTATTTCTGTGGGGATGATGCTGGTGGGCATTCTTATTTTCGCATCTATTTTTGAGATGAGCGATAAGTCCTCTACTTTGAGTATGGGGCTGATGGTGCTGGGTACGGCATTGATTCTGTTGGGGGTGTTCCGTTTGTTCTGGAAATCAAAAGAAATCGTTTATCTGCCGACGGGAAGTGTGGCGAAGGAACGCAGTCTGTTTTTCGATTTGAAGCATATAGGAAAACTGACCGAGATGCTCGAAAGCGGTAAGCTCGACGGTGAAGCCGGTGTCAAGAGTGAGTCGAGTGGTAATGTACGTCTGGACGTTATGATTTCGCAAGACAATAAATTTGCTGCACTTCAATTGTTTCAGTTTGTGCCTTACACTTACACTCCGGTGACCTCGGTGTGCTACTTTACGGGTAATGAAGCTGCGGCGGTTTCGGCATTCTTGTCCAGATGCAAGGCGATGTAAGCGGATGCTGCGGGTAAGGAACCGTTAGGATATGGAGTGGGGATTAGTCGGTGACGGCAATCCCCATTTTTTTCATAAGGAAGCACGCATTCATGTTCTGCGCTACGCCAGGGCGGAGGCGGTAAGAGAATGTCAGCTCGTTGTCGGTGATATCCGCTTCGAAGCGGTAGTTGCAGATATTTTCGGGGAAGAGGTCGATGAGGGTGCCCAGCAATAAGTCGTGCGTGGCGATGATGCCGTTTGCCTGCAAGGCCATGAACTGCTTGATGAGTGCGAAAGACCCTTTCTGCTTATCCATTGAGTTTGTTCCTTTCAGTATTTCGTCGAGGATGATGAAGAGTTCCTCGCCCGATTGCAGCTTGTCGATGATGAGTTTCAGGCGTTTGAGTTCGGCAAAGAAGTAGGACTCGTTGTCGGTCAGGGAGTCGCTGGTGCGCAGGCTGGTGATGAGACGGGCGGGATACGCCTCCATCTCTTCCGCGCAGACAGGCATGCCGGTGCAGGCAAGCAGGTAGTTGATGCCTATCGTGCGCAGATAGGTGCTCTTTCCTGCCATGTTGGCGCCGGTGATGATGATGAAGAAAGGGCGTTTCTCCATGTCGATGTCGTTGCGGACACAGCGGTCGCGATGCATCAGGGGATGTCCCAGGGCTTTTGCGCGAAGCATGAAACGGGTGTTGTTGCCGGTGTTTTCCGTATCAGCTTTCTTCGTATTGGAAGAGATGTTGACTTTGGCGGCAATCATATCGGCCTTGTCGAGCAGGGTGGGATAAGAATAGTCCGGATGATTATAGGCGAAGGTTGCCAGTGAGTTGAGGGCATCCATCTGTCCGAGGGCGCTGAGCCAATGCGGCAGTTCGCGGGCATATTGCTCTTTCCAGGCTTCGATGCGCATTATCTGTCGCAGTTCCCAGAAAAACAGACCGTTGAGAATGACGTACATGAATACGTTGTTGCGTTGGTCCAGCTCGTTCATCAGTTTGCTCAGCCGGCTGATGGCGAGGGAGGCTTTCCGTTGTTCGCCGCCAATTTCTTCTTTGATGCGTTTCAGCAGGTTGCATTGCATGGGTTGGGCTTCCATCAGTTTGAGCAGTCCGGCATACGTACCGAGGATTTGCAGTTTCTTGCCGTACACAGCCTGTATTTTGGTGATCTTTCCGGTAAAGGCGAATCCGGCGGTGACAAAGAGCGTCCAGATCACTCCCCACATGCTTGCGGGCAGATAACCGGTAAGCATAAGGAGCAGACAGATGCCGTTGATGCCGGTGACGGTTGCCGGCAGAAGTCGTAAGAACTTATTCTTGCGGAATACGCCGGGGCTTGCCGCCCATGCTTTCAGTTCGGTTTCGTCGGCTGCTGTGCCTTTGTGCAGCATGCCGAGGATGCGGAAGTACTGGCGGAATTGCAGTTCGGGAGCCAGTTCGCGTACGGCTGCCTGTCGTTCCAGTATATCCTCTTTCTTTTCGAGATGCTGTCCCAGCCAGTTTGCCAACAGGTGTTTTCCCAGTTCGGTGCAGGTGCGGTTGACGTACTGGAACAATGAATGTGTGCCGAATACGTCCAGATCGTAGGCATACAGGTGGGCGGGGTCGACAAACTCCTCGCCGGCATCGAAGCAGGACGTATCGTAATCCAGCGCGGCCAACTCCTGCCGGTTCACCTCTGCTCTCTTTTCCTGATAGTCTTTGCGGCGAAACAGGTTGTTGTGGTACTTTATCAGAAGGATGAACGGCAGCAGGGTGACGAGTGCGATTCCTGCCAGTATCGTCCAACTTTCCTCCCGGAAGTAGATAATCCCTGCGATTCCTGCCACGAACAGCAGCAACCGTAAGGAGCCGGTATGGTAAATTGCTTGCTGTATTTTGTTCGACTCTTGTTGTGCTTCCTCCGCAATGCGGCTGTATGTTGATTTTATTTTTTCAATGCTTTCCATTTATTCCCATGCTTTATAGATTGGCAAAGGTAAGTAAATATATGGTTTTCCTCTCCTAAGAAGATGTGAAATGCCAACGGTTGGTATTCAAAATACCACAGTTTGGTATTCGAAGTACCACAGTTTGGTACGAGGGCTACCACAGCTTGGTACAAGGACTACCACCGGTTGGTACGGCGTGTACCAAAGGTTGGTATTCGGTTGGTATCTGTATCTCGTTTGTAATCAGTAGTGTATCCCGGTAGTTCCAACAAGGGGGTCCCGCATTTCTGCTTTAGATGTTTTTGTCTGCGACAGAGAGGGTTGGGCAAGGCCGGTGCAGACATACGAAAATCATTTTATGGGCGATACGATGTTTTTTTCCTCTCTATGTTTGCTGAATAAGGATAAAAAATGTACCTTTCGCCTGGGTAAGTAAAGTTTCAGAAAGAAAGGGAAATGATATGAAAGTACGTTGGTTGTTAGGGATATTGGCATTATTGGGCTTGCCTTGCTCGGCTCAGCAGATAATGTATTCCAACTTGAAAGCGTTGGTGGAAGGCCGCGGAGATACGGTCACGATATTGAAAGTGGAGAAGCGTTCCAAGAATCAGATTTATCTGATGGGCGGTGCGGATTATCGTATAGAGGCGGAAGACAACTCCGGCTTGTGCCGTTATTTGAAATCACGTTGTTATGCGGTGCGGATGGATACGTCGCTCTACGTCAACTGCAAGAAGATGCGCTATAAGCGTTACCGTTTCGGCGGTTGGTATGCGCCTGCCATGTGGGTGAAAGGTAAGATTTATTTCTGTGCGCAACCTGTGGGGCAGGTCGCTGCAAGCACCGCAACCCCGCCCGATGCAACGAAGCTGGGCGGTGAAGTGGGGGATGCTATCAATGCTTCGGGGCTGGTCTTTGCGCGTGTGTATTATGAGTTGAATCCGGAAACGGGACGCTCGGAGTTTGTGGGCAGAGAGAAGATGCTGGAACTGCTGGCGGACTATCCTGCGCTGCAAGAAGCATTTGAAAAGGAAACGAGCGAGTCGGCGGAGGTCATCGGGAGATATCTGAGACAGCTCGAGTCTGAACCGACTTGTTCCACCGAATCAGCCCAAGCCCTTATCGAACTGACCAAGAAAGCGAGAAACGGTCATCTGCCTTCACAACAGGAGTGGGAAATATTGTTTGCCACCGATGGATATAAGCAGTTTTTTGACCGCCCTGTGGGGAAATCGCTGAAAAAAACTTTTAAGGCTTCTTATGAAATTGTTTTCGACCGGAATTTAAAGGCTGTTAAGGATAGTATCTTGTCCGTTCCCCTTCAGACGATGAAGAACAATGAAGATATCGTACGTTATTTTTGTATTCAAAATCTCAGCCGGTTTGGCGATGACCTTGATAGGCTCGATGACTATTTGGCAGGTTCTGCCCTCTCCGGCGCTTTTGTCCGTGGCAACAAGCAAGCCTTGAAATACTTACCGGATAGTTTTGCGATGCGACATCCCGATCACAGTAAATTCTACATTCTCTTGTTTACCCCCGAAGCCTGGTCGCTCAGCGGCAATGTATTTATGGATTTGAATTGTGTTTATAGTCAGGATGAAGAATCCCTGGTCAATCTGATAGGTCACGAACTGCATCACAGCTATCGTTGGGGCTATCTTCGAGAGAAATACAAAGACAGTGGAAGTCCTGTTGCGGCCGCGTTGAGCATGATGCAGTCGGAGGGTTGCGCTGATATTCTGAACAAGTTCGAGGGTCCTTATTCTATGAAAGACGCCGGGCTTTTCGGTGAAGATGTGTTGAAACAGATGAACGAAAACTACTACAATACGCCGAAGCTACTGCAAAAGATAGATTCTTTGACGGTGGGTTACTCGAAAGGAACAGTGGACGCCGATGTCTATGGGCAGGTTGCCAAGTTACCGGTTAACGGCGGACATCCGAATGGCTTTTATATGGCGACGCTCATCAAGCACCAACTCGGATTGCAGGCGATTGTCGACAATTCTGTGGAGCCGGTGATGTTTGTGGAAACCTATAACAAGGCTGCACGGAAAGCAGGTGATGAATATGTCTTTACTGATGAATTTGTGGCTTATGTAAAACAACAGTATAAGTTAATGGAGAAGTAATTTTTCTGACTTTATGATAAATAATCCCGGTGTTCTATTGTGAATACCGGGATTTATTTTTATATTGCGATAGATAACGTGCATTGGTTGATGATTTGCGGCTGTGCATGATGTGCCTCTATGTGATGCCTTGTATTATTAACTTTAATGATCTGCTATGATGAAAGGAAGAGTTTTATTCGTGCTTCTTCTGCACGTTGCTTTAGCTTCAACGCTTTCCGGATGCAGAACTGCAGATGTTGCAGGAGGGCAAGCCGCTCATCGTGCGGCTTTGCAGGCTTTGTCTTCCCGGAGTTGCAAGATTATATTGGAGGAGGTTTATACTCCTTCCGACCGTCCTGAAAAACTTCGTGCCCAACAAGTTACCGGCAGCTATTTGATAATAAAGGGAGACAAGATGCTGGCTTATCTAACTCGTGAGGACAACAGTCCGAAGCTCTTCTTCGGTAGCTCACCGCTGAATGACGGTGAGGCGGCTTTGCAGATGGGCGTACCGGAGACGCAGAAGAATGGAGATGTTAACATCACTTTGCGGGTACAGGGCAATGCGCATTATCGGACCTTTGAATGGAACATGACGCTCTATCACGACTCCAACCAATGTTTCGTGCAGGCGAGCAAGGTTTACATGGCAGGGAATTTCAGTTTCAAAGGGCGTATCCTGCCTTTGTCCGAAAAGTGAACAGAACCTTTCCGTAACGGAGGAAGCGAAGTGGCGACAATGCAGAGTTGCTCTTCTGACGGACGTGTATAAAGAGTGCCGTAATATTGTTGCGGATAATTTTAAAAATTTATATATTTGCTGCTGTTATAAATCACTATAAATCTAAAAAGAACGCCTATGGTATAAAGACTGATTAGGAAATAGACATATATAAGAGAGCGTTAGCTTTTATTCTTTTGACTTGGAATCTGGAAAATTCAAAGAAGCTTGATAGGAATAAGAAGTTCAACGCCCGCGTCCTCTACGACGTGGGCTTAACTTTATTATCAAGCACAGGCATTTTCCAGAGCCTCAAGTCAAGATAAAGTTTGGTTCCACGTCGCTTTTGTATCCCTGCCTTAAAAGAGATTGAAAGACACATTTATTATACTTTGGAACCGGGTATATCTTAAATTAAACATTTAGATATATGAGAATGAAATTAATTTGGTTACCCTGTTTGGTATTCTTTTTCGGGGTGCTTTGTACAAGTTGTGGTAGCGATAATAATGAGCCGACCGATGAGCCCGGAACAGGGGATGTCGGAGGTACAGGTGATACGGAAGTGAAAGGCGATTATACAGCAACTGAGAAGATGAAGACGCTGATGATGAAAGAAGGTGCTCTCGATGAAAAAGGAGCTGTGTTGGATTATACATGCGGTGAATTCTTTATGCGGAAATATAGTCTATATCTTTACAGAGGATGTATTATGGTGATTCCGTATATACGTCATGATGGAATATGGAAAATGGATGCAAATCTTTATAATTATGGTGGACCTATTTATAAACCGACAAACATGATAATGGAGGATGTCGGACTGGTAAGTGGTATATCAGATGTTACAAAGAAAAATACACAATTAGCAAGTGGCTCACAGTCTGGATTTCCTGCTGCCCAGCCCAAACATGGGTATATTGTAGCTTTCAAAACCGATAATAATGAACTGAAACATCTTCGTCTTTTCGTTATCGATTATACTTTGACTGATGACGGAGCCATTGCTACCGTTACCGTCCAATACCAACTTTATTAGAAATATATGTAACGACTCAGGTATCAAAAGTCTCTGTCATTCAGAGGAACGTAGTGACGAAGAATCTGCTTTCCTGACACAAAGAGAAGAGATGCTTCACTTCGTTCTGCATGACAGAACATGAGGATAGGAAAACAGTCTTGTTTTTGTCTAAATGATAAATAATCCCGGTGTTCTATTGTGAATATCGGGATTTATTTTTATATTGCGGCAGATACAGAGTCGCATCTGCTGACAATTTGTAACTATTCACCTTATTATACTATGGAGATTACCTTAAGCAAGACACTGCCCCCTTATCCCGCCTTCGTAGAAGGCATCCGGCGGGCTCCCGACCGCGGCTACACCCTCGACCCGGCACAAACGGCTACGGCATTGAAGAATGCCCTGCGCTACATCCCTAAAGAACTGCACGAAACGCTTGCACCGGAGTTTATGGAAGAACTCCGCACGCGCGGACGCATCTACGGTTACCGTTACCGTCCGCAAGGCGACCTCAAGGCAAAGCCCATTGACGAATACAAAGGACGCTGCATCGAGGGCAAGGCCTTTCAGGTGATGATAGACAATAACCTCTGTTTCGACATCGCCCTCTATCCCTACGAACTCGTCACCTACGGCGAAACGGGACAGGTGTGCCAAAACTGGATGCAATACCGCCTGATAAAACAATACCTCGAAGTCCTCACCTGCGACCAGACGCTCGTCATCGAAAGCGGGCATCCGCTGGGGCTCTTCAAGTCGAAGCCCGAAGCGCCGCGCGTCATCATTACGAACGCCATCATGGTGGGGCTTTATGACAACCAGCAGGACTGGCACACAGCCATGCAGATGGGCGTTGCCAATTACGGGCAGATGACTGCCGGCGGGTGGATGTACATCGGTCCGCAGGGCATCGTGCATGGCACTTTCAATACCCTCCTGAACGCCGGGCGATTGAAACTCGGCATTCCGCAAGACGGCGACTTGCGCGGACGGCTTTTTGTATCCTCCGGTCTGGGCGGCATGAGTGGCGCCCAACCCAAAGCTGCCGAAATGTCGGGAGCTGCCGCTATCATAGCCGAAGTGGACGCTTCACGTATCGACACCCGTCATCGTCAGGGATGGGTGGGGCACGTGACGGATTCGCTGCCGCAGGCCTTCTCACTGGCCAGAGAGGCCATGGACAGTCGCACCCCCATTTCCATTGCCTATCATGGCAATGTGGTGGATCTCTTGGAATATGCCGCAAAAGAACAGGTACACATAGATCTGCTATCCGACCAAACATCCTGCCATGCCGCCTACGACGGCGGCTACTGTCCCGCAGGGCTGACCTTTGAGGAGCGCACCCGGATGCTGCACGAGAACCCGGTGGAATTCCGCCGTAAGGTGGATGCTACGCTGAAACGCCATTTCCTTGCCATAAAAGAGCTCGTGGGGCGGGGCACGTACTTCTTCGATTACGGCAACTCCTTTATGAAAGCCGTCTACGATGCCGGCGTCACCGAAATAGCGCGCAACGGCAGTGATAAGAACGGGTTCATCTTCCCCAGTTATGTGGAAGACATCATGGGCCCCGAACTCTTTGATTACGGTTACGGGCCTTTCCGCTGGGTATGTCTCAGTGGCAGGCACGAAGACCTGGTGAAGACCGACCGGGCGGCAATGGAGTGTATCGACCCCACGCGCCGCGGGCAGGACTTGGATAATTACAATTGGATTCGCGATGCCGAAAAGAATAATCTGGTGGTGGGCACGCAGGCGCGTATCCTCTATCAGGATGCCGAAGGACGCATGAAGATTGCACTCCGCTTCAACGAGATGGTGCGCCGGGGCGAGGTAGGCCCGATTATGCTGGGACGCGACCACCACGATGTCAGCGGTACGGATTCCCCTTTCCGCGAGACATCCAACATCAAGGACGGCAGCAACGTAATGGCGGACATGGCTGTGCAATGCTTTGCCGGTAACTGTGCGCGGGGCATGAGCCTTGTGGCGCTGCACAATGGCGGCGGAGTGGGCATAGGCAAAGCCATCAACGGCGGCTTCGGCATGGTGTGCGACGGCTCCGAAAGGGTGGACGAAATTCTGCGTTCCGCCATGCTTTGGGATGTTATGGGCGGCGTGGCACGCCGTTCGTGGGCACGCAACGAGCATGCCATGGAAACCAGCGAGGAGTTCAACCGCACCCATTCGGATGGCTACCACATCACGATTCCTTACGTGGCGGATGAAGAACTGATTGATAGATATATAAAACAATAATAACAGGCTTATTATAGGGTAGATAAGGGTATAAGAGATTGGGTCTGTTCTTTTGTTCTTATGTCTGAGAAAAAGAATATGCCAATCTAAAAAGAATATATCTGTATAGCAAATTAAAAACATAACCATTATGAACCGAATCGTAGAATGTGTCCCCAATTTCAGTGAGGGACGCGACTTGCAGAAAATAGACCGGATTGTAGCCCCGTTTCGTGGCAGGCAGGGTGTCAAGTTGTTGGATTACAGTAACGATGAAGACCACAACCGCCTCGTCGTCACCGTAGTGGGCGAGCCCGAACCGCTGCGCGATGCTGTGCTTGAGGCCATCGGCGTGGCAGTGGAGCTCATCGACCTGAACAAGCATCAGGGACAGCATCCCCGTATGGGTGCGGTGGACGTTGTGCCCTTCATTCCTATTAAGAATGTAACGATGGAAGAAGCCGTTGCGCTCTCCAAAGAAGTGGGCGGGGAAGTGGCGAAACGTTATAACCTGCCTGTGTTCCTTTACGAGAAATCCGCATCAGCCCCTCACCGGGAAAACCTTGCAGCTGTCCGGAAAGGCGAGTTCGAGGGTATGGTGGAGAAAATAAAACTCCCCGAATGGCAGCCCGACTTCGGTCCCGCCGAGCGGCATCCCACTGCGGGAACGGTGGCGGTTGGCGCGCGTATGCCGCTGGTGGCCTATAACATCAACCTGAATACGCCGAGTCTGGAGATTGCGCACGATATTGCCAAGAAGATACGCTTCATCGGCGGCGGCCTGCGCTATTGCAAGGCCATGGGAGTGGAGTTGAAAGACCGGGGAATCACGCAGGTGTCTATCAATATGACCGACTATACCCGTACCGCCCTTTATCGCGCCTTCGAATTGGTACGCATCGAAGCGCGCCGCTACGGTGTCAGCATCGTGGGCAGTGAGATTATTGGCCTTGTGCCCATGGAAGCGCTGATTGATACGGCTTCCTATTACCTCGGACTGGAGAACTTCTCGATGCAGCAGGTGCTCGAAGCCCGGATAATGGAGTGAGTGCCCGACGTGTGAATAGCACACAACTAACTGTCTTTCAGTGATCAATGTTCTGAACTTTAAATGAAACAGAAACAAATATGACGGAGAATCTTATCATCTTCAACGCTCGTGTCGTCACTCCCATCGGCTTTTCCGCCCGTTGTGGCAGGGAAATGGAAGAGATCTGCATCATGGATGACGCTACGGTGGAAGTCACCGGCGGCGTCATCACCTACGTAGGCCCTAATCGTGGCGAGGACCGCGACGGATACTATCAGCGCTACTGGCACTACAACGCCCGGGGCAAATGCCTTCTGCCCGGCTTTGTGGACTCGCATACGCACTTCGTTTTTGGCGGAGAGCGTGCCGAGGAGTTCTCATGGCGCTTGAAGGGCGAAAGCTACATGTCCATTATGGAGCGCGGAGGAGGCATCGTCAGCACAGTGGCTGCCACCCGCAACAGCAACTTCATACAGTTGCGCGGCAAGGCGGAGGGCTTCTTGAAGCAGATGAGCGTCATGGGAGTGACCACCGTCGAGGGGAAAAGCGGTTACGGCCTGGACAAGGAAACCGAGCTGCTGCAACTTCGCGTCATGCGCAGCCTGAACAATGACGAGCACAAGCGGGTGGACATCGTTTCCACTTTTCTTGGCGCACATGCAGTGCCGCAGGAGTATGTTGGGCGTACGGACGATTATGTGGATTTCATCATTCGCGAAGTGATGCCCGCCGTCGTTCAGAACCGGTTGGCAGAGTTTTGCGATGTCTTTTGCGAGCAGGGCGTGTTCTCCATCGGGCAGTCCCGACGCCTGCTGACTGCCGCTCGTGATATGGGATTGGCGCTGAAGCTCCATGCCGATGAAATAGTGCCGCTGGGCGGTGCGGGACTGGCTGCGGAACTTTCCGCCGTATCCGCCGACCACCTGCTGCACGCTTCCGATGCCGACATCCATGCCATGGCGGACAAAGGCGTGGTTGCCACCTTGCTCCCTCTTACCGCCTTTGCCCTGAAAGAACCTTATGCCCGCGGGCGTGAGATGATTGACGCCGGCTGTGCCGTAGCACTGGCCACCGACCTTAATCCCGGCAGTTGCTTCTCCGGTTCCATCCCGCTCACTATCGCACTGGCTTGCATCTATATGAAGATGAGTGTCGAGGAGACCATTACCGCCCTTACCCTGAACGGCGCCGCCGCCCTGAATCGTGCCGGCAGCATCGGCAGCATAGAGGTGGGAAAGAAAGGGGACTTTGTGGTGCTGAATACGGATAATTATCATTTCCTGCCCTATTATGTGGGCATGAATTGTGTGCACGCTACGGTGAAGGAGGGCGTACTCCACCCGGTGCTTTAGCGGTGCGTTAATAGCGAATTGATACCTAATTGTGTAATACCTAATTGATACCTAATTGTGTAATACCTAATAATAATTTAATCCCATGTTAGTCGATTTAACAGTCAAAGAGTTTTTGAATAAAGTGGCGGGCAGCGACCCCGTCCCCGGCGGCGGAAGCATTGCCGCATTGAATGGCGCCATTGCTTCGGCTTTGGCGGCAATGGTAGCCAATCTCACTGTCGGCAAGAAAGGCTATGAGGCGCACGAGGAGCTGATGCAGCATATTGCGGGAGTGGCATTGCAGGAGAAAGACACCTTCATCGAAGACATTGACCGCGACTCCGAAGCGTACGACAGTGTATTTGCCTGCTTCAAGATGCCGAAAGCCACCGACGAGGAGAAGGCCGCCCGTAGCGCCGCCATTCAGGAAGCCACCAAGTTTGCAGCCCTCGTGCCCATGCAGGTGGCACGTAATGCCTACGAGCTGATGACTGTCATCATGGATGTGGCACGCCTGGGCAACCGTAATGCCGTAACCGATGCCTGCGTGGCGATGATGTCCGCCCGCTCTGCCGTATTGGGGGCATTGATGAATGTGCGCATCAACCTCGGTTCGCTCAAAGATAAAGAGTTCGTTGCCAAGCTGCAGGCCGAAGCCTGTGAGCTGGAACGCCTTGCCTGTGCCAAAGAGAAAGAATTGTTGGACGAAATCAATGAGGAGCTCAAAGTATGAAGAATGTCTACTATGTCGGTTCGGGCGAGCTGACCTTCGACCTTATCGAACGCATCATCAACGAGAACCTGAAACTTGAGTTGGCTCCCGAAGCCAAAGAACGCATACAGAAATGCCGCGACTATCTGGATAAGAAAACCGCCGAATCCGCCGAACCTCTCTACGGGATCACCACCGGCTTCGGCTCCCTGTGCAGCAAAAGCATCTCGCCCGACGAACTGGGCACCTTGCAGGAGAACCTCATCAAAAGCCATGCTTGCAGCGTGGGCGAGGAGATCCGTCCTGTCATCATCAAACTGATGATGCTGCTCAAGGCGCATGCGCTTTCATTGGGGCACAGCGGCGTGCAGGTCATTACCGTACAGCGCATCCTCGACTTCTTCAACAACGACGTGATGCCTATTGTCTACGACCGCGGCTCCTTGGGAGCATCGGGCGACCTTGCTCCGCTTGCCAATCTTTTCCTGCCTCTTATCGGTGTGGGTGACGTGTACTATAAAGGCCGGAAGCGCGAGGCAATCAGCGTACTCGATGAATTCGGCTGGGAGCCCGTCAAACTGATGAGCAAGGAAGGCCTTGCCTTGCTGAACGGTACGCAATTCATGAGCGCCAACGGTGTCTTTGCCATTCTTAAAGCTTTCCGCCTCTCCAAGAAAGCCGACCTGATAGCCGCCCTCTCCCTGGAAGCCTTTGACGGTCGCATCGACCCGTTCATGGATTGCATCCAGCAAATCCGTCCCCACAAAGGACAAATCGAAACGGGCGAGAACTTCCGCAAACTGCTGGAGGGCAGCGAACTCATCGCCCGCCCCGGCAAGCATGTGCAGGATCCGTATTCTTTCCGTTGCATTCCGCAGGTGCATGGCGCAACGAAAGATGCTATCCGGTATGTCTCTTCGGTTTTGCTGACGGAGATTAATTCTGTGACGGACAATCCTACCATCTTTCCGGATGAAGACCGTATCATCTCCGGCGGAAACTTTCATGGGCAGCCGTTGGCTATCTCGTACGATTTCTTGGGAATCGCCCTTGCCGAACTGGGAAACATCTCCGAACGCCGTATCGCCCAGCTCATCATGGGACTGCGGGGACTGCCGGAGTTTCTGGTTGCCAATCCCGGCCTGAACTCCGGGTTTATGATTCCTCAATATGCCGCCGCCTCTATGGTGAGCCAGAACAAGATGTACTGCTATGCTGCCAGCAGCGACTCTATCGTGTCCAGCAACGGACAGGAGGACCATGTCAGTATGGGAGCCAACGCAGCCACGAAGCTCTACCGCATCATGGACAACTTGGAACACATCCTTGCCATCGAACTGATGAATGCTGCACAGGGCATTGATTTCCGCCGCCCGCAAAAAACCTCGCCTCTCTTGGAAGGCTTCCTGCGCGAATACCGCAAAGAGGTTCCTTTTGTGAAAGACGACATTGTGATGTACAAGGAAATTCATAAAACAGTGGCGTTCCTGAGCCGGACCAAGTTTGATTATTAGGAATCTTCCCAATAAATCTGCGAGAACACTAATTTTTATTAATCGTTTAACAAAAGAAAGAAAACTTAATTGGTGAATTAAGTTTTCTTTCTATATTTGCTTCGTTTTATTTCCAAAATGAATAAAAAGAGTTTTTGAAATTTAAAAGGAAGAGAAATGAGCGAATATACCAAGCACCTTACTCCTCGTCCGGAACTGAGAGAACGGATCATTGAAACTGCGGTGAAGGCCTTTGCTGCGCAAGGTATCAAAAGTATTACGATGGATGACATCGCAACTTCGTTGGGCAACTCCAAGCGTACTCTGTATGAGGTGTTTCCTGATAAGGAGACCTTGCTGGAAGAGTGTATCCTGAGAGGTCAGAAAGAGGGGGATGAATATCTGAAGAATGTGCTTGCTACATCCGAGAATGTATTGGAAGTCCTGTTGAAATGCTACCAGCGCAGTATCGAAAAGTTCCATGCCACCAACAAGAAGTTTTTTGAGGACATCAAGAAGTATCCCAAAGCCTATAAGCTGATGACCAAACGGCATGATCAGGACTCGGAAGAAACGGTGAACTTTTTCAAGGAAGGCGTGAAGCAGGGCTTCTTCCGCGATGATGTGAATTTTGCCATTATCAATCTGTTGGTAAGGGAGCAGATTGACTTGCTGATGAATACGGATATTTGCAAGGAGTATTCGTTCCTTGAAGTTTATGAGTCTATCATGTTCACTTTCCTCCGGGGAATTTCTACGGAGAAAGGGGCGCATGAGTTGGAGGTGTTCATCCGGGAATACCGCAAAAAGATAATCTCCGGAAATAGCGAGACAGAGAACAAATAGAAAACGATTAATTCTTTTATGAAGATGCAGAGATTTTTTGAGGGTAAGAAATGGGTATTGGCCGTTGCCATAGTGTTGGTTGGTGCTTATGCACGAGCACAAGGGACGAAAGATACTTTGACCCTGAACCTTGCCAAAGCCATAGAGATTGCTTTGAGCGACAATCCTACTATTAAAGTGGCGGAAGAGGAGATTGCACTGAAAAAGGTGAGCCATAAGGAAACCTGGCAAAACCTGTTGCCCGAAGCGAGCATTTCGGGAAGTATGAGCCACACTATTACGGCGCCGCAGTTCAGTATCGGCGACCAGACTGTGAAGATGGGTAAAGACAAGGCGAACACAGCCACCGGAGCGTTGAACATAAGTCTGCCCCTGTTTGCACCGGCAGTGTATCGCGCCATGTCGATGACAAAAACGGACATTGAGCTGGCGGTAGAGAAGTCACGTGCCTCCAAACAGGATTTGGTGAACCAGGTGACCAAGGCCTACTATCAGTTGATGTTGTCGCAGGACTCATACGATGTTCTGCAAAAAAGCTATAAGCTGGCAGAAGACAATTATAACATAGTCAACGCTAAATACCGGCAGGGTGCGGTGAGTGAATTTGACAAAATCAGCGCCGAGGTACAGATGCGCAGCGTGAAGCCGAGTGTCATTTCGGCCGGAAACGCTGTGACGCTCTCCAAATTGCAACTCAAAGTATTGATGGGTATAACGGCCGATCTGGATATTAAGATAGACGACAGTCTGGCGGCTTATGAGGGAGTTGTGTTTGCCAATCAGTTGGATAATGCGACGCACGAAGGCTTGGTGAACAATACCACGATGAAGCAACTGGAGTTGAACCGCCTGATGCTTCAGAAGAACATCAAGTCCTTGCGCACCAACTTCATGCCGACACTGGCTTTGGGCTATTCTTATCAGTATCAGTCCATGAACAACGACAGTTGGAATGTATTCAACTACAACTACGGAAGCAGTTCTTCGTTGGTGTTCAGTTTGAGTATTCCTTTATACAAGGCAAGCAACTTTACAAAACTGAAATCCAACCGCATCCAGATGCGCCAGTTGGACCAGAACCGCATCGATACGGAACGCAAGCTGAATATGCAGATTACCAGCTATCAGGATAATATGGCAGCCAGCTCGGAACAGGTGTCCAGCAACAAGGAGAATGTGATGCAGGCCGAAAAGGCGGTGCAGATTGCCGGCAAACGCTACGAGGTGGGCAAAGGAACTGTGCTTGAACTGAACACCTCGCAAGTGCAGCTCACTGAGGCCGAGTTGACTTACAACCAATCCATATACGATTATTTGGTGGCTAAAGCCGATCTTGACCAAGTGTTGGGAAGAGATTACATAAGCAAAGATCAGAAATAAAAATCAGAACAACGATATGAAGAAAAGTTTTCAAATGATTGCCCTGCTTGCAGTAGCACTGTTGGGCGCTTGCAGCGGCGGGAAGGACAAGGCTGTCGCTGAACATGTGGATGAAAAGCCGAGAGTGAAGCTGGCGGATGTGAAAGCGCGTCCGGTAGAACAGATCCATGAATACACCGCTACTGTCGAAGCAGAGGTGAAGAACAATATAGCTCCTTCGTCTCCGGTGCGTATAGACAGGATATTGGTGGAAGTGGGCGACCGCGTATCCAAAGGCCAGAAGCTGGTCAGCATGGATGAGGCCAACCTGAAACAAACCAAGTTCCAGTTGGATAACCAGGAGATTGAGTTCAAGCGTATGGACGAACTGTACAAAGTGGGCGGTGCATCCAAGTCGGAATGGGATGCAGCCAAAATGGCTTTGGACATAAAGGAGACGGCCTATCGCAACCTCTTGGAAAACACCTCGTTGCTCAGCCCGATAAACGGTGTTGTAACAGCCCGTAATTATGACAACGGCGACATGTACAGCGGCGGGGAACCTGTGTTGGTGGTGGAACAGATCACTCCGGTGAAACTGCTCATCAACGTTTCCGAAACCTATTTCACCCAAGTGAAGAAAGGCGCTCCCGTAGCGGTGAAGCTGGATGTCTATGGCGACGAACCGTTTGAAGGTTACATCAGCTTGGTTTATCCTACGGTAGACCCGAATACACGCACTTTCCCTGTGGAGATTAAACTCTCCAATAAGGACCAGCGCGTGCGTCCCGGAATGTTTGCCCGCGCCACACTTAATTTCGGCTCCAAGGACAATGTGGTTGTGCCCGACTTGGCCATCGTGAAACAATCCGGTTCGGGCGACCGCTACGTGTATGTCTACAAAGACGGCAAAGTAACCTATAATAAGGTGGAACTCGGACGCCGCATGGGTGCTGAATACGAGTTGATTTCCGGTGTGCCCGACAATTCACAGGTAGTTATAGCCGGACAGACCAAGCTGGTGAACGGCATGGAAGTAGAAGTAGAGAAATAATCACTAAACACTAATAACATGAGTTTATACGAAGGTGCGGTTAAGAAACCGATTATGACTTCGCTCTGCTTTCTGGCAGTGGTGATATTTGGTCTGTTCTCTTTGTCCAAATTGCCTATCGACTTGTATCCGGACATTGATACGAATACGATTATGGTGATGACGGCCTATCCGGGAGCCAGTGCTTCGGATATCGAGAACAATGTGACCCGTCCGTTGGAGAATGTTTTGAACTCTGTCAGTGATTTGAAGCACATCACTTCCCGTTCTTCGGAGAATATGTCGCTGATTACACTGGAGTTTGAGTTCGGTAATGATATTGACGTGTTGACGAATGATGTGCGTGACAAGCTGGATATGGTAAGTTCCGAACTTCCCGATGATGTGGAGAACCCTATCATCTTTAAGTTCAGTACGGATATGATCCCTATCGTGCTGCTGTCCGTACAGGCCAACGAGAGCCAGTCGGCACTTTATAAGATACTGGATGATCGTGTGGTAAATCCCTTGGCGCGTATTCCCGGTGTGGGTACGGTGTCCATCAGCGGTGCGCCGCAGCGTGAAATCCAAGTGTATTGCGACCCTTATAAGCTGGAAGCATACAACCTGAGCATCGAAACAATCAGTTCCATTATCGGGGCTGAGAACAGGAATATACCGGGCGGTAACTTCGACATCGGTAATGAAACCTATTCATTGCGTGTGGAGGGTGAGTTCGACGACTCCGGCGAGTTGGCGAATGTGGTTGTAGGTACGTATAATGGCGCTACGGTCTATCTGCGTGATGTTGCCAAGATAGTGGACACCGTAGAAGAGCGTGCGCAGGAAACCTATAATAACGGTGTGCAAGGTGCCATGATCGTCGTTCAGAAGCAGTCGGGAGCCAATTCGGTGGAAATCTCCAAAAAGGTGCAGGATGCATTGCCCCGTTTGCAGAAGAACCTGCCGAGCGACGTGAAGCTTGGGGTCATTGTAGATACCTCTGAAAACATCCTGAACACCATCGACAGTTTGACGGAGACGGTTATGTATGCCTTGCTCTTCGTTGTGATTGTGGTGTTCTTGTTCTTAGGACGCTGGCGTGCCACGCTGATCATCTGTATCACGATTCCGCTTTCTCTGATTGCTTCATTCATATATCTGGCAATTTCGGGGAATACGATTAATATCATTTCGCTTTCATCGCTTTCCATTGCTATCGGTATGGTGGTGGACGATGCCATTGTGGTATTGGAGAATGTCACGACACACATCGAGCGCGGCTCCGATCCGAAGCAGGCGTCTGTGCATGGCACGAACGAGGTGGCTATCTCCGTTGTGGCTTCTACACTGACGATGATTGCCGTATTCTTCCCGTTGACGATGGTGACCGGTATGTCCGGTGTGCTGTTCAAGCAGTTGGGCTGGATGATGTGTGCCATTATGTTTGTATCCACTGTCTCCGCTTTGACGCTGACGCCGATGCTTTGTTCGCAACTGCTCCGTTTGCAGCGCAAGCAGTCTAAGGTGTTCCGGATATTCTTCGGCCCGATAGAACATGCATTGGACGGATTGGACAACTGGTATGCGCGTATGCTCAATTGGGCAGTCCGTCACCGCATGGTGGTTCTTGCAGGTTGCGTGGTATTCTTTATTCTGAGTTTGCTTTGTGCAAAGACCATCGGTACGGAGTTCTTCCCGGCGCAGGATAACGCCCGTATCGCTGTGCAATTGGAACTGCCTATCGGAACCCGTAAGGAAGTGGCGCAGGAGGTATCGGAGAAGCTGACCAGACAGTGGCTTGAGAAGTATAAAGGTATTATGAAGGTATGTAACTATACGGTGGGACAGGCCGACTCGGATAATACCTGGGCATCCATGCAGGACAACGGTTCGCACATCATCTCCTTCAACATCAGTCTGGTAGACCCGGACGAGCGTAATGTTACGTTGGAAACTGTCTGTGATGAAATGCGCGAAGACCTGAAGGCCTATCCGGAATTCAGTAAGGCGCAGGTCATTTTCGGAGGTAGCAATACGGGTATGTCTGCCCAGGCATCTGCCGATTTTGAAGTGTACGGTTACAGCATGGAAGAAACCGACAGCGTTGCCGCCCGCCTGAAACGTGAACTGCTGAAGGTGAAAGGTGTGTCCGAGGTCAACATCAGCCGTAGTGATTACCAGCCTGAGTATCAGGTAGACTTTGATCGTGAGAAGCTGGCGCTTCATGGACTGAACTTGTCTACCGCCGCTACCTATCTGCGTAACCGTATCAATGGTGCGACGGCTTCCAAATATCGTGAAGACGGTGATGAGTACGACATCAAGGTGCGCTATGCTCCCGAATACCGCACCAGCCTTGAAAGCATCGAGAATATATTGGTCTATAATGCCAAAGGCGAAGGGGTGCGTATCAAAGATCTGGGAAAGGTTGTAGAACGTTTTGCTCCGCCTACTATCGAGCGTAAAGACCGCGAGCGTATCGTGACGGTATCCGCCGTTATCTCCGGCGCTCCGTTGGGCGATGTGGTGGCTGCGGGCAATGCGATTATAGATAAGTTGGAGAAACCCTCGGACATAACCATTCAGGTGTCGGGTTCCTTTGAGGACCAGCAGGATTCGTTCCGCGATTTGGGAACATTGGGTGTCTTGATCATTGTGCTTGTGTTCATCGTGATGGCTGCCCAGTTCGAGTCCCTTACTTATCCGTTTATCCTGATCCTCTCGGTGCCGTTCGCTATGAGTGGCGTGTTGATGGCGTTGTTCATCACCAACACTACGTTGAGTGTGATGAGTTTGCTGGGTAGCATCATGTTGATCGGTATCGTGGTGAAGAACGGTATCGTGCTCATCGACTACACTATCCTTTGCCGAGAACGCGGGCAGTCGGTGCTGAATGCCGTAGTTACGGCCGGTAAGAGTCGTCTCCGTCCGGTGTTGATGACTACCATGACTACCATTCTCGGTATGATTCCGATGGCCGTCAGCACAGGGCAGGGTTCTGAGATGTGGAGTCCCATGGCGATTGCCGTAATCGGCGGTCTGGCGGTTTCCACGATCCTCACTTTGATTTATGTTCCTACGATGTACTGTATCTTTGGCGGGGTGGGCATCAAACGCCAGCGCCGTAAGATGCACAAGCAACTGGATGCTTACTTTGAGGAACAGAAACAGACCAATAATTAATCAGTTGACATTTAATAGTTGAATAATGAAATCAGTATTAATCACATTCGATCAAGCATACTATGAGCGTATCATCGCTACGCTCGACAGGCTGAATTGCAGGGGCTTCACTTACTGGGAGCAAGTTCGCGGACGCGGTTCCAAAACCGGAGAGCCTCATTATGGCAGTCATGCCTGGCCTTCCATGTGTTCCGCCGTCCTGACGATGGTGGAGGATGAGAGGGTGGACCCTCTGCTGGAAGTCCTTCACAACATGGACAAGCAGACCGAGCAACTGGGGCTTCGGGCATTCGTCTGGAACATTGAGAAGACCATTTAAGATCTCTGTTGCATAAAAAGCGTTTATCCCTGCAGGAAATATCTTTTTCCTGCAGGGATAATTCTTTTTGGCAGGAAGATATTTATTTTCATCCGATTCTCTATCTTTGCGACCGGATTGGTTATGGAAAAGAGTGTTTTGAAACATACAGGCTGGTTGATGTTTATTGTGGTGGCCGTACTTCTGCTGATGGGATTGTTGCCGGGAACCACGATAGGCACTCATGTGCTGAGGCGTGTGGACATACTGGGTGATGTACGCCTTTCCCCGGAAGCGGTGAGCGAGCCGGATACCCTGTTGCCGCCACCCCCGAAAGTGAAGCCCGCCTTTGTGGACACTTGCCGCAGCGGAATGACCTGCATTGAAGATTACAGTGACTCCACCCTGCGCGGAATGACGCCTTTCTATCGCGCGTTGGATGAGCTGGCCGCAAACCCCCGTCTGGTGCGCATCGCCTACTTCGGCGATTCTTTCATAGAAGCGGACATTCTTACGGCTGACCTGCGTGCCATGTTGCAGGAACGTTATGGCGGATGCGGGGTGGGCTTTGTGACAATCACTTCCATGACCAGCGGTTACCGCCCTACGGTGCGGCATAGCTTTAACGGCTGGCAGAGCCATTCCATTATGGATTCGGTGTTCTTCGACCGTAGCAAACAGGGAATTTCGGGACACTACTTCATTCCCAATCCCGGTGCTTATGTAGAACTTCGCGGGCAGAAGAACTATGCGTCCCGGCTTGATACCTGCGAGCATGCTTCTATCTTCTTTTACAATAAAGGCGAGGTTACTCTCTCGGCATCCGTAAATAAAGGGGAGGCGCAGACTGAGACTTTTTCTCCTACGGGAGAACTCCGGGAGATGGATGTGACAGGCCGCATCGGCTCTGTACGCTGGAAAGTGGAAAGTGCCGACTCCACCTTATTCTATGGCTTGGCCATGGACGGTACACAAGGAATTGTTGTTGATAACTTCTCGCTTCGGGGCAGTTCCGGCTTGTCCTTGCGCTCCGTACCTGTCTGGATGATGCGCGAATTTAATGAACAGCGCCCTTACGATTTGATAATTCTTCAGTACGGGCTGAATGTCGCTACGGAGCGCGGACGGAATTATGACCGTTATCGTGACGGTATGGCAACCACCATCGCCCATTTGAAGAGTGCCTTTCCACAAGCCGGCATCCTTGTTGTCAGTGTGGGCGACCGCGAGTATAAGACCGAAGAAGGCGACCTGCGCACCATGCCCGGCATTAAGAATCTTGTCCGTTACCAGCAGAACCTGGCAGCCGACAGTGGAGTGGCGTTTTGGAATATGTTCGAGGCAATGGGAGGCGAGGGCAGTATGGCGGACATGGTGCATGCCAAGCCGTCTTTGGCCAACTACGATTATACGCATATCAACTTTCGTGGCGGCAAACATCTGGCAGAATTGCTTTATGAGGCATTGGTCTACGGCAAAGAACAGTACGACAGGAGGCGTGCCTATGAAGCGGAGCCATAAGGAAAACTCACGATGGAGCAGTTTGCGCTTCACTGTCTGCTACGCGGTGTTTGTAATGCTTCTCCTGCCGGTGCAGCGGCTCTGTGCGCAAGATGCGCTTCCCGGCTGTCCCCGGCTTCAAAAGACGGTATCCGATTGCGACACGCTTACGGCTTACGGCCAACGTACGGACACTTTGCCCGTTCCTTTCATCAGCCTGCCCCCGGCTTTCCGCCAACTCGGAGAGAATGAACTGATAGACAGTGTCGGCATCTTGAAACCTTTCTGGGAGAAGATGCGTATGCTCCGCTTGGGTGCATCTGCCGATACGATACGTATTGTTCATGTGGGCGACAGTCATATCCGCGGTCATATCTTCCCGCAGACTACGGGCGAACTGCTCCGAAAGACATTCGGTGCGCTGACTTATACGGACATGGGAATAAACGGTGCGTTCTGTGTCACCTTTACCCGTCCGGTGCGTGTGGCGGACATCGCAGCGTTGCATCCCGACCTTGTGATTCTCTCTTTCGGGACAAACGAGAGCCACAACCGGCGGTACAACTCAAAGTTGCACTATCAGCAGATGGATGAACTGGTACGTATGCTACGCGACAGCCTGTCCGGCGTCCCGATGCTGATGACCACTCCGCCCGGTTCATACGAGAGTTTCCGCCAGCGCCGCCGCCGGCGTACCTATAAGATTAATCCCCGTACCTCTGTTGCCGTACAGACCATCCGGCGTTTTGCCGATGCCAACGGGTTGGCTGTGTGGGATATGTACGATGTTTTCGGAGGCGTTCGTCGCGCCTGTCTCAACTGGCAGGAGGCGAAACTGATGCGTCCCGACCATGTGCATTATCTTCCGGAAGGATATGTATTGCAAGGTGAGATGTTCTATCAAGCCTTGCTGAAAGCGTATAACGACTATTGCAGTCAATGATTGAGTATAATCTAAATTAAGCCGTAACCGACAGATGTGGAATATTGACGAACTTCTGAACAAACTGGATATAGACTTCACCCGCCTGCATGACCTGCTGGTGTACGACCCGCATGCGCCGATGATATTCAGCAGCGGTATCTTCCTGTGGCTGTTTGCCGCTTTCATCGTGTTCTATCTGCTTTTGCAGCGTCGCACTACTGCCCGCCTGATGTTCGTTACCCTGTTTTCTTACTATTTCTACTATAAAAGCAGCGGCACTTATTTCTTCCTGCTTGCCATTGTTACGGTAAGCGACTTTTTCATTGCCCGGCTCATGGAACGGGCCACCGTACGCTGGCAGCGTAAAACGTGGGTGGCGGTCAGCCTGCTGATAAACCTGGGACTGTTGTGCTACTTCAAATATACGAATTTCCTCTGCGGGTTCTTTGCTTCGCTGACAGGCGGCACGTTTACCGCAATGGACATATTTCTTCCTGTCGGCATCTCTTTCTTCACTTTCCAGTCGCTGAGCTATACGATTGATGTGTATCGCAAAGAGATAACGCCCCTCACCAACCTGTTGGACTATGCTTTCTATGTATCTTTCTTCCCGCAGTTGGTGGCAGGCCCCATCGTGCGTGCACGCGACTTTATCCCGCAGATCCGCCGTCCGCTGTTTGTCTCTAAGGAGATGTTCGGAAAGGGAATCTTCCTGATTGTAAGCGGTCTTTTCAAGAAAGCGGTTATTTCGGATTATATCAGCATCAACTTTGTGGAGCGTATCTTTGATAATCCTACTCTGTATTCGGGCGTGGAAAACCTCATGGGTGTTTACGGCTATGCGCTTCAAATCTATTGCGACTTCTCCGGATATAGCGATATGGCTATCGGCATTGCTTTGCTGCTGGGCTTTCATTTCAACATGAACTTCGACTCGCCTTATAAGTCGGCATCCATAACGGAGTTCTGGCGCCGCTGGCATATCTCGCTTTCCAGTTGGCTGCGCGATTACCTCTATATATCCCTGGGCGGCAACCGTAAGGGGAAGATACGGCAATACGCTAATCTCATCATCACCATGTTTTTGGGTGGCTTGTGGCATGGCGCATCCTGGAATTTTGTTTTTTGGGGGATGTTGCATGGTGTTGCGCTGGCAGCCCATAAGTTCTGGATGGGCATCACCGGCAGGAAAAAGGGAGAGCGCAGTCATGGCATCCGCCGCTTCTTCGGCATCGTAATCACGTTTCACTTCGTTTGTTTCTGTTGGATATTTTTCCGCAATGCCGACTTCTCCACTTCGCTGGATATGTTGAACCAGATATTCACAGCTTTCCGTCCCCGGCTTTTCACCCAACTGGTGGAGGGCTATTGGGAAGTGTTTGCCTTGATGTCGCTCGGCTTTTTCCTCCATTTCGTACCGGACAGTTGGGAACATGCCTGCTGCAAAGCTGTCATCCGGCTTCCGCTTATAGGGAAAGCGCTGTTGCTGGTTGCCATGGTCTACCTTGTAATTCAAATGAAGAGCTCGGAGATACAGCCGTTCATTTATTTCCAGTTCTAAGGGTGGTGCTGCTTGTGCCATGCTGTGAAATGTCTTGATGCGTATTCCTTTCATTGTTAGTATGCTGCCGGTATTATTCTTTCCTACCGGACTAATGTGTTTAAATAGCATGTGTCATGATACATACAGTAAACTTTATGAAACGTCCGGCACAATAGTATATGGAGTAAGTCTGTATCTTTGTGAGGTAAATGAATCTGATTACTATGATTTTTTAAAACAATAACCATGAAACAAAAACTTATCTATTGGCTGCCGCTTCTACTACTGGTAGGATGTAGCCAGCCTACGTACAAAACTACTTCGTTGGCTCCCGAAAAGCGAGCGGAACTTTTATTGAAAGAACTGACTTTGGAAGAAAAGGTAGCGTTGATGATGGACAACTCCCAGGCAGTGGAGCGTCTGGGCATCAAACCCTATAACTGGTGGAACGAGGCGCTGCATGGCGTGGCGCGTGCCGGACTGGCTACGGTTTTTCCCCAACCGATAGGGATGGCGGCGTCTTTCTCGCCGGAATCGGTATATGAAGTGTTCAGTGCCGTATCGGATGAGGCGCGTGCAAAGAATGCAAATTACGCATCACAGGGAAGTTATGCGCGTTATCAAGGGCTTACCATGTGGACGCCCACAGTGAATATCTATCGTGACCCGCGTTGGGGCCGCGGCATCGAAACCTACGGTGAGGATCCTTATCTCACCAGCCGTATGGGTGTTATGGTGGTGAAAGGCCTGCAAGGAACCAATGACGGCAAGTACGACAAGCTGCATGCTTGTGCCAAGCACTTCGCCGTACACTCCGGCCCCGAATGGAACCGCCACTCTTTCAACGTAGAGGACCTCAGCGCGCGCGATTTGTATGAAACCTATCTGCCGCCCTTTGAGGCTTTGGTGAAAGAGGCCAAAGTGAAGGAGGTGATGTGTGCCTATAATAGTTTTGAGGGAGAACCTTGTTGTGGCAGCAACCGTTTGCTGATGCAAATCCTTCGCAACGATTGGGGCTTCGACGGTATCATCCTTTCCGACTGCGGGGCCATTGCCGATTTCTATAATGAACATGGGCATAAGGCGTATCCTGATGCCGAGTCTGCTTCGGCTGCCGCTGTGTTGAACGGTACGGACCTGGAGTGTGGCTCCAGTTACAAGGCATTGGTAAAGGCTGTCCGCGCAGGTCAGATCAATGAGAAAGACATTGATAAGGCAGTCATGCGCCTGCTGGAAGCCCGTTTTGCTTTGGGAGAAATGGATGATCCGGACAACGTATCTTGGACAAAGATTCCTTTCTCTGTGGTGGCTTCGGCCGAACACGATTCGTTGGCTTTGAACATGGCCCGCAAATCTATGACATTACTTCAGAACACAGGCAATATTCTCCCTCTGAAGCGTGGCGGGCTGACCGTAGCCGTTATGGGGCCCAATGCCAATGACTCTGTTATGCAGTGGGGAAATTACAACGGCATGCCGCCGCACACAGTCACCATTCTGGGCGGTATACGCAAGGCTTTGGGTGCGGATGATAAACTGATTTATGAACAGGGGTGCAGCTGGGTGGAAAGAACATTGATCCAAAGTGTATTCAGCCAGTGCAAATCGGCAGCCGGACAAGGATTTACTGCACGTTACTGGAACAATGTAAAGCATGAAGGCGATCCGGTGACCACTACGCAGGTGACCACTCCTTTCCGCTTCTGCACATCGGGAGCTACGGTCTTTGCACCGGGCGTAAACCTGACGGACTTCTCTGCGACTTATAATAGTGTGCTCACTCCTGAGCAATCGGGTGAGGTAGTATTCGAGATCTATACATACGGTTCCGGTCGTCTGCGCATCAATGGTGAGGAAGTGAAACGTTTCTCCAATATGCATGGCGGCAGATCGCTGAACTATACCTTGCAGGTAAAAGCGGGCACTCCTTATGAGATTGAACTCGACTTTGAATATTTCAGAAGCGACGCACAGTTGAACTTCGACATAGGCTTCAAGCAAAAAGTGGACATCAATGCATCTGTTGCCCGCGTGAAAGATGCTGATATTGTAGTCTTCGCCAGCGGTGTTTCTCCGGTTCTGGAAGGTGAGGAAATGGGAGTGAATCTTCCGGGCTTCAAGGGCGGCGACCGTACAGACATTGAACTGCCGGCCATTCAACGCGAATTGATTAGTGCCCTGCATCGTGCCGGCAAGAAGATTATTCTGGTGAATTGTTCCGGTTCGCCCATTGCTTTGGAACCGGAAACCAAGAATTGTGAAGCTATTCTGCAGGCTTGGTATCCCGGTCAGCAAGGTGGAACGGCTGTGGCAGAGGTGCTGTTTGGCGATTATAACCCGGGAGGACGCCTGCCGGTGACTTTCTACCGCAATATGTCCCAGCTTCCCGACTTCGAGGATTATAACATGACAGGACGTACCTACCGCTATATGACCCAACAACCGTTGTTCCCCTTCGGTTATGGATTGAGCTATACGACTTTCGATTATGGAAAGCTGTCATTGGACAAAGAGCAGATCAAACAGGGAGAGCCTTTGAAGTTGGCTGTCAGCGTTACAAACAGCGGTCAGCGCGACGGTGAAGAGGTTGTACAGGTTTATCTCAAGAAGCAAGATGATGCAGAAGGACCGGGCAAGACCCTGCGTGCTTTCAAGCGCGTCTATATACCTGCCGGAAAGAGTGTCAACGTTGAGTTTGACCTGAAGGACAAAGAGTTGGAATGGTGGGATGCCCAAAGCAATACGATGCGGGTCTGTGCGGGCAAGTATGATATAATGGTGGGAAGAAGCTCACAGGATCAGGACTTGCAACGCGGAAGTTTTGTAATAGAATAGTTCTTTGAATTTTTCATAATAAGAAAGTGAGAGTGTGTCGGGAGGCCTGATACACTCTCACTTTCTTATTATATGTGTTAAGGCTGTACAGTGAGACATAAAAAAAGGCTATCTCTCCCAGACAGCCAATCTTTTTGTTAACCTTAAATCTAATACTATGAAAAACACATTGCAAAGGTAGTTTCTTTCCTGTTATTTCCAAATTTTCCCTTCTATTCTGCTGTTTTTATAACATGGTTTAGTTGAATGTCATCTCTGTTAACATTTAACATAACGTTTTCTTGTTTTTAACCGATGATGCGTCAGCTTCCGAGCCATAACCTCCACTATCACGAGGGCTGTATCGCTTCCGATGCACCTGACTTGCTGTTCGAAGTCCTTCTCTATGTGCATAAGTCTTGGCAGGGGGATTGTCATAGTGAAACTCCGCTATGATTCCTGCTCCCTCCGTCTAATCATGTGAGAAACTACACTTTTCCGTCCTTAATCCATTGCTTGGTAGATGCTTACACTGTCATAACTGTAGATATTTACTTTTCTTGCATAACTTCCATCCGATATCTTTGCGCAAGCGTTACGGATAAAGGCAGCGAAGGGCTTTGTGCAGTGTGTATAAATTTAAGTGACTGGCAAAGATAATGAATTCAGAGAATCATGCATCGTCGTGCCGGTGCAAAACGGATGGTCTGTTTGCTTCAAACACATCATCCGTTTGCCCCGAACACATCATCTGTTTCCTTCAAACGCATCATCCGTTTTCCTCAAACGTATTATCCTTTTGTTTTTTCCCTTTTTATGCTCTTTTCCCTGCATTTTCTCTTCCTTTCCGCGCCTCTTCCTTTCTTTTTTGGGTTGCCCGGTAGATATACGATAGTATATCTTATCTTCTTATTATTTATATTGTGTCCGTTTGTTGGTTGTAGGGGTGGCTATGGAGTATATTCAAGTTGTTGATAACAAGCGTAATAGGGTGGCTATTTGGGTGTCCGTTTTGTGGTTGTAATGACTAAACCGCTGCTATGTGGCTTTTACATGTAATATCCGGCTTGAAATCGTCCGCCCTTATGCCCGCCTATGCGCCCGCCCGTACGTGCGTGTGTATATATATTGTGTATCTTCCTTTCCCCTTTGTTTCCCTTTAAAAAATCATGTTCTGCAACCTGTTTGTCAATCAGTCATTTATGAAAAAGTTTTGATATTTCTGATAAAAAAGGCCTTGTATATTTGGTGCGTATTCCCAAATCCGCTACTTTTGCATCCGCTTTCGAGAACGGGGGCAGCGATAGTTTGACATTCTGACAGAAACGGAGTAGGAACCCTTTCCTTTTTTCTTGTTATTTGGTGCTGTTTGTTTCATGAATACCGCCTTTAAAAAGAAAAATGAAAAAAACTTCAGATTTATTTGGAGTATATGAAATAAAGTTCTTACCTTTGCACCCGCTTTCAAAATGAGAGCAGCGTTGTTTGACAATCTTTTTGAAACCCGGGCGGTAACGACAGTTTTTTCTTTGTTCTTCCTTTCGCAAGAGAGATGACTTGAAGAAAGAAAAAATAAAAAAAACTTCCGAAAATATTTGGAAGATATTAAATAAAGTCCTTACCTTTGCATCCGCTTTTGAAAAGAAAAGCAATCGTAAAACAAGCGATCTTTGAACAGATTTACATAAACAATACAAGTAGTACAAGAGCAGGTACATTCTTAGTTTTTTAAGATATGTATCTGGGTAAAAAAAAGAACCGTCAATACTTATTAATATATAGGTAATTGAAAAGCTTTTTTAAATTCGAGCGTCCTGAACAGAGCAAGAACCACTCCTATGGAGTGATTAACAATACTTTTACAATGAAGAGTTTGATCCTGGCTCAGGATGAACGCTAGCTACAGGCTTAACACATGCAAGTCGAGGGGCAGCATGATTGAAGCTTGCTTCAATCGATGGCGACCGGCGCACGGGTGAGTAACACGTATCCAACCTGCCGATAACTCGGGGATAGCCTTTCGAAAGAAAGATTAATACCCGATAGTATAGTATTTCCGCATGGTTTCACTATTAAAGAATTTCGGTTATCGATGGGGATGCGTTCCATTAGATAGTTGGCGGGGTAACGGCCCACCAAGTCAACGATGGATAGGGGTTCTGAGAGGAAGGTCCCCCACATTGGAACTGAGACACGGTCCAAACTCCTACGGGAGGCAGCAGTGAGGAATATTGGTCAATGGACGAGAGTCTGAACCAGCCAAGTAGCGTGAAGGATGACTGCCCTATGGGTTGTAAACTTCTTTTATACGGGAATAAAGTGGAGTATGCATACTCCTTTGTATGTACCGTATGAATAAGGATCGGCTAACTCCGTGCCAGCAGCCGCGGTAATACGGAGGATCCGAGCGTTATCCGGATTTATTGGGTTTAAAGGGAGCGTAGGCGGGTGCTTAAGTCAGTTGTGAAAGTTTGCGGCTCAACCGTAAAATTGCAGTTGATACTGGGCGCCTTGAGTGCAGCATAGGTAGGCGGAATTCGTGGTGTAGCGGTGAAATGCTTAGATATCACGAAGAACTCCGATTGCGAAGGCAGCTTACTGGACTGTAACTGACGCTGATGCTCGAAAGTGTGGGTATCAAACAGGATTAGATACCCTGGTAGTCCACACAGTAAACGATGAATACTCGCTGTTGGCGATACACAGTCAGCGGCCAAGCGAAAGCATTAAGTATTCCACCTGGGGAGTACGCCGGCAACGGTGAAACTCAAAGGAATTGACGGGGGCCCGCACAAGCGGAGGAACATGTGGTTTAATTCGATGATACGCGAGGAACCTTACCCGGGCTTAAATTGCAGCGGAATGTAGTGGAAACATTACAGCCTTCGGGCCGCTGTGAAGGTGCTGCATGGTTGTCGTCAGCTCGTGCCGTGAGGTGTCGGCTTAAGTGCCATAACGAGCGCAACCCTTATCTATAGTTACTATCAGGTCATGCTGAGGACTCTATGGAGACTGCCGTCGTAAGATGTGAGGAAGGTGGGGATGACGTCAAATCAGCACGGCCCTTACGTCCGGGGCTACACACGTGTTACAATGGGGGGTACAGAAGGCAGCTACCTGGCGACAGGATGCTAATCCCTAAAACCTCTCTCAGTTCGGATTGGAGTCTGCAACCCGACTCCATGAAGCTGGATTCGCTAGTAATCGCGCATCAGCCACGGCGCGGTGAATACGTTCCCGGGCCTTGTACACACCGCCCGTCAAGCCATGAAAGCCGGGGGTACCTGAAGTACGTAACCGCAAGGAGCGTCCTAGGGTAAAACTGGTGATTGGGGCTAAGTCGTAACAAGGTAGCCGTACCGGAAGGTGCGGCTGGAACACCTCCTTTCTGGAGCGACGCTCTTACAAATAAAGAAGCTGGTTCTTGAAGTTTGCTTCCATAAGAACCTCTTGTACTGCGAAGATTGTTTATTGATATAAAGAGAAAGTAGAAGCCGAGCCTTAGGGTGAGGGTTTGACTGACAGTCCTATAGCTCAGTTGGTTAGAGCGCTACACTGATAATGTAGAGGTCGGCAGTTCAACTCTGCCTGGGACTACTTCGGAAACGAAGGGGGATTAGCTCAGCTGGCTAGAGCACCTGCTTTGCACGCAGGGGGTCAACGGTTCGAATCCGTTATTCTCCACTCTTGTCATATTAACGGTGGCGTTGTCACTTAACAGCTGACAGTTCATTGTTAATCCCTGATAAAACGATCTTTGACATGATGTAACGTAAAAAAGTAAAGTTAAAGCTGAAAGTATATATCGACCATACGTTGTCGGTAAGACTAAAAGTAAGCAAGGGCGCATGGCGGATGCCTTGGCTCTCGGAGGCGATGAAGGACGTGATAAGCTGCGATAAGCTTCGGGTAGGTGCAAATAACCTTTGATCCGGAGATTTCCGAATGGGACAACCCGGTTGGTTGAAGACCAATCATTCTGCATAGCAGAAGGCTAACGCAGGGAACTGAAACATCTTAGTACCTGCAGGAAAAGAAAATAAATAATGATTCCCCTAGTAGTGGCGAGCGAACGGGGACTAGCCCAAACCACCTATGTTACGGCATATGTGGGGTTGTAGGACCACGATGTGGCATGAAAGTTGGTGAGCAGAATGTTCTGGAAAGTACAGCCATAGAGCATGATAGCTGCGTATGCGAAGCCAACCTAAGCCTAGTGGTATCCTGAGTAGCGCGGAGCACGAGGAATTCTGCGTGAATCTGCCGGGACCATCCGGTAAGGCTAAATACTCCCGAGAGACCGATAGTGAACCAGTACTGTGAAGGAAAGGTGAAAAGCACTTCGAACAGAAGAGTGAAATAGTTCCTGAAACCATGCGCCTACAAGCG
>OJJT01000105.1_pt1 | contig 64759 bp, 55 predicted proteins | sample 1596281 | NCBI WGS metagenome assembly OJJT01 (sample SAMEA4350145, study PRJEB24818) | metagenome | biome: human; feature: gut; material: faeces | place: Denmark | collected 2013-09
TCATTGCCGAAGTCCCACCGCGAAGGAAGGAACCGGTGCTGACTCGTCTGATATGCTTCACGTTGCGGCTCCTCAGATTTCATAGTATAATACAACTCTTCGCGCGGCACACTTTTTTTTTTTTTTCAAGCAGAAGACGGCATACGAGATTTCTGCCTGTCTCGTGGGCTCGGAGATGTGTATAAGAGACAGATTGATATGAGTTCCAAGACCAAAATAGTCGTACTGCACTTAAAAGAATTGATATATACCGGCATCTTTGTGGTGCTGGGAATACTTTTCCTGCTTCTTCTCATTATCATGTTCCTGCCCGGGAAAAAGACAACGCCGGAAGCAACCGGCGCCGATGAAGGCCGCTATACCCCTGGGAAATACACAACTTCCCTGATTCTGGGAAATTCCGCAGTAGATGTGGAGGTCGTTGTGGACGATAACAATATCAACTCCATACGGCTTGTGAACCTGGATGAAGCGGTAACGACCATGTACCCGCTGATGGAGCCGGCTCTGAATGATCTGGCTGCCCAGATCTGCGAAAAGCAGTCTCTGGACGAAATTACTTATTCCGATGACAATAAGTATACCTCTCAGGTACTGCTCGATGCCATCACCAATGCTCTTTCAAAAGCGGAAAAGAACCCGGGCAGCACGAAAGAAAAAAGTACAAAATCCAAAACCTCTCTGGAACCCATAGAGGAAACAACTCCCGCCGCTCCCGCAGAAAGTACGCCCTCCGCTGAAAATACGGCAGAAACGACGCCGGAAAGCAATCAGGAGAACGCAGCGGAAAATACGGCAGAAAATACGCCGGAGACCTCAGCGGATACTCCGGCGGAAACGGCAGCGGCGGCTGAATAGCCACCGCTGTTTTTCTTATTCTTTTTCATTCCAAAGGCCATCTTACTCCGCCTGCAGCCCTTCAATCTCCTTCAGCCACAGCGTCGCGCAAGCATCCGAGGGCATGCGCAGATCTCCTCTGGGAGATACCGCCACACTTCCCACCTTCGGTCCGTCCGGCAGACAGGAACGCTTGAACTGCTGCTGGAAAAAACGGCGGTAAAAATTCTTCAACCATTTCAAAATAGTTGCATTATCATATTTTCCCGCAAAGGACATCCTGGCAATCCGGTACACCTTGGAGGGTTCAAAGCCGCAGCGCAGCATATAATACAGGAAAAAATCATGCAGTTCATAAGGGCCTACCAAATCCTCCGTCTTCTGGCTGATTTTGCCGTCCACCGGCGGAAGAAGCTCCGGGCTGACAGGAGTGTCAAGCACATCCAGAAGAATCTCCCTCAGTTCCTCCTGCCCGCAGGTATCCGCATAATATTTTACAAGATGACGCACCAGCGTCTTCGGCACGCCTGCATTCACACCGTACATGGACATGTGATCCCCGTTATAGGTTGCCCAGCCCAATGCCAGCTCGGACATGTCGCCCGTTCCGATCACCAGCCCGCCTGCTCTGTTGGCGATATCCATCAGCACCTGGGTACGCTCTCTTGCCTGGCTGTTTTCAAAGGTTACATCATGTACGTCGCTGTCCTGTCCGATATCACGGAAATGCAGACTGACCGCCTCCCTGATATTCACCTCGGACAGAGTGGTGCCCAGCGTCCTGGCCAGCCTGCAGGCATTATCATAGGTCCTGTCCGTCGTTCCGAAGCAGGGCATGGTAACGGAATGGATATTTTCCCTGGGAAGCCCCAGCATATCAAAGGTGCGTACTGTAACAAGAAGCGCCAGTGTGGAATCCAGTCCGCCGGAAATACCCACGACTGCCGTTTTGCAGCCGATATGCTGATATCTCTTTTTCAGGCCGAAGGACTGGATGGAAAGGATCTCATCGCAGCGGTGGTTTCTTTTTGCCTCATCCGAGGGCACAAAGGGCATGCTGTCATACCTGCGTGTCAGGACGGTATCCGTTTTTTCCATATGCACCGGAAGGTACAGATAGCCTTCCTTATTCCTCAGGAAGGTGTTCATGCGCCTGCGTTCATGACGCAGCCTCTGAACATCGATTTCCCCATATATGGATTCATTCTCAAAGCGTCTGGCCCGGGACAGAATCGTGCCATTTTCCGCAATTATGTTATGACCGTTGAAAACAAGATCCTGGGTGGATTCCCCCTCACCCGCACTGGAATACACATAACCGGAAATCAGGCGGGCGCTGGTGCTCTTTATCAAATCCTCCCGGTAGGCATCCTTTCCTACCGTTTCGTTGGAAGCGGACAGATTAACGATCACGGTCGCTCCGGCCATCGCATGGGAGGTGGAAGGTGTTTCCGCCGCCCACACATCCTCACAGATTTCACAGGCAACCTGCAGCCCGTCCACTGCATCCACACAGAAAAGGATATGCGTGCCAAACGGGATTTCCTCACCGTCAAACATAAAGTTCTCAGCTTCCGCATTTCCTGCCACAAAATACCGCGCCTCATAAAATTCACCATAATTGGGTATGGTTTCCTTCGGGATAAATGCCAGGATTTTCCCGTTCTGGAGAACTGCCGCCACATTGAACAGCTTCCCGCTTTTTTCCAAAGGAAGCCCTACGAAAACAAGCGCGTCCCGCCCTCTGGTATATTCCCTGATTTCCTTTAAGCCTTCCGTCGCCCCCTTAAGCAGCGTTTCCTGGAAAACAAGATCCTGGCAGGTATAGCCGGTGATACAAAGCTCAGGAAAAACGATAATTTTCGCTGCTTCGGCAAAAGCCTCGTCCAGCCCTTTCTTTATCTGCTCCGTATTATAAACCGTATCCGCAACCCTGATTCCAGGAGTCAGGGCTGCGGCTTTTACATAACCATGTTTCAATTTTCACTCCTATTCTGCACGCCAATGCGTACATTCGGCTAAAATATGATACAAATCAGGCCGGCAGAAAGCGCCTTTCTCCCAGCCCGTCCGGCCTGCCGCCAAAGACGGCGGACACAGCTATTTATTCCCGCATTTCTCAAGTAATCCCTTCAGCTCCGGTATGGAAAAATGATAGCCCTTATTACAGAAATGGCATTTTACTTCAATGGTTTCCCCATCCGCAATCATGTTTCCGATTTCTTCGCGTCCGATGCTGATCAGCGCCTTTTCCACCCGTTCCTTGCTGCAGTTGCAGGCAAACTTAACATCCCTGGTTTCCAGGAACTGAAAATCCATTCCCTCCAGGACAAGCTCCAAAAGCCCCTCCGGTGTAACGCCTTCATCCAAAAGGGAGGTTACCGAACGGATTTTTGACAGATTGCTTTCCAGCTTCTGTATTGTCTCCTCCTCTGCAAACGGCATAAGCTGCACAATAAATCCGCCCGCCTGCTTCACGGTATTGTCCTTTTCCATCAGCACGCCCAGCCCCACGGAGGAAGGAACCTGTTCAGAGGTGGCAAAATAATAGGTAAGATCCTCCGCGATCTCACCGGTCTGCAGAGCGGTCTGGCCCACATACGGATCCTTCAGCCCCATATCCCGGATGACGCGCAGGATCCCGCTTCCTACAGCGCCTCCCACATCCAGCTTTCCCTGGCTGTTGGCAGGAAGTATCACCTGCGGTTCATTGGCATAGCCCTTGACGCCGCCCATGCTGTCCGCAGTAACCGTCATGCCGCCCATGGGGCCGTCGCCGGTTACCTGGAGTGTCAGAAGATCCTCTTTCCCCTTCAGCATGCTGCCCATCATGGCGCCTGCCGTAAGCAGTCTCCCCAGTGCCGCCGTTACCACCGGACTGGTATTATGGTTCTGCCGGGCTGTTTCCACCGTCTGCCTTGTTGTCGCCGCAAATGCCCTCACCTGGGCATCCGCAGCCGTTGCTCTTACCAGATAATCCTTCATTTTGTTTCTCCTGTCCCACATTTTCCATGTTCCGAGGCGATGCAGAAGACTCTTTCGCTCTTCTCCGTCACCTCCTGCATCGTGTCTGCATCCAGGGCTTCCACAAACACAAGCCCGCTTTCCTCCAGCAGACGCCTTATCTGATCCAGCCTATATCCCCGCTGGTAATGGGTTTCCGTAAATCTGCGGTAAAGACCCTCTTTTTGATCCTCCTCCACAAAAACAGTCAGATCATATTCATTGATCTGATCCTCACTGTCATAGAAGTTTTCCCAGATAAAGCTGCAGTTATCCCGGTTTTCAGCAATCGTGGCATCGCCTATCACCGTTTCATATTTATAAACCGTATTAAAATCAAAGATAAAAAGCCCGCCCGGATCAAGATAATTATTCACCAGCCGGAAGCATTGCGCCAGCTCCTCTTCCTCCAGAAGATAATTGAGGCTGTCACAGAAACAGACAACGGCGCGCACCGTTCCATAAAGCTCAAACTCCCTCATATCCTGTGCAAGATAAAGGATTTCATGGCCGGAGCACGCCCTTTTTTCCATGGCCACATTCAGCATTTCCTCCGACAAATCCACGCCAATCATATCATAGCCTGCATCCGCCAGAAGCTCCGTCATATTTCCGGTACCGCATCCCAAATCCAGCAGGATGCCGTCCTCAATCCCGGCCCGTCTTAATCTGTCCAGCACAAATCCGCCCCACTTTTCGTAGGGCGTATTATCCATGAAAATATCATATACATAAGCGAAATCCGAATAAGCCTCCACTTACCGTATCCTCCTGTCCCAGCACTCTGACACGCCCGGCTGCGGCACGTCATAAATTCCCATAGCAAATTTCAACCTGGCTTAGCCCACAATACTTCCCAGCAGGCCATAGCTTACCAGGGATACGATGACGGTTGCAATAATAATGCCCAGCAGCTCGGCCAGGACGGCTTTTTTGAAATCTATCTCCAGCAGTGCGGCAATCAGGGAGCCTGTCCAGGCGCCGGTGCCGGGAAGCGGAATCCCTACGAAGAGCACAAGGCCCCAGAATTCATATTTCTTGATGCTGTCGCTCTTCTTCATCGCCCTGTCCTCAAGCTTACCGATCAGCTTTGCAAAAAAGGGCAGTTTTTTCATCCACTGGAAAATCTTCCTGATGAACAGCAAAATGAAAGGGATCGGGATGATATTTCCAATAATGCAGATGGGAATCGCTTTCAGGATCGGCACCCCGAGAGACCAGGCCACAAGAAGGCCTCCTCTCAGCTCCAGAATGGGAATCATGGAAATGATGAAAATAACCACTTCCTTGGACACATACTGTCCCAGAGTTGAGGCAAACCACAATGCTATTGAATCCATACTATAAATTATCCTCCGTTCGTTGACTGCTTATTTGTTAATGTATTATCTGTTTTAAAAAGGTCAGAAGCCTGTCCATCTCCTCATCCGTTCCCACGGTGATGCGCAGGTAATTATCAATCCGCGGCTTGTTGAAATAGCGGACATAGATTCCTTCCTGTTTTAACGCCTGAAAAAGCTCTGCTGCCGGAATGGTTTCATGGGAGGCAAAAATAAAATTGCTCATGGAGTCCGGGAAGGTAAAGCCAAGGCCTGCCAGTTCTTTTTTTACCCGTTCCCTTGTATTAATGATCTTTCCCACTGTTTCCTTAAAATACCCATCGTCCCGGATACTTGCCGTTCCCCATGCAATGGAAGGCGCGTTCATGGTATAGGAATTAAAGGAGAACTTCACATCCTTCAGATAACCGATTGCCTTTTTGCTTCCTACGGCGAAGCCAATACGGATTCCCGCCATGGCCCTGGATTTGGAAAAGGTCTGGACTACCAGCAGGTTATCGTACTTATCCACAAGGGACATGGCGCTGACGCCGCCGAAATCCACATATGCCTCATCAATAATCACCATGGAATCCGGGTTGCCGGCCACAATCTCCTCAATGGTATCAAGGCTTTCAAATAAACCGGTGGGCGCATTGGGATTGGGGATGACGATTCCGCCGTTTTCCGTAAGATAATCTTCCTTTACCAGCCGGAAATCATTGTCCAGCTCAGGACAACGATAAGGTATATGAAAAAGCTCCGCCCAGACATCATAAAAGGAATAAGTAATATCAGGAAAAAGCACCGGCTTTTCCGAATTAAAAAAGGTAAGAAAGCTCATTGCCAGCACATCATCCGAGCCAACTCCCACAAAAACCTGATCCGCATCCACGCCGTAGTAGTCTGCCAGCGCATTCACCAGAAGGGATGCCTCCGGATCGGGATACAGACGCAGAAGCTCCGTTTCAAACGCCGCCGCATATTCCTTCACAAGCGGTGACGGCGGATACGGACACTCATTGGTATTCAGCTTGATAATCCCTTTTTGCTTCGGCTGTTCTCCGGGAATATAGGGAACCACCCGACGTACTTGTTCTTCCCAGCCCATCTTTCGCTACCTCTTTTCCTGTGTCCCCGGCCTTCCGTCCGGCGGACGCATATTCAATCTCCGCCCGTTTTATGGAAGGCGGTCCGGTTTTAACTTTTCTATTATAGTATGAAAATGTTTCAATAGCAATAATTACCTGTTAAGTGTTGATTTTCGCATGGTAATCCGCCATGAAAGCCCGGTTCCCACGTTGTAGGCCCTGGCAAAGTTACCCTGATTGATGGCCACCGCCATAAAATCCAGGCTGTTCACATAGACCAGCGCCTCACCAATGAAGGCATCTGCAAAGGAGTGGGCGTAAATCAGGGAGGTACGGTAAACAGTATGTCCTCTTTTTTCTATAATAACTTCAATACGTTCCCCGTAGGAGACTCCCATCTTAAGGAACAGCTCCCTGGGAATGTTGGTCCAGAGGCTGCCGAAGCGCACGTCCAGGACATCGATGGTTCCTGATACTTCATTTTCCTCCAGCTTCGCAGGGACGAAAGGGATTTCCACCACGCTCTCCACCGGCACCTCCGGGCCCACGCCCTCGAAACCAATGATACCGGAAGCCAGCCTGGCGCCGGTATAGGCATAGATATCCCTGCCGTGGAAGGTATAGCTTTCCCCTGAGCCGGGAAGACGGTTCACCGATTCGTCTATCACTCTGGCTGCCCGGATGCCGCACAGCTTTTTGATATGGGTGAGCGTTCCGTTATCCGGAGTTACCACATATTGTCCACCCTCTGTCTGTGCCACAATGCTGCGGCGGGTGGAGCCAACGCCCGGATCCACAACAGATACGAATACCGCGCCTTCCGGCCAGTAGCTTACCGTCTGAATCAGCCTGTAGGAGGCCTCCCAAATATCATATTGGGGAATTTCATGGGTCAAATCGGAAATTTTCAAATCACCGCACACACAATAGGCAACGCCGTACATGGCGCTGACGGCGCCGTCCGCCCGCCCGAAATCGGATTGAAATATAAGTGGATTCATACTGTTTTCCCTCTCCTTTCAATTGCATCTTTTCTTGATGGTAACAGATTATTCCGGCCATGTCCATTCTAACTTACGTAACGGTATGGCCCGGTAATAGCCATGTGAAAAATTGCCCAGCGCGTCCCTGACAAGCACCTTGATTTCTCCCGGCTCCTGAATTACCTTCCTTCCGGATATCTGAAAGGTTCTTCCATTGTCAAAGGAAAAAGCCTTGGCATCCAGCCCACAGCCCTGATCCACGGCGTGCACCGTCAGCACGGCGCTTCCGTTCCGCCAGTGTTCGGGCGTCAGCGAAAAACTGATTTCCGGCGGATCCCTGTCTATATTTTTTACCGGAACCGTCAGCCTGGTGATGTTGCCGGCCGCATCCCTTACCGCCGCCTGATAATCGCCGTTTTCCTCCACCTCATGCATGGAATCCGCAGTCCAGGTTCTTCCTCCGTCATAGGAATAAGGCCTTCCGGCCAAGCCGGAGCCATCGTCCGATGCCGACAGTATGATCACGGCCTTGTCCTTCACAAAACCCTCCGGGCGTACCACAGCCTCCGCAGCCGGCGCCGTCCGATCTATTTTATCCACACGGAAGCTGCCTGAGGATATGTTTCCCAGACGATCCCTCACCATTACTTCATACGTGCCGTTCCCGGCAACCTCAAGAAAGGAATCTGATGTCCAGGTCTTTCCGCCGTCGTAGGAATAGGCCGTATCGGCAAGACCGCAGCCAGGAATCCTCTCTGTCTGATTTGTTCCCGCATCCTCTGTCATCCCTTTTGCCGCGGCAGTTATGCCTGTGATGCATACGAGCAGAAAAAAGCAGGCGGCCAGAAGCTGCTTTCTGAATTTCCACTTAAAATTATTATCCGGCTTTAATTTGCCATTGATTTGTTTCATAGCTACCTCCTGAATGTGACTGTCAACATGTACCGTCCCGACCGCAGATATCCCTGCAGCAGGACAAAAAAGACCCGTCCGCCGAATCAGGCAGACAGGTCACTAAGCTTCGTTTACATTCAGTTGGTAATTGGTGATACCCAGTGTATCACTCCTGCTTCAGGCTGTCAAGCGCCATCTGTCTGGCCGCAATTACCCTGTCGCACCAGGCGTCAAATTCCGGATCCTCTCTCTGCAGCTCGGGGTGCTTTAAAACATTCTGCACGGTTTCCCTGAGTCCTTGCTCCATGCTCTTTTCCGGTGCAAAACCGGGGACAAGCCTTTTGAGCTTTGAGATATCAAAGACCACCGTATTTGCCTTATCTCCCAGAAGGGATCCGTTAAAATCATATCTGCCGCCGTCCGCAGCCACAAGGAATTCAGTGGAAATATGGACCGCATTCAGTTTCACTCCCAAAGCATCCGCGATCACCTGATAAATCTGGTTCCAGGTCATGCTTTCCGGGGACATGATCTGAACCGCCTGTCCCAGGGCATGGGGATTGCCCAGAAGCCCGGTAAAGCCCGGGGCAAAATCACTGTTGTGGGTCATTGTCCACAGGGAGGTTCCGTCGCCGTGGATAATCACCGGCTTCCCCTCCAGCATCCGTTTCAGCACCTGCCAGCTGCCGCCGGCCCCGTGAAGCCCCAGCGGCACGGAACGCTCATCAAAGGTATGGCTCGGCCTTACAATCGTAACCGGGAAGCCCTCCTCTCTGTAAAGCTTCATCAGGTAATCCTCTCCTTCGATTTTATCTCTGGAATACTGCCAGTAAGGATTGGCAAGCGGCGTGCTTTCCGTAATCAGATAATCTGCCAGCGGCTTCTGGTAGGCCGAAGCGGAGCTGATATAGACAAACTGCTTTGTTTTTCCGCGAAGAAGCCTGTAGTCCCGCTCCAGATGTTCCTTCCGAAAAGCAATGAAATCCGCTGCCACGTCAAATTCAAGCCCCTCCAGCAGCTTGGCCGCCTTTTCTTCGTCATTGATATCCACCAGAATTTCCTTCGGCCGGTTCCACTCTCCCGTGCCTGGCAGCTGCGCCGCCAGCCCTGCGTTTCTGTTTCCTCTGTTAATCAGGTACAGTTCATGGCCCTGCTCCAGAAGCCTTCTGGAAATCGCCATACTGATAGTGCCTGTTCCCCCAATAAATAATATTTTCATAGTCCCTCCTGTCCGTCCGCTCAGCGGAAATCAAATTAATGCTGCCTAAGCCTGAATTGTACGGCCATATTCCATTCACCTTCCGCCAAAACAAACCTGTGCTTCTTTCTACAAGCCTATTATAAACGGCTGAAAAATACATGTAAATTCTTTTTTGCCGTTTGTCAGCTTCCACATTCCTCTTATCGGTGTCTTTCTGCAAGGCAGCTTTTATCCGGGCCGCCCTCTCATTCCCCAGCCCTTTGGCTGCTTCGGCCCTCAGCTTCTCTGCTGCCCCGTTCCGCAGGACCGGGACGCCATTCCTTCCTGAACCTGGCCGGCGTGCTGTGCTCCCTTTCCCTGAAAAGGCTGATAAAATGCGAGGTCTGGTTCATGCCGCAGGCATAGGCAATCTCATTAACAGACAAATCGGAGTATTTCAGAAGCTCCTTTGCATAGGATATGCGCAGCTCAATCTGATATTCATGCGGTGAGATTCCCACATAGCGCCCGAATTCCTTGATGAGATAAAACCGATCCACATGCAGCATATCCGCAAGCTCCTGAAGGGGCACTTTTTCCCGGAAATGCTGCTCCAGGTACTTTTCTGCGGCCCTGACAAATTCGGGTATCAGAATCGCCTGCCTGCTCTCCGCCGTATTCTGTGCAATCAGTTCGGTTAAAAGAGTGCCAATCAGGCCGGAGGTCCGGACCTCTGTGGTCAGCTCTCTTTTTTGATTGATGGCTATAATCTTCCGGAGGGTCTGTTCCGTCAGTTCTTTTTCCCGGATATCCAGTATCCGGAAACCGTTTTTAACAAATTCCTCATAGTATCCCAGGGCATTCATTCCATTCAGGTGCAGCCACAGGAACTCCCAGTTCTTTCCCTTAACCGTATGGTACTCATGATGCTTCATGCAATGGATGAAAAATAAGCTGCCTTCCAAAAGCGCATACTCCCGACCCTCATACTGCAGCCTGCCTTCTCCCGACAGGGTGCAGACAACCAGAAAAGAATTCAGATTGGCACGTTCCGTAAAATAAGGCCAGACCGTTTTGAAATAGCCTGCCTCCTGCATGTAAAAAAAGAGGCCTCTGGCGGTTCTGCTGGGTGTGGCAAACAGCCTGATGGAATCCTCCGACCAGGTATAGGAGACCCGCTCCAGGTAATTTTCTTCTATCTCCATATTCGCTCCCGTCTGTGCGCCTTGGCGCACCTGTGTATCAGGCAGGTCAAGAGTTTTTCTCGGCCTTGCTCCCGCCTGTGCGCCTTGGCGCACCTGTGTATCAGGCAGGTCGAGAGTTTTTTCTCGACCTTGCTCCCGTCTGGGTGTCAGTATATGTTGCTTCAATCACCAATATTCTGATATTTTCAGCCAACATTCTTGGATGCAACTTTTATTTTACCAGCTTATAATCAATTTATAAAGAGCAAATATATGATGGTTTTGCTATCTTTTTAAGGCTTTTCCATCACCGGTGCCAAAAGAGGCAGGCAGCCGCCAAAAAACTATTATTTTTATAAAAGGAAGGGATTTCTTATGGAAAAATGGAACACACCGAAAAAGCCGCGCATCGGCATTTATACCATGGGGCTGAAGGCTTACTGGAACCAGTTTCCGGGACTGCGGGAACGGCTTCTGCATTATGGACAGTTCATTGCTGAAAAAATAGCTGAAATGGACGCGGAGGTCTTTTTTTACGGGCTTGCAGACTGCGAAGAGGCAGGGGAAAGCTGCGGGGAATTTTTAAATGCCAAAAATGTGGATCTGATTTTTGCCCATGCGGGCACTTATGTCAACAGCTCCTCCGTCCTCCCCATTCATCAAATATGCAAGGCGCCCGTGATTATACTGAATCTGCAGCCCACGGCCCGGATCGCGTATGACAGGACAACCACGGGGGAATGGCTTGCCCACTGCGGCGCCTGCCCGGTTCCTGAGCTGTCCAACGCTTTTCACCGCAGCGGTATTTCCTGCCGTATCATAAACGGGCTTCTTGGACTGGACCATACTCCTGACATTTCCCTCACCGATGAGAACACGACAGCCCGCCCGGAAGCGGTCAGGGCCTGGAAGGAAATCAGCGAATGGGTAAAAGCCGCTTCCGTTAAAAGAGAGCTGTCCGGCTGCCGGTTTGGTTTTCTGGGGAATACTTACAATGGCATGCTGGATATGTACAGTGATTTTACCATGGTACAGGCGCAGACCGGCGCCCATATTGAAATTCTGGAAATGTGCGATCTGGATCGGATGCTCCGGCAGGTAACGGAGGACGAGGTGGGAAAAAAGAAAGCGGAAATCCGGGAATTTTTCCTCATCAGTGATGATAAGGCCGCCGATCCGCTGGCGCAGAGGCCGACAGAGGAACAGCTGGACTGGTCCGCAAGGGTGGCGGCCGCCCAGGAACGACTGGTAAGGGAATACCGTCTGGATGCGCTTACCTATTATTATCACGGTGCACCCGGAGGCGCGTATGAAAAGCTGCAGAGCGGTTTTATCGTGGGGCATTCCCTCCTGACGGCCCGCGGCATTCCCTGCGCCGGAGAGGGCGACCTGAAAACCTGTCTCGCCATGAAAATCTGTGACATCCTGAACACGGGTGGCAGCTTCTGTGAAATCGTTACGGTGGATTATGAGGACGGCACCATTTTACTGGGACACGATGGCCCTTTCCATCTGGCAATCGCCAAAGGGAAGCCGCTGCTGCGCGGTATGGGGCTTTACCACGGGAAGCAGGGAACCGGCGTGTCCGTGGAGGCCAAGGTACGAACCGGCCCCATCACCAATCTTGCCTGCACGCAGACCGTGGATGGAAAGCTGAAATTTATCATTACCGAGGCTTTATCCACAGACGGCCCGATTATGACGATAGGAAATACACAGACGCCTGTGAAATTTAAAAAGGATCCTGATTCCTACATGGATGAATGGTTTGCCGAAGCGCCCACGCACCATTTTGCAATGAGCGTCGGGCATAATGCGGCGTTGTTTGAAAAGGTGTGCGTGATATTGGGGGTTCCCTGCGTTATATTGGATAAATGTAACAGTTAAGGACAGCCATCGTCCTGCGCTGTTACGGATAAATAAAAAGCTTGCCGATGAGCTTCTCCGCCGCCCATTCCACGGCTTGGCTCACGCTCCTGTCGGCAAGCTTTTTCAGTATACATTTACACAATTACTTTGATCCTTATTTCTGCTCTCCGCGATATTCTCCCGGTGTTTTTCCTGTTTCCCTTTTAAATTTTCTGATAAAACTGGAAGTATCCAGGTATCCAATACGGTTAACAATTTCCTGTAACGTCAGTTCCGTGCTGACCAGCAGCCGCTTTGCTTCCTCCATGCGAAGCCGTGTAATATAGCTTTTCAGATTATACCCTGTCTGCTCCGTAATAAACCGGCTGATATAATAGGGGGAAAGCCCGAACTCATCACCAAGCCTCTCCAGGCTCAACTCCGGGCTAAAAGCATTTTCACGAACGTAACTTAAAATGCGTTCCGTCAAATCATCCTGTCTGCTTTTCTGAAACCGTGCCGTATGAGCGCATATTTTTTCCAGCAGCTGTTCCATCCGGCACCTCAGCAAATCCACCCCTTCCACTGTAACCATCGATGCCAGCTCTTCCTGAAGCCCTTCAGGAATATCATCATTCAGAGAATCCTTCAGGCTTTTTATCATGTCTAATACAAAATATTTAAAAAGGAGCACCGAACGATATTTCTGAGCCAGATTCTCATAATATCCGGCGAATATTTTGTCCGACAATATTTTATCACCATGACGCAGCGCCTGAATAAGCTTCAGTAGTTCCTCAGAGTCAGACGACTTTGCCTGCCTCAGATTATCAGCCAGATTCTCATAGAAAAGAACCCTGCCCTTCTTATTTTGACGCAGGTATTCGGCAGCCGCCAATGCCTCATAAAAAGAGTCCTTTGTCTGACGTATCTCCGCCGCCGTACTGCCAATTCCTATCACATAATGTATTTCCGGCGAATCCGCCAGTATTGGAGAAAGGCCTTTATCTATTTGTAGAGCAATATCCGTAAAATCCCGCTTCTGTGCCGCATTTACAATCCAGCAAATAGATGAATCCCTTAATTTTTCAATGCAGCATATATGAAGCGCATTTCTGATTTCCATTTCAAGGGAGAAATTCAGAATCTCCTGTCTGTACAGAGAATGGATCGTGCCCCTGTCACGGTAGAGACTGATAACCACAGCAATATAGCAGTTTTCCTGTCCCGGGTAACAAAAATCTGAAAATGCCCGCTCCAGTTCTGTTTCATCCAGCATACCGTCGAGATAAAGCCCCATAATACGCTGCTGCAGATAAGGCTCCTGCCAAGATACCGCATCTTCAATTTTCTTCTGATCCTCAATATATTCATGCAGTGCCTGCAGTTCATTTATTTTCCCGCCTGTTTTATTCATCAGATGAAATAAATCCCTTATAGGTCTGTAATTAAAAAAGCTGACTGCAACCGCCAGTGTAAGGCACAGGACCAGAATCAGGAAGCATATCAGCATAAGAAGACTTTTCTGATAGCCCATATCACCTTCCGTCATAAGTGATGCAGGTACAATAATGGCATAGGTAACGCCTGTAGTTTCTGATGTGTAATACAGCAGTGTTTCCTGCGTTCCTTTCAGCTCCATACCGGCAAGCGCCCCCTGAGAAGCTGAAACCTCCAGCAGCAATTCCCGGTCAACAGGATACTTCTCATCACTGAATTCATCATATAGAATTTTTCTGTCTGCAGATGCCAGGAGCAAACACATTTCCTCATCAGAAAAAGCAGAGGAGATCGTCTTTTTAACAGCATCCACATCCATGAAAAAAATCAAATCACCATAGGGACTGTAGGTTGGGACCGGATACACAAAAACCAGCCTCGCCAACGCCCCCCTTGTCTCTTCCGCTTCCCTAAACACAGAATAGGGGACAAGATGATCCTGTTCCCCCGGAAGATACTTTTTTATATCAGCTTCTGTACTGCTAAAGGTTGAATACGACATTATCCCACTTGCCGAATAAACACAATCTCCCTCCCGCAATACAAAAAAAGCCTTTTCCAATTCCGTATATCTGCTCAGCAGCGGCTTCATTGTATTCAGACACTCATAACGTTCATATACTGATCCGGTCATCTGCCTGGGACGCAGAGCCGGATCGACGGCAATGGAAGATACCATGCGGAAATGCCCCGCAACCGCTTCGTCCACCAGGCCTGCGGAAGCCTTCAGCTTCTGAAGATTTATTTTTTCCGTCTGTCTGCGCAGTGACTGCACATTATATGTATAGAAAGAAGCGATTGCTATTCCCAGCGGAATCAATGCCGCAAGCAAAAAAGATATCAGGTATTTATAAAAAATACTGTGTGTATGCTTTTGCTTCATATCTCTCCCCCGTTTCCGCCTGCCAGCTGTTTCTCAGCCCTTTAAAGAGCCCATCATTATTCCCTTCATAAAAAATTTCTGTAAAAAGGGATATACAATGAGCACCGGCAGAACCGAAACAATAATAACAGCATATTTCAATATTTCAATCTGCTTCATCAGTTCAGCCATATATTTTGCATTCTCACCACTCATTCCCCCACTGAGCATGCTGGTCATGGCATTATTCCCCATCAAAAGCATATTCCGCAGCACAAGCTGAAGCGGAAACCTGTCCTTGTCACTGATATAAATCAAAGCCTGGAAAAACTGATTCCAATGCCCTACTCCATAAAAGAGGGCAATCGTGACAAGAATAGGCTTTGAAAGTGGCAGCACGACTGCGGCAAGCGCCTTAATTTCAGAACAGCCGTCTATTTTTGCCGCCTGGATAATCTCATCCGGAACACTGTTCATAAAATAGGTTCTCATGAGGATTACATTATATACGGATACTGCCGTTGGGAGTATAAGCGACCAAATCGAATCTCTCATGCCCATTCCGGAAACTAGCAAATAGGTAGGAATAATTCCTCCTGAAAAAAACATGGTGAAAGTCATGGCAAACATAATAAACTTAATAAACGGAAGATGGCTTTTGGAAAGCGCATAGGCGCAGGTTACCGTTAAAAACATATTAACCAGAGTGCCTGTTACTGTAAGAATAATCGTATTGGCATAACCTTTCCAGATTAAATTGTCCTTCAGCACATATTTATATCCCTCCAGGGTCGCTCCTTTGGGAAACAGAAGCACCTGTCCGGAATTTACAGCAGCCGGGCTGCTGATGGAGGCTATCACGATAAAGTACAGCGGATACAGGATTACTGCCATCATCAGAGTAAGCAGCACCATATTAATCATATCAAATATTTTATCACTGCGGGAGTGTTTTTTCACATTATCTCTCCTTCCCCATAATTTACCATAGGCTTGTATCACCGATCCTGCGGCACATTTTATTTATTGTTATCAGTACAATAAAGTTTACCAATGAATTAAAAAGGCCAATGGCTGAGGATAAACTGAATTGAGCCTGCTGTATACCAATTCTGTATACGTATGTAGATAATACGTCCGCGGCTTCCATAATTGCAGGCTTCTGCAGTATCAATACCTTTTCAAAATCCGAAACCAATATACTGCCGCAGCATAGAATAAGCTGTATCACTATGGTCGGCGCTAATGAGGGAAGATTAATATGTATAATCCTCTGCATTCTCGTTGCTCCGTCCACCACTGCGGATTCATGCAGCGCCGGATCCACACTTGACAGGGCCGCTACATAAATAATAGAACTCCACCCGGTATGCTGCCATGTATTTGACCAGACGTAGATATGCTTAAAATTATCCGGATTTGCCATAAAGTTAACCGCTTCCCCACCGAAAAGTTCAATTATTTTATTCACAAATCCAGCACTGGGTGAAAGGAAAAGGGTCAGCATGGAACAGACAATCACCGTGGAAATAAAATGCGGCGCATATGTCACGGTCTGCATTGTCTTTTTGAACATCCCCTCTTTTACTTCATTTACCATCAAAGCCACAATGATAGGTATCGGAAAATTTACCAGCAGATTATAAAATGACAAAAGCAGTGTATTCTTAAATACATTCCAGAATACCGTCATATCTATAAAACGTCGGAAATGCTTCAGTCCCACCCAGGGACTCCCCGTAATTCCCAGTCCGGTGCTGAAATCCTTAAATGCTATCTGAACCCCATACATAGGACCGTAACAGAAGATCAGAAAAAAAAGGACAGAAGGAAGCAAAAGAAGATATATCTGATAATTACTTTTCATAAGAGAGAGTCTGGAACGGGAGTTTCTTCCTGCGGATGCAGGATATTTCTTTCTTTTTTGCATAGTAGGCTCCTTTTTTGATTACTCCCTGAAATCAGCGCTCCGGGAGGCGGATGGCCGCCTCCCGGCACGCTGATATCCGGTTTTATTCAGACGTGTATCATCAGCCATTCTGCAGATAACGTTCATATGCCGCCTGATAAAGCTCTGTCAGCCTTTCCAGTCCCATGCTGTTCAGTGTTTCTACAAACCGGGCATGATTTTCAATGGGTTCTTCTCCGGTAATAAATTTTACTTCCATCTGGGCCGTATAGTTTTTTATCTCATCAAGTACGAGAGCAACCTCTTCCCGTTCTTCAATTGTAAAGAACAGCTGCGGGAACTCCTGTTTCAGGTAAGGAGCAATCCGCTCCTTCATCTGTGACTTAAATGAAGTATCCTCCGGTGCATACTGCATGCTTCCCCATACATCCCCATACTGGGAATTGCCCTGGAATTCCACCGCAAGAGGCGAAATTTCCTTGCAAAGATAATCCCACATGCCATTATAGCCTTCAGGCGTCACATATTCGCACTGTGTATGATCCTCATTCCACTTCAGGCCGCCTTCGCCTTCCCACTCACCATAGTCCGGCCCTGTAAACAACCGGGAGCCTTCATCACTGAATGCATAATCAAAATAGCGTATCGTAGCCTCCGGATACTTATTTGCGCTTGTAATAAATATATTCGGCATACGTACAGCATCTCCGTACCAGACCTTCTCTTCATTAAATTCGCTGGTCAGAGGATTAATCACTTCATACTGTCCGTAAACTTCAGGATCTGTGGAACCCGTCATTACGAAATGTGCTGAATAGGAGTATGCGCCCAACTGTATGGCTGCCCCTTTGGCCCTCAGTTGTTCTTCGTTCTGGGTAAAATATTCCTGGTCCAGCAGCTTTTCATCAAACAGCTGTTTCATTCTCTTTAAATATTCAACATAAATATCACTTGCCGGTACATATACAATTTTATCCCCTTCTGTCATCCAGCGGGATGCCACACTGGTAAAGGGAATCCCCAGCGGCCCTGCGACAAAGGGATCTACGGAATACTGGTTATTCGTTCCGCTCAGAGGAATAGTATCATCCACTCCGTTCCCATCCAGATCCCCGTCTCTCATGGCTACCAGGGCTTCATAAAATTCCTCATAGGTCTGCGGCATATCCAGGCCAGCCTTTTGCAGCCATGCCGTATTCAGGAAACATCTCGCCCCCAGCGTATCGAGATTTCCTCCTGCAAAGGTTCCATTTAAGCCATACATATTTCCGTCAGGTGCGTACAGTTTACGGCTTTCCGGATATTTACCCAGTAGTCCCATATAATTTGGCGCATACTTATCAAGAAGCTCATTCAGAGGAATCAGCTGCTTGGCACCTGCATAGGTGATAATATCCCCGGTATCAAAGTTCTGCGGAGTTGCGATAATAATATCAGGCAAATCCTGAGAAGCAAAAATCAGGCTTTTCCGTTCCTTCCACTGATCATTGTCCACACATTCAATTTCCCAGCGGATTCCCGTAAGCTCCTCCATCTGTTTAAAATACCACAGTTCTGAACTGATAGGATAGAGAGGACTCGTTTCTATGAGAACCTTTAGTGTTACAGGTTCATTAACTATCGGCATCCCAGTTTCATTAAATAAGGACGCTGCTTCAGTATCGGTTCCCGTTTGTGAATTGTTTTCTCCCGCCGGCCCCGGTTGTGCTTCTTTCCCGCTGCATCCCGTAAAAAGACCTACACTCATAACAGCCGCTGCCACAAGGGCTGTTATTCTTTGGGCAATTCGTGCTTGTTTCTTCCTCATACTTTTTCTCTCCTTTAATTAATTCTGCCCTTACCATATTTTATATGATAAAAACACGTCTTGCATAAAAGTCAGTTGCAACTGCTGCTTTCGCTGATTTCAGCATAGGGGAATTCAAAGGCAATTACAATCTGTCAAATTTGTGGAGCATATGCCTTTCTTGCACCATCGGCTTTTTTCATGCCCCTCTTTTCAGTTTTGGCATATGCAAATATGGCCTATTTACAATTCTGTCACATTGCTCTTAAAATGAAATTATCTGAAGCGGAGCATTTATATGCCGCCGCATAACCGGATATCAAAATCAGAAGTATATGAAGGAGGCAACAACTATGAATTATCAGCTGCAGGATTACCGCAGGCGTGTGCTGGGATGCTTTTTAGGGAAAAATGCCGGCGGTACACTGGGAATGCGGGACGAGTGGCACAGAAGGATCAACCATGTAGACGGGTATGTACATGAAATTACTGGAGAGCCGCTCCCCAACGATGATATGGACCTCCAGCTTGTATGGCTGGTTGCGCTTGAGGAACAGGGTGTTTCCGTAGACGCCGGGATACTGGGGGATTACTGGATGTATTATATCACCCCGCATTGGGCGGAGTATGGAAATTGCAAGGAAAATATGAGATGCGGCCTGCAGCCGCCTTTTTCCGGAACAGTAAACAATCCATATAAAGACAGCTGCGGCGCTTACATCCGCTCTGAAATCTGGGCCTGTCTCGCACCGGGCTGCCCTGAAATAGCAGTAAAATACGCCTATGAGGATGCTTTGGTTGATCATGGGGAAGGGGAAGGACTTTATGCTGAGGTTTTCTGTGCCGCTATGGAAAGCGCCGCTTTTCTGGAGAAGGATATCCGCAGACTGCTCCAAATCGGCCTTTCCTATATTCCGGATGACTGCGCCGTAGCCCGTGCAGTAAGGCTGGCGGAAAAGCTCTATGATGACGGCACATCCTGGCAGGAAGCAAGGGATGAGATACTCCGCAATTTTCTGGGAGGATTTATTTTTACAATATCAGATGAGGATGTAGAAAAAGGCTTTACCAATGGTAAAGTAGGCTGGGAAGCGCCCTCCAATATCGGTATGGTTGTTATCGCCCTGCTTTATGGCGAAGGTGATTTTGGAAAGACCTTATGCCTGGCAGTTAATTGTGGTGAGGATACGGACTGCACGGCTGCCACCGCCGGCTCCCTTCTGGGCATTATACTGGGGATTGACGGAATTGATGAAAAATGGGCTAAACCGGTGGGGACAAAGCTGAAAACTGCATGTCTGAATCTGGGAGAACTTGGTAATCTGGGCAACCAGCTTCCAAAAGATATATTTGAGCTGCAAAAAAGAATTGAAGTACTTGCTCCCCAGGTTCTGTCACTGCACAGGGCTGACCTTTTGCTCGGAAATGGCCCGACTGATGCCACCGGAGAACTGTTCTGTCCAGATCATTCATGGCTATACAGGGGGCCGGACACCGCCCGTTTCCGTTTTCCATTTTTTGATATCGACGTATCCTATGAAAACGGCCCTTCCATAATTCCCGGGACAGAAAAAAGAATTACCTTCACAGTACATAACAGATATAAAACCTCTGAAAATTTCCTGATCCGTATCTATTCCTGTGAAAACAGCGAATGGAATGTTGCTCCTTCCTCCGCTCTTGTTCATGTTCCGGAAGGTATCTGGTTTAAAAACAGGGAACAGATTACATTTACTTTTTCCTTTGGCAGGGCTTCCGATGGACAGCTTACTGATATCTCTTACCGGGCCGTTGCCGAGTTTTCCACCCCAAGCCGTTCAGGCGTAATGCTTGTGCCGCTGTACTTCTTTCATAACCCAAACGCTTTTACATCAAATAAAGGGGGAAATATACCCTTATGAAGCAACTGATAACCCAACATGAAATTCTTACTCTGGATGATTACGGACGTATCGTTTCCTTCTCATCCGGCTATGCCCCTGACCAGGAATTTATCCAGCCAGGCGATTATCCCGTCTTGTCTTTTCAATACCGGAAAAAGGATCGTCTCATAGATGTGGAAAGCATCCATGATATTCCCGAAATAAAGGATTTCGGGCAGGAGATCGAATATACTTATACTAATATTGAAGACACCGGTGTTACCGCGGTCTGTCGGATAATTGCAGGGCCGGACAATTTTTCATTTACTATTTCACTGACAGAAACAAATGGCCTGTGTATCACCGGCGTTTCTTATCCCTTTATCATAGTCCGCTACCAGCTGGAGGGCACGCCAAATAGTGAAGCGCTTCTTTATCCGATTAATGCCGGTCTTCTTAAACGGGCGCCGCAGCCGCAGGATTTGGAGCCTGACAGCTTCCACGCGTTTCGTTTCGCGCCGGAAAACGGTGATACCTTTCACTATCCCGGTCAGGTATTCGCCCAATTCCTTGCCTACTACAATGATCGGGCCGGAATACTCGCCATGTGCAACGATACAAAAGGACAGCTGAAGCTGATAAAGCCGGTTCACAGAAATGGGCTCCGCCTCGGCTTCTTCCATGCGGGTGACTGGAGGGAGCCCCGCGCGCTTGGATACAATCTTCTTCTTTGCAGTTTCCAGGGAGACTGGTATGACGGCGCTTCGATTTACAGAAGCTGGTCCTCCCGCCAGGACTGGAGCGTACCTCTTCAAAAACGGCCAGAAATACCGGATTGGCTTCTGGATTCCCCACCGCATGTGGTGCTGCGCATCCAGGGAAGAATCGATGAAGGGCCGGTGGAACCTAATGAGTGCTTCCAGCCTTATGAAAAAGCAGTCCCGCTTCTGGAACAGGTTGCAAAAGCGCTGGATTCTCCTGTTGCTCCCATCATTATGGCCTGGGAGAATAAAGGGCCCTGGGTTTATCCCGACTGCTTCCCTCCGGCTGGCGGGGATAGCTCCCTGCGAAGCTTTACAGCCATGGCAAGAGAGCGCGGATGGCATGTCGGCTCTTATTGTAATGGCACCCGCTGGGTCACCGCACAATATTGGTCCGGCTATGACGGCCGGAACTATCTGCTGGAAAATCAGGGCCAGGATACCTTATGCCGCACAGTGGAAAATAATTATTGGCAGGAACGTTGGGATACCTCCTGGAGACAGTCCTATGCCGCCTGCCTGGAAGTGGAACACACCAGAAAGACTGCGGAAGATTTCTGCATGCATCTGGCTGAAGATGGTCTGGATTATATTCAGTTTCTGGATCAGAATGTGGGATGCACCGCTTTTCCCTGTTATGCTGAGGATCATGGACATCCGCCGATGCCGGGCCAGTGGATGACGCAGGCCATGGAACGGCTGGGAGACACCTTCCGTGATGTATGTAAGAAAAGCGGACGCCCTATGGCCTTTGCCCTCGAACAGCCCTGCTGCGAATATTTTCTCCGTGATATCCATATCTGTGATGTAAGAATCGGCCCTCCCGGCCATCCCTATTACAACGGCGGTTTTATACCGCTTGCCCAATTCCTGCATCACGAATTTATCCTGTTCCAGGGAGCCTTCGGCAGTGGTCAGGAGCCTTATCATCTGCCTATCCGTACGGCAGCCAATCTCGTCTGGGGCAATATTCCCGGTGGGGTATTAACCGGAGACGGTGATTTTGTAAACCGGGATCATCCACAGCCCTGGGGTGTATGGGAGCCGAAGTTGGGAAACAATCAGGACACGCTTACCATGCTGAAAAACGCGACAGAGCTCAGACGCGGTGCAGGAAAGCCCTATCTTGTATATGGCCAGATGCAGAAGCCGGCTAATCTGGAGGAGATTCCTATTATTAACTGGCAATATGGCGGCTATGATTACGAAGCACCTGCCGTATTTGACTGCCTGTGGAAAGCTCCGGACGGGAGACTGGGACTGATTCTGGCAAACTGGACGGATAGGCCCAGACGAATCAAAATTAATGACTGCCGTTTGGGAATCCCCCGTTTTGTAATAGTCCCGGCACTCGGATGTATTTTAGAAGAAGTCATGTAAAATCCATTTTTTACCATAAAGAGCAGGCAGGCGGGGAAAAACACTCTGCCTGCCTTTATTTTCCTGCATTTCCATATGACTTTGAAAGTCCGCTGCAGAAATTCAGGGAATATTTCTATTGTATAATAAATCCTTTTATTATAAACTAAGGAAAAGATACCTGAATATGGCATACCTGCATTCCATAAACTGACGAAAGGAGCATGTATGGAATCCAATCGTCTTATTTCCCGTTTTCGTAATTCAATTGCCTCCCAGTCTATCCGGCGTGGGCTGACCCTGGCTATCCCTTTTCTTATCATGGGATCTTTTTCCCTGCTTTTCACGAATTTCCCCAATGACAGCTACCAGATATTTATTAAGAAATGCCTGGATGGTTCGGTCATTGCGCTGCTTGATACTTTATATGAAATCAGCCTGGGATCGCTGGCTCTTATCCTGTGCGTTACCATCAGCCTTTCCTATGGGCTTCTGGCCGAAAGGGACACATTCCTGCTTTACCCTGTTGTTTCTGTGTGTTCCTATCTGGCATTCTGCGGCGGGCTTGAGGCGCATGAGGATTATATATTCAATGCGGAATGGGTGTTTACGGCCATGTGCATCACACTGCTTTCCTGCATCCTTTTCCGCCGGGCGCTGAAGCTGAGCAGCCGCTTTGACAGGCTGCATACAATGGGCGCAGAGTACTTATTCAATCTGTCCATCCAGAGCCTCCTCCCGGTTATCCTGAACCTTGTTTTTTTTGCTGTCGCAGGGTACTGGCTGCGCACTGTCTGGGGGAGCAGCAACATCACTAATTTCGGTTCTTATCTTTTCCTCAAAATATTTGACAACTCCAGTGATAATTTACTGGGAATCCTGCTTTATGTGATCATTACACATACTCTCTGGTTTTTCGGCATCCATGGGACGAACACGCTGGAGGCTGTTTCCAGGCGGCTGTTTGAGCCTAATGTAACTGCCAATCAGGCACTGTTGCTGGCCGGAAGCGCACCCACGGAGATTTTTTCCAAAACCTTTCTGGATACCTTCGTGTTCCTGGGAGGCTGCGGCTGCGCCCTGAGCTTCGTTATTGCGTTATGCCTTGTCTCACGTAAAAGCCATAACCGGAAAATCGCATATGTTGCGCTGCCCTCCGCTGTTTTCAATATCAGTGAAATCGCCGTGTTTGGTTTCCCGATTATTTTCAATTTCACTATGGCAGCCCCTTTTATCCTGACGCCCGTTGTCCTGACCCTTGTCAGCTTTCTTGCCACTGCCTCCGGACTTGTACCTGTTGTAAGCCAGTCCGTAGACTGGACGGTTCCGTTTCTTTTTAGCGGCTACAAGGCGACCGGTTCCATTGCCGGAAGCTTTCTGCAGCTTGTCAATCTGCTGATTGGGATTTTGATTTATATCCCGTTTATCAGGCGGAGCGAGAAAAAAGAAACCGCTGAATTCCAGAGGATTGTACTGCGTATGGAACAGGATATGGCTGACGGTGAAAAAAGCGGCGTCCTTCCCGTATTTCTCAGCCCCAAATATCCTTATAACTATTATGCCAAAACGCTTTCCCTTGATCTGAAAAACGCGATAAGACGCGGCCAGGTGGAGTATTTCTATCAGCCGCAGATCAATGCGGACGGAAAGCTGCACGGAATTGAAGCTTTGCTTCGCTGGAAACATCCGGTCACCGGATACATCGCCCCTCCCGTGGTATGTATGCTGGCTTATGAAGGCGGCTTTTTAAATGAACTGAGCAGCTATCTTCTGCACCTGGCCTGCCGGGACGCCCGCGCCCTGGAACCCTTTTTAAAAAATGATCTGTTCCTGTCCGTCAACATTTCTGCAAAGCAGATGGAAGAAAACGGCTTTTTTTCTGAAGCCTGTGATGTATTCAAAAGCTATCATCTGGAGCGGGTACACCTTGTTCTGGAAATTACGGAACGGTCCGCCATGGTGATTTCCGATTCCCTGATGGCGGAAATGAACAGCCTGCAAAGCAAAGGCGTGAACTTCAGCCTGGACGATTTCGGCATGGGGCACAATTCCATCCTGTATCTGCAGGAAGGCATTTTTAATGAAGTCAAGCTGGATGGCAAGCTGGTGTCCCAGCTTCCGGGCAATGAGCGTTCCGGTGAAATTATTTCAGGCATTATACGAATGACCGAGAGCCTTAACCTGCGCGTCCTGGCAGAATATGTTGAGACAAAGGAGCAGCGCGATATGCTGGCGAAGCTGGGCTGCAGCCTTTATCAGGGCTATTACTACAGCAAGCCGCTGCCTGTCGGGGATTTGATGAGGTATGTGGGCGGGAAAACGGATTAGGCGCCTTTTTAAATAAGTTCCATCGCATACAGCCTGGCCGTCCTGCTCCCCCAGGATGCTTTTGGAATGAATTTCAGACGCTTCAAGGTCCTGTTCAACGGAATACGACGCATCTGCTGGTAATTTTCCGTCTCTTCCCAGACCTTTTCCCAGCGTCCGTCCCCCTCCTCCGCCCAGATTTCATAGGCGCGAAGTATTGTGCCCGGCACACGGACCGGACTGTCGTCCAGAAAAATATTACATTTCATTGATCAATTTCATATATCCAAGCTTTTGCACTAAAATCTTCCTCAGCCCTTCCATACTCCGCGATCACCCTGCCTCCCTTCAGGAACTCCAGGTCTGCAGCCTCTGAGTTTTCAAAACGGTGCAGAACTGCCAGGCAACGGCTGCCAAGCTGTCTGATAACCAATTGCGAACCCGTTGGATGATTATACTGTGTAGTACTGTATTCACATCTTACCGTGACGCCACTGCGGATAATTTCCGAAGCCATCCCATAAAAATCCATTCCCTGCTCTACGAGCTTCCACTGTGCCTCTGATAAGTCGTAAATGTCACCGCTCAGGCACATCCTTCCCAGGAAAGTACTGACAATAGAATAAAAAATTCTGTTGTCACTGTCCCCTGCATGCAAAACCGCCCATATCTGGCTCTGTTCCGGACGTATCACTCTATGCATATTGGCAGCGATAAGAGGAATCGCCAACGTTTCATGCGCATCGGAAAAGCTTGCCTGGGATACCAATTCCATCATGGACGGCTCTAACCTGTGGCCTCCGCTGGAACAGTTTTCTATAACTATTTCCGGTATCTCTGCTTTTATTTTCCTGAAGAATTCTTGTGTTGCCTGTACTTTTTTCCGAAGATTTTCTCCCAGGCTCTCCGGCCCGTCACATCCCATGCCAATCGTATCATTATAGTCCACCTTCAGATAACCAAACCCGCATTCCTTTAACAGCTTAATCACTTTACCGCCAAGATAATTGATCACCCATTCATCTTCCATATCCCAGAAGCGGCGTTCCCCTACGGTTAACGGTACTTCATCCTTTAAAAGCAGATGCTCCTTATCCTCATAATGCTCCGAATTGGCGCCTACGGATTCCATTTCAAACCATAACCCCGGAATCATCCCGCAGGAACGTATGTAATCCGCAATCTTTTTCAGCCCTCCGGGAAATTTATCCTCATTGACACTCCAGTCTCCCATACTGTTCCACCAGCCCTGGCCTTTTCCATACCAGCCCGCATCAATGACAAGATATTGGATTCCTTTTCCTTTCAGCATATCACATATCTTTTTTATATTATCGTAACTCGGATTTCCCCATGTGGTACAATACTCATTAAAAGCAATTCCCATTTTTTTATCGACATCCGATATTGCAGGCTTCTGCGCCTTAACAAGCTTATCGCATACTTCATATAATGTATTTCCCCCGGCAATTACGGCTTTGGGAGTCACAAACTTTTCTCCGGGGCTTAATTTTTTCATCCAGTGGCCAAAATCCCTGTCCGCAATCCCGCCTGCTATTGTAAGCGTATCATCATCTTTACATAATATTTCGATTTGCCAGGAGGAAGGGCAATATAACTGAATGCCTAAAAATTCCTGTTTTTTGCTGTCTTCCACAACCAGAAAAGGAAAATATTTACGCACCGGCATGGAACCAACATTTCCGAATTTTTCCACTCTCATCCCACAACGGTTCCATGATGGTTCCAAATGCAGTTCTTCTATGGATTCCGTCCTCAGTTTTCCTTCCGCACTCCAAAAAGACTGTAGCCTGTGTATCCTGTCTGCGTTGATCCCCCTGATCGCAAATGATGACAGCATTTCCAAAGTAACGGCTTCAGCGCTGTCATTTATAAATTCCGTACTTACTTCCACAGCCTGTCCCGCCGCTTTTTTATGAAGCACAATGCGATGCTGCCTGTCATCGTCGTACACAGCATCCGGGCCCATATCTTCTACTTTGCGGAAGGCCGCCGCCGACTGGCTTCCGCACATGGTCAATCCATTGGAAAAGCCTGCGCCATATGCATCCCCCATTAATTTTACTTCCGTATAATATTCCATCCCCATTCACTCCTTCTTTTTTCTATGCTTCCATTATAAATAATCTGCGCAGATTTCTTTATAGAAAAAGACGACAGCTTCAGCACGCAGATGTCGTCTTAACACATATTTGTCCCCAACGTTTCCCCACGCTATCCACAAAGTTATCCACATTATCCACCGACATATCAAGATATCGTATGGCAAAAAGGCTGTTATCTATATCTAGTGGCTGGTTTTTGTGGATAACTGAAGAAATTATACATGATTCTGTTTCATCGCCTCATCTTCTTCAAATATTTTCCTGCAGATGAAAAAATCAATCCGAAATGACCGAATCCTTGTTCTGTGCTTTCACCCGTTTTGCTCTGCCTGTTTTTTGGGCGGCCACCATGCTTGGATAAATTCTTTTCATACGTTCATTATAAAAACAGCGATCCAGCCATATATCCATCCTCCCAGATGCTGATACCCCGTTAAGCCGTTGGTTCCACCTCCTGACCGCCGCATTAGACAGCCAGAGGTTATAGATAAAAAATACTGTGAGAACTGCTGCAACAGGCATTTTTATGGATACCGGAATTTTCCCGGACAATGCAAACAGCCACGGATGGATGAAACGTATATAAACTGAACCAAGCACACCCCAGAAAAGCATATAAATAATGTTAGTACGCCCGTTCAAAACAGAAAAAGCCTGCCCGGAATATTCCCAGGATACTGTGCCGTAAACTTTCTCCTGACAATAACTGCACAGTGATTCAAAAAGCCCTCCCAGCACCGCACTGGCGGCAAAGAGAACCCATTTGCTTTCTTCCCCGAAAGAACCAAGCAAGGCTGTCAGCAGAACGGCTCCAAAACCATATACCTGATTAAATGGCCCATAGACCATTCCCCGCCTGCTCTCGAGCCTTCCCCTGACTAAATAAACAAAGACAGTCTCCACGATTACACCAAGCACGGAACTCACCGCAAACAGAAGTATTATATCTGCAAAAGACATTATGACACCCCCTTTTGTCCCCGGCCAGCCAACAAAAGCTGGCGAAGATATATCGCCTCAACCCGTCTTGCCAGCGTTTCCTGTCCGGCAAGACGGGCGGATTCTATAGTAGAAGCGCGCAGGCGGACCTGCTCTTCCCTGTTATTTCTAAACCGTTCTATTGCCGAATGAAATTCTTCTGGTGTCCGGAAGATATATCCGTTTACGCCTTCCGTAACCTGTCCCGGATTTTCTTCATCCAGGATATGTAAAACAGGCAGGCCCATGGCCATAGCCTCCAGCATGGAAACTGAGTTAACCTCAGATTTCGAAGCTGTGGCGTACAGGTTGCAACAGGCGTATACCTCCCGCATATTTTCATGGGCTATTCCCCCTGTAAAAACCACACTGCCCGTAAGCCCCAGTCTTCCTGCTTTTTCTTCCAGAGCTTTATGCAAAGGGCCTTCCCCCACAATCAGCAGCTTTATATGGTCATTTGGCCTGTGATATTCTGCAAAAAAATCAAGCAGCACATCCACGCTCTTCTCTTTCCCAAGCCGTCCGCAAAAGCAAATGACAAAATCTTCCGGCAACAGGCCATAATCTTTTTTCAGCAGTCCGACAGCCTGCAAATCCACAAGTTCACAGGAAAACTGATCCAATTCCACTGCATTCGGAATGACATTGACCTTTTTTTCAGATCCGCAGATACTTAAAAATCCCTGCACTTTCATGGACGGGCCGATGATCTCATCCGCCCGGCCGGCAAAATAACCGATATAACCACGGGTCATCTCCCTTGCAAAGGAATGGAAATTGTACGGCGCTATATAATGAATATATTGATCCCACATGGTGTGCAGCGTATAAATCAGGGGCACTCCCAATCTCCGCGCGTTTTCCTCTCCTGATAAACCGATGCCGAACTCCGTATGCACATGGATCACATCCAGAGGAAAATCGTTAAGAATCCGCTGCCTGTCCATGCTGTGGATACATGCCATACCATAACCATAAATTCTCTTAAGCTTAACGGCCGGGCAGCGAAGAACACCATCCTCCAGGTGATGAACCGGTGTTTCGGTATCAGCCGTTACCACCAAAACCTGATGACCAATGCCCTCAAGCCCTTCCTTCAATGTTTTTACATGGGTGGATACACCGTTAATCTGCGGAAAATAAGTGTCTGTAAACAGTCCAATATTCATATTATCTTCCCTTCTCCTCTTGGGTGCTCAGATGTTTTTACCGCGAACCGGCCGCGGTATGTCCCTGCCCCTTTGGTTAGTTAAACTTAATGCCAGAATATTTCCTGCGAATTATTACCTGCCATAAATAAAAACAGCCGATAACCACGAATATATGAATCGTGCGTTATCGGCTCTGCGTCTATGCGTCCGGCTCTCTGATAACAGATACATTAAATTGTTTTACGGCAATCAGTGTCTCCTGTTTACATTTAGGACAAAACAGGGGGAAATACTCCAGCACAGTATTTTCCTGTACCTTTATTCTGGTTTTACTTTTACAGCAGGGGCATAAAATCCACTGTTCTCTCATTCTGCCCCTCCTTTTTGCCTCTTTTTTTTCATTTTCCTGAGTCTTCCTAATAAATCCGCAATCATCAGCCGAATTCCAAGCCGCTGCATTGCAGCGAACAGAAAATTATATCTGCGTATTTCAGCATAGGCGCGAAGATACATCAAAAGTTCATACAAGGCCATCTTTTCACGATCTTTATCCGTAATCACAAGAGACTCCCGGCTGACTTCATTATATCCTTCCAAAAACGCCGTTTCCTTTTCCACATTATCATATAGAAAAAGCGCAGAAGAAAAAGAGGCAAGGGGATCTCCCATAAAGCTGCGCTCAAAATCTATAATACCAGAAATAGAATAACGGGCTTCTTTTTTTACAAACACATTGCCTGCCCACATATCAAAGTCTACAAAAGACGGTGTTTTTAACTCATTAAGCATATCGCGCCGTTCCTCAACCTCATAAAAAATTTCTTCATACGGAAGCTTTATTCCCTGTTCTCTGCAAGTCTCCGCCGCTTCCTTTACCATATAGGTGAAGGCCTCTCCCCATGTATCAAATCTGCCCGTTTTGTCCCAGCGTATATATCCAAACCAGGTTTTATCCGCACTGTGCATAGCGGCAGTATATCGCCCCAGATCATGCATCAAAGCAGAATCCCTGACAGGCCAGCAGTCAAACCATGTTTTTCCTTCAATTTTATCCATTACAAAAAAGTCACAGGGAATATCTTCTTTGGAAAAATCATAAGCGTAAAGCCGGGGAACGGGAATGTTTTTATCTGAAAGGATTCTGTAAGCATAAACCTCCGTCTGCAGAATACTTCGCTCATGGCTGGGAACGTCAACATCCTCAGTTGGCCCGGTCTTCAGTATTACACCCTTTTCAAGCTTACCGGTTCCATGAATCTCATATAGTGTATTAAACGTTCCTCCCGATAAAGGAATGACCGTTTCCACTTTACTATCAGGAAAATATTTTTCAAGCAACGCTTTGATTTGTCCTTCTGTAAATGCATTTTTTGTAGCTGTTTTCAATACTCCTATCCTTCCGTTATTTGCTGATTTCCATATGATTCCATTCTATACATAATGATATTTCTTCCGATTAATAAACAGGAAAATAAGCGACAGTACAAATGCGGAAATCTCCGCTGTCACTTCTGCCCACCAGATACCTTCCAGTCCCAAAAGAAGCGGCAGGAGCAGCACGGCTGCAAGTTTAAAAACAAATGTCCGCAGGAAAGAGATCACCGCTGATACACCGCCGTTATTAAGAGCGGTAAAAAAGGCTGATGCAAAAATATTGAATCCCATAATCAGGAAGGAAACACCTGCTATCCTAATCGCATGGACCGTCATTTCAAACAGCGTTGCATCATACCCTACAAAAAGCCTGGAAAGCGGTACTGCAAAAAGCTGGGCAGCCACCACCATACCGCCTCCAATTGTTCCCATCAAAACAACACTTTTTTGAAACAGGTTTTTCAATTCCCCATGTTTTTCCGCTCCATAATGATAGCTTATAATCGGAGCGCTCCCCATGGAATATCCAAGGAAAATTGCGGCAAAAACAAACTGAACATACATAAGAACCCCGTAGGAAGCAACGCCGTTCTCTCCAGCATATTGGAGTAATTGAAGATTATATAGGATTCCCACCACAGAGGAGGTAACGCTGGATACCATCTCCGAGGCTCCATTTGCACACGCATTGATGATCGGCCTTATTTCCAGCTTCGTCCGCTTCAGTCGCAAAAGGCTGGTATTGGGCCGCAGGAAATAAATCAGCGGAATAACCCCTCCCACACACTGACTTAGTCCTGTGGCAACCGCCGCTCCTGCAACGCCCCAGTCAAAAACAGCGATAAATAAAGCGTCCAGTACCATATTTGATATTCCTGCCGCAATCGTCGCGGCCAGACCCAAACTCGGCCTTTCTGCCGTGATTAAAAATGCCTGGAACGCATTTTGGAACATGAAAGTAATAGTAAATCCCATCATAATACTGCCATAAAGTACACAGTCAGGAAGCATCCCTTCATCTGCCCCCAGCAAAATTGAAACCGGACGTATAACGGCAATTCCGATAACGGAAAGGACGGCTCCCACAATCACTGTAACCCAGATTATCATGGAAAAATAACGATTGGCCCTGTCAGTGTCCTGTTCCCCAAGTGTCTTTGCCACCAGGGCGCTGCCGCCTGTTCCAAGCATAAATCCAACGCCGCCGAAAATCATATCCATTGGCATAATCAGATTAATTGCCGCAAAAGCGGTCTTTCCAACATAATTAGACACAAATAAACCATCCACCACTCCATATACAGAAGTAAACACCATCATAATAATGGATGGAAATACAAACTTTAACAGTCTTTTATAGTTAAAATGGTCTGATAACTGAATTGCCATGTTTTCTAACCTTTCTGCCGAAATTCTACAAGTTCTGCAAGATACGGAATAATCGCAGGAATGTCTATCCCTGTAGTATTGATACAAAGATGATAAGCATGTTTATCTCCCCACGGATATTGGGAAACTATACTATAACTTGCCGCCCGGACTTTATCTATTTGCCTGATTTTCCGTTCCAGTTCATGATCCGATAAATTTTCATCCTGATACGCTCTGCTGCGACAGCGCTCAATTTTTGCCTCCATATCTGCATACACAAAAAAATTGAATGGTTTCTTATCGCAAAGTACAGCATCTGCACCTCTTCCCACAATTACGCAGTCCTCTTTTTCAGCGAGAGAACGGATAATTTTATGTTGTTCCAATAAAAGCTTCGCTGTCTGATTGGGTGCATCATAAGCCATGCTGAAGCTGCGGCGAAACGTATATGGATAGTTGATCGTAAAATTCTGCTCCAGTTTATTCTCTATATAATTCTCATCCAATTTAAGTTTGTCAGCAATCGCACTTATGATTTCCTTATCGTAATAAGCAACTCCAAGTCTGTCAGCCAGCCTTTTTCCAATTTCCCTGCCTCCGCTGCCAAATTCACGGCTTACAGTTATTATTTTCATGTCGAATCCTCCTATAGGCTTCAATCACTCGGTTTTTCTGGGTTTTATGACAATATAATTTTTCTTTTTCAGAAACATAACCAAACATAACAGAAAAGCGGCTCCTGCAATCCAAAAGAATATATTGGATTTATTCTCTTTCTTTTTCATATTTTCAGTCCTTTCCACTGTTTCACATGATACGGAAGAAACTACTCTTGTGACGAAGAATATCTTTTCTCGTATTCCTCCCGCATATATTTATTTGTTTTTCTGAATAACAATAAAAACAGTTCTCTTTCTTCTTCTGTAATTCTCGAGAAGGCGGCCTTTTCCACCTCATAAGTTTCCCCTATGACTTTAGCGCAAAAAATACGGCCGGCTTCTGTAAGAACAATATTTTTTCGATTCCGCGTTTTCGGAACAGTCTCCAGCATAATCCATCCTTTTTTCGTCATGGCTGAAATCGAAGAATTGACGGTCTGCTTTGAGTAATACCAGTTACTGCACAGCTCTGTTTGCGAAACAGGACAGTCATTATAAAACAGAATATATAAAATCCAATATATACTGTCTGAAAGCCCATAGCTTTGAGCAATATCATGATATAGCCCGTCGCTCTCATTACAAAGCTGATTAATTTCCATTATCTGTTTTTTCAATGTATCCATATTTTTGCTCCTTTCATATGTGTCCGATTTCGGATTAGTTTAGTATAGTCCGGATTCGGACACTTGTCAATTAACTTTAGAAAAAAGTAATCATTAAGCGGCGTTTTCATAGAATCTCACACGGCCAACAGTATATTTTCTGTTTTTACAGTTCTTTCTAATCAATTGTGCGCGCAAATTATGTCTTATAGTACGTAACTTTTCCTTTCCCTTTATTACATATAGAACAGGCATTTGTAAAATTTCTGCTTACAAAATAAAAAGAGGTGAAAACCACGCAATTTTGCGGGTTCCCATCTCTTTTTTCCCTGCAGCTGTCAATAACTATTATAATGAATAGAACAGTACTGCCTAAAATTTATTCAATTACAATCTCATAAATACAGGAGAGTCCATCCCTCAAAAAAGAGCGTTTAACTTTAGCACCTACTTCTTTTTCTAAAACCCTGGAGAACATTTTACTGGCATAATGGGCTGAACAATCGCAAAGTATCGTGGATACTTTACCATGAGTTGCTGCTGTTATCGGACATACACAGAAGTCCTTATTTTCATCAACCATGATTCTTTTATTGTTATTATCTATTTGGATAATCCATCCATACTCCCTCTGTAGGAAATCGGTAAAACCAATTAAATCTCCAACATATTTCTCCAACAGGCAATCCATATTATTAGCCCTGTAATGGAAGCAGGCACATTTCTCCAAACAGGCCTGACGTATTTCTGCCCCTATTCTTCCGCTTAATTTATTTGGGACAGCTTCCGTTCCATCTGATGTAAACCTTCAATTATTCAGCCCGCCGCCATCCGTATACAGATCCAAATGGGTAACCATCAGTTTCCCATCCCTTTCTTCCACGGTATTGTACTCCGTAACAAGCATATCAAAAGTAGGGGCAATTGCTGCTTTAGGAGTCAGATACATATGATACACCAGTGCGGCCACATTTCCTTCCACGATAATCTGCATAATAGGTCCCATCTCCATAGCACAGGCATCTCGCTGTTCTTTCATGCTGGCCTGATAATCCCGAAACCTCTGCTCCCCGCCAATGGCGTTAATCGTGGAATCTGCCGTATACAGTCCGTCAGACCACTTTACCCAGCCTTCATAGTCAGGCTGCCATTCTCCCCATGCGGTAATAAGCATATCCATGATTTTCCCTTCTTTTGTATCCGACGGATTTGCTTTTACTTCTTCCATTGCCTGAAGCCTGAGCTCCTTTGCATTTTCTTTTGTTACGATCGTATTCATTTTTCTCATCGTATATCTCTCCTATCTGTTAATTGATTTGTTATTCTTATGCCGCCAGGCAATCCCCTCTGCCCTTATCCTATCGTAAATTCTTTAAAATCAATTGCTCCGTTTCCGCAGTATCTGAAGAACAAGGCATAAGTCCCTGTAAGCTTTTCCATAGCGCCGCTCACGCTCTGCCAGGCTTCCGTCTCTTCCACCCGGACAGGCAGCGCTGCCACAGGCGCGCCGTTGCGCGCTGTGGAAATTTCCAGCACGCCCTTTGCCTTTCCTCTTATTTTTACGGAAATCCTGTTTTCCCCTTCAAAGCTGAAATACTTGCAGCCTGCCCAGGCTCCGTCCCTCATATTGGCGATGTACTGATCCGGATTGTCCTCCCTGTCCGTGCCGCTCTGCGTAAAAAAGGGATGCTTTTTATCCTTTTCCCTGACCTTCAGGTATGCAAAAGCAGGCTCCTTATAACCCAGATTGCAGGCGATCCTGGCTTCATAGGTTCCTTTCGCAATAAGCGGCCCGGTATTCAGACCGCAGCTGGTCATTTCCGCCTGCTCTATACTGCCATCCTCTCTGAACGTCAGCTTTTCCGCACACCCTTGCCTGGCACATTTCTGTTTGTTCGTCTGCCTGTGATAAAAGATATACCACTGTCCCAGAATCTCCGCCATGCCGCCATGGGTATTTCCCAGGTAATTGACAGGTATCCGGTTCCCATGCAGTCCCAAATCCCCGATACTGATAAGCGTTCCTCCAAAAACAAAGCCCTCATCCGGCCTGTCGCTTATTGCATAGCACAGTTCATGGCTTAATACGGAGGAATATACATAATAATATCTGCCATTTATCTTCCTCATGCTGCTTGCTTCAAAAAACGGATGCTCCCTGAAAGAAGTGCCCGCAGCCAAGTCCGCACCCGGAGCGATCAGTCTGGGCTCTGTCTTCATGGTAAGCATATCGCTTTCCAATTCAATACAGTAAGCGCCGTCAATCCGGCGCCCTCGTAGCTGCATTACCTTTTTCATCCAGCCATCGCCGGGTGCGAAACCGGTATACAGGTAAATTCTCCCGTTATCATCCACGAAGATTCCCGGATCAAAGTTGTTCACATCTCCTGCCAACGAGCCGTATGCGGTCCCGTCCGGGCGTCTCACATATCCGTAAAACTCATACTTTCCCGCCGGAGTGTCGCAGACCGCAACAGATGTAATTACCGCGCGGTCATATTCATAATACAGGTAATATCTCCCATCCGGTCCCTTCTGTACGTCCGGGGCGCACATATACATCTTTCCCCCGGCGTTGAGCGGATCCTGCAGCCGGCTGTAGATAACACCCTCATAGCTCCAGTCTCCGAGGCTGTGGACCGGCGCAGACCAGCAGACATAATCCCCGGTGCAGAAATTACTGCCTCCAAACGTATCATGGCTTCCAAAGATATACACCCTGTCCCCAAATACCCGCGGTTCTCCGTCCGGCACATATTCATAGCCTGGCAGATAGGGATTTACCGCCTGCTTTTTCCCTTCCTCTATCTGCGCATCGAAGCCATATCCGTCTCTCATGACTCATTTCCTTTCGGTATCGTATAAGAATAAGAACAGGTGCCCGCAGCCGCTTCATAATGCTTTCCGTCCGGCAGCACGATCTCTGCCGTTGTATTCGCCGGGATTTCAAATGTACAGCATATCTGCTCCCCGTCCTTCACCCATTGGCTTTTCACCTTCCCATAAATACTATGGTAAGAGCTTTTGGCCCATGTCAGGCTTCCGCCGGGAACCGGCGCCAGCACAAAATGGTTTTCCCCCTCCACCCTGATGCCGGCCGCCGTATCAAACAGCCACTGGCATACCGCGCCGGGAGAATAATGATTATGGCTGACGGTGCCCTCCCAGTCCTCCCAGACTGTGGTAGCCCCCTGTTCCACCTCATACAGCCATCCGGGCGCCTGCCTGTTTTCCAGCATTTTATATGCCAGCTTTGCATACCCTGCCTCCGTAAGCACAGGAAGAATAAAGGGCGTTGACAGGAACCCCGTCCCTATCCGGTACTGACGGTTTTCCACTGCCCTGGCCAGCCTTTTTTGGGCAGCCTTTTTCTGACTTTCCTCCAGCAGCCCAAGGGCCAGGGGGCGCACCAGCTTCGCCTGTCTGTCCGTGTCCGGCGCTCCTTCTGAGAAAAACATCTCCTGATAAGCCCGCCTGCTTCCTTCGGCATACTCCGCGAAAAGCGCCTGATCCTCCTTGCGTCCCAGCTCCTCTGCAATCTCCGCCATCAGCTTCATCGCGTGGGAAAAATACGCGGTAGCCGTTTCAATCTGTTTTAACTGACTCCCGGCCCCTATTTTTTCTTGAAATTCTTCCGGCTCCAGCCATTCTCCCAGATGTCTGCCCTTTTCATAGACATATTTGTTATAGGGCGCTTCCTTTGCCTTTTTCTTATCCGCAAAGCCGGTATTCCCTATCGCAAACATCGCATAATCCCTCGCCATGGCATAGGTCTGTTCCAGTATCCTTCGGTCGCCGTACCGTTTCCAGTAACGATAGGGCAGGAACACAGCCGCGTCCGCCCATCCCACGCTTCCCCCCGTGGTATTGTACATCATCTCAAACCCGGCATAGGGAACCACCGAAGGGACTACGCCGTCAGGCAATTCCCCATCCTCCATGTCCCGCATCCATTTCCGGAAAAAAGGGGCTGTGTTCATTATATAGGCCCCCGTATTAAAGAAGACCTGCGCATCCCCCGTCCAGCCAAGCCGTTCCCTGGTGGGGCAGTCAGTGGGAATATCCAGGAAATTGCCCTTCATGCTCCAGACCGTATTTTCAAAGAAGCGGTTGACCAGGTCATTGGAGCATGCAAAGGTACCGGTCCGTTCCATATCGGAATAGACGGCTATGGCTTCAAAATCCTCCGCCTGAAATTTTGCATCCGTCTCAATGAGCGCATACCGGAAGCCGAACACCGCAAACCTTGTCTTATAAAAATCCTCTCCTCCGGAGCAGGTGAACAGAATTTCCTGTTTCGGCGTCGGCTGCATTTTTTCAGGATTCTTCCGGTACATTTTTTCCGCCATGCCCAGAATCAGTTTGATTTCCTGCACTTTGCCAAATTCCTTTACCGGCTTATACTGCTGCATGTTTTTCTGGGTAAATTCGCCCTTTTCATCTAAAATTTCTCCGAAAAGCAGCCGAAGCTGCTGCCCTTTCCTTCCCCTGATGCGAAAAGCGGGAAATCCGGCAATATTCTGTCCGAAATCCAGAATTTTCTGCCCCGAGGGCGAGAGGATCAACTTCGCTTTGAAATGCTCCTTTTCCTTCGGAATGACATTGTTGGAGGCGGTCAGATTTTTGTCTTCCCTTACAACTACCGCCAGCCCTGAATAGGAAGGACGGCAAGACGCATCGTAGATTTCCCCGTCCTTCAGATCTGCAAAACGGACAGGACCGTCATTGGACCAGTGGAAGCTTCCGTCCGAACAGATCCTCTCACTGTCGCCGTCCGCATAATAAACCTCCAGCTGACACAGTAATTTCGTCTGTCGGCCAAAGAGGTTCGTCGGCCCAAAGCATCCCACAGATCCTCTGTACCAGCCGTCTGCCAGCTGCACCTCCAGCCGGTTGTCCCCGGCCAGCAGGCCGGTGACGTCATAGGTCTGATACTGCAGCCGCTTCCTGTAGTCCGTGCACCCCGGCGCCAATGCAAATTCCCCTACCCGGTTTCCGTTCAGCATGGCTTCATAAAGCCCGCACGCCGTGATATACAGCCTTGCGCGTTTCACCTGCTTAGACAGGCGGAAGGTCTTGCAGAAACAGTCCGCCGGATATCTTTTGTGCTTTTTTAACGCCACATCCCCGGCAATCCAGCTGGCTTTCCAGTCCCCCAGCTCCAGCAGGCCCATTTCAAAAAAGCTTTCGGAGGGTTCCCCCGGAAGGCCGTTTTCATCCCACACAATCACGGTCCATATAAGACGCTCCCGGCTTTTTAAAGGCCTTCCTTCATATAAAATATGAGTCATGGAAGAGCTTTGGACTTTTCCGCTGTCCCACAGGACTTCCTCCTCCTTTTTCACGGTGATCTGATAGGCGCTTTGAGACAGACCTCCCGTACAGTTCCAGTAAAATCTTGGCTTGACGATATCGATTCCCACCGGCTCGGTTAAGTACTCCGTCTGCAAATGTACTGCCCTCATTTTTCTTCCTCCCGATTCAGATATGCAAGCAGCTGTTTCTCCAGTTCAGGGCCCCACCAGTCACGATAGCCTGCTTTGCTGGGATGGATATTATCCACCATATAGATTTTCCGCTGCTCCTCCGTAAGGGCGTTGAAGGTGTCGCTGTGCCACAAATCAAGTACGCATATGTCATATTTATCCTTTAGCTCCGTCAGTCTCTCAACCATGGCTTCATAGGCTATGCTGTCATAACGGCTTCCGGTAAAAAATACCACCGGACACCCCCAGGTCTGCTGCGCATAACAGATAATATATTCCAGCGCCCCCGTCACTGTGGAAGTATCGAACTCTTCCAGGCTGGTATTGTCGCTGATTTTGCCAAGCGGACGCTTTCCTGTAGCGTCATTTGTGGAAAGCTGACAGATAAACAAGTCAAAATCCGTATTCGGATCAATCCTGTTTTTCAGTCGGCTGATATAAGATTTTTCACCGATATCCACCAATGTTGTGCCGCTTACCGCTTCCTTGGTCAAATCGAAGCCCAGCCGCGCCGACAGATATTCTCCCACCGCATTTTCTCCGGAGGCAGAACCATAAACTACGGAGGAACCGAGAATACAAACCTGTTTCCCGGCAAGCGGGCTGTTTTCCAATGCGGAAATTTTATCAAAATCATATTCCGGCGCATTCCCCGGATGTTTCCCCATACGCACATCCTTCATTCCCTTAAAAGGGCCAAGTCCTCCAAACCAGCCCATGACAAAAAGCTGTACCGGAATAAAGACAATTAAAACCGCTCCCGCTATTTTCAGGCCCTTCCCTGATTTTTTCCCGGACCCGTTTTTATTTCTGTCTTTTTTCACTTCCCATCCCCCTTACTCTGCTTTTATCGTAATCTCTGCTGTGCCCGCTTCCCCGCTTACCTTCACATAAATGCTGCCTTTTTCTGCCGCACGGACCGCCAGCAGGGCCTTGCCATAATAGGTGCTGTAGCTTCCGCTGTCAAAGCGTTCCTCCGTCCTGGGATTGGCGCTTCCGAAGGCCATCAGCTCTGCTCCCCGGACCTCCGCCTTCAGTCTGCAGTCAGCATTTCCTTCCAGATTGCCGTTCTGATCCGTCAGCGCCACATCCACATAGACCAGTTCCCCGGCTTTTACCGGATTCTTTTCCGCCATCAGCGTGATCCCAATCCGGCCGTTCGCAGACTGCAGCACGCTTCTGCCGGTTTCCTTCCCGTCCCGGTCATAGGCTGCGGCCTCCAGTCTGCCCGGCGCATACTTTGTCTGAAAGACAGCCCTGCATTCCTTCGTTTTCTTTTTTCCCAGGGATTTTCCGTTCAGGAACAATTCCGCAGCCGCTCCCTGCGTGTAAACCTCCACAACAGCCTTTCTTCCCTCGCATCCCTGAAAACTCCAGCAGGGAATCGCATTGGTGCCCCTCCAGGCTCCCTTGGCCGGCTTTCTGTCATGATTTACCGGCTGTACCGCAATGGCCGGGTTCTTTAAACAGCCCCAGACAGCCTGCGCCCAAAACAGTTCTCCGTTTGGATTTCCTAAAATATCAAAGGTTCCCACATCAGCAAGCAGCCAGGGAAAAGGCTTGTTAAAGCCTTTTCCGTCCGGCGTGTATGCCCAGGCCCCAATCCCGGCTTCCCCCAGGTAATCCCAGGCGGTCCACATAAAATCCCCGATCAGATAAGGATATTTCCTGACCATCTCCCAGTTTTTATATATATCCTGAGGAAACGTCTCACTGCCGAAAATCACGCGTTCCGGATGCGCCGCGCCTTCCAGCGGATATCTGCCGGAAGCATAATTGTATCCCGCAATGTCCAGCGTATCCAGGACCGGGCTTGTCACCGCGTCCGCGGTTTTGGAATTTGCCGCCTTATTCATACTGCTCCCCACCATGGAGGTAATCATGTTAAACATGGTGCTGCTCATCCCCTGCATTTTTTTCTCATTGCCGGCAGTATCCGCACCACTTCCGTCCTCCTTGTAAATGCCTTTTCCTTTCGAAGATTTGGCGATAATCATCAGGTTGATCCCACCGGTTACCGGGCGGCTGTCATCCAGCGTGTGCACATAATCCACCATCTCTCCGGCCAGCTTCCTTCCCTTCTCAAAGGCAGGTTCACTGACTTCATTTCCAATAGAATACATAATGACGCAGGGATGATTATAGTCCCGTTCCACCATGGCTCTGAGATCATATTTATAATTGGCCTCAAAATCCTCCGCGTAGTCATACCTGCTTTTTTTGCTGTACCACATATCCCAGGTTTCATCCAGCATATAGACTCCCAGAGCGTCGCAGGCCTCCAGCATCGCCCTGCTGGCAGGATTATGGGAGGAACGGATGGCATTATACCCTGCCTCCTTCAAAAGCCGGACGCGTCTCCACTCACTTTCCTTATAAGCGGCCGCTCCTAAAATCCCGTTATCATGATGCAGGCATCCGCCCCGGAGCAGGGTTTCCTTACCGTTGATGAAAAGCCCCCTGCTGCCCCACTCGATTTTACGAACGCCAAAAGCGGTTTCCGCCGTATCCACTGTTTTCCCGTTTTCTTTCAGTGTGACGCGGCAGGTATACAGAAAAGGCGTATCCTCACTCCAAAGCACGGCGTCCGGCAATGTCATTTCCGCCTGTTTTCCCGACGCGGCGGCAATTACTTTTCCCTGATCCAGAATTTCTATTTCAGCCTCGCCCCCGCTTGCCAGTACCTCTGCCTGAATTCTGGCGGGCCGATAATCCAGGGTTTTTATCCGGATTCCTTCCGGTTCGATATATGTTTTGCCGCCGGTATGCAGCCATATGGGACGGTAAATTCCCGCGCCTGTATACCACCGGCTGTCAGGAAGCCTGGAATTATCCGCCGTTACCTTAATTACATTATCTTCTCCGTAGCCAAGCAGGCCGTCGGCGCAGACAAAAAAGGGAATATAGCCATAGGCCGCCCCTCCGGCCTCCTTACCGTTAATATACACCCTGGCATTTTTGTAGACACCCTCAAATTCAAAAACAATATGCTGCTGCGCCCACTGTTCCGGCGCAGTAAAATGCTTCTCATATTCATACACGCCGCCCGGATAATAAGCGCCGGCGCTTCCGCTCTCACAATCCGCTCTGCGCTCCTCTCCCTGCATTGCGTCATGGGGCAGCGTTACCCGTTTTTTTATCCCGCTTTTCTTATTTTCAAACTGCCAATCTTTATTAAAGCTTTCTTTTTTCATTCCATCACCCCGTCTGTTTTCTGTTTTGTTCCCAGAATGCCACTGCCAGCTCAAACCAGCCTTCACACTCGGTTCCTGTTCCCAGGCCAATACCATGCGCCCCGGTTTTATACCGGACATACTCATGGGGAATCCCGTTGTCCCTCAATGCTTTCGCTAATAGTTCACTGTTTACCGGAGGGACCAGCTCATCCGCTTCACTGTTCCACAAAAAAGTGGGCGGATAGTTTTCTGTGACCCAATATTCCAGACTGAGCCGTCTGCGTTCTTCCGCGGGTGCCTTTTTCCCAAGCAGGTTATCGGCACTGCCCGGATGGGTCTGCTTCCCCATGGTAATTACCGGATAGCAGAGAATCAAAACGCCGGGTTTGGGAAGGCCGAAATGAAGGTAGCCATACTCTTTTGTGCCAAAGCCGGCTGCCAGATGGCCTCCCGCAGAAGATCCCCAAACGGAATACCCCTCTTTTTGTACCTCATATTTCTCCGCATTTTCAAGAATCTCCCGCACACCTCTGGCAATATCCTGCTGGGGTGCCGGGAATCTGCCCTTTTTCCGTGTACGATAGCGAAGCACAAAGGCGGTATACCCCTTTTCATTCAATGCTCTTGCATAAGGCTCTCCCTCAATGCAGCTCATGACAAACCGGTATCCTCCGCCCGGGCAGATCAGCGCGAAGGGCTTTTTCCCTCCGCCCGGAGCCGGGAAATATTCCAGTTCATATTTATTTGTAAAAATATCGTGCGCGCCACGTTTTCTGTCAATACCAGCTTCCATTTTTCTGTCCCTGTCTGCTCAGTAAGAGCCGGGTAGAATCTCTGTCCCCATCTGCCCGGCTCCCGTAAATTAATATGCTCTTGCAACCAATGTCAGATAATACAGCAGCTGAGGCTGCGTTTCCGGAGGCAGCATCCTTTTTAAAACGCCCGTTATATTACCGTATGTTACCGGACTGTCTTCATGTCCCGCCCTGATGGCCGGCAGCATTTTGCCCACTGCCTCTGTTGCCTCCGGCGGCAGCATCCTCTGAATCGCCCGCCAGGCATTTTTTGCTTCCTGGGTCCACCTTACATTCGGAATAAATGCCGGGGTCTGCGATAAATCCTCCTTTTTACGAAGTTCTGCTATCCCCTCCGGCGTATTGGTTCTCTCCAGTCCAAGCCGCACAAACTGCTCCGGCTGTGCTCCCGCCCTTTCCATTTCCGAATAAAGTATATCTGACAGCCCGGCCTCCACATCGTCATCCTCCACAGGCTTCTTCTGCATCGGATCCACGGAGACATCGAAAAGCCTGGTCCCGAAGTTAACCGGGCTGACGTAACAAATCTCTGATTTTGTCTTAAGCACCGGGCAGCCTTTACTGTTCGGCAAAGGATCTGCCAAAACCGCGCTGCGGAGCGTCTCTACCGAATATGGCCGGCGCATACGGGTGGGCATTAAGGTATATTCATAGCAATTGCTTTCCTGCGTATATAAGGGGGCCCTGAAATAGGTATACCGTCCGTCTGTAATCGCCACATGACTTGCATGAAAGCCGAAAAGCGCCGTATCCCTGACCTTTTGATTTTCCCTGATGACAGGAAGCAGACTGTGTCCCTGCATATCCTCCGGAATTTCCAGGCCATGGAAATCCAGGATCGTCGCGGGGATATCTATAGCCGAGGTAAGCTGCGTCCTGCGCCGGTCCTGTATCCTGCTCACCGGATCATAGATGAACAGCGGCGTGTGGCTGATCTCCTCATAGGCCGGCATAATGGACTTGCCCCACCAGTCATGTTCCCCCAGCAGGAATCCATGATCCGTATTCACAATCAGCATGGTATCCTTCCAAAGATCGTACTCATCCATGGCATCCAGCACCTTGCCCAGGTAACTGTCGCACATGGACACCAGGGCCGCATATAAACGGCGGACATACCCGATATCTTCCGCTGTCTCATTCTCCCTCACGGGGTCATATGCCGGCCAGTCGGTTTTGCTGCCTGTATATCCGGCTAACTCAGGATATTTATCCTTCCATTCCTTCTGTGTGAAAAAGGGTTCATGGGGATCAAAGGTTTCTATCTGTAAAAACCAGTTGTCGTTATTCCGGTTTTCTTTGATGAAGGCAAGACCATCCGCAAAGGTTTCCGCCTGGGGCATTTCCCTTTCCGACTGACAGAACCTGCGGTTTGCCGCGTCCTGTACCTTCGGCACCTCACCCGCTGTCCGCGGATCTGTGATTCTGCTTCCCAATCCCGTTATGTATTCCACGACCTCCTTTGTCCCCCGGCAGAAATCACCCTCCTGCCCGCGGTGGGAAATCCAGCTGCTGTACCTGTTATGATAGGTACAGCCGCCATCCTCCCAATAATGATAATGATCGGAGATCAGACAGGAATAAATCCCGTGATTTTTCAGTATTTCCGGCATGGAATCATCATACGGCTCCAACGGCCCCCAGTCTCTTTGCAGAAAGTTCACCCTGCCGTTATGCAGATCCCGCCTTGCCGGCATACAGGGCAGGCTGCACACATAATTTGTGTCAAAGGTGACGGATTTCTCTGCCAATCGCTGAAAGTTAGGCGTCTGTACCCATGTGTTCCCATAAGGGGACAGGAAATTCCTGCACAGGGTATCATACATGACCATAATTGTTCTCATTTATCAAGCCTCCCTGCCTCTGCGGCATTACTTGCCATGTTTGCTCATCCTGTCAAGAGGCATGAAGCCCTTGGTACATAAGAGCATGATTATCATAAATACCACCGGAATAAAGCTGTATAACAGGCGGATCATAAGCACCGCGCTGTCCGGCTGTACAGCCAGCTGCCCATCATAGCTTGCCGCGCTGAGCAGTATGCCGATGATAAAGGAGCCCAGGCCCTGGCCGATCTTACATACAAAATTAACCGCGGAGCCCATGGTGCTTTCCATACGGGGCAGTGACAGGCTCTCGTTATATTCCGCAAGCTGAAGATTAATCGGAGCCCTCATATAGGATGTGGGCAGCGCCGAAATTCCTGCCAGCAGGAAGCCGATTACCAGCAATACCATATTAGAACCTGCAAAGAAGTTTATTATATAGCCGACAATACCCACTGCCGCGCCCATGCCTACCAGCTGCATACCGGAAAACTTCTTCATTAACGCGGGGAAGACAAGCATCACAAAGAGAACCAGCATACTGCATATCTGAATTGAAGAAAATTTTCCGATGTCTCCCACAACTACCTTAAAATAATAGGTCGCTGCCGCCATACCTGTAACAAGCTGTGGACATGCGCAGGCGATTCCCAGCATCCATACATACTTATTTTTCTTAAGAACGGCAAGGATGCTTTTTACCGTAACCCTCTCTTCCTTATCTGCGTCAGGTGCCTTATCCTCTTTTACAAAAAACATTCTGAGAAGTCCGATAAGGGCCAAAGGCACGGCATACATAAACATCATCTGTCTCCAGCCGCTGACAGAGGTCCCAGCCCTGGCAACCATAATCGGGAAGGATACGGAAACTACCATACAGCCAATGGTAATGAGGATACCGCCATACGCGGAAACCTTGGTAATCGCTATGGGATCTCCAAATGCCCGAATGATATACGGTGTTTCGGCAGCATTTAAAAGGGTGGAGAATATGGAAAAAATAAGCGTGTACATGATGAAAATCCAGATGGACTTCGCTGTGATGCTCCACTCATACGGCGTGGCAAAAAGCGCCCATGTACAGATCCATACGCCCAGGATGCTCAGTTCATACGGCCTTGCTTTTCCCCATCTGGTATTGGTATTGTCAATTAACCAGCCTGCGAACAAATCCGTCACGCCGTCAAAAACCTTACTGGCCAGCAGTATGGTTCCAACCAGCGCTGCAGGCATCCCCAGGGTATCCGTACAGTACATTGACAGATATCCGATAATAATCGTAACCGCCCCCAACGAAATCGGTCTTGTCTGCCATGCCAGCAGCTTGCCAAACGGTACTCTGTCCGCTCTGTCGGCCTTCTTCTTACTCATAATCTGTATCCCTCCTGTGTATTAAAAATATAATTTGATTATATTTAAAATAGCTGTCCTGCGTTATTTTTCATTTGCTATAATTGTTGTCTTTTTGTCCTGTTTCGGTTGTATAGATAATTGCTTATAATTTTCGCAAACAAACAATAGATTTTTTAATACAGAAACGGTAAAATAAGCTTATACACTGAACCGGGAGGTATCAATTATGAAGCTGAAAGAAAACGCAGATCTGCCCGCTTTTCTCAGGCAGGTAAAAAAGTGCGGCGGGGATGTCTTTCTTGAAACACAGGAAGGGGATTCCCTGAATTTAAAATCCACACTTTCCCAATACATTTTTGTTTCCCTTGGCACCGGAAATACGCTTATTTCAAATAGCATAATCACCTGCAGCCTGACGGGTGACTTACACATTCTGGAAGATTATCTGAGTGAATAATCAGAAAAGGGGTATTTATGTTTGAGAGCAGACAACGACTGGATTTATTTCAGAAACTGATCCATTGCAGCCTGGGGATTTCTCAATGGACCTATAATGTAAAGGGTGAATTACTGTCCTCATCACCGGACGCCGCGGAAGAAAACAACTGTTTCTTTGCTCTGGAAAACTCTTACGAAGACGCCCTGCAGGCCGGCGCCGTACAGGACTACCCTCTTCTTATCACCAATTCGCTGAACCTGATGTGGATTGCCGCTTATGAAAAGGAAGACGGCCAGCTCACCTACATCCATGTCATCGGGCCCGCATTTGCCGATACGGTTCCCCTCAAGAATCTGGAGCTGCAGCTTTCCGGGCTTCACCTGTCGCTCCGTATGAAAAATGACTTTTTAAAAACTCTCCAGATGATTCCTGTGGTATCCCTGACCAATTTTCTGCAGTACGGCATTATGCTTCATTACTGCGCCACAGGAGAAGAAATCAGATTGCATCATTTTAATTATCAGACAAAATCCGGCGCATCGGGCGGCTCCCCGGAAGAAAAGCCGGAGGATAAGCATGGCACCTGGCTGTATGAATGTTCCCTTACCAGGCTTGTAGAGGAGGGAAATCTGAATTATCGGGAAGCCATGAACAAAATGCCGCTGGGCGGAAATCCGGGACGCCTCAGCGCCGGCAATCCCTTAAGGCAGTTAAAAAACCTGCTTTTGTCTTCGGTTATTATCGTATCCAGAGCGGCCATCCGGGGCGGCTTAAACCCTGAACTTTCTTATACGCTCAGCGACAAATATATCCAGAATATAGAAAACTGCTCCTCTATGTCGGAGCTGGGCAATATCAATGAGATTATGCTGGATGATTACATTCACCGGGTACATGAGGTCAAGGTGAACGAATACCCCACCTCCTTCGTCAGGGACTGTATCAGCTATGTTTCCGTCCATCTGACCGAGGATCTGGATCTTCCCGCAATCGCCGGCCACTTTGGCTATTCCCCTTACTACCTGTCCCGGAAATTCAAGGAAGAATATGGGAGTGATCTGCGCATTTTTATCCGAAATGCAAGATTGGATTACGCAAAAATGCTGCTCGCCAATTCCTCTTATAATGTACAGGAAATCAGCGAACAGCTTCACTTTTGCTCTCAGAGTTATTTTACACAGCATTTCCGGGAGCGCAATGGCATGACGCCTTCGGAATTCAAAGCTGCTCTGTAACAGGCGCTCTTTACACCCGCTTCAGCATTGTGGAAATAACGGAACGCACATTCCGCTCCAGAACGGCTCTGGAAAGTCTCCCCTCTTTTACCGCCTGCTCCAGCAGCCTGCTGTATTTCTTACTTCCTTCGGTGAGCCAGCAGTTTCCGGCCTTCACCATTTCCACCGCATCCACGGTATCATAGGTACCCCAGTCGGTCATTACCATGCCGTCAATGCCCCACTCTCCCCGGATAAGCTTCTGAATTACATCTGCATTCTCCGCCGGATAAATGCCATTCACCGCATTATAGCTTGTCATTACCGCACTGGGCTTCTGCACCGCAATCGCCACCTCAAATACCCGGAAATAAATCTCCCGCAGGGCACGCTCGGAAACGATGCTGTGGCTGCCTTTGCGGGAGGTGTCGGAGTTGTTGCAGAACATATGCTTATAGCAGCTTCCCACTCCATTGTCCTCCAGCCCCTTTGCGTGCATCCCCGCCATCATGCCCGCCAGATAAGGATCCTCTGAAAAATATTCCGGATGCCTTCCGTTAAGCACATTTCTGTGAATGTTCATTCCCGGCCCCAGATTCTGGTAAATATTCTGCGCCTTTGACTCCTTTGCGATCACGCTTCCCACCCTGTAAGCCAGCTCCTTGTTGAACGTGGCGGCAATGGAGGCGGAACAGGGCATGCCGATATTTTTCTTTTTTACATTAATCCCGGTATTTCCGTCCGATACCAGCATCCGGGGCATTTTGTATTTTTTGATCACGTTGGTCTTTCCCGCTTCACCGTTCTGCCAGGGCAGATACCAATTGCTGCCTCCGCAGACGTTCATCCGGCAAAGCTCTTTATCACTCATCTGGGAGACAAATTCATCCATCAGGCCGGGGTTCTCCTTCACCTGCGCATAAATGATTTTTTTCCCCGTATGTTTTTTCAAAGGCAGGGGCTGATAGGAAGGACGGGGCGCCCTGACGCGGATTCGCTGATCCAGATCAACCAGCTGTGATACCGCCTCCGCTGTTCCGTTTTCCCTGTTCAGACGTTTAAACTCCTCCACCGGACGGCAGACCCGCTCTACGGTACGCAGTGTTTCCGTTTTCCCAACTGTAAAGCAGCCCGCCAGGACAGCCTTTGCCAGAGAATTACCGCAATACACCTCGTAGGTCCCAGCCTCCAGAAGATAACTCCCGGTTTCTTCATCAAAGGAGGCAAAATCAGAAGCGCATGCGGTCAGGGCCAGCAATTCCTTCTCCCCCGGTTTCAGTTCTTTCGTTTTCTCAAAGGCGGCAAGAACCCTGTAAGGCTTCTCCAGCTTTCCCTCCGGCGCATGAAGATACAACTGGGCAGTTTCCTTTCCCGCCCGCTTACCTGTATTGGTAATTGTTACCTGAAGCGTCACATTGTTTCCGTCGAAGGAAGGCTTTCCTGTCTCCAGGGCAAAATCAGTATAGCTGAGGCCATGGCCGAAGCTGTAGGCCGGAGCCTTTCCGAAGGAATCAAAGTAACGGTACCCCACATAGATATCCTCTTCGTAATAAAGCCTTACTCCCTTGTCCTTTTCTCCCGGAATCTCGTCCACTTCTTTGAAATTGATAAAGTTATGAGCCGCCGGGGAATCATAATAGTCCCTGGCCCAGGTATCGGGAAGCTTTCCGCTGGGATTGGTGCGCCCGTCTAAAATCTCCATCAGGGCATAGGAGCTTAACATTCCGGTAAAACCGGTATAAACAACAGCATCTATGCCATACTTCTGCGTCCAGGCAATATCCATGGGGAAGCCGCTGTTGATAATCGCCACAGTTTTGTCAAAAACAGCCGTTACCGCTTTTATCATGGCCTCTTCATCGTCGGTGAGATAATAGCTGCCCTTATCCGGGTGATTGTCCAGGAATTCCCCGCTGGTGCGGCTGATGAGTATCACTGCCGTGTCACTTTGCTCCTTGGCCCTTTCCAGCATATTTCCCCCGGGCGTCACATCCTGCAGATAGCAGTACAGCGCGGAAAGCTCTTCATTCACAGAAAAGCTGCTGTGCTCCTTTATCGCATCCATAAAATCCGGCTGCCACCTGGGATTGATCATGGATGCCCCGGTGGAAGTGTTGCGGTACATATACTGGCCTCTGCCAAAGCAGTTCAGTACAGCGCCTTCTTTTAACGGAAGCACCCCCTTTTCATTCCGAAGCAGCACCATTCCCTCTCTTGCCGCTTCCAGAGCCACCTCATCATTTTCGGCAAAGGCAGGGTCCGGTCTGCTTTTGGCTGTTGTTTTGATTTTAAAGCTGCAGTCAGGATAGGGAACTCCCTCCGCCGTTTTAAATCCGGTCAGCGCCAGGGTATATTCCCTGTCAAATTCCCGCGCCACTTCCCCCACCGGAAGATAGAGCACATCCGCTTTGATTACCATATCCAGTTTAAATATTTTCCCTCTGGAAATCGGTATTCCGTCTACAGTTACCCTGCCGTAACCATCCTTTCCGAGCGGATGTGAAAGCCGTACCTGTATGCCATAAGGTACTTTGACAAAAGCATTCATTTTCCCGTCTACAATTTCCGGGTTCAAGGTTTTATCCATCAGACTGAATTTCGGTTTACCCATAAATTTTATCCTCCATTTACCGGCAGCTTCTTTCAATCTGTATTATAAAGGAATTCTTTTTTTTGTGCTATTTTCTATTTGTTATCTTTATTATTCATTTGCGGTATATTATTAAAAACTCCGTTTTTCCAACATTAGTCTCAGGGCAAGCCCAATGAATACAGAACAAAAACATAAAAGGAGGCTGTCGGGAAATACCGTTATGCCGCCGCATCCTCCTCCCTCGTCAGGTTCTTCAGCCACAGATATTTCCTATACCGTGGAAGTATAAACGGAAGCTTTACAATTTCATCAGCGCACATAAGAATGTACACTGCCATTACGGGCAAATCAAACACGAATGTCCCCAGGAGCGCCAGCGGCAGGGCAAAGCACCAGGAAGCAAAAAACACACTGATGGCGTCGTACCTGGAATCACCGCCTGCCGGGAAAACACCACATACCACTATCGTATTAATCGAGTATGCAAACACATAAACACCGCTGAACAAAAGCATCATAATGAGATACTGTTTTGCGGTCTCAGACAGCACAAAGAATATCGTAACAACAGGCGCCAGAATACAAAGCAGCGCCATATGTATACCGCCTGTCCAAAAGGAAATATAACAGAAGCGTTTCCCGTACTCCCTGGCCTTGTCAAACATATTCCTGCCGAGCAGCTTGCCCACCATAATGCCCGCACCGGCGGAGATGCCCTTGCAAACACAGGTAATCAGTTCCTGCGCCACAGAGGTAATGGATGCGGCAGCGGTCGCATCCGAACCAAGATGCCCCATAATTAAGGAGTGCAGCGAGAAACCCAATCCCCAGGCAAGAGAACTCCCAAGCATGGGAAGCGATACCTTGAACATATCCTTTGTGATTGCTTTTGAAAACCACTTGAACCCCTGTAAATCGGGACGAAGGCCGCCTTTTTTATGAGATTCGGTGATGCACCACACAAGCGCCACAAGCTCAACGACAACAGTAGAATATGCTGAGCCGTTTGCACCCAGCCTGGGGACTCCGCAAAGACCATAGATGAGGAAAAGGTCAATTACCATATCGGTAATAAGGGTTACGACAGAGATATAAACACTCTTAACAGCCTTTCCCTCAAGCTTCATCATAAGATAATAGCAATTGGTAATGCCTGAGAACAGATAGGAAAACGCCACCGCACGCAGATAGGATGTTCCAATCTCAATAAGCTCCGGTTCGGGCGTATAAATCCGCATAAGTGTTTCAGGAATGAACATGGCAAACGCAAAGAACACAAGGGATATTCCAAATGCCCATTTGAGAATGGTACAGAATATGTTTTTTACCATGGTCCTGTCGCCCTTGCCCCAATATTGAGCCAAAAGCACTCCGCCGCCGCCAACTGCCGCGCCGATAAACAGATTCATAATGAATACCACCTGATTGGCAAGAGAAACTGCGGAAACAGCATCCTGTGAAAAACGCCCGAGCATCAGGGCATCAGTTGCGCCAATAAGGGCTACCAGCAGATTCTGCATTCCTATCGGTATTGCGAGGGAAAATAATTCTTTGTAAAAATCTTTTTTATCAGCAGATAATATAATTCTTGCTTTCATCATCATTCCGTCCTTTATCTGATCATTATTTTAACGCTTCAAGCGCCTGGAGCAGCATATCACTGTGTCTGCGCATTGTTTCTTCTCTGTCCTCAAGTTCATACCGGTAAATCTCTACACCAATCAAAAGCGCCACATATACCCAGTACATTTTCAGCCGGATTTTTTCATTCTCACCAAACACAAACGGGTGAACCTTCTCGTATCCTTCCCTGAAATAAATGGCGTCCTCAATTTTACCGCAGATTGTCTGTGATGAAATAAATTCGGCAACCGGATCGCCGTAGAAGGCTCTCTCATGATCTATTATACCGTCAATATGATATATTCCGTTTTCTTTTTTCAGCAAAATGTTTTTAGACCACATATCAAAATTGACAAGGGAGGGCGTTTTTACCTCGTCGAGAAGATGCCAGCAGGGTTCAAGCGCAGCATAAACCGCATCATACGGTAGCTTTACACCATCACGGATTCCGTCTTCAACCATACGATCAATAAATGCATGGAAGGCTTCCCGCCAGGAGGGATAATGATAGGACTCATCCTCTTTGATATATCCGAAATAATCACCCTTTACAGAATGGAGCTTTGCGGTATATTCACCCAGCTCCCTTTGAAGATCAGCTTCATTTTCAGGGGTAATGTGTGCTTTCAAATGTTCCCAGGTGTCGCCTGTCAGTTTCTCCATAAAAAAGTAATCGCAGTTAATCAGCGTATGCGAAGAGTCCGCATAAAGAATTTTGGGAGCCGGCACACCGATACCGGGAAGCAGACGGTAAACATAAAGCTCGGTTTTCTGAATTTCCTTTTCATAATGCAGAATATGCTTTCCATCCTGAACCCCAAGCTTCAGAATAATTTCCTCCAATTCCAAAACCGGCTTTGAAAGACGAAGCGAATATAAGGCATTAAACAGACCTTCATTAAGTTCAGTAATTTCAATAGCCTTTACGTCTCCCCCGAATGCGTGTGCAAGCAGTTCCCCGATTTTGTCTGCATCAATATGGGTTTTTGTTTTACTTATCATCGACTGATACCTCGGTCATTGCCAATTTTTTATAATTATATCATAAGAATATTGCTACTTTTATCAATAAAGAATATTATATTATAAGTATCGTATATTATGAGGTAAATATGGGACTTGAAATATTATCGGATTTATCGGAAATTCTGCCTTATCCTATCCCCGACTTTCCGCTTTATGCCGGAATCGGGAAACTGGCAAACCAAAACCAATATACCGTTGGCTGTCACTTCCATCCTGATTTTGAATTCAATCTGGTGCTGGAAGGCGTAATGGATTATTTTATTAATGGAGAAAATGTTCATCTGGGAACTGGAGACGGTATATTTGTCAACAGCCAAAGGCTGCATTACAATTATTCCCGCGAGCTTACTCCATGCAAATATCTTGTAATTACCGTTTCCCCCTCACTGCTTCCGAAGGAACTCCCTGCGGTGGAACAGCTTATGGCCAGCAAAACAACCCCTGAATGCAGTGATTATGTGCTGTTAAAAAAGGACAGCAATAAGCCGGTACTCTCTCTTTATCCAAAGATACTGCACGAGATACAAACGGGCAACCCCAATGTCTTTCTTACACTATCCTATGTGCTGGCATTATGCGGCGCGGTGGTTCCAATGATCCAATCGGATGTTCACGGCGATATCCATGATGCAAAATGGCTGAGCCTGTACGACATGACAAAATACATCCACACGCACTATCAGTCAAATGTAACCCTTTCCGATATCGCTGCGGCCGGCAAGGTCTGCCGAAGTAGATGCTGCCAGATTTTCACCAGATATATGGGCCAATCGCCCATTGATTATCTGATTTTCTATCGTCTGAAAAAAAGCCAGGAGCTGCTGCTGAATACCGACTGCTCCATCGGGGAGGTTGCTTCCAGGTGCGGTTTTAGCGGACAAAGTTATTATTCGCAGATGTTCCGCAGGTTTTTTGGAGTAACGCCGCGCATGTATCGGAAGTGATGCTTTTGTGTATTGAAAAAAGAGCCGATAACCGCATTTTCTAATCTGCTCGCTATCGGCTCAGCGTCTTTGTGTCTGTCTCTGTGATATCGGATAAGTTCAGTTGCCGGATATTGATTAACGTCTCATGCTCACCTTTCAGACAATGCAGCGGGAACTTAACTTCATCATATCAACGCCTTTATTTTGACAGTTTTTGTCTGCAATCCCCATTTAAAAAGCAAATATCGCATTTAGGTGTTTTTTTACAAACAGAAATGCATGATATTTGCGATACCATGCGGTAAGGGCTTGTATTGTCCGGGCTTTTGCCTTATAAAATCCACAAGGGCGGATAATCTGCTCTAATTCTTCCGTCGTTAAATCCTCAATATATTCCGGGGTGAGCTGATTGACAAACATAGCGCAAGTCTTTTCTACGCTGCTCCATGTGGTGTTCTGTACCAGGACCGATTGCAGCATAACAACAAACGGGTCATCAGACCACCAGCGGGGTTGGCCGTATGCCTTTAATAGAATGTAATAAATTTCCTTTGCATTTATCATACTAATTCCTTATTATCAATCCTTTTGGCAGACAGGACAGTACACGCTGCTCCTGCCGCCAATTACAATACGGCGAAGTGCTTCCCCGCATTTTGGACAGGGCTTACCGTCCCGCCCGTAGACTTGTAAAAATGGTGTGTTGCGGTAGTCCTGCCCTTTGGTTTCCAGGTAGTCCTCCGGTGTTATTTTGTTCACCTCAATAAAATAAGAAATACACTCCGGGATAGCAGCGGCAAGGCGTTCCCATTCTTTCATTTTCAGATTCTTTGCAGGACATGCCGGATAAATCCCCGCAGTAAACAAAATCTCGTCTGAATAGATGTTGCCTATACCTGCAATTATGCTCTGGTCCAGCAGACATTCTTTTACGGTTTTTTTGCGTTTTCCCAAATGGGCGTTCAGATAACCGGCGGTAAGCTCCCTGTCAAGCGGCTCTATACCCAATTTTTCAATCCCGCTGTATATATCGGCTTCACCCTCTTTGAGTAACCAAAAACGTCCGAAACGGCGTGTATCAGAGAACCGTAATTCCTTGCCTTTATTCAGGCTGAAAATAATATGCGTATGCTTTTCTTCCGGGTAGTCTGCCGGGGTAAACAACAGGCAGCCTGTCATTCGCAAGTGCAGGATAATACGATCATTACTGTTTAACTGGATAATCAGAAATTTTCCCCTGCGTGTCATATGGGAAATGGTTTGTCCGGTCAGAAGCCTGCAAAATTCTTCTGCTGCGGGATTAGCTATTACTTCTGGCCGTTTTACTATAATCTTTTCAATGATAAGTCCTTGTATCTGAGGCCCAATCACTCTTTTTATTGTTTCAACTTCGGGCAGTTCCGGCATGGCTTCCATTGTCCTTTCTTGCAGATTTTTTTATTTGCTCATGGTAAAAATAGTTGACAATGACGGGAGGGGCATTAAAATCCCTTGTCATGCTGTCATCATTTGTTACATAGTCAAGCCCGATTTCAGCGGCATAGGCTTTTAGTTCTTTGTCAAGCATTGTCCAATAGCTGCGGTTTTTACAATCGTATATTTCATGGTACAAAGGCAAAAGCTGTGCGTATTTTTCCTGTATGTACTCCATAATGACGTTTTTATAACCACCCCGCAGGTTGAGATTCTCCAACCAGATTAGATTGCATTGCGACATTGCCCGTCGGATAATCGCTTTTATATCCGTAATTCCCGGAAATATCGGGGAAATAAAACAGGTAGTACGGACACCTGCAAGATAAAACGCTTTCATGGCGGCAAGCCGCCGTTCTATCGAAACAGCATTATCCATATCTGCCCGGAAATTTTCGTCCAGTGTGTTAATTGACCATGAAACACGGGCATTGGGGAAAGTCTTTATCAGGTCTAAATCACGCAATATCAAATCAGATTTCGTGGCAATGCTTAATTTTGCACCGCTGCCTTTTAACTGTTCAAGCAAAGCTCTTGTACGCCTGTATTTTTCTTCCTGTGGATTGTAGGGATCAGTGACAGAACCGATAAATAACTCCTTTCCTTTATATTTTTCCGGATTTTTAATTTCTTTCCAATTCTTTACATCTAAAAAAGTCCCCCATTGTTCCATATGTCCTGTAAACCGTTTCATAAAGGAGGCATAACAATATTTACAGGCGTGGGTACAACCTACATAAGGGTTTACAGAGTATTCACAAACAGGTAAATTAGATTTTGACAAAATATTTCCTGTTTCAATTTCATTGATAATCGGCTCAGTCATAGCGTTTCACCTTTTGGAAAGTCTTCTGCACTCCTTGTATAAGAGTGTCGTCCGGCTTTATCACTCCAAGCAACAGCGGAGAAGTCTTGTCATGGTATTTGTAATTTTCAAATGCCTTCTGCGGGTTTTTATTTGCATAGCAATACTTACAGCCGTTCATGCAGGTATCATAAGCCCCTATATCCCGGCTCTCGATACAGTGGCAGCCCTGTCGTGTGCCTTTATGCTTTAAGTCCTTAAATAGAATACCGTTGGCACTTCCCAGAATATCAAGCGTCATACAGCCAGAAGAATGGATATGATAGCGGGAAAAATCCCCGTTTGTTCCGCAGGTCTGAATAGAAATACCGTTTTTCTCCGCAATAGTACCAAGTCCCTGGGCCAGCGCGTCTTTATCCTGCTCAGACAGGGGAATAAGCTCCGGCATATTACTTTCCAGCTTTTTATACATTTCCACAAAACTGAAAATGCAGCGGTCAATATAAGGGGAAAGCACTTTTGCCATTTTTTCAAAAGTATCTATATGACGTTGTACCGTATATTCTTTTGTCAGTAAGACGGGATCATATCTCCATGCAATTCGTTGTTTTCCCACCAGCCCAGCCAGTTTTATCAGTGTTTCCATGCTTTCTTCTATACCCGGGACACCCGGCTCAATATCCTTTCCGTAAGCCGTAATTGTGTAATGGAAATAGGTATGGAAACGGTCTGTAATTTCATGCAGCCGCGGCAGTATGGGCTTGTAATTCTTAGAGCAGAAAACAACGCAGTCTACTGTGTCCGGGGTCAGCTCATAGCGCGTCACTTTATTTGGAAATAATGGATTGCGCGAAAGCACATGCCCTTCTGAAAAGCGGTTTAAGAGCCATTCCGTGTAATATTGGACGGTATCTGTCCGGCCGCCGGTATTGATAATCATTTTCAGATTTCCTCCGTTTCCTGATTTACAAGTAAAGTTAGATTTTTTGTAAATGTCCTTGACAGGTCAATCAGTTGTTTTTGTTCCTCTGCCGTAAACATTGACATCGCTGTATCCTCTGCCCATGTGATATGCCTGACAACCTTTTCGCAATATAACCGTCCCGCCCCGGTCATTTGAACAATTTTATTCCTCTTGTTCTCCGGCACTTCATCAACAGTAACATAGTTTTCTGCAAGCAGATTTTTAATGATTAAGTTTACAGTCTGCTTAGACTGAAATGTCCGTCGGCATATTTCGGTCTGTGTCATTCCATCCTTTGCATAAAAAAGGGTATTTACTACCAACAACGTTTTCATTAACATACCGTGACGTTTTGCATATTCATCATATAAAGCAAACTGTTCATCTCTGAATTTACAATATAAATATGCATTTTTCTTATCCTCTTTGGTCATATCAGTCCGCCCTCAATCAATTTATTTACGGTCAATTTATTGACCTTATAATATTAGCATTTTTTCTTCGTAATTTCAAGAATATTTAAAAAAAGTTAAAAACCTATTTGCCAGGGCCTGTCGAATATGTTTGTTTTTCTTTTGCCGGCTTATTTTTGGGCGCAGAATCCCCTTTTCAGCAGCCTCCGCCTGCTCAGCCAACTCTGCCTTGTTCTTAGCAGCTACCCGGGATTTATCTAATCACAAGGTTGTCCCCATTATTTCCCCATACTATCCACATAGTTATCCACATTATCCACCAAAAATTCAAGATGTCGTATAGTAAGGAAACAGCTGCCTATATCTAGTGTCTTTAACATGTGGATAACAGAAAATCAATTTGTCCTCTCATGTCTCGCGGAATAACCACCTCTCAGCGGCATATACTGTAACAATAGATTTACTGGGTGCAGCTTATGTTTAAAGATTTTGTTCACCTCATACAATGTAAGATAAAGAGGCTCCGGGAGGCGGAGGACTTTAAGACCAATCTGCGCAACCAGGTAATTAAATCCGCTCTTTTTCTCCTGGGTGTGGTTGCCTTTGTAAAATGCGTTACCACATTTGTCCCTCAAGCTGTTTCCGTTTCAAGCACCATTAACGGAAGAGAACTCCCAATTTATTGCGTGGAAACTGATGAAAAAAAGGTTGCGCTTTCTTTTGATGCCGCCTGGGGAAACGAAGATACACAAAGGATCTTGGAGATACTGGCCAAACACAATATCCATGTAACCTTTTTTGCAACCGGAGGATGGGTGGAAAGCTATCCAGACGACGTAAAAGCCATCCTTGATGCCGGACACGATTTGGGCAACCACAGCGAAAACCATAAAAATATGAGTCAGCTTTCCAACGATGAAAAAGAACAGGAGATAATGAAAGTACACGATAAGGTAAAAAACCTGACCGGTTATGAAATGTTTCTGTTCCGTCCTCCTTATGGCGATTACGACAACGATGTCATCAAAACAGCCACCAAATGCGGCTACTATCCAATCCAGTGGGATGTGGACTCCCTCGACTGGAAGGATTACGGCGTGGATTCCATCATCAGTACCGTTTGTACCAACAAGCACCTGGGAAACGGCTCCATCATCCTGTGCCATAACGGGGCAAAATACACGGCGGACGCACTGGATACCCTGATTACCAATATAAAAGGGCAGGGCTATGAAATCGTCCCTGTTTCCGAATTGATTTACCGCGATGGATATCATATGAACGCGGAGGGACGCCAGATAAAGGATAAATAAATATTTTCTGAAAACATATTTTCCGCCTCCTTCCCCGGAAACAGGAAGTGCCTGATCCCCGGTTCGTCTTCCCGGTATCAGGCACTTCCTTTATTTCTTCAGCTTTTCCTTCATGTCCTTCATAAACTCAGTAAAACCGGGAACCTCCCGCAGGAAATCAAAATCCTGCGCCTCCGGGTTTTCCAAATCCTCAAGTATCCTTGGCATCAGCAGGCTTCCTATATTCCTGCCATTTTCCTTCCGGGGGATCCGGCTGTACAGCGCAGAGCTGTATGGTTCCCATTTTTTCAGCATGGCAGGAAGCATTTTCTCCAGGATTTTCATTCCTGCAGCAGCGTCCTTCTGCGCTGTCGCTATTTCAAAGTCTCCCAGATAAGCGCAGTAATCCCACAAATCAAAAATTCCCGTCATTTCCCGGAGCACCGCCGCCACCTGCTTCGCTTCGTCAATTCTCCCCAGCTTCAGGTCAATATCCAGCAGCGAAAGCAGGGAGGACTGCACGCCGTTTATATCCCTCATCAGTTTCTGCTGTGTCAGAGGAGCCGCTTCTTCCCATCTTTCCTGCGCCGTATAAAGGCTGATTTGCAGTCTGTTTTTGCCGTTGGCCGTTTCCTCCGGCAGCTCCTCCAGCAGTTTTTCCGCCCTTTCATACTCCTGTCTTCCCATATATTTTGAAAAAAGCATGACCTTTGCCTGATTTGCCGTCGGGGCATCGGCGCTCCCTGCCGCCTGGGCATACAGGCGTTCCAGTACGTCTTCCGCCTCGTCGCCGTCCGGTTTTCCGTAAAAGCAAATCAATCCTTCCAGCGTCAGCGCAGTGCTCAGAACCAACGTATCACAGGAAGGAAATTCCCGAAGCTTCTCCATTGCCAGCGCAAATGCCTTTTGTGTGCCTTCCGTTTCCGCCGCGGCCAATAATTCATTCTGAAATGCCTCAATTTCCTGATCGCTTAACTCCTCCTGAAAGGAAAGCAGCGTATTCAAATCTGTGTCCAACAGCCTTGCCAGCGCGGGAAGCAGCGTAATATCAGGATAAGTTACTCCTTTTTCCCACTTATTCACCGCCGGCGGCGATACTCCCAGACGGGATGCCGCCTGCTCCTGGGTCAGTCCCTTTGCCAACCGCTTTTCCCTGATAATCTCATTTATTTTCATGGACGCCTCCTTCTTCCTGCTGCTTTGTCACCTCCAATTATAGCTGTCCTGCCGCACGGAAACAATTGAAGCGTTGTTTATTAAAACGACATAAAATTAACCGCCGGTTAATCTCCTGGTAAATGGTTGGCCTTGTAAATGGTTGGTTATTCTGTCATTTAATCCGCCGCTCTCATTCTCCCCATTCACCGGCCAGCTCTCCGGCATATTTTTGCAGGTAATCGGCAAAACTGCGTACCAGAGACGACCCGGGGCTGTTTTTCCTCCATATGAGCAGATCCAGATTGTATACTCTGGACATGGAGGCCGTGCGCTGAATCATGCCCGCATCCTCCAGAATATCCGCAGGGACGGGGGATGCCCACATATAGGAGCCCGGCAGCGTTTTCAGCAGATCGATCTGGCTTCCCCTGTCATACACATAAATCCTCCGGGGCGGCGTGTCCTGCAGGGTTGGATCGATACGGGCCATTGTGAGGGATGGATTCCTGTGATCTCCGTGCACCACCTCCGTAAAAGGGCGCAGCATATCCGGCGTAATATCCGGCGCACCCGCCAGCGGATGATCCTTACGCATGACCAGCAGCAGTTTAAACTGCATCAGAAGGGTTTCGCACAGATTTTTATTGGCCAGCAGCTGTTTATAATAGCTTTCATAAAAGGCGGGAATCCGTATCACGCCCAGATCACTCTCCGCACGGAAAACCTGATCGATCACCTTCTCCGTATTTGTCTCACAGAAATGCAGCGACAGCGGCTGCTCCGGACGGATCCTGGCATTCATCCACTGCGACAGCGCCTGGGTGCAGTAGGAAGCGCGGGAAACGGATATTCCCAGGGAAGCAGGGACCTCCGCCGGCCTGCTTCCAATGTTCTCCAGCATTTCCACCTGAGCCATTATATTGGCGGCATAAGAAATAAACGCCTCTCCCTGAGGCGTCAGCTCCACCCCGCCGGGCGTACGCTCAAAAATTTTAATATGCAGCTCATTTTCCAGACTCTTTAAAGCGCTGCTCAGATTGGGCTGCGCGCAGAACAGCGCATGGGACGCCTTAGTAATAGAGCCCTCCTTATAAATGGCAAGTACATATTTTAACTGCTGAAGGTTCATCCTTCCCTCCCTGCCGCGCCGGTATCCGCCGCCGCATTCCTTATCATTTATCTGTTCCCTCCATATGGGCTGCCGGTTCTGCCTCAGCCTTGTGCCCTGCCGCGCCGTGTCTCTTCCCGGACGGCAGCCCCCGGCCCATATTCTTTTTATATATCCTGATAGCAATTTTATATGATACGTTCCCGGGTTGCAAGCGTTACAATAATTACAGGAAAAAATTATTAATATCACGAAAGGATGTGTATGTATATGGCTTTAAAGGTTGCTGTTTTAGGCGGTGGAAACGGAGGTCATGCCGCGGCTGCGGACTTGACGAACCGCGGCTTCTGCGTACATATGTATGAGGATGCCCGTTTTGCCGGTAATTTGCAGAAGGTATTTGAAACACATGAAATCACCATGGCCGGCGCTGCCGGAAATGCTGTGGTAAAAATCGATATGGTGACCTCCGATCTGAAGGAGGCCGTGGAGGATGTGGAATTTATTTTCGTGGCAGTTCCCGCCTTCGCCCATGATGTTTATGCGGATAAGCTCTCAGACATCGTAAAACCGGGGCAGACCGTAGTTGTCCTTCCCGGCACCTTCGACAGTCTTATCTTCTGGAAAAAGTTCCAGGAAAAAGGGGTAAAGGATGTGGTTGTCGCTGAAACAAACACGCTCCCTTATGCAACACGGCTGCAGGGCCCCGGAAGCACTTTGATCATGAGCCTGTTCAATCCCCTGAAATTAGGCGTCATGCCGGCATGCAAAACGCAGGAAACCCTGGAAAAGCTCCGTCCCTTCTATCCCGCGCTGGAAGCGGTGGAAAGTGTTATCGCCTGCGGTCTTTCCAGCCTGAATCCGATCATCCACGTTCCCGGCTGCATTCTGAACGCCGGACGGATTGAATATGCTAAGGGAGAATTTTTCTTCTATACGGAGGGCTTTACCCCCTGCGTGGCCCGTACCACGGAAGCAATCGACAAAGAACGTATCGCACTGCTTGACAGCTTCGGCTATGCAAGCGACATTGTTGCCCACGGTGTGGGCGGCTCGGTTGTCACGGACGATATCGGAGAAGCGATTGCCAGCGATCCTAATTTTGCAAAAATAAAAGGGCCTGCCGATACAGGCAACCGCTATTACGCTGAGGATATCCCCTACGGCCTTGCTCCCTGGGCCAAGCTGGCGCATGCCATGGGGGTCGGCGTGCCGGTCATCGATTCCATGATCACAATCGGCTCCGCCCTGTTAGGCTATGACTGCTGGGAAAAGGGCCATTCCCTTCAGGATCTGGGAATCGAAGGCATGACAAAGGAACGTTTGAAGGAGTATCTGGAAACAGGCTGTTAATTTTTTTATCGGAAGGAGTTTAAACATGGCATTTCATTCTATCAAGCCCGCGGGGCTGACGGAAAATATATTTGATTTAATCGGTAAGGACTGGTTCCTGATGTCCGCCGAAAAGGAAGGACGCGTCAATCCCATGACGGTCGCCTGGGCGACCATGGGAATTTTATGGCAGAAACCCGTGGTTATGTGCGCGGTGCGCCCGGAACGCTTCACCAGGGAATTCCTGGATGCGGCGGAAGGCTTTTCCCTCACCGTATTTGACAACAGCTACCGGAAAATGCTGGGCTATTGCGGAACCGTTTCCGGCAGGGATCAGGATAAGGTGGAAAAAGCAGGGCTGACCGTGGCTCATGCCGGAGACGTCCCTTATTTTGAAGAGTGCCGCATGGCGTTTGTGTGCAGAAAGCTTTGCGTGACTCCACTGAAGGAGGAGGATTTCCTCGGTGACGAAGCCTTCACCCAAAAATGGTACGGCGGTGAAAACCATGCTGACGGCACCGGCGGCGGATACCACCTTCTGTACATCGCGGAAATTACAGATATTCTTGTAAAAGACTAACGGAAAGGCACAAAGAAGGAAGAAGCCCTTCCTGTTCTGTCACTGTTTGTGTACAGAAGGAAGGGCTTCTTTTTGCTGTGTATTATTTTTCAGCGTTTCTATTCTTCACTCACGTATTTTTCAACGCGGAGCACCTGCGCAGTTCCGTCATCCAGATTTCCTGTATAATAGACGAATATCTTATCATTCACCTGCAGTCCGGCAGCGTCCGTCTGAAAGGTATAGGAATTTCCCTCCATATCAGATACATTCAGCATCCCGTCTCCCGCTTCATTGACAATACAATACAACTGCTCTTCCCCATTTATTGCATCTCCGCCCTGGCTTCCGGCATCCTGTGCCTCAGATTCATAGCCTGCGGTTTGTGCACTGCTTTCCTTCTGCCCCGCCTGGTTTCCTCCGCAGGCCGTAATGCTCAGTGCGCTGATAATTCCTAATGTAAGTATCCAGTTTCTTTTCATAATTTTTCCATAACTGTTCCGTTCCTTCACAGTTATGTTTCTCCTTTCGCTTTCTGTTTACTTTTTCTTTCATTCTATAGATGATGCCGGGGATAAAAAAGTTTGGACGATAAACATTTTTTCTCTTTGAGGCCCATTTCATCTGCTTTTGTAAAAACTTCAGGATGTTTTTTGGGAAAATCCCATGGACGGTTGGTTTTTATTGATGTAGAATAAATAGATAGATGCCCGCTTTCCGGTTCTTTGATCACAAAGCGGCTGTCCGTCAGATAATATAATGAACCCCAAACAGCAAACGAGGCTTTTATGGAAAACAAAAAAGAGAACCACACATATCTGGAAATTAACGGAGATTACCGAATGCGGGAGCTGGACAAAAGTGATCTGGAACAGTTCAATGCCCTGCTCCAGTACGCATTCCAGGTCACATCCTATGAACTCCTGCAGACCGGCTGGGAGCAGGAGGAAATCAAATACGCCAAACGTCCCATTCTGGAAGAGGCCTATGTGCTCGGATGGTTTTACAAGGAAAAGCTGGCTTCCATGATCGTCGTTTATTCCATGAAGGTAAACATTCATGACAACATCATGGATATGGGCGGCATTACAGGTGTTGCCACCTACCCCGAATATACGGGAAAAGGACTCATCCACTCCCTCATGAAACGGGTGGTTAACTACATGCATGAACAGGAATTCCCGATTTCATTCCTGTATCCCTATTCCATTCCCTTTTACAGGAAAATGGGCTGGGAAATCGTCTCCGATAAGCTCACCTTCACAGTAAAGGACACCCAGCTTCCCAAGGCCAGGCCGGTGACCGGCATGGTGGAGCGTGTCAGCCTGGATTCCGAGGACTATCACAACGTCCATTCTTATTTTGCCCTGCAGCATCACGGCGCACTGATCCGGGACAACCTGGCCTGGGATGAATACTGGCGCTGGGAAAATGACGATATGATCGCTGCCGTCTATTACAATAAAGATCATAAGCCGCTTGGCTATGTGGTTTACTATATCGCTAATGAAATCTTCCATATCAAAGAAATGGTTTATCTGAATATTGAGGCCAATTACGGGCTTTGGAACTATATCAGCGCTCATTTTTCCATGATCACACAGGTACAGGGCGACAATTATTCCGGAGAGCCCATGGCCTATTTATTTGAAGACAGTGAAATTACGGAGACCATCTCCCCCTATATCATGGCCAGAATTATTGATGTGCATGACTTCCTGTTGGAATATCCTTATCAGATTCAGCCTGAGGATTTCAAAATTCATTTCCGTGTTATCGATGAGCTGGCGCCCTGGAATGCCGGTGACTTTATGGTTTCCTGGCATGATGGGGAAACTATCTGCGAGCAGGTGGAGGACAACCAGTCCATCAACGTGGTGGAACTGTCCATAAATACGCTGACCACCATGCTTATGGGCTATAAGCGGCCCACTTATCTATATGATCATGAGAAAATCCAGACTGAGTACTATATGCTCACATGGCTGGAGCGGCTGATTCCGGTAGAGAAGCCTTACTTTTCCGATTACTTTTAGAGGGGTGTGGGCCCCGTGCCGTTCCGGGATGCCGGGTGGTGTATGGGATGAGGGCCGGGCGGCGGCCTGGGGGGAGGGTGTCCCTTTTCCTGTCTCTTGTACACATCTGAGGCTGCCGACGAATAGAGGGGGGGTACGTTGGGGAGGTAGCGACGGAGAGATCAGAAGAGCAGGTAGTAACGATATCAAGTAA
>OJJT01000113.1_pt1 | contig 62110 bp, 50 predicted proteins | sample 1596281 | NCBI WGS metagenome assembly OJJT01 (sample SAMEA4350145, study PRJEB24818) | metagenome | biome: human; feature: gut; material: faeces | place: Denmark | collected 2013-09
TTAATATTTCTTTTTTTTTTTTTATGTTGTTTTTTTTTTTTTTTTCAAGCAGAAGACGGCATACGAGATTTCTGCCTGTCTCGTGGGCTCGGAGATGTGTATAAGAGACAGCCATCATACTGATTGGCGTCCCGGATAGTATACAGAGTAATCAGCTCACTTTCCGGCAGCGGCATAGGAAGCGCACTCAGCTTAAAACGATGAAATTTATTAATCAACTCAAAAGGAAATACATTCACATCCGCCATAACAACCTCTTCTTGCATTCAGCAATTTTACTCACACCAATTACTTGATTTTTCCAACAACAGTATAACACGCACCCCCCTGTAATGCAAAGCAGCCATACAGTTATGGTTTCACCGGGGCAGATGGATCTCCCTCCCGGACTTATTTTATAGTTTTTTAATTGACTTATAATAATATGAAAGTTAGAATGGGATTGAAAATGGTTAGCATTGCTAAGTAACATGAGCTTCGCACATTTCGGCGCTGGAATGGATTCCTGCAGGGAGGAACGCCAGGGCCGGCATGTGCGAAGCTTATGCCGGTAATGCGGGATCAGGAAATAAATAAAATGAGGTGTTATTATGAAAAAAGAGAACCGTATGAGGAGCCTTGCAGTCCTGCTGGCGGCTGTGATGACGCTGGGAGGCTGTGCAGGCAGTTCGGATACGGCCGGTACGGAGGAAATGGAGGCGGCGGATACGGCCCTTGCCGTGGAAGCATCGGCGCCGGAAACAGGCAGCCTGGCAGTTTCCAGCACTTTTATCGGGACGGTAAGTCCCCAGGAACAGGTCAGTATCATACCACTTGTTTCAGGCGAGGTGGCGGCGGTCAATTTTGAAGTGGGCGACCATGTACAGGCGGGGGATGTGCTGTTGCAGATTGATGATGAGGCAGCAAGGCTTCAGCTGGAATCGGCAAAGCTGACGAAGGAGGGCGCGGAGCTGTCCGCACAGCGTACCCTGGGTTCCAGCCAGGTCATGAGCAATCTGTCCATGGAGAGCAATCTTAAAAATATCCAGTATCAGATTGATATGGCGAAAAAGCAGTATGATTCTGCCGGAACCTCCATTGCGGATACCCAGCAGAAAAAAGAGGATATGAAGAGTGCTCTGAATAAAATCAACGACAGCATCGGTGATATGGAAGAAAATTATAAGAGCATGAAGAGCATGGCGGTGACGGCCAAGCAGTTCGTCTATCAGGACGCCAACGGCGTCTGGAGATGGGTGACTGATCCGGAGCCAAACTGGAAGGAGCTTTATTATACCGAACCTGGTGAAGGCGGAGAGACTAAGCCGGACGTGAATCCTGATCCAAATCCCGATCCGGATAATAAGCCGGATTCTGGCCAGAATCCCGATTCCAACATAAATCCATCGGATGGCACGAAGCCGGATGAAAACACGGACAAGACCAACGGAAGCGGTGAAGAAAGCAATGGAGGTTCAGCATCTGAAGGAGGATCCCAGGAGAATGGCGGCAAGGAGCCTGATTCTCAGGGCAGCCCGGATAAGACGCCTTCGGAAGAAGAGCATCAGGGAACGGACGGCGGCGGCCAGGGCTCTGCTTCCGAGGATTCTTCCACACAGGGCTCTGCTTCCGAGGATTCTTCCTCACAAGGTTCTTCCTCCCAGAATTCCTCTTCCCAGGATTCCTCTGCCCAGGGCTCTTCCACCCAGGAAGCCCAATCTCAGGAATCCACTTCTGCGTCCCAGAGCGGGGCTGAAAAGAGCAGCCATAACGAATCAACCCAAAGCAGCGAACTGCAGAGCAGGGCAGGGGATAACGGAGCCGTACGGAAAACCTCCGACCATGAAAACCAATATGATAACAGATCGGCACAGACAGCCGCAGCTGCACAGGTCTCCTTCCGGATAGGCAATTCCCTGACAGCCGGTATCGGAAAGGGCGGCAGACACGGCCGCGGGAACGATGAACCGGAAATCATGCAGGCGGTTGCGGGAATTGGAAATAACAGTGATATTGTAATTCTTCAGATAGATAATCAGGACGGAACCAAAAAGAAAAGCTACGAAGAATATGTAAAGGATAAAGCAATCTATGAAGGTAAGTTAGAGGCGGTAAATAAATTCAGATCCGCAGGCTATTCAGCTGCAGACATCGGGGAAGGCCGTCTGGACAGCAGCCTGTCAACCTATGCTTCCCAGATTGCTTCCATGAAAACCCAGGCTTCCTCCCTGGAAAGCAATATTTCCTCCATTGACAGCAGCATTGATTCTGCGGAGACCTCCCGGTCAACCACCGGCGATACCATTGATTTTTACGAGGAAAACCTGAAGGATGCCCAGGTACAGTATGGCATCCAGAACGGGCAGGCGTACCAGGATACGGCAGCGGCCCTGCAGAACCAGATCGCTTCCTCCGATGTGGGGATCCAGAGCGCCATGATGCAGTTGGAAAACTATACGCTGACGGCCCCTATCTCCGGGGTGATTGAGCAGAAAAATGTGGATGAATTCGGTATGGTAAGCGCCGGTAATCCGGTTTATGTCATATCCAACAAGGATTCCATGACAGTTACCTTTTATGTGAGCGAAGCGGTGAAAAACCAGCTCACCGCAGGAGAAACAATTACACTGGAAAGGAACGGCGAGACCTTTACGGCAGGCATTACCCAGATCGGCCAGTCAGTTGACTCCAGGACCGGATTGTTTGAAATCAAGGCCGCCACGGAAAACACACAGCTTTCCAATGGCGTAACGGTAAAAATCACAGCCGACACTTACCGGACAAACGATGCGCTGCTGCTTCCCTATGACGCGGTATATTATGAAGCGGAGCAGGCCTATGTGTACTGCGTGGAGGACGGGATCGCCGTTAAGACACCTGTGGAAACCGGCCTGTATAATGAAGATAAAATAGAAATAACAGGCGGTCTTGCCGCGGACAGCATAGTCATACATACCTGGTCTTCCCAGCTGACGGATGGTGCGAAGGTGCGTCTGGTTGAAGGGGAGGACGCGGAATGAATCTCACAAAATTAGCGCTGAAGCGCCCGGTTTCCGTGATTCTTATCATATTGTCCCTGGCCGTTTTCGGCCTGGGATCCATACCGGGCTTTAAGATGCAGCTGACGCCGGACATGGATATGCCCATGCTCATTGTAATGACTACCTACCCCGGCGCGGATCCGGAGAGCGTGGACGAACTGGTGACCAAGGTGGTGGAGGATTCCGGCTCCACCCTGAGCGGCATTGATTCCGTAACCTCACAGTCCTCGGAAAATCTGTCCATGGTCATGTTTACCTATGAATACGGCGTGGATATTGACGAATGCTATGCGGATCTGCGTACTGCGCTGGATACGGCCAGCCTGCAGCTGCCGGAGGACGCCTCCTCCCCTGTTGTCATCGAACTGAATATGTCACAGTCCGCGGACATGATCCTTTCCGCCCGCGCGCAGGGAGAGCAGGATTTGCGCAAAACCCTGGAGGATACGTTTATACCGGATCTGGAATCCATCACCAATGTAGCCCAGGTGGATGTTTCCGGAGGCAGCCAGGAATACATCAGGGTTCTTTTAAAAGAAGATATGCTCAAGCAATACGGCCTGAATATGGCGGCGGTTGCCAACTATCTGTCGGCGGCGGACTTTACCGTGCCCGCGGGCAGCGTGAAGCAGGGCAGCCAGGACATTTCCGTCAGCGCGGCCATGGAATTTAATACTGTACAGAAGCTGGAGCAGGTGCCGATTATTACAGCAGCCGGAAGCGTGGTCCATCTTTCCGATGTGGCTGAGGTTTCCATGGCACAGGAAAAGGCGGATTCCATCAGTAAAAGCGACGGTATGGAAAATATCAGTATTTCCATCCAGAAAAAACAGAGCGCCAGCGTGGTGCAGGTAACGCAGAAAATCGAAAAGCTGATTGCGGAATATTCGGAAAAAAATCCGGGAATCGAAATAAGCGTGGAATACAATTCCAGCGATATCATTACCTCCTCCCTATGGTCGGTGGGAAAAACACTGATTGCGGGCGTCCTGATTTCCATGGCGGTGCTGTTCATCTTTTTCGGGGATTTCAAAGCCAGCCTTATCGTGGGAAGCTCCATGCCCATTTCCCTGCTGGCCACGCTGATTCTTATGAGCATGATGGGCTACTCCATGAATATCGTTACCATGGGATCCCTTGTAATCGCCATCGGTATGATCGTGGATAACTCCATCGTCGTGATTGAAAGCTGCTTCAGGGCCAGGGATACGCATGAGGACTATAAGGAAGCGGCGCTGCGGGGAACCAAGGCGGTAACCATGTCAATCATCGCTTCCACAATTACTACAATCGTGGTATATCTTCCCCTGGCCACCGTGGATGATCTGGCGGGGCAGATGTTCGGCCAGCTGGGCTTTACCATTGTATTTGCCATGCTTGCCTCCCTGATATCAGCCATGACTCTGGTGCCCCTCTTTTACTCCCTTTTCAAGCCCACGGAGAAGAAGGGGATTCCGGCAAACAGGATCGTGGATAAAACCACCCGTGTATACAGGAAAATCCTGAGAAAGGTGCTTCACAGGAAGCTGGTGGTGGTGGGCGTTACCCTTGCCCTGGTGGCTGTGGCGGGACTGATGCTTACTCAGGTAAATATGGAGCTGATGCCTGCCTCGGATGAAGGAATTGTGGAGGTTTCCGCTTCCTTCCGGCCAGGAACCACGCTGGAGGACAAGGAAAGCGCCATGGAAAAGCTGGAGGCGCTTGCCAAGGCAGAGCCAGACGTTGCATCCTACAGTGTTTCCATAGAAAGCGGATCTTCCGCCAGCCTGCGCGCCTACCTGAAAAGTGATAGGGAGCTGTCCACTGCGGATGTGATAGAAAAGTGGAATAGGGAAACCAGGGACTATACGGGAATGGAGCTGGATATTGCTTCCGGCGGCAGCAGTATGGGCAGCGGCATGATGTCCTCTTCCACCACGGAAATTGATCTGCAGGGCGCGGATATGGAGATTTTGAAAAAAGCGGCCCGGAAAGCCCAGGAAGCCATGGAGCAGGTGGACGGCGTAATCAAGGTAACCTCCTCCGCCCAGGACACGAGCACCGCGGCCAAACTGGAAATCGACCCGCTGATGTCCATGCATTATGGAATGACGCCCGTGCAGGTGGCGGGCAGCATCCGCAATATTTTAAGCGGAACGGATGTGCTTACCGTAACAAAGGACGGAACGGAATATGAGGTGAAGCTGGAATATCCAGAGGGGCTGTATGACAGCATGAACAGCCTGATGGATGCCACTCTGACTAACAATCAGGGCATTCAGGTCCCTGTGCGGGAAATCGCCCAGGTGGTATATACGGATGCGCCCCAGACCATCATGAAGGTGGATGGCAAATATCAGATCAGCCTTACGGCGGCCACTACTCAGGAGGCACGTTTTACCGCGCAGAAGACACTGTTGCAGACGGTGGGGGCGCTGACGCTGCCGGCGGGCGTGGAGGTGGCGGAGGATATGGTGACGGAGATTATGAACGAGGAATTTGGCGTTCTCTACCAATCCATTTTAATCGCCGTATTCCTTGTTTTCCTGGTGATGGCTATGCAGTTTGAATCACCCCGTTTTTCCTTCATGGTTATGATGTGTATTCCCTTCAGCCTGGTAGGCTCCGTTTTCCTGCTGTATATTGCAGGAATCACCATCAGTATGGTTTCCTTAATGGGATTTTTGATGCTGGCCGGAATCGTGGTGAATAACGGTATATTATATGTGGATACCGTGAACCAGCTGAGGCAGGAAATACCGCTGGAGGACGCGCTGATCGATGCGGGAGCCATCCGTCTGCGCCCGATCCTGATGACCACCCTCACCACCATTCTCTCCATGCTCCCCATGGGACTGGGAATCGGAAGAAACAGCGAAATGATGCAGGGCATGGCTCTTGTTATTATCGGCGGCCTGGTGGCCTCCACACTGCTCACCCTGCTTCTTATGCCTACCATTTATCTGATAATCGACAAGAAAAAACCTAAACGGTTACAGGCGGAGAATAAAACACAATGATGGAGAAAAAGGATATCCTGATCATTCACGGTACGGATTATAAAAATATGACCATCCGCATTTTGAAGCGTGCGGGCCTGGCGGAGCTGATCGGGGACAGGAACAAGAGAATCGGCCTGAAGCCGAATCTGGTGGTGGCCAGGGATCCAAGCGAGGGAGCGACGACCCATGCTGAGATTCTGGAGGGCGTGGTTGCATACCTGCAGGAGTGCGGTTTTAACAATCTTACAATCATGGAAGGATCCTGGGTGGGAGACAATACCCGGGATGCCTTCCGGGCAGCCGGCTACGAACGGATTTCCAGACAGTACGGCGTGCCGTTTAAGGACATGCAGGCCGATACCTGGAAAAGCTGCGATGCGGCAGGCATGGATATCCGGATTTGCGATACCGCGGCACAGATGGATTTCATGATCAATCTGCCTGTGCTGAAAGGGCATTGCCAGACGCTGATCACCTGTGCGCTGAAAAACAACAAAGGGCTGATTCCCAACGCTGAGAAGCGCCGTTTCCATACGCTGGGGCTGCATCGTCCCATCGCCCATCTGAACACCGTGGTCCGAAACGATTTTATCCTTGTGGATAATATCTGCGGCGATCTGGATTTTGAAGAAGGCGGCAATCCGGTGGTGATGAACCGGATTTTAGCTTTCCGCGATCCGGTGCTGTGCGATGCCTTCGTCTGTGAAAGCATGGGACATAAGCCTGAGGAAGTGGATTACATTATGCTGGCGCAGCAGCTGGGCGTGGGAAGTGCGGATACCGCGAAGGCCCATATGGTATATCTGAATGAAGACTTGTCGGCAAAGAAAAAGCCGCCCATGACAGGCCGGGTTAAAAAACTGGCCTCCTATACGGACAGTCAGGACGCCTGCAGCGCCTGCTTCGGTTCCCTTATCTATGCACTGGACCGGCTTCAGGAGCGGGGAGAACTGAAAAAGGGACTGCCGCCCGTTGCCATCGGACAGGGCTTCCGGGGCAAAACCGGGGATATCGGCGTGGGGCATTGTACCGCCTGCTTTTCCAAATCTCTGGAGGGCTGCCCTCCCAAAGCGGCCGATATGGTGGAGTTTTTGGAGAAAGAATGGGTATGTAAGCATATGTAGCCGTGACGGTATGGAAAGCCGAAACCATATATAAATACAGACAGGCGGTTCGTTTTTTCTGAAAAGAGGAAATGGGCGCCTGTTTTTTCAGGCCCAAAATAAAAAATGGTGGCCGGACGACGCTCTGTATCCGTCCGAATGGAGTTCGAAAGGCGGCTGTAAACGGGCAGGGGTATTGAGGGATTTGTTCCGTCAGGGAATTTTCCACCATGATAAGACAGGAAAAAGACAAGATAATAGCTTTTACTTTGCATAAAAGTAAAGTAGAATAAAAAGAAAAAAGAGGCCGGAATAGTGCGGCTTCAGATGGGAGGGCAATAATGAAGACAATAAATCTGGGAAAAAGCGGCCTGAAGGTTCCAGCGGTGGCAGTTGGCTGTATGCGCATGGGGGATTTGGAGCAGAAGGAAGCGGATAACTATATTGCAGAGGCTGTGGATATGGGCGCCGTATTTTTTGACCATGCCGATATCTACGGGGCGGGAAAATGCGAGGAGATGTTCGGGAAATACCTGCATGGGAACCCGACGCTGCGGGACAGGATATTTATCCAGTCCAAATGCAGCATTGTGCCCGGCGTGATGTATGACTGCTCCAAAGAACATATCCTGGAATCGGTGGATGGGATTCTGAAGCGTCTTCAGACAGAATATCTGGACGTTCTGCTCCTGCACAGGCCGGACGCTCTTGTGGAGCCGGAGGAGGTGGCGGAGGCTTTTGATCTGCTGGAGTCTTCGGGAAAGGTGCGGCATTTCGGGGTATCCAACCATAAGCCTTCCCAGATCCGGCTTCTGAAAAAGTATGTGAAACAGGATATTGCCGCAGATCAGCTGCAGTTCAGCATCCCCAATTCCCAAATGGTGGCAAATGGCATGGAAGTAAACATGCTGACGGAGGGCGCGGCGGACCGGGACGGAAGCGTGCTGGATTTCTGCCGTCTTGAGGATATCACCATTCAGACCTGGTCGCCGTTCCAGTATGGATTTTTTGAAGGCGTATTTTTAGGAAATTCCAAATACGCTGAACTGAACCGGATTCTGGAGGAGCTGGGAGAAAAATATGGCACGGGCAGCACGGGCATTGCCTCCGCCTGGATTCTGAGACATCCGGCCAATATGCAGCTGATTGCTGGAACCATGAAGACCTCGCGCCTGAAGGAAATCTGTGAAGCATCTGAAATTGTGCTTACCAGAGAGGAATGGTATCGTATTTATCTGGCGGGCGGACATATCCTGCCTTAAAGCATGTTTGAAAATTATGGATCCGGACGATACGAATCGGTGATGGGCGTATGGACGGATGCCAGAGGACAATTCTCTGCGTGTATCAGGAGAACGAAATGGAACAGGAAAAATATTATCTGGCATATGAAGAAAGATACAAGACTGTTTATGAAGCCGGGATTGACCATTGGGGGCATGAAACAGGGGATTCTGTGCTGAATGTATATCTGGCGGAATGGGTAAAGCATTACAGCCTTCATGGGAAAATGGTAATAGAATTTGCCTGCGGGGAAGGCGCCTGCGGCGTCATTCTCTCCCGCCTCGGCGTTAAATACACCGGTGTGGACATCGCACCCGCTGCAGTGGAACGGGCCAGGGATGCGCTGCGCCCGTATACGGACGCCAGGGTTTTTCCCCTGGATATGGTCAGACATATGCCAAATGACCGTTATGATGCGGCACTGGATGTCATGGGGCTTCATATGCTCGTAACCGACCGGGATCGGGAGAAATACCTTCGCCATGCCTGCGGCTGCCTGAAAAAGGGCGCTCCCATGCTTTTCTTCCGGGAAAGCTTCCGTACAGATGCATGGGAAGGCCGTGTGGAAACCTTTGAGGAATGGCTGCGCCTTACCGGCGAGGACTACCAGACGCCCAAAATGAGAAGCGCCCGGGGGAAAAACGAGGGAAAGGAAGTCTCCATCCCCTTCATCCCCTGCAGGCCCAGAAGCCGGGAGGGCTATATCCGGGAACTGGAAAGCAGCGGTTTTCATGTGGATTTGGTCCGTGAGATGGAACAAAACCGGATGTGCCCGTCTTCGGTGAGTGTCTTTACACGGAAGAAATGAAATGATCGGGAGGGGAATTATTCATAAAAAAGGCTATAATTATAAAATATAGTCTTTTTTATGAATAATTATTGATTATAAACTATATAAAAGGGAGAACGCTGATGTCTGAACAACCGATCGAAGAAATTATCAGTGATAATTTACCCGTGGCTTATCAGGGAAATGCATTGGATTTTATCAGATTTCTTCGTGAAAATGAAATGGAGTTTATCAGGGATAATGGTTATTGGAAAAATAAAATTTACTACCTCATAAAATTTCAAAATAAGTATATGTGTTTTATCGCAATAAAAGATCCTGATGAGAAAGATAATTTTTGGACGGTTTGGTCAGATGACTGCAGTTCAAATTGGCTGGAAAATTTCCCGATAGAAAAAGAACTGAAAGAAACAGCCTGGGAACATGCGGATGTCTGCCAAAACTGTGGTTCCTGCAGCGGCGGCAGGAAAAAAATAATATTTGGAAAAGAATTTGATAATATCTGCAGCACAACCTTTAGATTTGATAATCCTGACGCGGCTGATTTGCTGTTTATGAAAAAACTGCTTTCAGCAGGAAAAAGAGAAATCCTTCAGGGAAACTGATATGCATGCTGCTTTCCCTTATATGCCCTTTCCTGCAAAAGTATGTCAAAAATAAGCAGAAAGAATATACTAAAATAAAAAGAGAAATCACTATGCTTCAGATTTTAGTATTATGTCTGGCTCTCTGTATGGATGAGTTTGTAGCCAGTATTGCTTATGGAGCTGACGGGATAAGCATTAACTGGAAGGAAACGGGTGTCATGAACGGTATATGCAGCGCCTGCCTGGGCGCTGCATTATGTTTTGGGACGGCACTGACGGCGGTGGTGCCGGAAAACCTGACCAAGGCTATATGCTTCACCAGCCTTTTCATCCTGGGTGCAATCAGGCTGGCGGATTCTTTGATTAAAAATTACATCAACCATCATTATGAAGTGCGCAAGGATATCCATTTTTCTTTTTCCCAGCTGCAGTTCATTATCAGTATTTATGGGAACCCCACAGCGGCGGACAGCGATCATTCCCAGACGCTTTCCATGAAAGAAACGGTATTTCTGGCATTTGCCATGTCAATTGACAGCCTGGTAGCCGGAACCTTTGCCGCCTTCCTGAAGATTCATATTCTCCCAACCATGCTGGCGGCATTTTTAATCGGCGTGGCCGCCATGGGGCTGGGGCAGCTGCTCGGCCGGAAAATCGCTTCCCGCCTCAGCTGGAATCTGTCCTGGCTGAGCGGCGTCTTATTTATTGTTCTGGCATTTTCCAAGCTGAAGGGATAAACTGAAAGACAGAAGAAAACAGGAAGATATACTGAAAAAAGATACGGCATATCAGGGGGCAGAAGAGGGACTTCTGCTTTTCCTGATTTTGCAGCCTGCAGTGCGGGGGAAGTGAAGGAGCGGAAGGGATGGAAATAAGCTTTGCGGAAGCATTGGAAAAACATAAGCCTTTGGAGGAATATCCCAAAAGTGACTTACATGTACATGCCGGACGGGGAGGAAGCCAGGAATTTATAATGGAACGCACCGGTAAAAGAATTAAAAGCAGGTGTTCTCCTTTTATGTCTCTGGAGGACATGCAGCTATGGTTTGAAGAGGAAATTAAATCATCTTGCCGTGGTATGGAAGGATATTTACTTCGTCTGGAAGGTGCATTTGCCCGGGCTGCGGAGGAGCATATTAAAGTATTATGCATGGAATTTGGCTATGGTGAACTGATACAGCTTGGAAATATTCAGGATTTTATCCGGCTGACAGAGGCTTTACGGAAAAAATACTGCCCGGATACTATATTCTGTCCGGAACTTGCCATAGGATGGGAATGCCCCGCAGAGGAAGCGCTTCGCCAGCTTGAAGAGTTGCTTCCTTATCATTGGATATGCTCTCTGGATTTATGTAACAGGGAACTTGCACAACCGGTTAAAAATTTTGTTCCATTGTACCGAACGGCGAAAGAAAACGGCCTTTGCCTGAGAGCGCATGCAGGGGAATTCGGGACGGCAGAGGATGTGAGAGAAGCAGTGGAGGTACTGGAGCTGGACGAGGTACAGCATGGTATTGCGGCTGCAGCTTCCCCACAGACCATGTACTTTCTGAAGGATAATCACATATGCTTAAACCTGTGCCCAACGAGCAATATAATGTTGGGAAGATCCGGAGATTATAAAACATATCCCATAAGGCTGTTCTATGACTATGGAGTACCGGTAACAATCAATACGGATGATATGCTGATTTTTAACAGCAGTGTTTCCAGAGAATACAGGATGCTTTATGATTCCGGCTGCATGAAGCCGGAGGAACTGGACACTATCAGGCAATTCGGCCTGAGAAAGGGTCTGAGGATGAATTTGCTGATTTGATTGTGCCAATTTACGCAGAAGTATTCAATTTTATAAAGTTCTCTTCAAACTATTGATTGTTGCCATATCACAGGCGAATCTGAGATATGCAGGAGGAAAACATGAAAATACTTATAACAGGAGCAGGCGGCTTTGCCGCCGCAAGGATTATTGCCGCCTGGAAAGACAGGTATGAAATCACAGGAACAGGGCGTGCACAGCTTGATTTTACCAACAAAGAAGAATGCCTGCGAGTTATCGGACAAGTCCGGCCGCAAATTGTCATACACTGCGGCGCTGTTTCCGACGTAGGCGCATGTGACAAAGATCCCGGACACTCGTATCTGGTAAACGTAACCGGCGCGGAAAATATAGCCCTGGCCTGCCGGGAAACTGGAGCGAGGATGATTTTTTTCAGTTCGGATCAGGTATACTTCGGAAATGACGTACAGGAACCGCACCGAGAGGACGAACTCCTCACCCCCTGCCGCATTTACGGAAAACAAAAGCAGGAGGCCGAACAAAGATGCCTTACTGCCCAGCCCGATACCGTGGCGCTTCGCATGAGCTGGATGTTTGACAATAAAAAGTTTAGCCCCCGGGAACACGACACCCTTATCACCAGCGTAAGACAGGCTGTCAGTGAAAAACGCCGCATCACCTATCCCATCCACGACTATCGCAGCATTACCTACGTGGGGGAAATGATACGCCATCTGGAAACCGCACTCACCCTCCCTCCCGGAATTTACAATTTCGGAAGCCCCAACGACCTGAGCACTTACCACATCGTCCGCGAGCTTCTCAGCTTCCAGGGCACCGACGAAACGCTCCTGGTCCCAAATAAAGAAGCCTTTGCCGCCAGCCCCAGAAACCTGCGCATGGACCAGGAAAAACTCCTGCGCCACGGCATCTGTTTTTCCGATACCCTGCAAACCCTTAAAAACTGCCTCCAGCAGGATAACATGAAACCCTGATCCCCCTCCTCATCAATGCTTAAATAACTTCACAACCCATAAAATAATTTTAAGCTTTTGTCATAGCCTGCCGGTTTGTCCGGATGTTTGGAAGCGCAGCGGCCAGAGGGGGACCGGGGAGGCAGATGTTCCTGGCAGGGTCGTATAAAAACGCCAGTCCTTGCGTTGTGTCTTTTACAACGCTAGTACTGCTGCGTTTTTAACCGAGTGAGAACGTGCTCTGCCAGGAACATCTGCCTCCCCAGTCCCCCTCTGGCCGCTGCACTTCCAAACATCCGGACAAACTCATCCACCTATAACAAAATTCCCCCTCAAAATTAACAATTTTTGTTGAAGCCGGAAGGAGAGTGTATTATACTGTGAATAGTGCTGTCTGCCGGGAATTACAGGACTTTAACGGCAGCAGTAATGCGAAAAAGGTGTGCCATTGTGCAGATTTTCAGAGAAAAACAGCTGGATTTATGCAAAAAGTTCACGCTTGTTTCACATTTATCAGGTATAATACCTGACAGAGATAAAAGGAGGGAAGCTTACCATGTCTAATAATAAGAAGACGGAAGAAAAAAGCGAAAAGGTCATGACAAAATATGACCGGAAAATGGAAAAGAGAAGGATTGAGGAGGAAAAAGAACTCAAATCGCTGAAGCGTTTTAAAATAGGAAGCATTATTATAATCGCGGCAATCGCTGCGGCGGTTGTAATATCCATAGGAATGTCCGCATATACGAAATATGCAGCGGTCCACAACACCTATGTGAAAATTGGCGATCATGAAATCACTAAGGTAGAATATGATTACTACTATAACAATGCGGTAAACAGCTATCTTTCCATGTATGGCTCCTATCTGCCTTATATGGGACTGGATACCTCAAAGGATTTTGCCCAGCAGCAGTATACCGACAATATGACCTGGAAGGATTATTTTGATCAGATGGCGGTAAGCCAGCTGACACAGGTGAAGGCCATTGTTGACGATGCCGCAGCACAGGGCTTTACCTATGATGATACGCAGGATATGGCAGCCTTTGAAACCGAATTTGCTGCACAGGCGGAAACGGAATCCGTGAGCGCGTCCGAGCTTTACAGCAATATGTACGGCGACTATGCGACAAAGGACAGGATCCTGCCCTACGTGAAGGAAAATATGCTTGCAAATGCCTACTATGAGCACCTGACGGAAATCAACAAGCCTGGTGATGAAGAAATTCAGGAATACTACGAGGCCAACAAGAACAGCTATGATAAGGTGGATTACAGAAGCTTTGCATTCACAACGCAGCTGGCCGAGGATGCTACGGAAGAGGATATCACAAAAGCCATGGACGAGCTGAAGAAGAGCGCACAGGCCATGGAAGAAAAGGTAAAGGCCGGAGAAGATTTTGAGACTCTCTGTGTGGAAAATGCATCAGAGGAACAGAAGGAGAATTACGGCGGCGCGGATAAGGAAGGCAGCCTGACAGAAGGCGGTTCCTATGCCGGATCACCGGCGGCCATTTCAGCATGGCTGTTTGATGAAAGCCGCAAGGAAGGCGATCTGACCATCCTTCCCGATGAAACAAACCACAGATATTATGTGGCGCAGTTCATTAAGAGAACCAATGATGCGGATGCCACAAGCCAGTCTATTTCCAGCACGCTTTCCAACCAGAAGGCAGGGGAATATGTAAAAGCCCTTACCGAAAAATACGAAGTGACGGATGTGGCAGGCAAGCTGGCTTATCTGACCATCGAAGAGAGCACCACGGAAGCTGTGGAAACAGGTACGGAAGCAGCAACTGAAACTGCTGTGGGGAACGCTTCTGCTGAAGAAACGGAAAGCAGCAGCGCAGCTGAATAATTTTTTCGGCCGTACAGCCGGATCAGCACTTTCATAATACGTTGCAGTATAACAGAACAGGGAACCGTTCCGGGCCGGATTCAGCCTGGGAACGGTTCCTTTTTTTCGGTAAAAAGGCGGCCTGTTTGGGATTTAATAAAAAAATAAGAAAAGGATATTCCCTCCGGCTTGTTCCGATAACAGGTAAGAGAGTATAATAAAAAGGGTCACAGAAGGCAGTAGACAGGTTTGAAGGCTCTGTTAAAACTGCGGAATAATGCAGTATCGCGGGCAGGCCTGTGATGTGCAGGAGGTAAAAATGGATAAAAAGCAAAAGGTTCGTTTCAGATTACCGGAAGATTTTTACCTGCCGGAAAAGGCCGAAGGATGGCTTGAGGAAAAGGCGGCAGAGGGGCTGTTTCTTCAGTCTCTTGGAAGAAAATGGGCTGTTTTTATAAAAGGGGAGCCGGAGGAGGCTGCGTATATGCTTGTCCCCATGGACCCAGATGATATGAAGGGACCGGCGGAGCAGGGCGGAGAATATAAAAAATTCGGCTGGGAATATGTAACGCAGCTGAGGCGGATGGTTCTTGTGCTGCGCGGCAGCAGGGGGCAGTGCGAACGGATTCAGGAGCTGAAGGGGCAAAGTATTTATGAGAAGCTTTTGAGGAAGCTGAAGGGAAGCGCCTGGGGACTTTTTACCCCCTTTATTTTCTGGTTGATCTGGCTGGTGACTTCCAGTTATCTGATGGGGTATGGAATGCTTTTACTGGCGGTGAAGGGATACTGCTGGGTGGTTTTTCTGGGGATGGGATTGTGCGGCCTGTCTCAGGCTGGCAGCTGGCAGGAGGCCAGGCTGGTGCAGCGGCTGCTGCGGGAAATGGAAATCAGGTTTAAGAAAGAACTGCGGGGCGGCGGGGAAATAAAAGCCCAGGATAACAAAGAAACCGGGGAAAATACGGCAGGACGGGCAAAAGCAGCCGACATATTATACCGGGTTATGCTGACGTTTTTTGCAGTCTGTACGGTATTTGGGCTGTTGGGCGGAATCAACGCGGCGGTGAGCCGGAAAAAAATGGTGCTGACGGGAAATGCCGCGGCATATGAAGAAGACGGCTGGAAGGAAGGGGATTTCCGGACAGCATCCTTTTTAAAAAAACATCCTGCCTGGAAAACGCTGTCGCCCGCCCTCATTCCATTGAATAAAATCCAGCAGAATGAAGAACTGGAATACCGGGTATATACTTATAAGGGAAAGAATCAGGACAGCTATTCCCTCGTAACAGGTTCCCTCCTTGCGCCTGTGCAGGCGGAGGTGATGCAGTACGGGAAATGGAAGGAAGGGGGAAACAGCAGGGAAAGCACGCTGAAGCTGGAGTACTATCAGACGCTTACGCCAAAGCTGGCCAGCGCTTTTTTAAAGGAGCTGGGAAGATACTATATGCACTGGTATAAAGGCTGGGTGCCGGAAAAGGTGGAAAGCAGCTATTTTGACGAACTGGTCATCCATGACAGGGGGCTGCATTATCTTTTTGCCAGAAAAGGAAACCAGGTAATCTTTGCTTATTATATTGGTGATGAAATGCTGACGGACCATTTGCCGGAGTTCGAACAGGCGGTGGAGACGCTGGGAGGAGGCTGAGCCGGCCTGCCTGCTGAAGGGGGGGGGCTGAAGCATCCGGCCAGCCGGCAGAAGCGGAGCCGGGCGCGGAGATAAACTGATAAAAAGGATGGAACAGAAATTGAGCCGGATACTCATAGTGGAAGATGATGAAACCATATTATTTGCGCTGCGTTCTGCGCTTGGCAGAAACGGTTATGAGGTAAGCGCCGCAGGAAGCCTGGAGGAGGCAAAACGCTTTATCCAAAATCCGGCGGATCTCATCCTGCTTGATCTGGGACTTCCAGACGGCGAAGGGCTGACACTTCTGAAGGCCTTCAGGGAAGCAGGCGGCCCGCCCGTCATTATACTGACTGCCAGGGATGATGAGGCGGATATCATAAAAGGACTGGATGCCGGGGCGGATGATTATGTGACAAAGCCGTTTAAACTGGGCATCCTGCTTTCCAGAATCCGGGCCGCCCTGCGCAGAGCCGTGGAAAAGGAAGAAGAGCCCGGCCGGGAGGGAACACAGCTTCTGACATGCGGGGACGTGGTTCTGGATAAAAAAAGAACCCAGGTGAGCGTGGGCGGGGAGGAAACGGTGCTTACCGCAGGGGAGTACCGTCTTCTGGAAATATTGCTGGAGAATAAAAACAGGACGCTGACGCGCACCCTCCTGCTGGAACGTCTGTGGGATATCGACGGAGATTTTGTCAACAGCAACACGCTTACGGTGCTGATCAAAAGGCTCCGGGAAAAGCTGGGCGGGGATCCGCAGCGAATCATACGGACGGTGAGAGGGATTGGCTATAAAGCGGAGGACAGGTTTGAAAGTCCCTTTCAAACGACTGACTGGCGCAGTACCGCAGGCAAGCCTGCGATAAGCAGGAGGGATGAAAATGAATAGGAAAAGTGCGGGAATTTCCGCCCTGATTGTGTGGATGGGCGGTTGTATGCTGGCCTGCTCCGGGATCTGCCTTTGGGCGATCCGGCGGAGTGAGGCCGCTTTTTATACCAGGGCGTCTCTGCTGATGTCGGCAGCGCCTGAAAGCGCAGGAAAAATGATGCAGGCCCTTAAAAGCGGGCTGCCGGAACAGGAAGCGGCGGGAGCCGGACTTCTGAAGCGTTATGGATATGAAGCCGGCCTGTTTGCATTTCATGATTTTGCCGGCCTGGCCGTCCGCCTTTCTTTTTGCTTCCTCCTGCTTGGTGCTGCCGGTTTTTTCTGTTACTGGTGGGATAAAAAGAGGAGAGGGCGGCGGGTCGGAGAACTTTCCGGTTACCTGGCACGAATCAACCGCGGAGAATACGATATGGCAATCAGTTCCGCAGAGGATGAATATTCCCGTCTGCAGGATGAGATTTATAAGACCGTGATAAAACTGCGGGAAAGCAGGGAGGAAGCGGCGGAAGGCAGACAGAAGCTTTCGGAAAACCTGACGGATATTTCCCATCAGCTGAAAACGCCGCTCACCAGCATTTCCCTGCTTGAGGAGCTTTTGGAGGAGCAGGTGGAGGGGGAAGAAGGAAGACAGCTGCTTGAGAGGATGGAACAACAGACAGAGCATATCAGGGGACTGGTTTCCGCCCTGCTCACCCTGTCGCGGCTGGACGCGGGCGTGCTTGTGCTGGAGAAAAAAACGGTGGATTTGCAGGAGCTTTTGACCAGTGCGGCAGAATCGGTGCGTTCTCTGGCGGACCACAGGAAACAGAAAATCCTCATGGAAGGCGCAGAGGGGCTGCAGCTTTCCTGCGATCTGGGCTGGACGGCGGAAGCCCTGGCTAATATCCTGAAAAACTGCAGCGAGCATTCGCCGGAGGGAGGATGTATTTTTATCCGTGCACAGCAGAATTTTATTTATACCCGCATTGAAATAGAGGATGAAGGGCCGGGACTTAGCCCGGAAGAATGCAAAAGGATCTTTGAACGTTTTTACCAGGGGCGCAAGTCTGGCCGGGAAAACGTGGGCGTGGGGCTGTCCATGGCAAAATCCCTGATTGAAAGCCAGAACGGGGAAATCCGTGCGGAAAACAGGAAAAACGGCGGCGCCAGATTTGTCATTGATTTTTACAGCGACGGTGGAAACCCCGCCCAGGATTTGTAAAATAAGAACATGATGCATTCCTATCCGTTTTGCGGTTCCCGGCAGGAAAATACGGATTTGTCACCGGATTGTCACACAGCTCCTTTACAATGCGGAAGCAGACAGGAAAAAAGGACAGTTATCTGCGAAAAGGAGGAGATTATGAACATTCTGCAGTGTGAAAATGTGACGAAAACCTATAAAATGGGACAGACAACGGTAACAGCGCTGGATGGTGTGGATCTGGCGGTGGAGAAGGGAGAGTTTGTGGCGGTGGTGGGAGCGTCCGGCTCCGGAAAGTCCACGCTTCTGCACATGCTGGGCGGTGTGGACCGCCCTACCTCAGGAACGATAAAAATAGAAGATACGGATATTTCCACCTTGTCGGAAAAACAGCTTTCAGTTTTCAGGAGGCGTAAGGTGGGATTGATTTACCAGTTTTACAACCTGATACCAACCCTGGATGTGCGGCAGAATATTTTGCTGCCGGTACTGCTGGACGGGCAGAAGCCGGATGAGGAAAGCTTCCGTGAGCTTGCGGATACACTGGGGCTTACCGACCGCCTCCACCATCTGCCCGCGCAGCTGTCCGGCGGCCAGCAGCAGCGCGCCGCCATAGGCAGGGCGTTGATTTACCGGCCCGCCGTGCTTCTGGCGGATGAACCCACCGGAAACCTTGACCGGAAGAATTCGGGAGAAATCATGGCGCTTCTGAAGCTGTCCAACAAACGCTATCATCAGACGGTGGTCCTGATTACCCACGATGAGAAAATCGCGCTGGAGGCGGATCGGATTATCCTGATTGAAGACGGAAAAATTGTATCCCAGGGGAAGAATAGCCCCGGCCCGAAAAGCTGTTCCGATAACAAAAATATCCCTGATGGAAAAGCTGTCCCCGATCGGAAAAATGCTCCCGGCAGGTCTGCGGAAGGGGGAAACGCATTATGAAGGTCCTTCTGCAATACACATTCCGGAACCTGAAAAACAACAAAAAGACCACCTTTGCATCCATGGCGGCAGTTCTCATTGCATCCACCCTGCTGTTTTCCCTCTGCAGTATATTTTATAACAACATCGCCTGGCAGGCTGACATTGAGCGATATGAAAGCGGCGGCTGGCATGCGGAGGTGGGCGGGCAGCTTACCAAAGAGGAGCTTGAGATTATTGAGAATAATCTGCAAATCGATAAGATAATGATTAAAGGGCCATTCATGTCTGTACAGCTGCCGGAGGAAAGCCGGCTTCCCTACCTGCTCCTCCGGGATGCGGATGAGAACTACTGGTCACTGATGGGAGAAAAAAACGCAATCACGGAGGGCAGGGCGCCGGAAAAGCCCGGTGAGATCGTTGTATCCAAATCTTTTTTTGACAATAATCCCGGCTTCCGGCTGGGAGACAGCTTCACGCTGACAGCGGGGCACCGCATGGCAGGCGGAGAACTGTGGGATGCAGGGGCAAGGATGGAGGGAGAACAGTTCCTGCCGGAGGAAAAAGTGACGCTTACCGTTGTGGGAAAGCTGGATATGACCACGCCCACCACCACGCCGGGCTATTATGCCATGGGCTTCCTGGAACACGAAGCGCTTAACGATACGGACGAACTGGTGGTTTATGTTACCATGAAAAATATCCGGGATACCTACAAGGTAATGCCGCCTCTGATGGAACAGCTGGGATTTGAGAAAAATGAATATGGAAATTATGAAAACCATTTCCGCTATCACAGCAGGCTTCTGGCGTTGGGCGGCGTATTTCCGCCCATGGAGAATTTTTCACCGGGGTATTTGTCAAATTACGCGAATCTTTTCTTTTATGCCACGCTTGTACTGCTGGCGGCGGCCGCCTTTGTGCTCATTATACACAGCGCCTTCGCCATGTCCGCCAGATCAAGAATCAGGCAGCTTGGCATGTTCCGGTCCGTAGGGGCGACGCCGGGACAGATCCGGGCGTCCGTTCTGCTGGAAGGGATCGGGGTGTCACTGCTTCCCATTGCTGCGGGAATCGGCCTGGGGCAGCTTTTTACAGCCCTCATGGTACGCATTTATACCGGAATTCTGGGAGACCTTATTTATTTTCCGTTCACGCTTCGTTTTTCCTGGGGAATTGCCCTGACCGCGGCGTTTGTTTCCTTTCTTACCGTACTGGTATCCGCTTCCCTGCCTGCGAAAAAGATGGCTGAGCTTTCACCGGTGGATGCCATACGGATGCAGGAGGATGCGGCGGGAGGGAAGAAGCGCTGTCTGAAGCGCCGCAAAAGCCGCGCCCGTCTGGGGCTGTTCGGTGTGGAAGGTGTGATGGCCCAAGCCTCCAGGAAAGCGAACCGACGCTCCTTCCGTGCAGGGCTGGCGGCGCTGACCATGTGCTTTGTACTGGTATCGGGATTTTTCTGTCTGCTTACGCTGAATAATCTGGTGACCGAACGCAATGCGGCGGCCAGGCATTACAATATTTTAATGCGCTGGCAGATGGCTTCGGAGCCGGATCCGGAAATGCTTCAAGAGATTTTTTCCCTGCCGGGGCTTGAGGAGGGAACCTGGTTTTACCGCACCAGAGTGTCCTACTGGGCGGAGCCGTCCGTGGAAACGGAAGAATTTGCGGCAAACGGCGGTTTCGCCGACGTGGATCCGGATCATTACAGCGTTCTGGAAAGGGATGGCAGATACCGGATACGGGCGGATATCCTGGGGCTGGAGGCTTCCTTTTTTGACGACTACTGCCGTGCGCTGGGGAGTGATCCGGAGGCATATAATAACACGGAGGTTCCCAGAGCCATTCTGGTGGGCAACGTATCACGCTATCCCGGGATTGCCAATAATTCGGAAAAAGAGCAGGAAGAGTACAGGATGCTTTCCCTGGAGGCGGGAGATGTGCTGACTTTGGAAGAAAAGCTGCGTGATTCGGACGAAACGGATTACAGCTTCCAGGTGGAGATTGGGGATCGGGCGGATAAAAGGCCTGTGCTGGATGAATATAATTCGGACTACAGCATCCAGCTTTACGTGCCCATAGAAACCTATCGGGAAATCGTGGCCGGGTTCCGCCCGGAGACAGCGGAAAGCTATTATCAAATCTGCGGCGTGGGGCTTACCTCTGTGGAAAAGGACATTGCGGTTACGGAAAAAATAAGGGAAATCAGCAGCCGCTATCTGGCGGAAGAGGATTTTACAATCCGAAGCAGGGAGGAAGAGCGGCAGGAAAACGAGGTGTCAGGAAGGGCGATGGAGGCTGTGGTAAACCTGACAGGGGCGCTTCTTTCCCTGATAGGGATTTTCAATGCCCTTTCCGCGGCGAGCGTATCCCTGCAGCAGCGAAGGCGGGAATTTGCCGTACTGCGTTCCGCGGGAATGGACGAAGCGCAGTTAAGGAAAATGCTGCTTCTGGAAGGGCTTCGGACAGCGGCAGCTCCCGTACTCACCGGCCTGCCGGTACTTTTGGTTATTATTATTTACCTGCTTGGGGTGACGGATTTATCCTGGAAGAGCTGCCTTCCTGTTCTGCCATACGGAAAAATCCTTCTGAATGCAGGGCTTGTAATGGCTTCGGTGGGCGCAGCCTATCTGCTGGCGTTTCTGAGCATGCGGAAAGAAACCATAGCAGATGCTGTGCGGGACGAGACTGTATAGCAATAAAAACTGAAATATTGGCGGAATTATTAACGGAATTTGGAAAATAAAGAAAGAGTGCTTTTTCTGTGAAAGTGTGATATAATAACTATATAACTGCTGCATCGGTAACCTGCCTGTGTTCCCGTTGCAGCTTTTTCAGTTGTAAAGGAAAAGGTGTAAAATGTATAAGGTAAATGATGTAGTGGTGCATGAAAACGGCGGTGTGTACAGGATAGTTTCCATTGGAAAACCCGATTTTGTCAAAGGACAGGAGGAGTATTACACAATGAAGTCTGTCTGGGATGACAGCAGCATGATATACGTCAAGATTAACAACGACAAAGTATATATGAGACCTGTTATCTCCAAGGCAGAAGCCAGAAGCTATCTGGAAAAGCTTTCCGGGATCGATGCGGAATATGATACGAACAACAAGGAACGGGAAAAGAAAAACAGGCAGATTCTGAAATCCTGTGAAGTCAGCCAGTATCTGGAACTGATGAAGGCCATACTGCTGGAGCAGGAAAAAAAGAAACAGGGCGGGAAAAAGCTGAACTGTTCTGATGAAAAGGATCTGCAGAGAGCGGAAAAGATGCTGATTTCCGAGCTGGCCGTTGTGTTCAATGTCACGGTGGAAAGCGCCAGGAAGTCGGTGGTTGAGGCAGTATTTACACAGGATAAAGAAGGCTGACAGTCAGATGAAGGATAGGCAGATGGTACCAGGCCTTGCCGCCAGGTCCGGATGTACCTGTGGAAGAAACGGGAATTTGTCGGACGGCATATTTTTTTGTAAAATAAAGAAAACACAAAAATATATCAAAATTTAAAAAAGTGTTTGACATATTTTTATATACGTGTTAGTATGACTAAGTAATCAATTTGAATTTAGATCTGGCCTGTACTGTGAGTCATTCCTTTTTTCTTAATGACTTTCTGTATGGGTCAGTTTTTTTAACAGTAAAATAGTTTTTGGAAACGCATTATGCGGGACAGAAGGCTTCGGCTGGTTTGAATTGGTATAAATATTATAATGGAGGTACTGAAAATGAATAACGGTACAGTAAAATGGTTCAACGCAGAAAAAGGATATGGATTTATCACAAATGACGCAAACGGTGAGGATGTGTTCGTTCACTATTCTTCCATCGTTTCCGAAGGCTACAAGAGCCTTAACGAAGGACAGAAGGTTACCTTCGATATGGAATCTGACCCGAGAGACAGCAGAAAACTGAGAGCAGTTAACGTCTGCGCAGCATAAGAGAAATAAGAAGTATTCTATCGTCCATTGTACCACGTTTTCTGGTCCGACCATTAGAATATTTATATCGAGTCAAGAGGGTTGTCGCATTAACGATTGATAAATCGTAAAGGCGGCAGCCTTTTTTTGATATTCGGAACCAAAATTCTTTTTCATACTCCCGATATCATAAGGAGGCCCGCACTCCGGTATCAAAACTGTCTGTTCATAAAGAAGCTTTACCGGAATTCAGCTACTGCAGCCGGGGAAGCGGGAAATGGTGCTTTATGGTGCAGGCGTGGAATGGTGCCTCATGGGCGTTGACTGGGGGGAGAGGGGGAGATTATAATGGGAGGGAAAAGAAAGGATGGCGTGGGAGGAAGGATATGGGAATTACGGATTTTAAGGAAAAGGCTTCTCATGGGGATGTGTTGATGCCGATTCAGCGGTATCGGTGTTTTGTGCCGTTCTCTTATCAGGATTTGTCTCTGCATTGGCATGATGAGGCGGAGGTGGCGTGGATCGCGGACGGGGAGATTGATTATGATATAAATTTTGAGACCTTTCGGGTGGTAAAGGGGGATATTTTGTTGATTTCCCCGCATACGCTGCATTCAGCGCATGCGCTCAGGGGGGAGGAGATGATTTCGGAGAGTCTGGTTTTTCATCTGGATATGCTGGGATATCAGACGCCGGACGCGTGTACGATTAAGTATATCAGTCCGCTTCAAAAGGGGAAGTACCGGTTCATTCCCGTGGTTAAAGAGGGGGAGCCGGGGCATGAGGCGCTGCTTGGGTGTATAAAGGAGATGCTGACATGCCTGGAAGATAAGAATTATACGCGTTTTGCTGGCTGCCAGGAGGCTGGCGGGGAAGTGAGAAGGCGGGAGGGGATCGAGCTTTTTATGAAGGAGCAGCTGTTCCGGTTTTTCCGGCTTCTGTATCAGTATGGATATGTGGTGAAGAATGAAAGCTCAGCCAGTGATTCGGAGCTGGAGCGGAAGCTTAAGGCTGTGTTGGGATTCATCCAGGAGCACTATACGGAAACGCTGACCATTGAAGAGCTGGCGGAGGTTTGCCATTTCAGCCAGGCACATTTTATGAGCTTTTTCAAACGGTTTGTGGGGATGACCTGTGTGGAGTATATCAATCATTACAGGCTGTCACGGGCTGCAGCTGCGCTGGCACAGTCAGATCAGCCGGTGATGGAGGCGGCGTTGGAAAACGGATTCCATAATATTTCTTATTTTAATAAGCTGTTCAGGAAGGAATTCGGCATGACGCCGAAGGAATACAGAAGGGCGGCAGGAAAACCGGGAAAACATTAAACGATATAGACTTATACAAATAAACGTGCTAGAATAAATGAATGCAGACTTATTATTAAAAATATAGAAGTATGTAATGAATAGCGGGTTGCTTGAGGGGGATTTACATGGAACAACTAAAGAAAAGCCGGGGCAGGAAACTGTACGGCGCCGTCGCTGTTTTTCTGGCAGTGAACCTGGCTGCGGTTATTATTATCGGCGTGAGGGAAGCGGCTGTTATAAATAGGCGGATGCAGCAGCGGGCGGAGGACACGGCTGCACAGTTTGAATCGGTTATGGAGAATTACAGGCATTCTTTCAGGCTGTTTGTGGAGATGATGCGCAATGAGATTAAGAGCAGCCCTGACCCGGACAGTATCTGGGATTTCCTGAAGGGGATTGATTCCACTATGCTGGAAATTGAAGGGGATACCTTTGACGGATTGTATATGTATTATCAGGGGCGTTATCTTTACAGCTGGGATACGCCGTATTCCCAGTATGAGGAGACAGGATATGTGGCTACGGAGCGGCCGTGGTACAAGGACGCGGCGGCAGGCGCAGGTGAAATCGTATTTACGCCGCCGTATATGAGCTATGCCAATCATTACATACTGACTACGCTGTCTCAGCTTCAGCCGGACGGCGAGACTGTTTTTGCATATGATATTAAGATGGGTGACATTCAGCGTCTGGTATCCTCCATGGAGGAATACAAGAAGGAAGAGATACTTATTTATGATAAAAACGGGACGGTAATCGGCAGCACAAAGGAGGATTACCTGGGAGGCAGCCTGTTAGCGTCCATGGACGCGGTCAGCGGCGCGGTGGAGGCGGCCAGGGCGGAGCTTGAGGCAGCGGATCCGACCGATGGGGAACAGTATTCCAAAGCGGAGGAGCAGCTCAGGGCGGCGGAAGTCTTCTGCAGCTTCCGTCAGGGCTTTCAGCCCGAATTCGACAGGATGGCCGGGGCGGAATCGGAGACGGTCTGTGTTCCGCTTAACGGAGGCAGGTATTACGGACTGCTGCTGGGGGCGGGGGATTATCATTTCCTGGTGCTGGTTCCGGTGTTGTCCATGCTGACGTCTACGCTGGGATACTGGCTTGTTCCCCTTCTCCTGCTGGAGCTGCTGCTGATTTATGTATTCAGCCGGATCGGCAGGGAAATGAAGAACCGTGAACTGAAGAGCGCATATATTGAACTGGGGCAGACACAGAAACGCCTGGAGCTTGCTTTGAACGCCGCACAGAAGGCGGCGGCCATCGATGACCTTACGGGCCTCATGAATTTCAAATCCTTCCGTTCCCAGATGGAGAGCTGTCTGGAGCAGATGGAGGATGAGGAACGTGGGATTTTGATTATGATTGACGGTGATCATTTTAAGCATATCAATGATCGGTATGGCCATAGTATGGGGGATGAGGTGATTAAGCTCACAGCCCAGATGATTATCGGCCGTATCCGTACCGTCGATCTTGCTTCCCGTCTGCATGGCGATGAATTTGCAATTTTTGTGTCCAATACCGCTGATTATACGGTTGCCAGAGGAATTATCGGGGATATTAACCATTCCATTGCCAAAGAGGCAAAGAGGCGGAATATGCCTTCCATTACGATTTCAGCAGGAGCGGTGGTTGCCAAAAGGGGGGATTCCTATGCGGCGCTGGCCAAAGCTGCGGATACTGCGCTGTACAGCGCCAAGGAAAACCATAACGGAGGCTTTGCGTATAACGGCTGAAAAACAGCGGTCAGAGGTTAAGATTCTCCTGCCGGCCAGATAAAGTGCGGTGTTGTAACAGTTCACGCCATGGTTATAGGGTATTTATGGATTAACCCATTGCGGTGGGAGATTTTTTCTGATAAGATAAGGTGTCCGGTAAGAGACTATAAATTTTCCTGTTTCTGATTCCAAACAGTGAGATTTATGGTCTTTTTTTTCTGCGGCGCAGTCCTGACGGATTTGCGACGGCCCTGCCGGAGGATAGGTAAATATCCCGCTGCAGGCAACGGGGCATCCGGCCCTTGCGGCAGCCACTAAATGCCCATGCAGGCATGGCGCCTGGTTCGCTGCACGCGGAAATAAATGATAAAAGACAGATGCGGCCAAAAAAGATGCGGCCGCGGAAGGAGTATGTTAATTAATGAATCAGGATTTTATGAAAACAAAACCTATTTTTCCGTTGGTATTGTCTATGTCCCTGCCGATGATGCTGTCCATGCTGATCAATTCCCTTTATAATATTATTGACAGTATGTTTGTGGCCAGAATCGGGGAGGATGCGCTGACGGCGGTTTCTCTTGTTTATCCGCTTCAGACGCTGGTAGTATCCATCAGCGTCGGGTTCGGCGTGGGCATCAATGCGGCGGTGGCTTTTTTTCTGGGGGCGGGAGAGAAGGAGAACGCTGACAGGTCGGCGGCACAGGGGCTGCTTCTCAGCCTGCTGCACGGCGCGCTTTTGTCTGTGGGCGGATTTTTGTGCATTCCATATTTTCTGCCTCTGTTTACTTCAGATGCCAGAATCCTGGACTGGGGAATGGAATATGCTTATATTGTCCTCAGCTTTTCCATGGTGATTACCGTTCAGATTGCCTTTGAAAAAATTTATCAGGCGGTGGGGAACATGCTGGTCCCCATGGTTTGTATGGCGGCAGGCTGCATTACCAATATCATTCTGGATCCGGTTTTTATTTTCGGGCTTGGGCCCATCCCGCGTCTGGAGGTAAAGGGGGCGGCTATTGCTACGGTTATCGGCCAGGTGGTAACCCTGATTTTGTATCTGATCTGGTATTTCTGCAAGGATATGGGACTGTCCCTGGGACGGCGGAATATGAAGCTTACGGGTGAAATCTGCGGTAAGCTGTATACCGTAGGCGTGCCCTGCTCCCTGACCATGGGGCTTCCGTCACTGCTGATAACCGTACTGAACGGTTTTGCGGCTGCTTTTTCCCCGGTATATATTTTGATTCTGGGCGTTTATTTTAAGCTCCAGTCCTTTATTTATCTGCCTGCCAATGGAATTGTCCAGGGGATGCGTCCCATACTCAGCTATAATTACGGCGCCGGGGAAAAGAAGCGGATGAGACGGATTATACAGATATGCAGCGTGATGATTCTGGTGATCATGGCGGCGGGAATGCTGCTGTTCCTCCTGGCCCCGGGAATCATAATGAAGCTGTTTACAGCGGATGTTGTTACCGTACGGGAAGGCTCTGCCGCTTTGCGGATTATCAGCCTGGGCTTTGTGGTATCCGGTGTGAGCGTGATTTGCTCCGGTGCGCTTGAGGCTTTGGGAAAGGGCTTTGCCTCCTTCCTTATCTCCCTGCTGCGGTATCTGGCCCTGATCGTGCCCGCCGCCTGGCTGGGCATCCAAATCGCCGGGGTCACGGGCATCTGGACCGCTTTTCCGGTAGCCGAGTTCCTCACCGCAATTGCAGCGGCTGTGATTTTTGCCGTAATCTATCATAAAAATGTGAGTTCCATTCCTTCCTGAAAATCATCGGTAAGCCAAAGGAGAACAGCACATGAAAAGTACACGGTCCCAATTGAAAAACAGAGGAATGGCTTCATCAGAGGAAATTGCCGCCTGTGCGTCCCTACCGTGGGATCAGCTTGTGGAGGAGCTGCGCAGCCCGGATCCCTGCCGTCGGACCGCCGCCGCCCGCTGTATGGATCCGAAAAGTAAGTCTGCCACCGTCCTGCTGCTGGAACAGCTGGCGCAGGAAAAGTGCCTGTATACAAGACTGGCCATTTGTGAAACTCTGGAAAAGGGCACGGAAGAAACCGCGGAAAAAATGCTTCCCTGGCTGGGACGGATAGGAAATAACCAGTATAAGGCCCTGCCGGATAAGGTGTCCGCTAAAAAATCCTTTCCCCTTCCCCGCGACCTGATTGCCCGTTCCCTTGCAAGAATGGATACGGCGGTTTTCCCCCTCCTTCTGCAGCTGTTTAATACAGGCAGTGAACAGCAGATATCGGAAGCGCTGGACGCGGCGGGCTTCATGGCTTTTTACCATCCGGCCCTGGCGGCCGGGGAAAATGCGGAACGGATTCTTCACCTCCTGCATTCCCACAGCGGCAGTGAAATCATTGTATGGAAGGTGCTGCTCTGCCTTTCCGCCTTCCCTGTACCGGAGGCCGTGCGGGTCCTTGAGGGATATGCGGTCAGAGACGACATTTTTGGAAAAGAGGCCCAACGCTCGCTGCATCTGGTGGAAAGGAAAGCGTTTACACCGCATTAGCAGGAAAAGAAAGCTCCTCCCAATGGGTGGTAAGCCATAATATCTGCTCCCTGAAATCCACTGCCTTTCCGGTCAGGGATGGGGTAAAGCAGTCAGGCTGAATCCACCACGGAACCTCAATGCACCAGGAAAGGCGCAGGGCATCCCCGACGTCTGCCAGGGAAAGGGGCATATGCAGTGCATATCCATCCACAAAGGCACGGATTTTCTCATAATTCAGCTGCCCACCCTCCAAAGCGAAGGACAGGATCGCCCTGCCCACATCATGCCAGGGATAGCTGTAGCAGTTCCGGTCAAAATCAATGACCGCCTCCACGCCTGTCTCATGAAACAAAAGATTGTCCGGCGTAAAATCCTCATGTGCAATCCCTCTGGGCAGCCTGTCAAAAAAATCCGGCGGAAGCTGCTTTACAATGGCTTCGCACGAAAGCAGCGCCCTGCGGTAGGCCGCCGGCATATCACAGGTAAGCTGCCTGGTTTGCCTGCGCAGGGTCTGGCATAGCGAATCCTTGGTATAACCGCCGAACGCCGGAAAGCTCTTTTCAACGCTCCCGGTGAGCCTGGAAAAAGCCTTATGCAGGTACCCGCAGGCGCTTCCGAGGCTTTTCATCTGCGCGGTGTTGATTGTCTGCGCATTCTCGTTTTTCCCCTGGCAAAAAGACATCACCATATAAGCTGTACCGTCGTCCAGGAACCGTATGATTTTCTGCCCACACCGGTATACATGGGGGCAGGCCACGCCGTACGCCTCCAGCATTGCCTGCCGTTGCAGCGCGGACTCAATCCTGTTTAATTTCTCCCTGCTGAACCGTTCCCTGCTGTATTTTTTTACCAGAAGCTCACGGTCTCCGGCTGACGCCCTCCATAATTGGTTCAGCCAGCCTCCGTTAACTGTGGTAATATTAGATATAGCCATGCCAAAGCCTGCTTTGATGTCGGCAATAATTTTCTCGTCCATACAGAACCGTATCCCCCCAGAAGTAATTACGCTGCTTTCAGCGTACCACAAATCATACCGCCTTTCCACTTCAACCGGCGCTAAAAACGGTTAATGGAACGGGCAGACAGGAGAAAAAAATGATTGTGCCAATGACAGAAGAATATGCCGTCCGCTATCTGGACTGGAGTTACCCGGAGCCCTATGAATTTTACAATATTCCAAGGGCGCATTACGATGAATGCCTGGAGGAAGTCATGGAAAACCTTCCTTACTGGTTCGCAGTAATTGATGAAAACGACCGATTGCTCGGCTTCTATGAATTTTCCTTCCATGAAGAAAATGAAGAAAAGGTCATGGAAATCGGCCTTGGCTTATGCCCTGAGGAAACCGGAAAAGGAAAGGGGCTGGAATTCGTAAAACAGGCAATTGCCCATGGCCGCCGTCATTTCTGTTTTCCTGACGGTCCGGTGGTATTGCGTGTCTTGGATTCCAATCAACGTGCAATAAAGACCTATGAACGGGCCGGATTTAAGGTTTATGGAGAACAGAAGGCCAGTTCTTTTGGGAAGCCGGTTACTTTTCTGTGTATGAAAAACTCCGGTTTGTAAAAAATATTATGCGATTGCCTGAATTAAAATATGTTCTGCACCGTCTTCACTGATCTGCTTAATTTCTCAATTTTCATTCATAAAATCAAAAATCCCTGGCAAAACTAAAATCAATAGCAAATGATACAATCCGAGGCACCGCACCCACAGCCGTCCATTCCGCCGGCTCCCGGCGCGGTGCCCCGGCCCTGTAATCCTTCCCTGCCATAATCATGCCCATCTTAATTTAACTCTCCCTAATGAAAGGAGCCGATCCATGAAAATGACCTTCCGATGGTATGGGGATAACGATCCGGTAACCCTGGGGCAAATCAGACAGATCCCAGGCGTCACCGGCATCGTATCAGCCATATATAACATTCCCGTAGGTAAAGTCTGGCCCGTTGAGGCCATCAGGGAACTGAAAGAAAAAGTCAGCCGTTCCGGCCTTGCGCTGGAAGTGATTGAAAGCGTTCCGGTGCATGAGGACATCAAGCTGCGCCGGGGAAAATACCAGGAATATATAGAGAATTATAAGGAAAATATCCGCAGGATGGCAGCAGAGGGAATCCGATGCATCTGCTATAATTTCATGCCGGTTTTTGACTGGACGAGATCCCGCCTGGATCAGCCGCTGCCGGACGGTTCCAATGCCCTTGTTTACTATAAAGAGGATGTGGACAGGATGGATCCGGCAAAGATGTCCCTGCCCGGCTGGGATGCTTCCTATTTTCCGGAAGAGATCGAAGAGCTGATCAGGGAATATCAGCTTCAGGGCATTGAAGGCCTTTGGGAAAATCTGAAGTATTTTATCCAGGAAATCATTCCGGTCGCCATAGAATGCAATGTGAATATGGGCCTTCACCCGGATGATCCGCCGTGGCCTATTTTCGGAATTCCCAGAATTATCACGGACGAGGCTGCCATTGACCGTTTCCTTTCGCTTTATGATGATCCCCACCATGGCCTCAGCCTTTGCAGCGGCAGCCTGGGCTGCGCCGCCTGCAACGATATCCCGCATCTGGTTCGCAAATACGGAAAGATGGGAAGAATACATTTTGCCCATATGAGGAATGTCAAAATACTGGAGGACGGCTCCTTTGAAGAAAGCGCCCATCCTTCCTTCTGCGGCTCCCTGGATATGGTGGAAATCATGAAGGCCTATTATGAAACCGGATTTGAGGGCTATATGAGGCCGGATCACGGAAGAATGATCTGGGGTGAAACCGGAAAACCCGGCTATGGCCTTTATGACAGAGCGCTGGGCGCCGTATATCTCATGGGAATCTGGGAAACGTTAGAAAAGGAATGGAAAAAACGATGAATGATAAAACAGAACAAAACGCCGGGAATATAAGGCCCTTCGGCATGCGGGATAAAATAGGCTACATGTTCGGAGACTTTGGAAACGATTTTACGTTTATATTTGCCAGCTCTTTTCTCATGGTATTTTATACAAAGGTATTGGGAATCAGCGGCCTTGCCGTGGGTACCCTTTTTCTGGTGGCAAGATGCGTGGATGCGGTGACGGATATCACCATGGGCCGCATTGTGGATATGAGCCGTACCGGCCGGGATGGGAAATTTAAGCCCTGGCTGCGCAGGATGAGCGCGCCGGTGGCGCTGGCAAGCTTCCTTATGTACCAGTCCGGCCTTGCAGGCGCCTCCATGCCGGTAAAAATGATTTATATGTACGTAACCTATCTTTTGTGGGGAAGCATTTTTTATACGTCGATAAACATTCCCTACGGCTCCATGGCGTCCGCTGTCACCTCAGATCCGGATCAGCGAACCTCGCTGTCCACGTTCCGCGGTATCGGCGCGACGCTGGCAGGCCTGGTCATCGGGGTGGGTGCGCCTCTTCTTATCTATACGACGGATGCTGCGGGAAATCAGATCGTAAGCGGTCCGCGTTTTACAGCAGTGGCAGGCCTGTTTTCCCTGCTTGCCATTGTCTGCTATTTTATCTGCTACCGCTGCACTACGGAGCGGGTGCGTATGGACAGGATGGGGAACCGGGAAAATGCAACGCTGGCAAGAACCTTCCGTACTGTTTTTTCCAGCAGGGCCCTTCTGGCGATTATTGGGGCAGCCATCGGCCTTCTTCTGAGCCAGCTTTTAATCCAGTCCATGAACCAGTATCTGTATCTGGATTATTTCCGGAATACCAAAGTACTTTCCGCGTTCAGCCTGGTTTCCACCGTGGTGTCGCTGGCCATTGCAGGCGTTACCGTCCCCCTTTCCAAACGCTTCGGGAAAAAAGAAGTGTCTGCGGCGGCCACCTGTTTTTCCGGCGTGGCCTACCTGATTCTGTATTTCATGCACATTACCAGCGCATGGCTGTATATGATTCTCTCTGTCATCGGATTTCTGGGAGTGAACCTGTTCAATATGGTGATTTGGGCGAATATTACGGATGTGATTGATGATCATGAGGTAAGGACCGGAAGCAGGGATGACGGTACGGTGTATTCCGTCTATTCCTTTGCCCGTAAAATAGGACAGGCGCTGGCCGGAGGGCTGGGCGGCGCTGCGCTGCAGGCCATCGGCTACGATGAGCTGGCTACGGTGCAGAACGCCAGGGTGGTGGAAGGCATTTATGCCACAGTCAACCTGATCCCCGCAGTCTGTTTCCTGGGCGTGGCCGCCATTCTTGCCTTTGCCTATCCATTGAGCAGAAAAAAGGTGGAGGAAAATGCCGCCATATTAAAAAAGAAAAGAGAAATGGAACAGCGCTCCTGAAAGGGGCGCTGTCTTTCAGATCCATCCCCCGTCAATGGTGATGATTTGCCCGGTCATATAAGCGGGCGCCGTTATAAGCTGGCCCGCCAGGGCGGCCACCTCCTCCGGCCTTCCGATTCTGTCTGCCGGAATTTCTTCGATGAGAGAGGCCATTTCTTCAGGGGCAAAGCAGCGGTTCATATCGGTATCGATTACCCCGCAGGCAATGGCATTGACCTGGATATTGCTGGGAGCAAGTTCTTTTGCCAGCGCCTTTGTAAGACTGTTGACCCCACCCTTTGAAGCGGAATAGGCGGCTTCCATGGAAGCGCCCGCCTGTCCCCATACCGATGAAATATTGATGATTCGTCCCTGCTTGGCGTGCACCATTAGCGGAATTGCCCTTCGGCAGGTATAAAAACAGCTGTCAAGATTGGTTGACATAACACGTCTCCACTGGGAAACGGACATATCGGAAAGAAGTCCGATGTGAGAGATGCCCGCATTATTAATCAGTACATCCAGGCGGTTCAGTCCGTCAAACAACCGATCCACAGCCTCCGGATCGCCCATATCGCCCTGGAAAATGTGACAGGAAACGCCGTATTTTTTTTCCAGGCCTCCGGCAAGCTCCTTCAACTGATCCAGTGAATTCAGGCAGGTCAGAGTAAGATCAAAGCCCTGCCTGGCCAGCTCTTTGGCTATAGCTTCCCCGATCCCGCGGGAGGCTCCGGTAATTAATGCTTTCTTTCTCATAGGGTTCTCCTTTTATGAACTTGGTGTCTTCCTATTGTAACATATCCTGAGGAAGGTTGAAAGCTGCGGCCGAAACCGGTATAATGGAAACAACGGCTGGATAAGCTTACAATAAAGAATGGTAAAGGGGTAGTGATTATGCATGATTTGATAATTATCGGTTCCGGTCCTGCGGGGCTGAGTGCTGCGGTATACGGAAGAAGAGCCGGATTTTCCACGTTGGTAATAGAGAAAAATCCCATGAGCGGAGGTCAGGTGCTCAACACCTATGAGGTGGACAATTATCTGGGGCTGCCCGGAATCAACGGTTTTGACATGGGGATGAAGTTCAGGGAGCATGCGGAAAAAATGCAGGCGGAATTCATGGAAGCGGATGTGCTTGGCGTGGAGGATTCCGAGGATTGCAAGCTGGTGAAAACAGCGGAAGGGGATTTTGAGGCCAGGGCGGTTATCATAGCCTCCGGCGCTTCCCACAGCCATCTGGGCGTGCCCGGAGAAGAGGAACTGAGCGGAATGGGCGTTTCCTACTGCGCCACCTGTGACGGCGCTTTTTTCCGGGGTAAGACGGTAGCGGTGATAGGCGGCGGAGACGTGGCGGTTGAGGATGCCATTTTCCTGGCCAGAGCCTGTGAAAAGGTATATCTGATTCACCGCAGGGACAGCCTCAGGGCGGCACAGTCGCTGCAGAATACCATGCTGGCGCTGCCCAATGTGGAGGTTTGCTGGGACAGTGTAGTGGAAAGCATCAATGGCGACGGCCAGGTAAGCTCTCTTACCATGCTGCATAAACCGAGCGGAGAGCGGCGGGAACTTCCTCTTCAGGGCGTTTTTATCGCAGTTGGCATTAAACCCAATTCCGAAAGCTTTATCTCCAACATTGCATCAGATGAAAAAGGCTACCTTATCGCGGGTGAGGACTGCGCAACCAGTATGCCCGGCGTATTTGCCGCAGGCGATATCCGTACCAAGAAGCTGCGCCAGATTGTAACCGCCGTGGCGGACGGGGCCAATGCGGTGGAGGGCGTACAGGAATATTTCCTGCAGTAATATTGTAATTGGTAACTGTTCAGTACCCCTCACAGTTACTGCTAAAATCCATCCTAAATCGCCTTTGGCGATGGATTTTAGCACTCCTGAATCACTTTCTTACGGTCAGCGCAAAGCGCTGGCCTGCGCAGATAAAGGCGCTGACCTGCTGAACAGTTATTGTAATTGTTCAGTACGGCGTATCTTCTTGAATGGCTCTTCTATTCAAGAAGTATCGGATGTTCATCCAATGTAAATTTTAAATATTACGTAACAACTTTTATTGTTAATTATTGCCAGTATGTAATATAAAATCTGTAAAATTCAAAAAATGTTCACAATTTGGAAAGGAAGGCTGAGTGCCTTCCTTTCCTTGATTTTATGCGGTTTCGCAGGCTTTTTCTCTTTAGAATCGCTTTTTGTGTAAAGGTTGACAAAAAATGGCGGCGGTGGTATAGTTAACAACAGATGTAATAATTTCGTAACAAATGTAACAGTTCAAATGATTTTTTGGAGGAACTCATGAAATATACACGCGTGAAAGCTGTAACATGTGCAATCACTGCTTCCGCAGTAATATTTGGTACAGCTGCTATGCAGGCAAGTGCAACCGGTGTATCTTATGAACTTCCGGCAGCAGGCATCGGCCTGACGCTGGATGAAGGCAGTTCCCTCACAAGTGTACAGGAAGAAGCAGACCAGAGCGAAAAGGCTGCACAGACTGTCCAGACCGCACAGGAATCCTCAGAGGTAACATCTGTGGATATCGAAACCGGAATGACAGGAGCAGGAGAATCATCCATTGACGCACAGGTTGATTCCCATATCCAGGAACAGCAGACAGAGGCGGCGATTACCAATGGTATTGGCGTGGCAAGCGTACTGGATGCGGTGGAAGCTCCTGAAGCCGAAGCATCTGTGTCAGACGTGGTTCTGACAATCGGCGAGGATGCGGTTCTGAGCGGACAGGCTACCGTGCAGGGAGAAGCTCTTGCACAGTCGAAGACAATTGTTGAACCTGTAGACCTGAAGGAAACACAGACTGCCAAATCAGAGACAACCCAGACACCTGAACAGGAGCAATCCTCACAGGCAGTTAATAATAGCCAGGAAAAAGAATCCGAACCGAAAAAGGAAGAAAGCAGGGAATCTGAATCCCAGACCGAAACCTCTTCCGAAGAAGAGTCAAAGAAGGAAACCGAATCCTCTGCTCAGACCGAATCTTCATCAGAAGCTTCTTCTGAGACAAAGACGGAAGCTTCCTCTGAGGCAACAACAGAAACCTCATCTGAGACAACAACGGAATCTTCTTCTGAAACAACTACAGAGACTTCAACGGAAACAACCACTGAGACCACGACCGAAACAAGCAGTGAGACAACAACAGAAACTACAACAGGGACAAGCACAGAGACAACAACGGAAACCGCTTCCCAGGCACCTTCGGAAACAGCAACGGAGTCTGCAGCAACAGAAACTTCTTCTGAAGCTTCCGCAGAAGCAGCTCCGGCAGCAGAGACAACCTCTGCGGCAGCAGCCGTTTCATCACACGGTGAATCAGTTGCGGATTTCGCAGTGCAGTTTGTCGGCAACCCTTATGTATATGGCGGGACAAGCCTTACAAACGGTGCGGACTGCTCCGGTTTTGTAATGAGCGTATATAAGAACTTCGGTGTTTCCCTTCCTCATTCCTCATCTGCAGACAGAAATGTAGGCACGGATGTAGGCGGACTGGAAAATGCACAGCCCGGAGATATCGTATGCTATACCGGCCATGTGGGAATCTACATTGGCGACGGACAGATCGTACATGCCAGCACGGCAAGCACCGGAATCAAGATTTCTGAGGCGGATTACAGAACTCCTGTGGCAGTAAGAAGAGTTCTTCCCTGAGAAATAAATAATAATGAAAAGCAACAGAGGATATGTTCTTAGGAGCATATCCTTTTTATTATGCAGAAAGAGTGTGTGATGGTGTTTGTCTGTCAGGAAAAAAATGCTCCAGAAGCGTACCAAAGAAGCTCATCAGGTTTGCGCTTCCCCTCCTGTTAGCCAGCCTGCTCCAGTCCTTTTACAGTATTGTGAATATGGATATGCTTGTTGTGAGGAATATAGCACGTGAAACGGGGCTTGTGGCAATCAGTAATGCTTCCATGTTGAGTTTTGTCATTAACTCCGTCTGCATCGGCGTTACAATGGGCGGAACGGTTTTAATTGCCCAATATAAAGGTGCGGAGGAACAGCAGGGGCAGACAGTAACCGTTTGGAATATTTGGCTGCAATGTTGAATTACTTTGGTGTATCCATTGCTGCAGCATGCGGTGTAGGGCTTAAAATAAATACGTTTGCAGGAATGCCTTGCTGGACAATAGGGCAGGCGGTTTCACCGATTCTGCCGGCTGTCACAGGTCTGATTTACTTTAAGGGCAAGTCCTGGGAAAGCAAAAAAATGATACATCACAGGACATGAAAAGCAGTCTGACGCGCCGCCTGCAGGGGGATGGCAGGAGACAGATTTTTTTCAAAAATCAGTTAAAAATATATTATTGTCTGACACTTTCAAAATTATCTGAAAAGGCACTGAATTTACCCGGATTGTAGATTCTGCACAAAATTTGTCGAAGTATGTAGAAATAAGAGTTTTTTAACCACAAAGTTATCCACACAGAAAAAGCGGTATTTTTGGGGATTATGGAGTTATACACGAACTTATACACATTATCCACAGGTTGAGAAAATATTTCAGTGCTGTTCGTAAGAACGTAAAATGGAACGGGTGTTTTGGCAAGTTCCACGAATTTTACAAAATAATTACAAAGTTATGTCATTTCACATTGACAGAAACAATTATAAATTTTCAGTTAAAATTCTGAAAACATTGCATGCCGGTGTGGGGATATGTTATAATCCAAATAAGGACAAAAAGATATGCCGCAGGATGTGGACAGGCAATATGGTCTTTGTTCCTAATATGAAACAGAAGGGATGATCGGCATGAAATTCATTATCAGCGGAAAGAACATCGAAATAACACAGGGGCTTCGCAGCGCAGTGGAATCGAAGATTGGCAAGCTGGAAAAGTACTTCACCCAGGACACGGAAGTACATGTAACGCTGAGCGTTGAGAAAGACAGACAGAAGATTGAGGTGACAATCCCGGTAAAAGGCAGTATTATCAGGTCGGAGCAGACAAGCAATGATATGTATGTATCCATCGACCTGGTTGAAGAGGTAATTGAGAGACAGCTTAAGAAATATAAGAATAAAATTACGGACAAGCATCAGTCAGGCGGCAACTTCCAGCAGGCTTTTATTGATAAGGATTATCCGGAAGAAGAGGAGATCCAGATTGTCAGAACCAAGAAATTCGACATTAAGCCGATGTATCCCGAAGACGCATGTATCCAGATGGAACTTCTGGGACATAATTTTTTTGTTTTCTTCAATGCGGAAACAGAGCAGGTGAACGTAGTGTATAAGAGAAAAGGCAATACCTACGGATTGATTGAACCGGAATATTAAGAGTTAAGCAAGTGAGATAGAAAAGGGGGCCGCGCCCCCGGTGATCGATGGATCACCGGGGGCGCGGCTTTTTTTGAAAAGAAAGAGAAACGGTACATTATAAAAAAGCAAAAAAGATTAATATTATTGACAAGCAAAATAGAGTGATATATTATTAGTAAAAATGATGAATAAATAGCCTTAAAAAACAGTGTAAATTACAAGTTTGGACAAATTATAAAAGAGGTTTTATGGAAAATTCTGATTTTTGTATTATGATTTGGGTTAAACCAAATGCATAAATTGTATAAAATATACAAAAATATGAAAATTACCTGATTGTAGATATTTACCAAAGGTTTTGCCGAAAACAAAGAAATGAGGTGCTGTAAAATTATGAATCAGGAGAATAAAGAAATTGCGGACATCCTGCGCAGAGAAGTAAAGCAGCTGCAGTCCGACCGGTTGATTAAATTGGAGTCGGAAAGAAAACTCGAACGGAGGCTTATGGTTGGCAGGCAGCGTATCCGGGAAGTAATTAATCAGCTCGTATCCGAAGGGCTTCTTATCAAATATGAAGGGAAAGGCACATATGTCACACCCATTGTTAAAAATAAATACATAAATCTTATATGTTCTCCCAGCATCAAACTTAATGATCCCTTTTATAACAGGATGCTTATGGAGCTGACTGGCTATTCGGCAAAAAATAGCGTAAACATGATTCCATTGACTTTGGAAACGCTGGAAAACGGTGATATGATTTCACCGGTCCTTATGATTGGTAAGTTTGAAGAAGAAAATCTGCAGAAAATAAAAAAAATATACCCCCATATCATTTCTTTTGAAAATTATCCTAATCATGATGATTTTGCACAGATATATTTCGATCATTTTAAAATCGGTATGAATGCAGCTAAGGTTTTGAGTGGCTATGGACATAAGAAGGTAATACATATCACCGGGCCTGGTACTTATGCCTCAGCTCTTTACCGTAAGAACGGTTTTATCAGAGGGGCAAGAAAAAATGGGATTGAGAATGTAATTCTGGAAAGCAAAATGAACTTCAGGGGAGGCTACGATCTTGCAGAACGGGTGGCTAATCTGGTCATGTTTCATAAATACACGGCGATATTTGCAGCAAATGACTGGATGGCGATTGGATTAATTCAGGCGTTGAGGACAAAAGGAATTGAAGTTCCGGATCAAGTTTCCGTGCTCAGTGTAGATAATATACCGTTGGCAGGGCAGTTTGCTCCAGCGTTAACAACCTATTCTCTGGATGCAAATATGATGATTGCAGAATGCTTTTCATTGATGGATGCTGTGGATAACCGTATGGAAAGCAATGATGTTGAGGAGCAGAAGTTCCATAAGAGAATAATTCTGCAGCCGGTGCTGATAACCAGGGATACACTTAAAAAACGGGAGGAACAGCCTCATCCCGGCAGATGATTTATAAGCCTGGCTGTATGATGGAAAAAAGAATGTCCTTCCCCTGAAAGAGACAGGACCGTGTTAATTGTGGCATGTTATTTTACAGATAGGCGTACAGTGACCGGAATAGGGGATTAAAAATCGGATTTCCTGCTGCAGGCAGCGGGGAACCTGGCCCTTGCGGTAATTGCCAGGCAGAGAAGGGAACCTTTGGTTTTCAGCATAGGTGGCAGTCTGGCTGGTGATACCCGGGTAAATATAAATTAAAAAAGCGGAGGAAAAGCGGATGAACAAACAAGTAAATGTAAAGGTGGATGCAGGTGTTTCTATAGGGGTACAGGAACATCTCTGGCGTTACATTGGCTATGACGAGTGCAACTATACTTATATCCCTGAGGGAGTGGATTTATTGAAAAAATTTGCTGCACTGGGAGATGCCCCCTATTATTTCAGGACCCATTTCATGTTCTGTACGGGCAACTGCCATGGAACTTATAAATTCGGTTCCACCAATATTTATTGGGAAAACGAAAAAGGGGAGCCGGTTTATGATTTTACCTATTATGACTATATCATAGACGCATTTCTTAGTACCGGAAACAAACCCTTTATAGAGCTGGGCTTTATGCCAATGGATTTGGTGGATACCAATTATCTGAGACCGGCAGCGGGCAACTGGGAAAAATACGGACGATATAAAGAGGTAGGCTGGACCTGCCCTCCGAAGGATTATGATAAATGGCATGATTTCATTAAGGCGGTTGCGTCCCACCTGGTGGAAAAATACGGGGCGGAAGAGGTAAAGAGCTGGTATTTCGAGCTTTGGAACGAGCCGGATATTTTCTATTGGAGCGGGACTGCGGCGGAATACTGCAAGTTATACGACTATACGGAGCATGCGGTGCATGAGGTGCTTCCGGAATTAAGGCTGTCAGGCCCTGCGGTAACCGGTATTTTTGAGGGCGGCCATGCGCAGAAGTTTTTCCGCTTTTTCCTGAACCACTGCAGGGACGGTGCGAATTTCTGTACGCAGGAAAAGGGAACACGGCTGGATTTCATTACCTTCCATGTTAAAGGCGGCGGCTTCCCGTTTGAAATGCATGCGCCCAAAGCCGTGCCTTCCGTAGAAAGCCTGGTGCATCAGGTGAAGCTGGGGCTGGATATCATTCAGGAGTACGGCTACCAGGACTGCGAGGTGGTGCTTTCAGAGGCGGACCCGGACGGCTGGGCAGCGGGCGGCATCTATGACAATGCCAACATGATTTTCAGAAATACGGAGTATTATGCAACCTACGTTGCTTCCACCTATGAAAAAATTGATCAGCTCAGCAGCCAGTACGGCATCCGGGTAAGGCCTCTTGCATGGGCATTCATGTTCCCGGGAGAAAGGTGTTTTGAAGGAACCAGAACCTTTACCACACAGGGAATCGATAAGGCTGTATTCAATATGTTTAAAATTTACGGCTCTCTGGGAAACGAAAAGCTTTCCTTTGAAAGCGATGGCACAAAGAAGCTTGAATTCCTGAAGGAGCCTGAAATCGGCGTAAAAAATCACAGCCAGTACACAGGCGAGGGCGAGGATACGGATGTGGCGGGCTTTGCCGTAAGAGGGAAAAACGGGGAAATCCAGATTGTTATTTACAGCCACTGCAACGACCGTGACAAGGTGGAGGATCAGAAAATCAGCCTGACGGTGGATGGGATCGGTGAAAAAGAGGTGAAGATCAGACATTACCGCATTGATTCCGAGCATTCCAACCCGTATGCGGAATGGGTGAGACAGGGCAGCCCGCTGTTCCCGGAAGGAGAGCAGTATGATGCAATTAAGGCAAGAGACGGCCTGGAGAAGCTGTGTGAGGATGAAACGGCTGCGGTTAACGGAGCCCTCAGCCTGGAATTCAGTCTGCCGGCGCATGCAGTCTCTTATCTGGTAATTGAGTAAAGCATTTGGCCGCGGGAAATGCCGGCCGTAAGAAAAGGTCAGCTGCAAGGAAATGCCGGTCATAAGGAAATACTGGCCATAAGGAAATGCCGGCCATAAGGACACATAACAGGCTGCCAATTGGGACAGCTTCAGCTTCCGGCCTTTTGCAAAAGGGCCGGAAGAAAAAGGGGGTAAAATATGAGCATGGATTTAAGCGGAAAAACACTGGGGATTATCCACGCATCCCATATTACAATTCAGGCGATGGAGCCTTATATCAGGGAATATATTCCTGAAGTGGAAATCATGCATCTGTGTGACGATACGATCCAGCGGGATAACATTAAGGCAGGGGCAGGCGTTATCCCCAAGGTTAACTATTTTAAATTTGCCCAGTATGCGCATAATCTGGAGGAAGCCGGCGTGGATTTAATCCTTTTGGCATGTTCCACATTCAACTATGCGGCGGAGCTTGGCAGGCCGCTTGTAAATACGCCTATTGCGCAGATTGACCGTCCGATGATGGAAAAGGCTGTCAGGACGGGAAAGCGGATCGGCCTGCTGGCGACGCTTGCCACAACGGTGCCGTCCTCCGAAAGGCTTCTGGATATCGCGGCGGCGGAGGCGGGAATGCAGATAGAGCGGAAAACGGTTTTATGCAGCGAGGCCTTTGAAGAGTATTCCAAAGGAAATATTGCCAGGCACAACGAGATACTGGTGGAGGCAATTGACAGGCTTTCGGAGGAGGTGGACTGCATCGTCATGGCGCAGCTGTCCATGTCCGCGCTGGCGCCGTTTTTAAAGGATACCAGGGTGCCTGTGTACAACAGCGGTGAGACAGGGTTCTTAAGAGTCCGGGAAATGCTTGAAAACATGGAATAAGGAGGGGCCGGCAATGCTTAATCAGGAGAAAAAGCAGGAACTGGAAATACAGGCCAGGGAAATCAGGAAAGACATTGTAACGATGATCGGTGTGGGGAAGGCAGGACATCTGGGAGGCTCCTGTTCGCTGGCGGATATTGTTACGGTCCTGTATTTTTATAAAATGAGGCATAACCCGGCAGAGCCGGGCTGGAAGGAAAGAGACCGTTTCTTGCTGAGTAAGGGGCATGCGGCAATTGTCCAGTATGCCGCTTTGATGGAATGCGGCTATTTTGACAAGGAAGCCTATATCCATACGCTGAAAAAGCTGGGAAGCCGTCTGCAGGGACATCCTGACATGAGAAAGCTTCCGGGCATTGAAGCCAATACAGGCTCTTTGGGACAGGGGGTATCCCTGGCGGCGGGGCTGGCGGCAGGCCTTAAGCTTGACGGACTGGACTCCAGGGTCTATGTGGCGGTAGGAGACGGCGAGCTTGCGGAGGGGCAGCTGTGGGAGGCTTTTATAGCGGCTTCCAATTTTAAACTGGACAATCTGCGTGTCATTATTGACAGAAACGGGCTGCAGGCAACCGGAAAGACCATGGATCGGTTCCGGATTGGCAGTATTGAGGACAAGATGCGTTCCTTTGGATTTGAGGTTATGGTAATTGACGGCCATGATATGGGACAGATTGCCGATGCTTTTGACAAAGCGGATGAAATCAGGGAAAAACCGGTCTGCATCATAGCCGATACCGTAAAAGGAAAGGGAATTCCGTTTGCAGAAGGGGTCGCAGCCTTCCATAATGGAACGCTTACGCAGGAGCAGTACGAAGAAGCGCTGCAGGCTTTAGGCTGTGTCAGCAGAACGGAGGCGTAAAATGGGGGTACATAATCAGAGAAAAGAATATGGCAGCATGCTGGTGGAGCTGGGAAAGAAGAATCCGGATATCGTGGTGCTGGAAGCGGATCTGGGAAAATCCACCATGAGCTGTATGTTTGAGGAAGCATTTCCGGACAGATATTTTGAAATGGGGATTGCGGAGCAGAATATGACAAGCTTTGCGGGAGGCCTTGCGCTGGCGGGAAAGGTGCCGTTTACCAACACGTTTGCCGTTTTCGCCTCAGGAAGGGCGTATGATCAGATCAGGCAGAGCATTGCAACGGCGAAGCTGAATGTTAAGATCGTAGGATCCAGCTCCGGTATGTCGGATTTCGGAGACGGTGCGACGCACCAGTCCATAGACGATGTGGCAATTATGAGCGCAATTCCCAATATGACGGTATTCACGCCATGCGACGGGCTTGAGGTGCGCCGGGCGGTTGAGGCTGCGGCGCAGCTGGAAGGCCCCTGCTACATCCGGCTGTGCAGAAATGATCTGGAGGATATTTTCCCCGCTGATACAGCCTACAGGATTGGCGAGCCTGTGGTTTTGCGCGAGGGGACGGATGTGACGGTTTTTACCCATGGAATTATGGCGCATGAAGCGCTGAAAGCGGCCGCAGCGGCAGAAAAAGAGGGGATCAGCGTAAGCGTGGTCCACATCCCCACCATCAAGCCGCTCAATGAGGAGGCGGTAAGAACCCTGTCGGCCGGGAAAAAGGGTGTTGTAGTCTGCGAAGAATGCAGCATTCGCGGCGGGTTGAATATGCTGGTCAGCTTTGCACTCAGGGGAAGCGGCATTCCCATGGAAAGCGTCGCTGTCATGGATGTATTCGGGCAGTCCGCGTCCTCCCATGAGGAACTGCTGGAATATTATGGGCTGGATGCAAAGAGCATATATAGGAAAATCAGAAAGGCAGCGGGAAAACAGGAAATATAGCCGGATTGGGACTATTTACGGGACAGGCGGCGGAAGGCTGCAGAGCAAGGAGGGAATTTGCAAATGAAAATAGGTTTTATCGGTCTTGGAATCATGGGAAAACCCATGGCTAAAAATCTGCTGAAGGCAGGGTATGAGCTGAATATATGCGACATTAATAAGGATGCAGTGGCTGATGTAGCCGCCTCCGGCGGCAGGGCATACGATACGCCCAGGGAAACGGCGGCAGAAAGCGATATCATCCTCACCATGCTTCCCAACTCCCCTCATGTAAAAACTGTAATTGAAGGGAAGGACGGCGTCCTGGAAGGCATGAAGCCGGGAACGATCCTTGTGGATATGAGCTCCATTGATCCGAACGTTTCCATAGAGCTGGAAAAAGAGGTGGCGGCGGCCGGCGGGGAAATGCTGGATGCACCGGTGAGCGGAGGAGAACCCAAGGCGGTGGATGCCACGCTTTCCTTTATGTGCGGCGGAAAGCAGGAGGTGTTTGACAGGGTAAAGCCGATTTTGGAGAAGATGGGCTCCTCTATCGTTCTTGTAGGGCCAGTGGGAAGCGGGAATATGACCAAGCTGGCCAATCAGATTATTGTGGCGGTAAATATTGCCGCATTGTCGGAGGCTCTGGTTCTGGCTACGAAGTCCGGCGTAAATCCGGAGAATGTCTACAAGGCTATCCGCGGCGGGCTGGCAGGCAGTACGGTTATGGACGCCAAGGCGCCGATGATGCTGGATCGTAATTTTGATCCGGGCTTCCGTATCGAGCTTCATATCAAGGATCTGACGAATGCGCAGAATGCATCCAAGGCCGTTGGCATGGAACTGCCCATGACGGACAGGGTGCTTGATATGATGAAAAAACTCCAGGAAGAGGGGCTTGGAAAATGTGATCACGCAGCGGTGCTCCGTTATTATGAGGAACAGGAAAATATAGAGGTGAAACGCTGATTAATTTCGGCGATGGCTGTGAAGGGACGGAACAGTTATAAACGCTGACTGTTCCGTCAGGAAGGGGAAGGCTATGAAACTGGGATGCTGCCTGAATATGCTGGGGGACAGCAGCGAACCGATTGGCCGCAGATATATGAATTTGCTGTACCGGGCGGGGTATGATTACATGGAGCTTCCGCTGGCGCAGATAATGGAGCTTTCGGAGGCTGGATTTGAGGAGCTTCTTTCACAGATACAGGAGTCGGGAATTCCCTGTGAATGCTGCAATAATTTTTTCCCGGCTTCGGTAAGGCTGACAGGGGAAGAGGCCGATCCGCCCAAAATCAGCGAGTATGTAAAAGGGGCAATGGACAGGGCGGTCCGGCTGGGAGCGAAAATAATTGTATTTGGCAGCAGCGGCGCCAAAAATGTGCCGGAGGGGTTTGATTATCGCAGGGCTCTCTGCCAGACGGCAGATGCGCTCCGCATCATTGACGCTTTTGCGCTGCCCGCGGGAATCCGCATCGCCATCGAGCCGCTCAACCGCAGGGAAAGCAATATTATATGCAGCCTGGAGGAGGGAGCGCTTCTGATGAAGGAAGCGGACAGGTCTTCCGTCCGCCTGCTGGTGGATTATTATCATTTTATGATGGAAAAGGAGAGCCTTGAGACTCTTGGCGCGCTGACGGAGGATATCATACATGTGCATTTTGCAGAACCGGCGGGGAGAAGCTTCCCTACAGCGGAACAGGAAGCGTACAGGGAATTTTTCACCGTTCTAAAAGAGAAGGGATACGACGGCAGGGTGAGTATTGAGGCTTATGGGAAGGAGCCGGAGAAGGAGCTTGAGAAGGCGGTTTTTATAAGAAAATACTTGTAACTGTCAGGGATGGGACAGGTTCAAATATTTTTGATAAGCTCTATTGACGCCGGCATATGGGGAAGTGGGTATGGATATAAAAAAAGTGGTTTTGATTCCGGATTCCTTCAAAGGGACGCTATCATCCACCAGGGTCTGCGAAATTATGGACAGCAGCATAAAACGCCGATTCCCGGATTGTGAGGTGATACAGATCCCGGTGGCGGACGGAGGGGAGGGCACGGTGGACTGCTTCCTGCAGGCTGTGGGCGGCAGAAAACGGACGGTGCGGGTGCCCGGCCCCTTCCTGGATCCGGTGGCGGGTTTTTACGGAATCTTGGAGAATGAAGAAAGAACAGCTGTCATTGAAATGGCGGCATGCGCCGGCCTTCCGCTGGCGGAGGGCCGGGAGAACCCGGAAAAGGCCAGCACCTATGGGGAGGGTGGGCTGATTGCGGATGCGATGGAACAGGGCTGCAGGGAATTTGTGCTTGGCCTGGGCGGGAGCGCGACAAATGACGGCGGCTGCGGCATGGCGGCCGCGTTGGGAGTGCGTTTCCTGAATAAGGAAGGAAAGCCTTTTTTGCCTGTGGGCGGGAACCTTATGGAGCTTTGCAGCATCGATATGTCGGGACTTCATCCCGCCTTGAAGGAATGCCGGTTTACAGCCATGTGCGATATTGATAATCCCATGTATGGCCCGCTGGGCGCCGCCTGCATTTTCGGCCCCCAGAAGGGAGCGGATGAAGCTATGGTAAAAAGGCTGGATGCAGGGCTGCGGCATCTGTCCGGTGTGCTGGCAAGGGATCTGGGCAGGGATGTTTCCGGGCTGCCGGGCGCAGGAGCGGCGGGCGGCATGGGAGGCGGCGCAGCGGCCTTTCTGCAGGCGCAGCTGCGTTCCGGCATTGAAGCGGTTCTGGACACTGTCCGGTTTGATGAAAGGATAGAGGGGGCAGACGTTATTTTTACCGGAGAAGGAAGGCTGGACTGCCAGAGCCTGATGGGCAAGGTAGTGGGAGGCGTGGCGCAAAGAGCAAAACGCAAAGGGATTCCGCTGGTGGCAGTGGCGGGGAGCATTGATGAAAACACCGGGGATATCTACACCTCCGGCGTCAGCGCCGCGTTCAGCATAACGAGGAAGCCCGTCCCGTTCAGGGAGGCGCGTAAGTCCAGTGAAGAAAATCTGGCGTTCGCCATGGATAATATCTTACGGCTTCTGGAAATAAAGGAAGGAAACAAAGCCGGGACAAAAGGGTGAGACGGGGCCATGAGAGGAAGGCGGTGCCGTGAGAAGAAGGCGGAGCCGGAGTTAATGCCAGAGGCATAGCCGCAGGTTAAAGGACTTAGCGGGCCTGTTCCTGCATATATTGGATAGAAAAGACCTTTGGAGCTGCCATGAAACGCTGCGGAAAATTAAAACATGCAATTTTAATAGAGCTGGTGCTTATCCTTCTGCTGCTTGCGGTCAGACAGGCCGGAGGAAGGCCTGCAAGCGTGAACTCAGATTCTGTGCTGATGGAGGAAAATGCAGAGGAAGAAACGGGAAAAGACTATATTAAGTGGGTGGACTTCAATGTTTCCTGTGAAGCCCTCAGTCAGGCCTATGAGACGGACGTGGATACCTACAGGGAGGATTATCACATTGACTGGATTTCCCTGCTGGCCTATACTGCGGCCAGGAACGGCGGCGAGTTTGGAAAACAGGCACTGAAGGATATGGATGCCCTGACGGAAAAGATTAAAAACGGGGAAACCACTCTGGAAGAGGCGACGGCGGATCTGAAGAACTATGATTATTTCCGCGAAGCCTACGATGCCGCGCTGGGCGGTATGGTAGGCGAGTTCCTGCTGCAGGAGCAGGATGAATCCGGTAATCTGGTGTGGAAACGGAAATATGGCCTGAAGGCCTATTCACCCATTGCCAAGGGCTTTCCCTATACCGACTATGATGATTTCGGCTCTTCCAGAAGCTATGGTTACAAGAGGCCGCACCTGGGGCACGACATGATGGGCCAGATTGGCACCCCTGTGGTGGCTGTGGAATCAGGATATGTGGAGGTGATGGGCTGGAACCAGTACGGCGGCTGGCGAATCGGCATCCGCAGCTTTGACGGAAGGCGCTATTATTATTACGCCCACCTGCGCCAGGATTATCCGTTCGCGGAAGGCCTGGAGGAGGGCAGCGCGGTGACTGCCGGCGACATCATTGGCTACATGGGCCACACCGGGTATTCCAAAACAGAAAATGTGAACAACATTAAAACCGTCCATCTCCATTGGGGGCTGGAACTGGTTTTTGACGAATCCCAGAAGGAATCGGACAACGAAATATGGATTGACTGCTACCAGCTTTCCCGCTTCCTCTATCTTAACCGCTCTGAGGCGGTGAAGGTGGATGACAGCAAGGAGTGGAAGCGGGTGTACGACATGGAGGATCCGGCGGTGGAAAAATACCTGGAGGAGCATGGAGACGATGTTTCCGGAAATTCGGTTTCCGGGAACGGGGTGTCGGAGAATGGTTTGGAATAAGGGGAGCGTAATTGTCTTTGATTGGTTTCGTTCATGGATTGTTTTTATCATAAATGAATATTAAATTTCGTGCAGTGTATTGTATTTTTCGTGCAATCAGCATATACTATAAGCATCAACAAGGAAGGGAGTTGATTGTATGGCTGGAAATACAACGAATATCAGCATCCGCATGGATTCCGATTTGAAGGCGCAGGCGGACGAACTGTTCAATGAACTTGGCATGAACCTGACCACTGCATTTAATATTTTTGTCCGCCAGTCGCTGCGGGAGGGAGGAATTCCCTTTGCAATCAAAACGGAACGCCCCAACAAGGAAACCATCGCTGCGATGCTGGAGGCGGAAAGGATTGCGAAAGATCAGTCGGTAAAGGGCTACACCGATTTGGATGAACTGTTCGCAGATCTGAAGAAATGAGAGAAACCAAACTGACCGTAAAACCCACCACACAATTCAGGAAAGACTATAAGCTGGCGATGAAGCGTGGCTTAAGAATCAGCCTGCTGGAAGACATTGTGTCGTTGCTTGCTTTGGGAGAACCGCTCCCTGACAAGAACAAAGATCATGCCCTTTCCGGGGATTGGGTTGGCCATCGGGAATGCCACATCCAGCCAGACTGGCTGCTGGTATACCGAGTGGAAGAAAATGTTCTGGTATTGACCCTGGTCCGCACCGGGACACATGCTGATTTGTTTGGATAATAGAAACTGCACCGCCGCCGTATGGGAAAATTTTGCCTGTGCGGCGGTTTTTCCGTGTCCGGCATTTCCGCAGCCTTGGCGCTGATCCGGTTTAAAAGAGTCATAGAACTGCAGGGCTATATTCATTAATTCCCCAAAGGTCATAAAAAGACAGTCAAAAAGCCAATGACTATTTTCTCCCTGTATATTACAATAACCTGTATAAGCAAATCAAACACCCCGCCGCAGGCAGCGGCCATCAAGCATGAAGCAGTAATAGGAGAAAAAACACATGAAGCTGACAAATTTAAAAGTGAATCATCTGAAGAACCCGCTGGGCTTTTGCGTAAAAAACCCGTCCTTTTCCTTCCAGGTGGAGGAAAGCACCGGCAGGCATCTGAAATCGGCCAGAATCAGGGTATCCAGGACGGAGGATATGACCGATTTGGTATATGACAGCGGAGAGAGGACGGATATTTCCTCCCTTTCCTTTATCCCTGAACAGGAATTTGAGGGCGGCATCCGTTATTATTGGGATGTTTGCGCAGAGGCGGATAACGGGGATACCGGCATCAGCAGTGTTGCCTGGTTTGAAGGCGGCTGCGGGGAAGAGGAATGGAGCGCGGACTGGATTGCTTCCCCTCTGGATAAGAAAATCCAGCCGGTGATGTACCGTGAATTCACACTGGACGCCCCGGTATCTGAGGTTGCCTGCGCCAGGCTTTACATAACAGGACTGGGCGTATATGAAGCCGGCCTGAATGGGGAAAAGGCCGGTGAGGAATATCTGGCGCCTTTTTACAACGATTACCGTTTCTGGATACAGTACCAGACCTATGATGTGACACAGCTGCTTTGCCCGGGAGAAAATGTGCTTTCCGTCATTCTTGGGGACGGCTGGTACAAGGGCAGGTTCAGTTACCTGGATGAAGCGAGGGTGACGGAAATTTACGGCGATAAATTCCTTGCCGCCGCACAGCTTCTGATTACCTACAAGGACGGTTTACAGCAGAAAATAACAACGGATGAAAACTGGAAATGCCTTCCGTCGCCGGTTCTTTTTTCCAATATTTATGACGGCGAGGTCTATGATGCCAACAGGGATTTCCGGGACTGCTCCGGCAAAATCTGCGCCCGCGCGAAGGAAGAGGCCGTGCCCGTCAGCAGGGCATCCGCGCCGAAGGCGAAGCTGACCGAGCGCCTGAGCGTTCCGGTGACCATCCATGAGAGACTGCGTCCCGTCAGCCTCCTTATGACGCCGGCAGGGGAACAGGTTCTGGATTTCGGTCAGGAAATCACAGGCTGGGTGGAATTTGACTGTAAAGCGGAAAAAGGGACCCGGATTTATCTTCAATACGGGGAAATCCTGCAGGACGGCAACTTCTACAGGGACAACCTGCGCACCGCAAAAGCGGAATTCACCTACATTTCCGACGGCAGCAGCGCCCATGTGCGCCCGCATTTCACCTTCTATGGCTTCCGTTATGTGAAGGTGACCGGAATGACGCTTACCCGGGAAAACCTGGACAGCTTTGCCTTTGAGGCCTGCGCGGTTTATTCCGATTTGGAAAGAACAGGCCGGATCACCACGGCGGATGAAAAGGTGAACCGCCTGATAGAAAATACGCTTTGGGGACAGAAGGGAAACTTCCTGGATGTGCCTACAGACTGCCCGCAGCGTGATGAAAGGCTGGGCTGGACCGGAGATGCCCAGGTGTTCTGCCAGACGGCGTCCTATCATATGGATACGGCGGCTTTTTACCGGAAATATCTGAAGGATATGCGTTATGAGCAGCAGATCAACCAGGGCGCCGTACCCTTTGTCGTGCCGGATGTCCTTTCCGTGGCCCGTGAAAACATGGGGCAGGAAGCGCCGGATATGACGGCAAATACCTGGGGAGAGGCCGGTTCCTGCGCCTGGGGCGATGCGGCGACGATCATCCCCTGGACCCTGTACCAGTTTTACGGGGATACAGGCCTGCTGGCTGAAACCTATGAAAATATGAAGCAATGGACAGATTTCATCATCCATATGGATGAGACTTACTGCGGCGGCGGAAGGCTGTGGCAGGTGGGCTTCCATTTCGCGGACTGGCTGGCGCTGGATAATCCGGATAAGGACAGCTGCTTCGGAAGAACCGATCCTTATTATGTGGCTTCCGTCTATTACCTGTATTCCTCCCTGCTGACCGCAAGAGCGGCAGCCGTGCTTGGCAAAAAGGAGGACGAAGCCTATTACGGCAGGATTGCGCAGGAGGTCAGGGACGCTATCCGCAAGGAATATATTACGCCGGGCGGAAGGGTGGCGATCGATACGCAGACGGCGCTGGTGCTGGCGATTTATTTTGACATCATCCCTGAAGAATTCATGGAAAAAACAGCGTCCCGCCTGAAAAAAATGCTGCAGGAGAATGGAATGCATCTGAATACCGGTTTTGTGGGGACCGCTTATCTCTGCCAGGCGCTCACAAAGGCGGGGCTGGTAAAAGAGGCCTATACGCTGCTTCTACAGGAGGATTATCCCAGCTGGCTGTACGAGGTGAACATGGGAGCCACCACCGTCTGGGAGAGATGGAATTCCGTTCTGCCCGATGGGAAAATCAGCGGCACAGGCATGAACAGCCTGAACCATTACGCCTACGGGGCTGTTTCCGAATGGATTTACAGAAGCGTCTGCGGTATTGCGCCGGATGAAACGGCTGTCGGCTTTAAAAAGGCGGTCCTGGCGCCTTGCCCGGACAGGAGGCTGGGCTGGGTGAAGGGAGAATTTTCCTCTGCGGCCGGTGTTTACGAAAGTGAATGGGCATATGAAGAAGATGGCATCCGCTGCCAGGTCCGTATCCCCTTTGACTGCACCGCCCGGTTTATTGTGCCGGAGGGAATGGTCCTGAAGGCTGTGGATGGCGCTGAGCCGGAAGCGCTGAAGGCACTTTCCCTGGAAAACGTGAAGTCCCTTACCCTGGAGGCGGGAAGCTATCAGCTTCTTCTGCAGGAAGTTTAGAGTCTGTAATTTAGAGCTTGCAGCTTAGAGCCTGCGGCCGATTGACATCAGGCAAAAAGGAACCTATACTAACTGATATGGAATGGTTCATACAGCCGGAAAAATTTAGCCGCTGGCCATAGGAATCAATAGCGGCAGCAGGCGGCCGGCAAGAGTCTGGTTATCCGGGCTGTTATGATGCCGGCTACAAACAGGAAACGGGGGATTTTTGCATGCTTGACAAAGTATATGTGGTACATTTCAGTCCGGCGGGAAATACCAGGAAAGCCGCTCTGATGCTGGCCGGAGAGCTGGCGGCGCAGGTGGAGGAATATGATCTGACGCTCCCCTTGGGGGAACGGCGCAGCTTTGCACCATCGGATGTGGTGATTGCGGCGGGGCCGGTTTACGGCGGCCGCCTTCCCGGTGTGATGGCTGAAAGGCTTTCCCGTGTGCAGGGAAACGGCGCCTGGTTCATTTCCCTTGCGGTATATGGGAACCGGGCTTATGAGGATGCCCTTGCAGAGCTGGATGACAGGATGGAGCAGCAGGGCTTTTCCAGGCTGGCTTCAGCGGCTCTCGTTGCACAGCATTCCATCGTAACACAGCTGGCGGCGGGCCGGCCGGATGAGCAGGACCGCAGGGAAATCGCCGAATTTGCCGGTGAGATTTTACATAAGCTGAAAACCCTGGCCGAAGGGAACAGGCCGGAGGAAAAAGCGACGCCGGGGAACCGTCCCTATAAAAGCTGGAAGCCCATGCAGGCCGTCCCTCAGATAGCAAAGGATTGTATCCGGTGCGGCCTCTGCGCACAAAAATGTCCCGTGGAAGCCATACCCGCCGGAGATCCGACGCAGACAGATCCGTCAAAATGTATTCTGTGCATGCGGTGCATTACCATTTGCCCGGAAAAAGCGAGAACTCTCCCTGCGCCGGTAACGGAGATGCTCAGCCAGAAGCTGGCGCCGTTCCTTTCTGTGAGAGGAAAAAACGAATGGTTTTTGTAAATGGCGGAAAAAAGTAACGGTTCAGACAAGCCTGCGCATTTGCTGCGCGGGCCGTACGGGTTCGTGGTGGCCGGGCATCCGGTCCATCGCGGGGAAAGGAGCAGGAAATGAATGAAACACTGAAGGTATTGACGGAGCGCAGAAGCGTGCGTTCCTATAAGGACACGCAGGTGCCGGAAGAAACACTGCAGCAGATTCTTACGGCGGGAGAATATGCCCCCAGCGGCATGGGAATGCAGCCGGTGGTGATGGCGGTGGTACAGGATAAGGAAACTATCCGGCAGATGTCCCGCATGAATGCGGCGGTGATGGGAAATGACAGCGATCCTTTTTACGGTGCGCCGACGGTGGTGGTGGTTTTTGCAGACAGCCGCAGGGGAACCTGTGTGGAGGATGGAAGCCTTGTAATGGGCAACCTGATGAATGCCGCTTTCTCCCTGGGTGTTGACTCCTGTTGGATCCACCGGGCCAGAGAGGTTTTCCAGACGGAGGAAGGAAAAGCCCTTATGAAAAAATGGGGACTTGGCGAAGAATATATCGGCATCGGAAACTGCATCCTGGGTTATGGCGACAAACCGCTTCCTCAGGCGAAACCGAGAAAAGAAGGCTTTGTCATCCGGGCATAACAGCGGGGATGCAAAGCAAGTATATGAATCTGTGAAGGAAACGCGGGCTGCCGGCGATGGGCAGCCCGTTTTTTTGCGTACCCGGCGGGCGCAGCTAAGATAAACTGATGTCAAAGGCAAACCGCATATCTTCTTCAAACCACTGTTTAAAATTGGTTCCCCACCGGTTGTTGTACAAAAGGAAAAAGAAGCCCTGGGAAAGCTCAGGCATGCTGTTGTCCGGCTGGTACAGCTTTTTACCGCCCAAAGACACAAGCGGCGCATCCGTCGGGGTGATATGGATCCTGCTGCCTGCGCCAGTATAGGACAGGTCTTGCACAACATGCAGCTGCCGGTTTCCGTTGGAAACCACATTGGAGGGGGAAAGGGCCGCGCCGCTTTTAACCATCTGCCAGCAGGAGGGATTTTCCACCTCCGGACGTATGCCAAGCCACAATGCTTCCGGGCTTCGCAGCGCATCCTTATCCTTCCAAAACAGCTCCAGATGGATATTTCCTTCGGTGAACCTGTATACTGCCATGGCCTCCCTGGGGCAGCCATACTGCTCGCTGGCCTCCGGAGGAAATATAAGGCGGATATACAGCTGTCCTCCGCTTACATGGATGGAAGCGGGGAAAGGACGGCAGGTACGATGTTGGATTTCAGGATGGTAGCGAAGTCCCGGTTTTCCGAAGTCAGGCTCCGCCCAGTGGAAGTTCTCCCCCAAATCCCGGCCGTATTCAAAATAACAGTCGTCCACTTCCTTTCCGCCAAAGGTTTCATATTCCAGCAGACCGATGGCGCCGGACATTTCCCGTTTTTGTCCGTTGGCGCTGAAGGAAATATGCGTCAGCTCCCCGCTGGATCCAACGGTTACCATACAGGGGCCGGCCTGAAGGGGTGTATAGGCGCGGCAGGGCACGGCACAATCGGGCAGCGCCGGATAGGAGAAGGAAAAGGAAGCCTGCGCTTCTTTTTTCAACGCATCAGGCAGCGCCCCCAGGGCGCGGGTGATGTAGTCCCTCTGTTCCTGATGGGAGCTTTCAAACAGGGAATAGGAGGAGCACTGTCCGCCGCGGACCTTTTTGTAATCCTCCAGTTCGGGGAGCAGCGCCTGGAAGATATGCTGGTTCTGCGGAGAAAAAAGCGCGTAGGAGGTGATATCCTTTTTCCGGGCTTCGGCAAAGGCCTTCTTTTCCCAGTTGGTGAAATCAAGCAGGAATTTCTTGGTATCCATCCCCCAGGTGTGTTCGCAGATCAACAGGAGATTTTCCATCAGCGTATCATAGGCCGGGCTTTCCTGTGCCAGCCGGCCCTCAGCCAGCCATTTTTCCTTCAGGAGAAGCAGGCGTCTGTACCAGGATACCTTCAGGGGATCGCTGGCGGCGCCGTGAATCCAGGTATCGCCGATTTCCGCTTCCAGGACGGGCAGGCTGTCCCTCACCTGCCGGATTTCCTCCGCGAATTCATCAAGAGTGCCCGCTTCGATGTGGGCCTTCGGATACTGTTTTGCCAGCCGGGCGTACAGCTGATCAAGCTCATTGGGAGAAGGCGGGGCGGAATTGTCGTGTGCATGATAGAAAACAAGTGCGGAACCATTTTCCAGAAGGGTGACATTTCCGTATTCTGCGGCATAGTTTACGGTTATTTCTGTGCCGCCAAAACGCCAGCGAAACAGGGAGGGGACGGAGGGCACCCGGGAAGAGGCATTTACCCCGATATGGAGGAATTCAATCCCTGCGTCGGAAAGCGCGGGAACCAGGCCTATGGTATGTCCCGGGACGTCCGTCATTTTGGCAGCCAGCGTGGTGACGCCGAAACGGCGGTCAAGCGCCTGTGAAATGGAAAGATCATAATCCAGCAGCCGCCTGTCCATCAGTTCGGAATGGGTGGTGCAGGCCAGCCCGTGCCAGCGGATGAAGCCGGCACGGATGGCCTGTTCCAGCCGGGCGCAGGCATCCGGATTGGCATGCTCCAGATAGTAGCGTATGAGGTAGGAGCCTACCGTCCAGACAAATTTTTTCTGCACCCCGGTATTGACACGGAAAGCCAGCTCCACCGCTGCGGGGATAAAATCATCACAGTACCGGCGGAGCACGTCTTCCGCCAGCCCTGTAAAACCGATGTCCAGGTGGGTTTTAAATACCACAATAACCTTTTTTGCAGTAATATCCATATTTTAAGTAATTCCTCTCTTTTTTCAGCCAAAATAAACAGGATTGCTCAGCAGGGCCTTCATAGGGGGAAGGCCGGGCGCATAGCTGCGGTAAAGCTCCAGCCGGAGGAACAGCGCGTCCGGATAATTACGCTTCAGCATCAGCTGTACCGCGCCCTTCGGCGCATTCAGGATTTCTGTATCCTTCTCTGTAATCAGGCGGATTTCATCCCCGGCCTGCAGGCCCGTAAAAAGAAGGGAAACCTCAGAGCCGCGGACGGCAAAATCCCCGAAGGAGGCGGCATTTCCATCCATTCCCTCGGCCTGCAGGTCGGCCATCGGCCCGGAGGGCAGATAGGAAATAAAGCCGTTTCCCCGTCGGAGCGCCTGCAGCAGGTCTTGCGGGGAACGGGAGGGCGCATACAGACAATGGCAGGGCATGGCAAGACTGCCCAGCAGTCCGGGGCGATGGTAATCGCTGCCTCCGGTGACCGGAATCCGCCGGCCGGCACACAGCTGGGCATGCCACCAGCCCGCCGCCCTTTCATTCCGTTCGGACATGACGCCGTTCCATACCTCCAGGCCGTCAAAGGGAAGGGCAAAGCCCCATTCCCATGGTACCAGAGGGCAGAAAGGATGGTTGATGATACGGAAAGCGCCGCGTTCCCCCGCCTCCCGGAAAAGTGCATCCGTTTCTTCCGGGGAGCCTGTGAAATAAGGACGCAGGAAAGCCCTTTTTACGCCAAGAAAACCGGCATGTCCCTTGTAATGCGTCCATTCGGTGCCGGGAAGAAGCGTAATGTCATCGCAGTCGGGCAGATTTTCGTTCTGTGCGCTGTTATTGTGGTCTGTGAAAAAAAGATAGTCCAACCCCATGCGTTTTGCCAGCCCCGCAGCCTCTTCCGGCGTCAGGATACCGTCCGAAGCGGTGGTATGCACATGGGTATCGCCTTTAAAAAGCCGGCGCTTTTTTTCCGTAAATTCCAGCGTATATTCTACGGTGACCCCTTCTGCGGGCACATGATAGGCGCCGGCGATGATATGCCAGGTCCCTTCCGGCAGTTCACCGGAAAGAAAACCGGCGCTGCTTCCCAGCGGGGACAGCCAGACGTGGCTTCTGTCGGAACCGGAGGCCCCGGCCATGGTTCCATCCGGCAGCATGACGGCCAAATCAATGGTACAGGGTTCGCCGGAAATGCAGTAATCCCCTTCACTGCTGACCGGAGACGACGGATAGCGGTAACGGATGTCTATCCTTTCCGTATTTTTTTCCACCTGAAAGGGGACTTTGATGTAGCCGCGTTCCTGGGATTTGTCCAGGGTAAGGGCGAGATGCTTTATTTTATCCATAATGTTTTATTCTCCTGTTGATATTTTCCGTTAGGATTGTCTGCTTCTGCTGCCGGGCGTGCGGCGTCTCGGGAAAATCAGCGGCTTTACGGCGCAGCTCCTCGAAAGGAGCGCTGCCCCAGGAAACCGGTATAAAGCCTTCTTTTTCTACCAGACGGGCAAGTCGTCCGCTTTTGAGAAAATAATATTCCCATTCCCGCTTCCGCCACTGGGGCGTGCGCGCCAGAAGCCGTCCGTCCGGGACGGAGGGGTGGAGGAATACTTCGGTAATGCCTGCGGGAGCAATTCTTAACTGCTCCTCATAATAACGGCAGAGCGCTTCGTAATCTCTGATTTTTTCCACAGGATAAGGATTGGTGATGAAATCGTCGGGCAGAGCCACCCCCATACGCTCCGCCAGAAATACAATTCCCGAATGGGCCAGTGTGACTGCCGGAGACACCCTTCCTGCAAACTGCCTCTCCAGGAAGGCGGTTGTACGTGCAAAACGGAAGGGCAGTCCGTATTTCCGGCACAGCCTGAATGCATTTATGAAAAAAAGCCTTCCATTAATCCCATACAGGGTTCCGCCATGGCTGTCCGCATGATCAGGAATGCATCCTGCAGCAGCCATGCGCAGATATTGCGCTTCCAACTCTCTTGTAATATCGCTGGAAGCCGCGCGCTTTGCCGCAGCGCCTCCGTCCGCAGGCAGAAACCCGTTGTCCGTAAGAAAACCGTGCTTTCCCTGTAAGGATGCGGCAGGCCAAAGCTCCTCCTTCCACTCGGAAAAAAGTGTCCAGTGCACGCCGGCGGGAAGCTTCTGCTGTGCCGCCAGGGCACTGGCCTTAGCCGCCCTGGGCGCAGGACTGAGAATGGAAGAAGAGGTGATGGCCCCTAGCCGGAAAAGCTCCTGCACCGCCTGGTTCATGCTTTCACACAGGCCAAAGTCGTCCGCATTGATGATCAGATACCGTTCGTTCATTGTCTGAATTGTCCTTTCGGATATTACTTTTTCGCTTCCCGGGTTTCCGGGAATTTGAGGAAACGGGAGCACACAACGCACAAAAGCATGGCGCACAGCGGGAATACCACCATCAGAAAACGGGCGGCGTCATGAGGCCTTGCCCCTGGCATGTCGCCGCTTTCAAAACCATAAAGCCAGCCCACCAAAAGAAAGGCAAAGCTTGTAAAAAATCCGCTCAGCCGGTTCATAAAGCCCATGGCGCTGGCATAGGTGCCCTCACGCCGCAGCCCGTTCTTCCGAGTATCCTCATCCATAATGCGGGCGCCCACCAAATCCATGGTGGTGATGGCGCCGGAGTAGCCGAAGCCAAGCAGGCAGGAAGCGGCGAGCGCCGGCACAAAACCGGACACAAAATAGAGCGGGATAAAAGACAGCGCAAGCGCGATGAGCGCCGTACGCCATATGGGCATTAAAGAACGTTTTTTTACAAAGAAAGCCCAGACCGATACCCCGGCCATGGCAAACAGAAGCACCACGCCAAGGAGCATGGTATTTGCCATGCTGTCCAGCCCCAGCGTATATTTAACATAAAAAGGAACCGCCGACATCACCAGCGCCATGGCAGCGCTGTAAAAAGCATTGGTCAGCCCGAAAATCCAGAATTTGGGGTTGGTGAGAAGATCCCGCAGGGTGGAAAGCAGACGTGGTTTTTCCAGTTCTTCCTCCTGTGCGGTTTCATGGCAGCCGAGAGTGCAGTAGAGAATAACGGAAACGGCTAAAAGCCCGTAAATCACACTGGTCAGGCCGTAACCCAGGGCATCCGTTACTATAGGCGTGAGTGCGATGCTGATTACCATGGCGAGCAGCTGGAAGGCCTGGCGCATGGCGTTGGATTTGGCACGCTCTGCGTCGGAACGGAAAAGCTCCGGGAAAAGCGCTCCATAATTGGCATTGATGAGGGAATCCAGCGTACCGGTGAGTATGTACATCAGCAGCATATAGGAAAAAATTCCGCTTCCGCTTAAGAAGGCCGGGATATTGAAAAAGGCAATGAAGCAAAGCGCCAGCAGCGGCGCGCCGATAACAAGCCAGGGCCTGCGCCGTCCCCAGCGTGTCCGTGTCCTGTCGGAAAGAAAGCCGTACACCGGATTATCAATGGCATCCACAAAAGTATACAGGAACAGCACCATGGAAAACTGCGCTGTGGTAACGCCGTGCCCGATAACATAAAATGCGGCGGCATAGGTTTTAAACATATTGATGGGGATGGATGTGCCGAACATGCCGACAGCATAACGGAAGGGACTGGTTTTCCTGGTAGTGTTCATGGGTGGCCTCCTTTGGCTGGGATGATTTTAAGTAAAGGGGTATTGCCTTGCCGCCATTTTCGACAGAAATGGTGTAAGACCTGCTTTAAAGGTAGCATAGGGGTATTTGTTTGTAAATCGGACTGATTTTTTTCTCTGATTCTGCTAAAAAGCGGAAGGGATTACTGGGGAATGTGACATGAAAAAGAGGAGTAAAGTATATTTTTCTTGTTGTATATATGGCTGTATTTGTAATAAAATATATTTTATTGAGGATAAGTGAAATGGAAGATTGATGGAGCATTAAGGTATGCGTGTTTGCATATTAGGTATTCAGATTTAGAAGTGAAGGGATGTTATGAATAAAATGGGAAAAATATTTTTATATCAGAAGGTATATGAGGAGTTGCTGGAGCGTATCCAGAACGGAACCTATCCGCCTGGTGAAAAACTGCCTGCCGACGATGAACTGTGCAGAGAGTTTTCGGTCAGTGCAATAACAGTGAAGAAAGCGCTGGAAATGCTGGCGGAAAGCGAATGTGTGAAAAGGGTGCCGGGGAATGGCAGCTTTGTGAGAAAACAGGAGAAGGCGGGAGGGGAAAAGGGCGGTAAGGATCATTTGCTGGGATTGGTACTGGAGCATGTATCAACACCCTTCGGGCTGGAAATGATGTACCGCATGGATTGTCTCGCCAAAAAGACAGGATACAGCCTGATTGTCAGATTTTCCTATGGAGACAGGGAGAGGGAAACGGAGGAGATCCATTTTCTTATGTCGCTTCATGTGGACGGTATGATAATCATGCCCTGTCATGGAAAGAATTACAGTCCTGCTATCCTGCAGCTGTATCTGGATGATTTTCCTGTGGTTCTTATTGATAAGAAGATGAAGGGCATCCCAGTACCTTCGGTAAGAACTGACAATAAGGCGGCGACAGCTGCTTTGGTCAGGGCTTTGGCTGAGGACGGCTGCCGCCGGATAGCTCTGTTTACTACGGAGGATACCGAAGCGATTTCAGTTCAGGAACGGCGGAATGGGTTTATTAATGAGATGGAACGTCTCAGTCTGACTGAAGCCGGAATCTGTGTGCTGCCGTCAGGCGGAGGGAAGGAGTCTCTCTTGGATAACCACCCCTGTCCGGAAGCAATTCAGGCGGCAGTACGGTTCCTGGAAAAGGGGAGAACGGAAATGGATGCCATAATTGCGGAGGAGTATGGCATTGTGCCTGCCATTACTGCCGCGGCGGGGAAAGTAGGGATCTCTCTGGATAAGGAAATCCGCCTGGCTTGCGTGGATGAAGATTATCTGGCGCCCTATGGGCCGGCCTTCCTGCATGTGAAGCAGGATGAGGCGGCGATTGCGGAGAAGGCGGTGGAGGTGCTGTTGGGGAGGATTGCTGGGGAGCGTGGGGAGGAGGAGGTCTTGATTTTAGCGAAAAAATATAAAAGCGGAATAATAATATAAAACATGAGAATTGGGCAACATTAATCAAAAATTTAGACAACAATCATCGAATTTTAGAAACTCGATGATTGTTGTAAATTGATAATTATTAGATTAAATAAAATTATAAGATTTATTTATCTATTCTAACCCAAGTATCTTGATGCCCGGTAATATTATCTTTAGAAGATAATGCGTTTCCGAATACCGATGTATTGGCATTTGTATCACTAAAACCGCCCGTATCAGGAACTCCTGTTGAATTTGGACCTTTACCAATCCAATAATAATACTGATTATTATAATAGACTAAAGGTGTGCGGATATAACCAGAGGAATTTAGAGTTGCAGCTAAAAATATTTCGGTTTTGCCTTCTGCTGTTGTATATTTACAAGGAATCCATTTATATGATTCAATATCGGCACCTATTTTTGAATTAGGAGTATTTTTAAGTGATGATAAAATCTCTTTTTCATTAGAAGTTAATTTTGCATCTTCCGATGAGTAGAAGTTATTTTGGACATTATTCCACTTAAGTCCAGAAGAAGGTACCCCTGCGTCATTAAATAGTTTAGTTGCTTTTTCAATTCTGGTTTTCATAGTGTGTGAATCATCATTTTCTAATACAATTTGGTATACAGAAGATTGGTCAGTATCATATAATACTAATATATCTGACTGTGTTCGGTAAAGTAATGTGTTGAGTGTTGGAACTCCACTTTTAAAACTTAATGAATTTATTTCACCCTTTACATCAGATTGAGAAAGAATTTGTTCATGATAATTGGTAAGAAATGAAGAATTATCAAATTTATCTTTACCATATAATTCTAATGCTAAAGTATCTGTCGCCGTAACCACCGCCCGACACTCCACAATCGCCTGCTGCTCTTTAGCCTTCTGTATGTACCTAAACATCCCCGGCACCAATATAGCCAGAAGAATCCCTATTATAACTATTACAACTATCATTTCAACAAGCGTAAACCCTTTATTTCTGTAATCCTTCTTCATAATAGGACTCCTTATTGATCAATATAATATAAGATCTTCCATATATTATGTTATTCTACAATATTCCACCCACAATAGCAATCAGCATAAATAAACAAGAATAAATCAAAAAAACAAGAGTAAACTGAAAAAAATTATTGACATCCTAATTAAATTTTGCTATGCTCGGGACTTTTACAGCACCATCGAAGAAAATACCTCTGTAGGCCTTTAAAAGCCTATATTTTTTTGTCAAATCTTTTGTTTTATTTACTGGTATTTTATGGTATTCTATGGTATAATGTAAGTAGG